>Ga0209006_10005777_pt1 | contig 11242 bp, 4 predicted proteins | sample JacPin_JW_Ref_O2_FD_188567 | JGI IMG/M metagenome (GOLD analysis project Ga0209006, IMG submission 188567) | Forest soil microbial communities from Algoma, Ontario, Canada - Jack Pine, Ontario site 1_JW_Ref_O2 (SPAdes) (version 2) | ecosystem: Environmental > Terrestrial > Soil > Boreal... | reverse complement strand
CCGCCAGCGTGATTCCCCTCGCCGTACGGCCGAATTCGAACTTCGTGTCGGCGATGATGATACCGTGCTGCAGCGCGTATGCCGCCGCTTTCCGATACACGCGCAACGTGAGATCGCGCAGAGTGCTGGCCGTCTCCGTCCCCACCAACTCGCACATCTTCGAAAACGAGATATTCTCGTCATGGCCGCTGGTGGCCTTCGTCGAGGGTGTGAAGATTGGCTCAGGGAATGCGTCTGCCTCCCGTAGTCCGGCGGGAAGTGCAATTCCGCAGACCTCGCCGCTCGCCTTGTATTCCTTCCACGCCGAGCCTGAGATATACCCTCGCACCACGCACTCCACGGGGAACATCTGGGCGCGCTGCACCACCATCGAACGGCCGCGCAGCTGGTCGGCATGGTTCTTCAGGATCTGCGGATATTGGTCGACGTCCGCCGTGATCAGATGGTTGGGAACAATGTCAGAGAGAAAGTTAAACCAGAACAGCGACATCTGGGTCAGAACGCGGCCCTTGTGCGGAATGCCGGTGGCTAATACGTAATCAAAAGCGGATATGCGGTCCGTGGCGACGAATAACAGCCGCTCGTTATCCAGTTGATAAACGTCACGCACCTTCCCGCTGGCATGAAGTTGGAGTTCTGGAAAGTCTGTTTGTAAAAGGACGGGATCGAGAAGTTCTGAGTTCATATTGAAATACTAAGGCAGAAGCGAGCCGTATTTTAGCCTCTCAGAAACTTTTGTCAACGATTCAGATCACAAAGCAGAGGTGAGGTTGTATCCCGTTCATAACGATAATGTTGGCCGCCCCGAACGAATCAGCATTGCGCCGTGGACAGCGGTTCGCGGGTGCGTAATGTGGAAAAGCTGAGGAAGGAAGTGGATATCGTGGAACGCGGGCCTTTCATATACGAAAGGAGTAATCACTTTTTCCCGCGCCGATGTTCTTATGCCGCCCCAAACCTCACGGAAACCAGCTTCGAAACCCCAGGTTCCTGCATCGTCACGCCATAAAGTACGGGCGCGATACTCATCGTCTTCTTGCTGTGCGTGATCAGGACAAATTGAGTTTGCACGCTCATCTCCTTGACCAGTTCTGTGAAGCGGCCAATGTTGGCCTCGTCCAGAGGAGCATCGACTTCATCAAGAATGCAGAACGGGCTCGGCGTGTATTGGAAGATGCCTACCAGCAGCGCCAGCGCAGTGAGCGCCTTTTCGCCTCCGGAGAGCAGCAGCACACTCTGCAACCGCTTGCCGGGAGGCGAAGCAACCACGTCGATCCCGCTCTCGGCGGAGTTTTCCTCATCCGTAAGCTTCATGAACGCATGACCGCCGCCAAAGAGTTTTTTGAAGGTTGTCTGGAAGTTGTCGTTGATCTTCGCAAACGCTTCCTGAAATTTCTGGCGCGACACTTCGTCGATCTCGCGAATCGTCGCGGTCGTATTATCGATGGACGAAATCAGGTCTTTGCGCTGCGTGTCCAGGAACGTGTGCCGCTCGGCGCTCTCTTTATATTCTTCGAGCGCCATCATATTCACCGGGCCCATGGCTTCCAGTTTGCCCCGCATCTCTCGGTAGGAGTGGTCGCGCGCCGCCAATTCCTCGCCGCTCACCAGCGGAAGGCTCGTGTCGGCTGTCAAAACGGGCCGTTCGATACCAAGTTCATTCAGGCAAGTCTCTGCCATGTGGACGCCGTCCGCCTGCAGTTTGGCCGCTTCTGCCTGCAGCTCTCCACGCCGGTCGCGGGCCTGGTCCAGCAATTGTCGAGCACCGCGGAGCGATTCATCGATTTCAGAAAGACGGGCGCGAATCTGATCTTTCTCGAATTGCAGCAGCCCCTCTCGTGTCTGTCCTGCATTTCGCTCCGCCTCAAAATCCGTGGCTTGCTGTTCAAGTTGGATATTCTCGGATTCACGCTGCAGCTTTTCGGCGGCGGCGCTTTCAATCTGCGTCACCAGAGAATGCACGCGTTGGTTCATCTCGACGAATAGGGAATCAATTCGTCCGAGAACAGCCGTGGCCGAGCGATGGCGCTCCTCCAGAGCGGCCACGCGCGCCACTCGTTGCGAACTGGCCTGCGACGCCTCCTCTCGACGCTGCCGCAATCCACCGAGCGACTCCTGCGCCGCTGCAATCTGCTGCTCGAGTGTGCCCCGGGTCATTTCGAGTTGGCTAACCTCTGTTTGCCGCGCCGTGATGATCGCTTCCTGCTCAGCTCTTTCTGCCCTCAGCCGTTGCATTTCCCCCTGCGCAACACGCATGCGCTCGCTGACTCGCGCCATTTCCGAATCCAGTTGCTGCAACATGTGCTGCGACGTCATCGATTGGTGCTCAGATTCGCGCTTCTCTCCCTCCAGCCGTTCCAGCAGGGAAGTGAACTCTTTAATCTCCCGACCCAGGGTGAGAACTTTCATCTCTTCGTCCCGAAGGGCTCGTTCCAGTTCCTCGAGTTGCCGCATCAGTTCGCGCAACTCGCGCTTCATGGAAAGCGGACCTTCCGCACGCTGTTTTCCGCCGGTAACCGTCACGTTGTGGAAACACTCGCCCGACTGCGAAAGAAAGAACGCGTCAGGATTTTCCAGCGCCAGCCCCCGCGCCGTGTCCGATCCCGGAACAATGTATCCGTCGCGCAGCTTGGGAAGAATCACTTCCAGCGATTTTCCAAAGCCGTCCAGAACCCGAATGGTGCTCTTCAACGGCACGATGGAAGCCGTAGGCGGCGCGCAATGCGCGGCTTCATCCACCACGAAAGAAAACTTCGCCTGCGAGTCTTCCGGATGAACCAGAAACGTAGCGCGGCCGTCCACATCGCTGCGCAGTAAACGCAGGCCCTCATCCGCCGCGTCCCAGGACTTGACCACGATGTAATTCAACTCATCACGCAAGAAATCCTCTACCACGCGTTCGAATCTGGGCTCGACTTCCAGGAAATCCGCGAGCACGCCAACCGGCGCGAGTCCACTTTGCATGACTCCCGATTGAAAAAGCCGTCGTACCGACTCCGTGGAATATCCATGCTCCGCGATGACCGCCTCCAGCGACCCTTTCTTGCCCAAAGCCGTGGCAAATTCAGCGCGCAGCACATCCAGGTTAGTTTTGGCTCTCGTCTCGTCCAAGCGCTTGGATTCGAGCAAACGTCGAAGTTGGCTGATCTCTTCCCCAATTCCGGTGACCCGCTGCGTCACCGTTTCAAACTCAAGCGCCAGTTGCCCTCTCTGGCCTCCGAACGCTTCCACCTGGGTATTGGCATTGGAGATTTCGGTTTCCAGACGGCGCGCATCGCGATCCGCCCCGGCCAGTCGCTCTTCGGCTTGGGCTAACTGATTTCGCAGTCGCGATGCCGATGAAACCGTATCGAAGATCGCCACGCGCGACTCTTCCAGCTGCAGTTCCAGTTCGGCCAGCGCCGCAGTCGCAGTGACCGCCTCCTGCTGAGAGAGCGCCAGCTCCTGCTGTGCAGCCGCCAGGTCCGCCGCCGCCGATTCGAGCACCTGCCGGTTCGAATCCGCTTCCGCCTCCAGCGAACTCAAACGGTGGCGAGCCTGCGCCAACTCCGCTTCCGCCGATGCCGATCGAACCACGATCTCGGCGCAACGCTCTTCGTTATGACGGCGGCGCGCGCGGGCACGGTCAATTTCCATGGCAAGCTGGCTCAATCGGTCACGATTGTCGCGCAACTCAGCTTCGATCGCATATCCGCGCTCCGTGCTCTCTCCATGTTCCGCTTCCAGTTGCTGCACGGCCTCCGTGCGCTGCTGCATGTCTGCGGTAAGCTCATTCAGTTTCGCATCGAGCTCAGCGTTTTCTCGTTCCATCGCTGCAAACTTGCTGGCCAGCACCACGCGCAGTTCAGCTCGCATCTCGTCACGCAATTTGGCGAACCGTTCCGCCTTCGACGCTTGCCGCTTCAGCGAATTCATCTGCCGCGTCACTTCGTCGAAAATGTCGTTCACCCGCGCCAGGTTGAGCTTGGCATCCTCCAGTCGCGCCTCGGCAAGACGCTTCTTGGTTTTGAACTTTGTAATTCCCGCCGCTTCTTCCAGAATGGCGCGTCGATCTGTAGGACGGCTGCTCAAAATCTGCCCGATTCGCCCCTGTTCGATCAGCGCGTAAGTCTCCGGCCCCAGTCCCGTGCCCATGAAGAGGTCCTGAATGTCGCGCAGCCGGCACAGCTTTCCGTTCAGCAGATATTCGCTGTCCCCCGAGCGGAACAGACGGCGCGTGACCACGATCTCACCCGCATGAAACTGCTGTTGATTGAACTTCCGCCGGCGAATCTTCAGCACCACCTGCGGCGCAGCTGCCACTGCCGCGGATGACACGTTCATCGTTATGTTGTGGACTGGCAGGGCAAAGACCGGTTCGTCGTCCGGAAAAGCGATTGCGATGGTATTTACTTTCGAGCGCGGCACCTCAACTTCCTCGGTTCGACCCGGCTGCGCGTCTTCTACCGCGCTTTCCGTTTCGGCGGCGGTACGGGCACGAATGGCACCCTCGTCCCAGTCATCCGCGTGCTTCGACGACATCGGATTGATCGGGAGCTCGTCCTGTATGTCGATCTCGGTCGGGGCATTCGCGTCCGGTCCTGGATATTCCTCAGGATCGATTAGCGTCAGCGACACCTCGGCCATTCCCGTAGGCTTGCGATCCCGCGTCCCGGCAAAGATCACGTCTTCCATGCGCGACCCGCGCAAGGTCTTCGCTGACTGCTCGCCCAGCACCCACGAGATGGCGTCGGCAATATTCGATTTGCCGCAGCCATTGGGGCCGATGATGGCCGCCACTCCGTCTCCATGAAACTTCAGATCGGTGCGATCACAAAATGATTTGAAGCCGAGAATCTGTAGCCGCTTCAGTTTTAGCAACTTGAACTCCTTGGGAAAAACCGATGCCCCGTTGTTACCGGCCAGTTGACAGCCATGCTTCTTCGCTGTTTACCAGGCGGATTCCTCCGCCCCGAATAAGATGCTCGCTTCACCCAAAGTCGTCCCAGGGCTGGAAAGGGCGACCACAAATTTAACCAACTGTAACGGCGAACTAGGGGTGGGGTCAAGCAATATAACACTATATATTGTATGACCTTACCCGGTAGCGCTCTGGGTTGCACACACATTGCAGCAATTGAGCATTTTACGGATGAGGGAAGTACGAGGTAGGGAGAATCGCGAGAGCAGAATCATGGTAGCTCAGCGCCTCAAGACAAGCAATCGAACTGCACGCTGTTTCGCAGAGCGCTGTGGTTTGGCGGGGAGGCATGTTGCCCGTCCCGCCAAATCATTAACGAATGCTTCTGAGCAGAAGAGTGCGGGGCCTGGTCTCGGCCCTCCCGGCTTATTGCTGGTAAGCCCCTATGTTGATCTGTCCACTCCCGGTGAAACGCGGATTGCCTGCGTAATCGGTGCTGCCATAAATCGAAGTGCCGCTGCCGCAGTAGCCGACGCTGCAAGTGAGACTAGTACCGCCGGCATTCACGGCGGGTGAATTCGACTCGAGGTCCAGATTCGGAGGGGTCGAACTTATATTTTGGAAAAGAGGATTCGCATTCGGCGAATCTGCGTCTTCGCCGCTGCCTGACTGGTATGCAGCGTATGTCTTGTAGTTCGATTTTCCGCCCCAGTCGATCGAAGTTCCTTGCACATAGCCGGCGGTCGAGTAGTACAGGTTCCAGTTTGCCGTCGCCGTCGAGCCGCTGACGTAACTGTAGATCCACACATTCTGGCTGCCCGCATACACGATGTTGTTTTCGAAGATATTTCCATTGCTGGGCGGCGCGTTGTGCTGGATTTGAAACTCCGCGCCCTGGTTTTTTGTATTGTTGTTGTACAGCGTGTTATTCACTACGACCACGTGGTCGCTGCCACCCACGCCGCTGGCATAACCCCCGATGGAGACGCCTACGGTGTTGGCGTCATAGAACAGATTGTTGCGGATGGTCACATAGCTTGCGTCGTGTCCTTTGTGTTCACTCGCCGCTTCCATATTCAGATCGCAATTGTGGATGGTGTTGCGCTCGAAGATGACGTAGGCGCAGCCGTCGCAATAGAGGCCGTCGGCATCATAGGAATTGCCCTCACCCGGATTATGGATTCCGCTGATGTTGTAAACCGTATTGCCGCTGATCAGGCCATACTTCGCCTGGTCGTACCCGGTGGGACCGACTCCCTCGAATCCGATGGCGTCGATGCCGATGTTGTCATTGTCGTGCACAATGTTGTTGGTAATCGAAAAGTAGGTCACATTCCCGTCGACATTTAATGATTCGCTCTGGCCGGTTTTCAGGTTATAAACCTGGTTGCCGCTGATGGTGAGGTTGGTGATAGGCGTGCTTGATGTGCCGTAGACTGCAATGCCAAAGGCGTTGCCATTTTTTTCCGACGTCGTTGTAATGTTGTGCACCAGATTGTTGAGCAACTGCAGGCCGCTGCCTGAACCTGTGACCCATATGCCCGCCGGAGTAAGGGTCGCCTTGCTCGTGGTGTAATTGCGAATCTCAAAGCCACTCAGCGTGATATAGCTCTGGTTCACAATGTTAATCAGGCCTTGCGTTCCGGTGACGCTTAGTCCCGTCCCATCGATGACCGCGGTCTGCCCGGGATAGCTGGCAAAGGTAATGGGATTCGACGCAGTGCCGGATGCAGGGAAGGTCACCGACTCGTTATACGCGCCCGCCTCCACGTACACGGTCGCTCCCGCCGTGACCGAGTTGGCCGCGTGCTGAATCGTAAGCCAGGGCGCAGTATAGCTGCCGGAATTCGCATCCTTGCCGCTCTTGGAAACATAGAAGGTTGATCCCGATTGCGCCAGAAGTGTTGAAGAGACGAATACGACTACGACGAGATAGAACTTCCAAAGCGATTTCATTTGTCGATCTCCTTCCAATCTGTTTGAGCCGATGGCGTCCGGATGAAGATGGCCTGGAGTGGTGCCCTAATTGGCAGAAGCTTAGAGCTATTACGATTAGTTGTCAATAGTTATGAGTTCTTGCGTGTAGGGGGATCAACCCTTGTGATTCGTTACATATCGGGATGGAATCGAAGGCTTCGAAAGGATGTACTAGGGTGCTGCGAGGCGGGAAGAACTGCGCCCCGTAATCTGGAGGTTGCGATGCCCGTTGATAGCTACGTCGGGGCTGGCGGTTTGCCCGCGCTGCCCCGTCGGTCACTAGTCTCTACGATCCCAGCTTTTCGAAGAACCGGCAGATCGTTTCAATCCCGTGATGAAAGTTCGGGATGTGAAACTTCTCGTTGGGAGCGTGCAAATTGTCATCGGGAAGGCCGAAGCCCATCATCACGCTGGGAATTTTCAGTCCTTGCTCGAAGTCGTTGACGATCGGGATCGAGCCGCCGCTGCGAATGAAAACCGTTTCCTTCTTGAACGTATCGTGCAGCGCTTCGGTCGCGGCTTTGATATAGGGATTGTCGGTGCCTACCACCGACGCGGGCCCTTTGCTCCACACTTTAATTTTCGTTTCGACTCCCTTGGGCGTGAGCTTCTTCACGAAAGCCGTATAGCGCTTCAGAATGTCGTCCGGATCCTGATTGGGTACTAGTCGCATTGAAACCTTCGCCGCCGCTTTCGCCGGAATCACCGTCTTCGCCCCAGCCGCGATGAATCCTCCCGGCATTCCGTGAACTTCCAGCGTCGGCCGCGCCCACGTGCGATACAGCACCGAATATCCGGGCTCTCCCGTAAGTGACTTCGATCCCACTTCTTTCTTGCGATACGTTTCCTCGTTGAACGGCAGCCGCTTCCATGCCTTCAGTTCGTCCTTGCTAGGGGCCTTCACTCCCTTATAAAAGCCCGGAATCAGTACGTGCCCTTTCGAATCCTTTAACTTGCTGATGATCTCAATCAACGCAAAAAAGGGATTCGGTGCGGCGCCCCCGTAAACTCCGGAATGCAAGTCAACCTTGGCTCCATAGGCTTCAATCTCAGTGTAGACCAAACCACGCAAGCCCACGCACAGCGTTGGAAGGTTTGGCGCGAACAGTTCCGTGTCGCACACCAGCGCAAAATCAGCCTTCAGCTTGGCTTTCTGCTTGCTCACGTATTCTGTGATCGATTCGCCGCCGACTTCTTCTTCGCCTTCGAAAATTACTTTCACGTTGATCGGCAGCTTGCCATCCCCGGATTTCATCAACGATTCCAAAGCCTTCACTTCCATCCACAGCTGCCCTTTATCGTCCACCGCGCCCCGGGCATAAATATTGTTATTGCGTTCGGTCGGCTCAAACGGCGGCGTCTTCCATTCGTCGAGTGGATCGGGCGGCTGCACATCGTAGTGCGCATAGCAAAGCACCGTCGGCTTGCTGGGCGCATGGAGCCAGTCGGCATAAAGCAAAGGGTGGCCTTTGGTTGGAATCACTTCCACATGTTCCATGCCGATGCGTCGCAATTCGCTCGCAACAAATTCTGCGGCCTTCTGCACATCTGCCTTGTGTTCGTCGAGTGTGCTTACGCTGGGGATTCGGAGCAGATCTTTCAGTTCATCTACAAATCGCTGCTGATTATTGCGGGCAAAATCCACTGCGGGCGAAGCCATAATGTGATCCTTTCGCGTGCGAGAACGCAGCTGTATCAACGGCTGCGGCTGGGGAAACGCTTCAGTATATACCTGAGGAATCGTGGAAAACTTGTCGGCCATACGGCGCCACTGGGTCAGTTAACGGAAAGAGAAGAAAGAAGTCGGACTTCGTTATGGCTGAAAGGCTACTGAAATCTCGCGCCGGAAAAAGCGCCGAGATCGTAGTCGGGAGTTTTTCCCTCGATCACTTGCGCCATCAGGCGCGCCGTAATTGGTGCGAGCAGAATACCGTCGCGAAAGTGCCCGGTTGCCACATAGTAGCCTGGCACTCCCGTTTGTCCCAGGATCGGCAAAGCGTCCGGGGTCCCGGGACGCAAGCCCGCCCAGTCTTCAAAGATCTTTGCATTCCGTAATTCAGGCACCATCGCAACGGCCGCCCGATTGAGCCGCTGAATCGTGTCGATATCCGTCCGCTTGTCAAATCCAGCGTCTTCCACCGTAGTTCCCACAAGAATTCTTCCGTCACTGCGGGGGATTAAGTAAATCTCTGGCGATCGGATCACGTGCTGCAATAACTCGCGCCGCGGCGAAAGCAGGTATAACATTTGCCCCTTCACCGGGCGAGTTGGAAACGAATAGGGGCCGACCCGGCCGGCCCACGCCCCTGCGCAGTTGATCACTTTCGGCGCCAAGAAAGATGTCTTTTTGGTCGACACCCCGGTTACGCATCCGTCGGACAAGTTAACCGCCGTGACCTCATCGCCTGAGGAGAAATCGACCTCGCGTCGTTTCGCGGTTTTAAGCGCGGCCGTGGTAAGAGCGCGCGGGTCCACACTGCGCTCCTTCAAAAGCACAGCGCCATCACGCGCGGCTAGCTCCGGTTCCATTTCCGCCAGGCGCTCAGCAAGCAGCGTTTCCAGTTTTATTTCGGATTTCTTCGCGTGGTCCGGTGCCACGAACAGAATCGTCCCCTGATCCCGCAGGTCGACATCGATCCCGCACTCCAGCTGCAGCTCATGCACGAACTCCGGATACATTCGAGCGCTTGCGTGCGCAAGTTCCTGCAGAGCAACCGGCGTCTCAAGGATGCTATCGGCCAACATCCCTCCGGCAGCGTAACTAGCTTCCCGCCCTGGTTCGCCGCGTTCGACGACCAGCACACTCGCGCCGTTCCTGCGGAGTTCGAGCGATAGCGTAAGCCCGATGATCCCGCCGCCGATAATAATTACGTCCCAGGTCTTCACCATCGCATTGTAAAAGAACTCGAAGTCGATGAAGTGTCTGCTCAGCCCACTCTTCGCGCTCGAGTCAAGCCGTTAACACCTTACTTTGGTTACCACTAGTAACCGCTCCGTTTAAGCCCATGCGTCCGTCTGCCACCTATAATCCGTTCAACCCACACGCCGGCGAGATCCAGAGGTTGCCGCTGCTTCGGACCGTCCTGCGGAGTTTGCTGATGAAAGTTTGCTGAACAAACTGATGATGGTTAGAGCAAAAGAAAGCAACGGAAACCGGCCACTCACTGCATCACCATGGATTTATAATCCGTGGCTCGACCTCATCGTGGGCTGCGGTGCGTGGTCCGGCCCACTTTTGTTGATTTCTTATCTTTCAATCGCATCCAGCACCCGTCTCTGGTCCGTCGCGTTCTATGCGCTAGCGTTGTTCTTCAACTACCCGCACTACATGGCAACCATCTATCGCGCTTACCATCGCGCTGAAGATTTTCAGAAGTACCGCGTCTTCACCGTTCACATCACGGCGCTGATCGTTCTGACACTCCTGCTCTCGCACTCCTGGGCTCGGCTTCTGCCCTGGATTTTCACAATCTATCTAACCTGGAGCCCTTGGCACTACAGCGGTCAGAACTATGGTTTGTTCATGATGTTCGCCCGCCGCGCCGGAGCGCAGCCCAGCGAGAGCACCCGCCGCGCTCTATATGGAGCGTTCATCGCTTCTTACCTGATCCTGTTCCTCGGGTTCCACACCGGGAGTTCTGGCGATCCGCTGTTCATCTCCCTTGGCATTCCGGCCACAGTGAGCCGATGGGAGCAAGTAATACTGATTGCAGCCTTCATCGTGCTCGCCATGTTTGGACTCTCACGCCTGGTACGCGAAACCGGCTGGCGAAAGCTTATTCCCGCACTCACGTTGTTCTCCTCCCAGTTCCTTTGGTTCCTCCTGCCGGCGTGCATCTCTCTATTTAAAGGACTGCAGATTCCCCAGAGTCGCTACAGTTCCGGCGTCCTCGCGGTCATGCACTCCGCTCAATATTTGTGGATCACAAGCTACTACGCTCGCCGGGAAGAAGTCGGCGAACGGGCGCGTGACTGGCGCGGATTCGCCTACTTCGGTGTGCTGATCGCCGGCGGCATCGCTTTGTTCGTCCCCGGGCCGTGGCTTGCCAGCCGCATATTTCATCACGACTTCACCACCAGCTTCCTGATTTTTACGGCGCTGGTAAATATCCATCACTTCATTTTGGATGGTGCCATCTGGAAGTTGCGCGACGGCCGCATCGCTGCGCTTTTATTGAATTCGAGCAACCGTGTTTCCGCAACCGCGGTCGAGGCGCGAAATCGACTCGCCGATGGGTTGCGCTGGATTACAGGTAAAACCACTTGGGCGCACCGGCTGCGCATCAGCGCCGCTTGCTTGCTGCTTCTGTGGGGAACCGTCGACCAGGGTCGTTATTATCTTGCTCTTCATTCCACTAGCCTGCA
>Ga0209006_10005776_pt1 | contig 11242 bp, 8 predicted proteins | sample JacPin_JW_Ref_O2_FD_188567 | JGI IMG/M metagenome (GOLD analysis project Ga0209006, IMG submission 188567) | Forest soil microbial communities from Algoma, Ontario, Canada - Jack Pine, Ontario site 1_JW_Ref_O2 (SPAdes) (version 2) | ecosystem: Environmental > Terrestrial > Soil > Boreal... | reverse complement strand
GGTGCCGATCGCGAGCATGGTCGCGTTCCGCTGCCCGGTGGTCTGGCCGGCCACCTCCCCGACGATGTCGCCCGTCCCGCGCAGCGCCAGGGTCGGCTCGCGGCCGTCCTGCGCCACCGACAGGATCTTCACCCAGCCGTCAAGCAGGATGAACACATGGGTCGCCGGATCTCCCTCGACGCAGAGGGTCGCGCCGGGCGGATACTCCTTATCCCGCCCGACAGACCACAGGGCGCTCTGCTCATCGCGGGTCAGCAGATCCCAGAACCCGCGGTCGTCGCCCACGTCCCCACGATGAGTCATCAGCAGGCCGCTGGCAACCGCTCCGCCCGCGGCCGTTCACAGGACCAGCACGATGATCGCGCTCCACACCAGGAAGCAGCCGCCGGCGAGGTACGTCCAGGTGTCGGCGAACTGCATGCGATACCTGGCCAGCCGGGCCGCCCCGAGCAGCAGGTGGGCGCGGTTCCAGCTCCACTCGTCCGGATTGGCGCCGACCGGAGGCAGGGTCAGCCAGCCCGCCCGCGGGTCAAGCGGGGCCCCGGTGACCCAGCGAAGCTCGCTGACCGCGTTCAGGACCGGGCGGCCGGCCCGGGCGAGCAGGAAGACGGCCACCAGCCAGCAGGCGAGCACCCCGCCCAGCAGGCCGACGTCGGTGACGCCGAGCAGGCTCGGCCGCAGCGCCCGGGCGGACAGGCTCGCCTCGAGGGCAATGCCGATGGTGATCGCGCTGAGGATGCACCCGTCGGCGATCATGCTGCCGCGGGTATCGCGCATGAGGTCGGCCATCTCGCCGATGACCGCACCAGCGGGCCCCTGATCTGGCCGTGTCGGGACGGGCGGGGCCGGCTCCCCGGCGTAGTCGTAGTAGCCGAGCGGCGTTGCCTCGCGCTTCCTTGACGGCCATGCTGCTGGTGCGGTCATGCGGCACTTCTCCCTACTGGTCCCTCGCTGTCCCTTTCAGGCAACCAGGGCCGGCGCCGCCGCGCTGTGCCACCCGATGCAGCCCGGCTGCCTCAACTGCGACAGCCGAGGACAGCCGCGTCGAACCGTCCTGCGCCTGTCCATAACCGTCCATGGATGTCCACCGGTGTCTCGCGCAGGATTGAAGTGTGCGCAATGGTTGAGACATTGATGAATCTTTGTACGCCCTTGACCTTGCAAGAGTGCGTACGCGGCCGGTTGGCTCATGCATGTCGCAATGACAGTTGCAAGGCAGCGGGAAGTCCATCGTCTAAGTTGGTCCAGGCTGGGGTAGAGACGTGGCAGAATCACATCGCTGGGGCTGGCGCCGTAGTCCCGCACTAAAGTGACACACAATCGACCAAAGATCCTCCGGAGATCTAATGAGCCTGCAGCAGCATGAGCTGAATTCTGTCATTCCCGACTTGCGGACCCTCTCGTTGGAGAGGCTGGCCGAACTGGGCGATTCGGCCCTGGCGCACTCGATCGCGCTGTACCGCGAGCGGCTGAAGGAAACCGGCGTCCCGCTGAGCTCTTTCAATGCGAGGATCTAGGGATACCTGCTTCTAACCTGCGGAAGACCTACTTTGATCACCACTCATTCGCTGTCGGCGGGCTCCTTCTCGGAGCTCGCCGAGGGCACTGGCGACAGAGTCGTCGTCAGGGAGTTGCGCGAGGCGCAGCTCAGCAAGCACATGATGCTGCTGCACGTTGTGGCCGGGGCTGCCGCGGGGATTGATCCTCAGACGCCAGAGACCGACGCCTTCAGCGCTGGCTACCAGCTGCTTTCGCAAGTGCAGGCAGCCGATCCGGCCGTCGTGGCCAGGCTGCTCGGCCTGCCTCACATCGGAAGCTGGGCGCATGACTGCCTGGCCTGCCTAGACAATGGATCACCGCCCGATTTCGGCTACCTGGCTGCTGCCGCCGTTTCTGCGGCGATCCAAGCTGGCCTGCGCTTCGAAGTCGACGTCCCGGTCAGGGGCGGCCGGGTACCGCTCCCCGGCCTCGGTTGCCTCGCGGTTCCCGGCGCGGACGAATGGGTCAGACTGAGCAGTGACGGCGCGCGCCTGCAGGCAGGCGAGCACATCGAGGTCGCCTGCGCTGCGCTCATCCCCGACGCTGACTCCGTCCCCGCGACGCCGCACTGGGAGGGAACTCCGCTGGTCAGGGCGGAAGCTGACGGACAGAGCTGGGAAGTGCTGCTCGAGATCGCGGACCGTTACCTGGACCGCTACGCACTACCCATGCTGACGATCTTGCCGCCTGCCGAGGTTGCCAACTGGCGGCAGCGAATCCAGTCCGCCTGGGAACTGCTGGTCCGCCAGCATGGCTGGGCCGCCGGCTCTATTGGCGAGGGCGTTAGCGTCCTGGTCCCGCTCGTCCCACGGTCCGACCTGGACAGCGCGACCTCTCCGGCCGCTTTCGGTGCGATCGCCACCTCACTGCCGCCGTCCGTCGTCAGCATGGCCGAGACCCTGATTCATGAGTTCCAGCACAACAAGCTCAGCGGTCTGATGGACATGCTGCCGCTCATCGAGCCGTCCGGCGAGCGAGGCTACGCACCCTGGCGGGAGGACCCGCGCCCGATGGCCGGGCTGTTGCAAGGCGTATACGCGTTCGCCGGGATCGTGCACTTCTGGGATGTCCAGCGGCACATCAAGACCGCACCGGACGACGTCCTGCGCGCGAACGTGCTGTACGAGCGCTGGCGGCTGACCATCGAGTTCGTCACTGACACGCTGCTCGGCCATGGAGTCCTCACGCCGACCGGCGTTAGTTTCGTCACCGCGCTGAGGGAACGGGGACGGCGCGGCGAGTCGGGCCCGGTACCCGCCGAGGCGATCGAGATCGCCCGCGAGGTCGCCCTCGACAACTGGCTGACGTGGCAGCTGCGGCACACGGCGCTCGATGCCGCCGGGGTGGCAGGCCTGGCGGCCGCCTTCCGGCGGGGCGAGCCCTCCGGCCGTCAGCAGCTTCCCGCGGCGTGGATCGATGACGACACCAGGAAGATCGATTCCATGACCAGGAGTCGGCTGCTGAACCTGCGGTACCAGGAGCCGCAGCGGTACCGCGAACTGACTGCCGAGGAGATCCCCGAGCTCGCTGCGGCCGACGTCCATCTGATCCGCGGGGACGCGTCCGCCGCCGTGGCGGCCTATCGTGAGGGGCTCGTTGCGGAACCCGACCCCGTTGCCTGGATCGGCTTGGCGCTGGCGGTCCACCGGCTCCCGGCCGACCCGGCCCGGCCGGTGCTCACGGAACAGCTGCCACTCCTATTCGAGTTGCACGCGTGCCTGGCCGGCCAGGGGGTACACGCGGATCCGCTGGACGTAGTGGCCTGGCTCGCATGACGGCGACGGAGCGCATGACACCGAAGCTGCACGGGCCACAGCAGGCCCGGTGGCCATTCGTCGACCTCGACGTGCCGATGGCCAGGAAAGCGGGGCATCAAGGCATTCCCTTCCAGCAGTTCATCCTGAAGGTGCATAGCCGTTGCAATTTGTCGTGCTCCTATTGCTACGTCTATGAAATGGCGGATCAGGGCTGGCGGGGGCTACCGCAGCGGATGAGCCAGCCCGTCGTCGGCAAAACCGTCGACCGCATCGCCGAACACGCGGCAACGCACGGCCTCCCCGCCGTCGATGTCATCCTGCATGGCGGCGAGCCTTTGCTGGCGGGGGCGGACTGGCTAGCCGACCTGATCGGATCGCTCCGCGCACGGGTGCCGGCCCGGGTGAACGTGGCTGTGCAAACCAACGGCACGCTCCTCGACCGCCCGATGCTGGACGCGCTCAAGCGGCTCGACGTCAAGGTCGGCGTCAGTCTGGACGGGGACGCCGAGGCGACCGGGCGCCACCGGCGCTACGCGAACGGCCGCAACAGCTTCGATGCGGTCGGCAAGGGCATTGATCTGCTGCGGTCGCGGGAGTTCGAGGATTGCTACAGCGGGATCCTGTGCACGATCGATGTGGCCAATGACCCGCTGAGCACCTACGAGGCGCTGCTGAAGTTCGGACCGCCCGCGCTCGACCTGCTGCTGCCGCATGCGAACTGGAGCTCGCCGCCGCCCGGCGCGGGGTACGCCGACTGGCTGATTGCCATCTTCGACCGCTGGTACACCGCGCCGCGGCAGGAAACCCGAATTCGTCTGTTCAGCGAGCTGATCCAGCTCGTACTTGGCCATCCGGGCGAGGTGGAAGGGCTCGGGCTGCTGCCGAGCACGCTGATCGTGGTCGACACCGACGGCACCATCAAGCAGCTGGATTCGCTCAGTTCAACGTATCCGGGTGCCGCCGACGTCGGCCTGCACGTCATGACCGGCAGTTTCGACGACGCGCTCGACCACCCGACAACGGTGGCCAGGCAGATCGGCGTGGATGCGCTGTCGCGGAACTGCCTGGACTGCCCGGTCATGGAGATCTGCGGCGGCGGCCTCTACCCGCACCGGTACCGGGGTGGGGAGGGCTTCCTTAACCCCTCGGTCTACTGCGAAGACCTACTCAAGCTCATCACCCACGTGCGCGACCGGGTCCTGACGGACCTGGCCGCGCTCCGCTAGCGCTACAGGTCATACGGTTCGATTTCCGCCGTCAGCCGGGTGCGCGCCGCCGCCGCCCGCGCTTCGGGGTGCTCCAGAGTAAGCGTCCGCTCGTATCGGTCGAGGGCGTCGGCGAGGCGCCGTTCGCTGACGGCCCGGTCGCCTGCCGCGGCCTCGTCGATGGACAAGTTTGCCGCCGCCATCAGCGTGTCGGGGTGATCGTCGCCTAGGTGCAGACGGCATCGGTCGAGCGTTTCCGTGCCGAGCTGGATCGCCTCGCCCAACCGGCCGCAGGCGGCAAGATCGGAGGCGTAGTTAATGTTTGCCGAGAGCGTGAACGGATGCCTATCGCCATGGATCTTGATGAGCCCCCTCCTCGCCTGGTCGTCATAGGCGAGCGCCCTGTCCGGGCGCCCGGCTACGCGCAGCACAGACCCGAGATTCATCAGAACCGCGCTCAGGAGGACATCGGGCACGCTGGATTCACGGCACAGGTCATGTGTCTCAATGGCTAGTTCCTCGGCGCCCACTAGATCCCGCACCGCGCGCCGGTCGTTGATCAGGTCGACCGCAGCCCCGATGGTGTACATGTGGTCCACGCCCAGATAGTCGCGGCAGCGCTGGAGCACATGCTCGCTTTCTTGCAGCGCGTCCCAATGATGGCCCGCCTTGCGCAGCGCGGTGGCGAACCCCTGGCAGGCCTGAAGCCAGCGGATATTCTCCCGGCCGCCGGCCGCCTCGAACGCGGCGACCACCCGACGTGCCATGTCCAGCGATTCCTGGTAGCGACCGAGGCCGCGCAGGTCGCGAGCCACCGTGTTCGACGAGTAAAGGGTGAATATGTCATCCGCGCCTAGACTCTGGCGGCGGGCCTGAAGGGTTTGCTCGTCCGTCCGCAGAGCTTCAGGGAACAGGCCGAGCTGCCGGTAGTCGACCGCGATGTTGTTCCGGACATTCAGCGTCCGTTCGTGATTCAAACCAAAAAAGAGTTCAAATTTATCAATGATGCTGAGGTCAAGAGCGAGTGCCTCGGGAAATTGGCTTCGCGCCCGCAGGTCAGCCCCATAGAGGTTCTCGCACAGCAGCAGCGCTTTGAACCCGTCGCCATCGCTGTAATGCTGCAGCAACGGCAGGATCTGCAGGATCAGCTCATGGGCGTCGGCCGCCCGGCCGCCGATGTACATCGCGATGGCGACCTCGACGGACAGGGCGAGCACCTGGACGTCGCCCTCGCCTAGGCTTTCCCGCCACACGTCGAGGGCGTCCTGGCCGAACCTCATCGCCTCGACGTGCCCGCCGCGCAGGTGCAGCCGCCGGACTTGGTCGATGATGAGCGCCCGGAGAGCCGGGTTCCTTGTATGCAGGAACCGGTAATCGGACTCCAGGTGCTGCAGGGAAAGGTCGTAGATGTGATCGGTAGTACCCAAGTCTGGGTTACCCGGGTTAGACCTTGCCAGCAGCGTATCGGCGGCGGCGCGGTACGCGCGGAACGTTTCGATCCTGTGCAGCCGGAGCCGCCCCTGGGTGACGGCCTGGACCACCCGATGCACCTGAATCAGATCCCGCGCGCCATCGACCCTGGCAAGCGACAGCCGGTGCAGCTGGGTGGCGGCCGCCCTGAACCGCTGCGATCGCTGCGGTGAGGAGAAAAAGTCGGCCAGGCCGGACGGATTGTCGATGCCCTCGACGGGCTCGAGGAAAAGCTCGGCTGCGATCGGCTCGGGCGAGAAAAACGAGCACAAATTGAATAGGTGCTCAGCATCCGGGGTCAACAGGGTGATCGACATCGCCCAGGTGCCCGAGACCGGGGCGGGAAGATCCGAGTCCGTCGGCTGCTCGCTGAGCAGCTGGTGGGCGTTGCTGGTAAACCGGGTGAGGTACTCTTCCACACTCTGGCCAGTGTCTGCCAGATACGCGGCCGCATGTCCGACCGCGATGGGCAGATGGCCGAGCGTCATGGCCAGCCGTCTGGCCTCGCTGACCCGCCGCGCATCCTCCGCTTCGGCGAGCCCGTGTCCCGCCCCCAGGCTGAGTACAGTGCGTCGAAGAAAGCTGACGGACTCCGCGTCGGTGAAGGGCGATACCTCGATGCTGTCAGTGACTATGTAGCTTGGCCAGTTCGGCTGCCTCGCGGTAATGATGACATGCCCCTCCGGCCTACTGGCCGGAATGTACCTCTGCAGGTCAAGCGGATTTGCGGCGTTGTCGAAGACAAGCAGCCAACTCGAAAAGACGCCCGACTGCAAAGTTTCAAGTACGGCCGCGACCGTGCGGTCGCGGGAGCTGCCCGTGGTCGCCTGCCTGAGTTCCAACCGCTGGCCCAGACTAACAAGAGCGTCTCGGACCCGGTCTTCATGCTCCGCGCGAATCCACCAGATTATTTCATAGGTGTCGATGTTGCGATGTATGTACTCCGTCGCCAGTTCGGTCTTCCCGATTCCGCCCATGCCGGAGATCACCTGAACGTGCGGAGGCTGCTGGCTGAACAGATTGGTGCTCAGTCGGTCTAGCTCGGAGGCCCGGCCGGTGAAGTTGGGATTGTTGGAGGGGATCTCGCTGGACCATATGCGCTGCGCTGGCCTGGGCATGGTCTCTATCCGGCTCTTGAGCCTATCCCGGGGCGCGTCGACAGAAGGTCGCGGCGCAGTCTCCTGTTGGTGATTCTCGGCGCGTTCTTCTGGCAGCGCGGGGTCTGCCAGGCTGCGCCGGGGCGGCGCGACATCGTTCTCGGCCCGCCACGCCGCCTCCCACAGCGTGAGAAAGGCATCTCGCTCCCCGCCGCCGCCGAGCGCCCTGACAACCTGCTCAAGGAAAGCCCAGCGGGGCACCTGGGACCGACGGAATAGATTATGCACGGTTGAAGAGCTGATATTGCCGCGCCCGGCTCGGATCGCGATCTCCCGCATCGAGGGACGGCCCGCTTTTGAGTGCAGATCATCGAGTCGGTCAAAGAGATCGGCGATCGGACCCGGCGGCGGCATCGGCTCACGCTTGATGGCAGCCACCCAGTAACGACCTCCCTGACCCCAATTATGTCCACGATCGTCATATCGTGCACGCGCTCGAGAACAAAGAGTCTGGACGGGGCCCCCAACCTGGGACGCGCAAATTCGTCCACCGAAGTCAGCGGTCGTTCGCCGAACTAACTTCCTGGCTCGTGTTCAGCCATCCTGAACACGAGGGCCCAGGCGCCTAAGGCAGGAGTAATCATGACTACTCAGCTAGCAGCGGTAAAGTTTCTGGATGGCCGACGGCCGTCCGGCCCGGTGCACCGCTCGATCATCGCCGTCGATCTCGAGGGATCGACCCGGCGCACCAATCCGGTCAAGGGCGAGCTCCGGCGCGTCATCTACGAACTGCTCGCGCACGCGCTCGAGTCGGTCGCGATCACCGGCAACCGGCTGGAGCGGCTGGTTGACCGCGGCGACGGCGTCCTGATGCTGATCCGGCCGCATGACGACGTGCCCAAGACGATCCTCCTTGACCGGCTGATACCGCTGCTGGCATCCCTGCTGGCCGAGTACAACGCACGGGCGGCCCAGCCCGCGCTGCGGATCCGGCTGCGGGCGGTTGTGCACGCGGGCGAGGTCCACGACGATGGACGGGGCTTCTACGGCGAGGCGATCGACGTCGCGATCCGGCTGCTCGATTCCCCGACGGTCAAGAAGACGCTGAAGCTGACGGCCGGGCCGCTCGTCCTCGTGGTTTCCGATGAGATCCACTACGCCGTCGTCGGTCAGGGCTACGTGTCCGCCGATGCGTATCGCCGGCTGGTCCGGGTGCAGGTCGGCGGCCGCTGCCATCGCGGCTGGGTGCACGTCCCCGCCCCGGCCGCCTCCCCGGAGGTCCCCCGTCAGCGGTCGCTGCCGCGCGGCCTCGGCCGTGCGCAGGCCGAGGCCTCCTGAGCTTCTCGCCCGGTCAGGTCACCGCTGACCGCTGCTGAGCCAGGAACGGCAGATGCGCGGCCTCCGCGACGATGTCGCGCAGGCAGGCGACGGCGCGCAGCGCGTCGCCGTGCGACACGTAGAGCGCGTTGACGCCGAAGCGCAGCAGGTCGGGCGCCCGCATGTCGCCGATCACGTCGCGCGCGGCCAGCGCCTGCACCAGCGCGTAGGCGTCCGGGTGGCGCAGCGTCACCTGGCTGCCCCGGCGCTGGGGCGAGCGCGGCGTCACGACCTCGAACGCCCCGCCGAGCAGCGCGTCCGCGCACTCGAGGAAGAACCCGGTCACCGACAGGCTCTTGACCCGCAGCTCGGCCAGGTCGACCCCGTCGAAGGCGGTCAGGGCGGCCTCGAGCGCGAGCAGCGACAGCATCGGCGGGGTGCCGATCCGGGCCCGGGCGATGCCGTCGGCAGGCTCGTAGAACTCGGTCGGGTCGAACGGCCGGGCGTGGCCCGTCCACCCGGTCAGGGCCGGGTCGAAGTCGGCCAGGTGCCGTCGGGCCACGTAGAGGAAGGCGGGCGCGCCCGGGCCGCCGCTCAGGTACTTGTAGCCGCAGCCCACCGCCAGGTCCACCCGCAGCGCGTCAAGCTCGACCGGCAGCGCCCCGGCGGCGTGGCACAGGTCCCACAGCACCAGTGCCCCGGCCGCGTGCGCGGCGGCGGTGAGCCCGGGCATGTCGTGCAGCTCGCCGGTGCGGTAGTCGACCGGCGGGTAGGCGGCCACCGCCACCCGCTCGCCCTCGGCCGTCAGGAAGCCGGGCAGCGCGCCCGGCGGCACCTCGCGGACCTCGAGGCCGTGCTCCCGGGCGAACGACGCGGCGATGTACCGGTCGGTCGGGAAGTGATCGGGGTCGACCGCCAGCAGCGGCCGCCCGGGGCGCAGCCGCACGGCCGCCGAGAGCGCGTTGTAGATCTGGATCGAGGTCGAGTCGCCGACCACCGTCTGTCCCGGCGCCGCCCCGATCAGCCGGCCGACCGCGTCGCCGACCCGCAGCGGGGCCTGCCACCAGGCGTGGGAGTTCCAGGACCGGATCAGGCCGGCACCCCATTGGCGGCGGACCGCGTCCTCGACCGCCGGCGGCACCGCCGCGGGCAGCGCCCCGAGCGAGTTGCCGTCCAGGTACACCAGCCCGGCCGGGAGCAGAAAGCGGTCCCGCAGGCCGGCCAGCGGGTCGGCCGCGTCCAGCGCGGCCGCCCGCTCGGCGAGCCCCGGGTAGCGCCCGGTGTCAGGGAGCACGGCAACCTCCGAAGAGTAAGCGTCGGCCGGGCGTCACCGCCGCTGCCGACTCGTTGACCTGGGACAGTCGCCCGGGCCCGTTCGGGAAAAGCTTAAGATCTTTTTCTCCGAACGGTCCCGGGCGGCTTTCGCCTAGTCATGACCCCCGGCGTCGTGATGAAGTGGAGGAAGGCTTCTCGCGGAAGGTGCCGGATTGATGACAGTTGCCGGGATAGACCTGTCGGCCAACGAGTTCTGGGGCCTGCCGCTCGCCGAGCGGGCGGCCTCCTTCGCCCTGCTGCGAGCGCAGCCGGGGCCGCAGTTCTTCGCCGAGCCGGAGGTGTCGTTCGCGGTGCCCGGCCCCGGTTACTACGCGCTGGTGCGGCACGCCGACATCGTCGAGGCGAGCAGGCACCCGGAGGTGTTCTCCTCGGCCCGGGGCGCGACCGGCATCGCCGACCTGCCGGTCGAGTTCAACGAGTACTTCGGCTCGATGATCAACATGGATGACCCCAGGCACGCCCGGCTGCGCCGGATCGTCTCGCGGGCGTTCACGCCGCGGATGATCGCCGGGTTCGAGGCCGACGTGCGCCGGGCGGCCATCGACGTGGTCGACGACCTGCTGGCGGCCGGGCCGGGCGACTTCGTGTCGCAGGTCGCGGCGCGGCTGCCGCTGAAGTTCATCTGCGACCTGATGGGCATCCCCGACGAGCACTACCAGACCGTCTTCGCCAACAGCAACATGATCCTGGCCGGCTTCGACCCCGAGTTCGTCAGCGAGAACCCCGACCAGGTGGTGACGGACCTCCTCGGCGCCGGGCAGGCGCTCGCGGACCTGGTCACCAGCCTCGGGGCCGAGCGCGCGCAGGCGCCCGCCGGCGACCTGATCTCCGCGCTGGTGACCGCCAACGTCGACGGGGAGCAGCTGACCGGGGCCGAGCTCGCCTCGTTCTTCGTGCTGCTGGTGGTGGCGGGCAACGAGACCACCCGCAACGCGCTGTCGCACGCGCTGATGCTGTTCACCGAGTACCCCGAGCAGCGCGAGCTGCTGCTGGCCGACCTGGACGGCCGGATCGGCGGCGCGGTCGAGGAGATCGTCCGCTACGCCTCGCCCGTGATGTTCATGCGGCGGTCACTGACCAGGGACTACACGATGAACGGGCAGGACTACCGTGAGGGCGACAAGGCGGTGCTGTTCTACTACTCGGGCAACAGGGACGAGGCCGTCTTCCGCGACCCCGAGCGGTTCGACATCACCCGCTCGCCCAACCCGCACGTCGGCTTCGGCGGGGCCGGGCCGCACTTCTGCCTGGGCGCGCATCTGGCCCGGCGTGAGCTCACGGTCATGCTGCGCGAACTGCTGAGCCGGGTCCCGGACATCACCGCGGGCGAACCGGACCGGCTGCTGTCCAGTTTCGTCAACGGCATCAAGCGACTGCCCTGTCAGTTCACCGCCTGACCCATTGAGCGTGCGGCCCCGGTTCCGTACATTGATCCCTACATTGACTGACTCAACGCCGAGGGACGGTGCGATGCCGGACGACATCCTTTCGATCTACGCCGCCAGCCAGCCGGACAAGCCCG
>Ga0209006_10005775_pt1 | contig 11242 bp, 6 predicted proteins | sample JacPin_JW_Ref_O2_FD_188567 | JGI IMG/M metagenome (GOLD analysis project Ga0209006, IMG submission 188567) | Forest soil microbial communities from Algoma, Ontario, Canada - Jack Pine, Ontario site 1_JW_Ref_O2 (SPAdes) (version 2) | ecosystem: Environmental > Terrestrial > Soil > Boreal... | reverse complement strand
CAGCTTGACCGTCTCTATCCAATTATCGAAGCAGGAGGTTCGGATTCTGCCGCATTCGACAACGTACTTGAATTACTTGTTGTTAACGGGGTTGTAACGCTCCCGGAGGCAGTTATGATGCTCATTCCCGAAGCCTGGCAAAGTAACGAGTTCATGGATCCCCAGAAAAAGGCGTTTTATAATTGGGCCGCCTGTTTGCAGGAGCCCTGGGACGGCCCCGCACTGTTCACGTTCAGCGATGGTCGTTACTGTGGTGCAAACCTCGATAGGAACGGCCTGAGGCCTTGTCGATTCGTTGTTACTAGCGAGGATATCATCATATGTGCGTCTGAGGTCGGGGTCGTTTATATACCCCCTGAGAAAGTTGTGCAGAAAGGTCGTCTTAAGCCTGGGCGCATGCTTCTTGTGGATACTGTCGAAGGGAGAATCGTGGACGACAAAGAGCTGAAACGCAACACAGCCAATAAGAAGGACTTCGCTTCCTGGGTCGAGACACATATCCTTCACGTTCCTAACATTGTGAAACGCGTCAAGCGTAACAGTATATCCATCGATCCCGTTCTCGATGACGTCTCGCTCAGTTTGGACCCGAAGCTCCTTGCGTTCGGGTTTACAGTTGAGCAATTGAATATGCTTGTGCTGCCGATGGTCTCCGATGGTAAGGAAGCATTGGGATCGATGGGTAACGATGCGCCACTAGCGGCATTAGCAACGCAACCGCGTCTCATTTACGATTTCTTCCGGCAGCTGTTTGCTCAAGTAACGAATCCGCCCATCGATCCCATCCGGGAACACATTGTCATGTCGCTTGAAGCCTATGTCGGACCGGAAGGTAACTTGCTTGAAATGAGGCCAGACCAGTGCCATCGCATACTCCTCCCTTCTCCCCTTATCTCCATCGAAGAAATGAATGCCATGAAAAATCTCAAAATGGCGTACACTACGTGGCCATCGACAACAATCGACATTACCTTTCCCAAGGACGAGGGTTTACCCGGCTACCGACTTGCTCTCGAGAGAGTGTGCAGTGAGGTAACTCAGGCGATCGACGATGGCATCAAGGTTGTCATCTTGTCCGACCGGGCCACTGGACCTAAACGTGTACCTTTGTCTGCATTGATCGCCTGTGGTGGTGTGCATCACCACCTTGTGCAGCAGAAGAAACGTGCCAAGATTGCGCTTATGGTCGAGACCGGCGAGGCTCGCGAAGTGCACCACCTTTGTGTCTTAGTCGGCTACGGTGCTGATGCCATCTGTCCTTGGCTCATGATGGAAACTATTTTAAAGATCGGACGAGAGGGCCTGTATGTTATTTTGTCGTACGGCAGCTAGTTTCTTGGGCTGACATACGGTTGCAGCGTTAAAGGCGACAAAACCGCTCGCGACCTCTTGACTAATTACCACCACTCCATTGATAACGGGATCCTCAAAGTCATGTCGAAGATGGGCATTTCAACCCTCCAGTCGTATAAGGGTGCTCAGATCTTCGAAGCACTCGGACTTCACAGCGAAGTAGTCGACCGCTGCTTCATCGGGACTGCCAGTCGCGTGCAAGGCGTTACCTTCGATCTTCTCGCACTGGACGCGTTTGAACTGCACGAACGTGGATGGCCCACCCGTGAGACGATTATACCTCCAGGGATGCCCGAATGTGGTGAATATCATTGGCGTGATGGCGGAGAAGCACACATCAATGACCCTGGCGCCATCGCCAACCTCCAGGATGCTGTGAAGGAGAAGAACCAAACAGCATACGATGCATACGCGCGTATTTCAGACGAACAGGTCAGAAATGTCCAACTACGGGGACTGCTTGAGTTCCGGTACGAAAATGCCACGCCTATACCGATTGAGCAGGTGGAACCTTGGAACGAGATCGTCCGTCGATTCGTCACTGGCGCAATGTCGTACGGATCAATCTCCATGGAAGCTCATTCGACACTCGCGATTGCTATGAATCGCCTGCAAGGGAAATCCAATACTGGTGAAGGAGGCGAAGACGCAGAGCGATCGCTTGTACTGAGTAACGGCGACACGATGCGGTCCGCCATAAAGCAAGTTGCCTCCGGTCGTTTTGGGGTCACCTCCAACTATCTTGCTGACGCCGACGAGTTGCAAATCAAGATGGCACAAGGTGCCAAGCCTGGCGAAGGCGGTGAGCTTCCAGGGCACAAGGTTTCTGTGCCTATCGCACGCACACGACATTCCACTGCGGGTGTTGGCCTCATATCTCCTCCGCCCCACCATGACATCTACTCCATCGAAGATCTCAAGCAGCTTATTTACGATTTGAAGTGTTCCAATCCCCGTTCCCGTATTTCTGTGAAACTTGTATCGGAAGTGGGTGTTGGAATTGTCGCCAGTGGCGTGGCGAAAGCCAAGGCAGATCACATTCTTATCTCTGGTCATGATGGTGGCACAGGTGCATCACGGTGGACTGGTATCAAGTATGCTGGTCTGCCCTGGGAACTAGGCCTGGCCGAAACTCACCAGACGCTCGTTCTGAACGATCTCCGTGGCCGCGTAACGGTGCAGACGGACGGCCAACTTCGAACTGGCCGCGATATTGCCGTTGCATGTCTCCTTGGGGCTGAAGAATGGGGGTTCGCAACAGCGCCTCTAATCGCCATGGGCTGTATCATGATGAGGAAGTGTCATTGTAAGTTCGATGTATACTTTATCAAGATCCACTCCCCTAAAGCACTTGCAGTGAACACCTGCCCAGTCGGTATTGCCACCCAAGATCCCCAACTCCGTGCCAAGTTTGCTGGTCAACCAGAACAAGTTATCAACTTTTTCTACTATCTAGCAGAGGAGCTCCGTGGATACATGGCGAAGTTGGGTCTCCGAACCATCAACGAAATGGTTGGTCGAGCCGATCTGCTCAAAGTCAACGAGAAGCTTCGGACAGCCAAGACGGCCCATCTCGATTTATCGGCAGTATTAAAGCCAGCGTGGCAGATGCGTCCGGGGGCCGCTACATACCGTGTTCTCCAACAAGATCATAAACTCTACATTCGTCTAGATAACAAATTCATCGATGAAGCTGAGCCAGCACTCACCAAAGGCCTTCCTGTCCACATCGAATGCGACGTCGTCAATACCGATCGTGCACTAGGGACATCGTTGTCCTATCGTATTTCGAAGCTGTATGGCGAGGAAGGCTTGCCCAAGGATACCATTCATATTCGCATGAGAGGCTCAGCTGGCCAGTCGTGCGGTGCATTCCTTGCACCGGGAATCACCATTGAACTAGAAGGTGATGCCAACGATTATGTCGGGAAAGGTTTATCCGGAGGCCGCCTCATTGTATATCCGCCTAAAAATTCGACGTTCAAAGCTGAAGAGAATATCATCATAGGCAACGTATGCCTCTATGGCGCGACTGGTGGTGAGGCCTTTATTCGAGGTGTTGCGGCAGAACGCTTTGCCGTCCGCAATTCTGGCGCCAACGCTGTCGTCGAGGGAACTGGTGACCATGGATGCGAGTACATGACGGGTGGTCGCATTGTGGTTCTAGGAATCACGGGTCGCAACTTCGCTGCCGGCATGAGTGGCGGCATCGCTTATGTCCTTGACACCGCGCATACCTTCGCATCAAAAGTCAACATGGAACAAGTCGAGTTAGGGAAAGTAACCGATCCACGAGAGATTGCGGCGTTGCGCAGTCTTATTGAAGACCATCGTCACTACACCGGCTCTGAAGTTGCAGACCGTGTCTTGCATGATTTCCATCACCTTCTTCCTTTGTTCGTTCGTGTCTTGCCTCTAGATTACAAACGAGTTCTGGAAGAGCAGGCTGCAAAGGAGAAGGAGGACAAGATACGACAGAATGTCATTGATCTCGTACCTTCACGCACTGCGAGCCAAGTAGATCTCGCCTCCGAGGGTCTGGAAGACATTTTATTGCCCAAAAGTCCTCCTCCCAACGCTCACTTCAACCCCCCGCCGAATGCCGCGAAGCGTCACGAGCCCGCCGTCGTCGACGTTGAAGATGCCTTGATTGACGAATCTACAACTAAACAACGCCTTCAAAGGGTCGATAAGAACCGCGGCTTCATGAAATACAACCGTTTGGGTGAACCCTACCGCCCCCCACGCAAGCGTGTCAAAGATTGGAAAGAAATATCGACTCGTCTGACGGAGAATGAGCTCAAATACCAGTCTGCTCGTTGCATGGACTGTGGTGTTCCTTTCTGCCAGGCTGACTCTGGCTGCCCCATTTCGAACATCATCCCGAAGTGGAATGACCTAGTGTTTAAAGGCCAATGGCAAGATGCACTGAACCGTCTTTTGATGACAAATAACTTTCCCGAATTTACTGGCCGTGTATGCCCTGCCCCATGCGAGGGTGCTTGTGTTCTAGGCATCAACGAGCAACCAGTTGGAATCAAGAGCATCGAATGCGCTATCATCGATAAGGTTAGTCTCAGTCTCATCCCCCTTAGCTTCGGCTGCTCTCACACGGTTGAAATAGGGCTTCGAGATGGGCTGGATGGTTCCTAACCCTCCTAATTTCCGTACAGGCAAGAAAGTCGCAATCATTGGGTCGGGCCCCGCAGGATTAGCTTGTGCCGACCAATTGAACAAAGCCGGTCATTTTGTAACTGTCTACGATCGCAATGATCGCATGGGAGGCCTCCTCATGTATGGTATTCCAAAGTACGTCTTCTTCCGTTTTGACGTCGGCTCGACCTGATATGTGAACTAGCATGAAGTTGGACAAGGCGATAGTACAACGGCGTCTGGACATGATGGCGGCCGAAGGGGTGGTGAGTCGACCACAGCTAGCTTCGTGATATATGTCATCTTTCTAACTCGTGTTTCTGGAGACTTTTGTGCCTCATGCACACGTTGGAGTCGATGTTGATGTTACCCAGCTACGTGAAGACAACGATGCTGTCGTATTATGCACTGGTGCAACTTGGCCTCGTGACTTAAAGATACCAAACCGGCAAGCAGACGGCATCCACTTTGCTATGGATTACCTGCAGGTACTCTTCAAGCTAGTTCTTTGGCATTCCAATTAACACATTTGGCAGTTGAATACGAAATCGCTTCTGGACTCAGAGCTTGAGGATGGCAGCTATATTAGTGCCAAGGGCAAGCACGTCATTGTTATTGGCGGTGGTGACACTGGTAATGACTGTATTGGCACGGCGATGCGCCATGGTGCGAAGTCGGTCACGAACTTTGAGCTGTTACCGCGGCCTCCTCCAACCCGTGGAAGAGATAACCCCTGGCCGCAATGGCCTCGGTAAGTGCGACCATTTATCGTCGTCTGACCAAAGTACCATTAAAATAATGTTACAGAGTCTTCCGAACGGACTACGGACACACTGAAGTCGCAGCTCATTTCGGAAATGGTACATTATTCCCTTGTTGCATTATATTGGACTTGAACTATGGTACTCTAGACCCAAGAGAGTACTGTATATCAACCAAAGACTTTACCGTCGATAAGGAAGGGAAGCTTGCTGGTATGAATACCGGTAAATCTTGCCTTACCCCGTTCGGCCTAGTTCTTGACAGGGTGCTCTATCTACACAGTTCGCGTTGAATGGACGAAAGACAGTAGCGGAAGATGGAAAATGGAAGAAGTGCCTGGTTCCGAAAGATTCTTCCCTGCACAACTCGTTTTTTTGGCGCTTGGATTTTTGGGCCCTGAGAGCGAAGTAATCAAAGCCCTTGGCGTGAAACAAGATGGCAGGTCGAATATACAGACACCAGCCAAGGTATATTGACAGTTAATCCATTTAGCCTGTTGACTCACGCACACACCAACCAGAGATATTCCACCAATGTGGTAGGTGTGTTCGCTGCTGGCGACTGTCGTCGTGGCCAATCTTTGATTGTCTGGGGAATCAAGTACTATATTTCTATTCATTCAGCCACCAAACACTGACACACTTCGATTCTGCAGCGAGGGACGTGGAGCCGCTGCGGAGGTTGATTCATGGCTCAGTTCTGGAAATACTAGATTACCAAGTGCAGGAGGGATAAAGACGAGGGTAAATAATATACATCTTCAAAGATTTCTCCACGCTTACCGATGACATCATGCCAATAGGTTTTCATGCCCCCACCTAGCCGAGTGGGATTTGGGATTGAAGCAACAGCTTGATTATGACTGACCTGTTATTTTCACGGTACGAGCCTGTATACTATTCCATGTGATACATACTACATTGTTGGCGCCGGGAGCGCGAAAACTGTGTCAATCAGACTCAACCTGGAGTAGACTCATGGAGAAGGAGCTCCGTGTTGGAATTCGATGCATCCCGTGATCAGATATCGATCACCCTGCGACGCGTTCAAGTTGAACCTTCTGAACTATTTAGCTTACCAGAAATACAGGTTGAACATTCCACAGAACTTCCGTCCTTCCCCTGAAGGGAAACATCCAAGATGACTCGTACATCCTTCAGTTCGACTGCATTTCAGGATGCGATGGGATTGAAATTTTATAAACATATTTTCGTCGAGATGAAGGTAGCCATATTTTCACATTCAATTCAGATTTCAGAACTGATATCTCTTCATAGGAAAGCCTGAGGGATCTAGCTGACCGCCACTTCGACTTCGCTCTCAAAGCCTCTGAACAAAGTAAGGAATCGTGGCAGGACTTCCAGCAACAGGTTTGGCTGACGCCATTCTATTCGTTAATTCCATTGTCAACGTCTGAGTCATAAATAACAGGTTTGCGATATATTTCCACAGTTCTCACGTAGCGAACAACGTTCTCAGCATCTACAACATTACATACGTCGTTACATCAACGCAGTGGCAGCTCAAAAGAAGGAGAGAAGACTTATCCGAGAGGAAACCATATATGTGAGGCGGGCGTTCTACTTCTTGAACCTTGGATATCTAACATGAGCGGGACAGGGAACGTACAGTAGCCTTGCGGAGACTTCAGCTTGCATGACTTCCTCGGCCACCTCAACCGCTGTGACCCAGGGCTCTAGTTCGTCGTCAACCTCCTCTCTAGTGTCCTCAAGTTCTACCTCTAGTGTAAGCTCAGTCGTTGTTTCATATATCTGACATCTAAGTCGTCATCCGTAGGGGTTGTGCGGTGACGAACTGGATATACCCAACACCGAAGCGTCGCCATGTGCACTCCGGTGTAACCCAACTACCGCAGAGGCTCCTTCCACCGCAGTTTCTTCTGCTCAACCCAAGGGTCCTCAACGAGATCCTATTGAGAAAATCAAGTTGTTCCTTGACGCATGTCAACCGTCCATGTCTTATTTTCTTCCATCATTCCTTAGACTTGGATTCTATGATGACCGGTTCTTGGACAGTGTGTTGAATTGGCCAACCAGCGAGCTCATTTTTGTATTGGCTAAGTGGACAATTGCCGGAAAGCTCACAGATTTGGAGGCGGAAACATTGAGGATAGGATTCAAGCAATTCCCGAGGAGTGATTTAAATACGTAAAGCAATTCCCGTGTTTGTTCACCGAGTGTAGATACACCATGGATCTAGTAGAGCCGCGCCAAATGCCATTTACAGTGCAAAGCTGTATTTTCCCCTCTCTTGGAGTTCCCTACTCTTTCCCCTGATACCCCACACGCCCCAATTCGTTTTTACCATCACCCTTGGATCAAAGTCAGCGATTTCCCACTTTTCACTGCCAAACGCGTTAGGCCCAGGGGTAATAACCCAGTCAAATTCGCCCACGACCCCAGGTGCAGTCGAAAGTGACCGTACGTCTCGTTCTATATCCGCAGGGGAGAAGCCTGTGACAAATATAGGACACTTGGTGGCTAGGAGCATCGGGACCACAGGGCCCCATTCCGATGGAGAGGATATCTGTAGCAGAGGCTCTGGATCATGTTCTGACGAATCTAGAGACGGAAACCCGAAGCCCGGAGAGAAGAGGAAGAAGGCGTCGCTGTACGGGTCGAAAGTATCTTCGAACTGAGCGTGGACTTCAGTGTAGTTTGCTTGCATGCCAGTTATAGTAAGCTGTGGAGTAAACGGCACGGTGTATGATGGAACACCATAGCGATCAATCGATGAACGCGTGCGTTTGTGGCGCACTATTGGTGCAGGCGTTGGCGGTTGGTATATGTTAGGGAGGTACGCAGGTTTTTCGCCTTGTGGTTCCGTTGGTGGGGATTCAACGCTTACGTTACGGGAGGGTAGCGGTGATTCCGAGGGTTTGGACTTGATATCGGGAGGTTTCGGCAATGAAACTTGAGGGCCAATAAAGAACAAATGAAAATGAGCCGAAGGGAACAGCAGGCACATTTGATCCCAAACATGTGGAGGCAGTGATGATTCCGCACGCGCCCCCAAAAGAAACACTCGCATTTGAGGCTTACTGATTCCAGCTTCTTCTGTGTCGGGAGCACCTGTTGGAACGTGCAGCGTAGTCCGAATTGCTAGAAGGCGATCAAATTGTGCTGGGACACGCTGTAAGGAAAGAGCCTACCAGCAAGGGATCGGCTACCCTCTGGAGTCACGCGTTGGTTACTCAAAGTCAAGTTGCTGTTCTGGTGGAGAACGGATCCGATCGTCAGTGGGTATGTGAGCAATTTACTTGCATGTCTCCGCGAACGCTCGGTATCCATCGACGGGAATCCACGAGTGTACCAAAACACATCCCAGTTTGCGAAAGAGATGGCCTCTTCATACGGTTGGGATCCTATTCATCAAAATTTGTGAACGGTGCCATCGCAGTATGGTATACCACAACGTACCCGGCAATTCAAACTCTCGCATTCGCCTTCCGCTTCTCAGATCATGCTCATCTTCATTAGCTTCTCTAAGTCTTGAGCAATACCTTACGTGGTCCTTATCCTCTTTCCAATGTTCCTCAGAGCAATGTGTTGGCCATCCACACCCTGGGCACTCAAACTTGACTGTTTGTGACTTTCCTTCTGCATCGGTATGGGAGTGATTACTTGAGGAGGAACAAACTGGACATGGTGCCAATGATTTAATAGCATCTCCCCGCGCACGAACAGCTGGGAAGGGAGAGATTGAAAAGGGATGGAAGAGGTTGTCTTCGGTGAGGATGGGGGTGTTAGTCTCCCCGGTTTCTCTTGGTGGAGACCGTCCGGAAAAAACATTGAAAATTAAACGACGAGGAACTTCACGCCTCGCCGTCGAGGGTTTATGGTGAATTCGCCCTGGAACAGAAGAAAAGATACGCGTCGTGGACCGTGGCCGAATCCACGAGAGCATTTCCTTTGCGGCTGGTTGTGTATGTTTGTCACGGTAGCGTCCCGACATGTCCCCCAGACAAGCAAGGTTCTCTCGCAAGACAGATGAGACACAAATCGAGGTTACTATCGACCTGGACTGTGCACCAGGGCCGTCGGTCGTGCAGACCATCAATGTCTCAACTGGGATCGGCTTCCTCGACCATGTAAGGATCCGTTGAGACATCACTGAATCTCCTTCGTATGTGTTAACCATAAGTACAGATGTATACCGCTTTGGCCAAGCACAGCGGAATGTCCTTAACCATAAAATCCACGGGAGATCTTTGGATTGATGACCATCACACTGCAGATAAGCGCTTCCTTGTCAAAGCACTTGGCGTACTCATCCGTAAGCTTCGTTCTCACAGGACACCGCGATAGCGCTCGGCACAGCGTTCAAGGAAGCACTGGGTGAAGTGCGAGGTATTCGCCGTTATGGGACCGGCTTTGCCCCACTCGACGAGGTAAAGTCAGTCCATAACACTATCTCCCCTCACAGTGTTGACTCCCTTAGGCTCTTTCCCGAGCAGTCATAGACATTTGCTCGCGTCCATACTGCTTCACAGACCTGGGGCTGAAACGCGAAAAAATCGGCGACCTCTCGACAGAGATGATTCCTCACATCTTTCGTTCCTTCGCAACCGCAGCGGGTGTCACATTGCATGTTGATGTGCTTCGTGGTGAAAATGACCATCACCGGTGCGGTTTGATGATCGGTTATGATTTTGTCGCTGACCACCAGGTTTCAGGGCGGAATCCGCTTTCAAAGCACTGGCACTAGCTATTCGTCAGGCAATTGAAAGAACAGGAAGTGACGACGTGCCAAGTACGAAGGGTGTACTCTAGAGCCGTGAGCCTTGTGCCAGGCGAGGTTGCATAATCTGTAAGTTGCACTAATTGTTCCCGCAACGTCACCGAGTTCTTACTCTAGGAGTCCACTGGAATCTTAGCTCGCGAGCTGCTAAGGTGTTTACAACATTGAAATAGACAGCGCAGCAGACTCGGATTGTGACCTGAAGCAACTCATAATATGTAGACCAACCATTGTGTTTTTTATTAGCCGCAATCGTGGTTCAGTGTAACCAGTACTCGGATGTTAAATATTACGCTGAACACCGTATACTTTGAGCCTTGGTTAGGTTGACGCGAAAACCGTGGCTTGAAAGGCTTCTGTAGGATTGACGACATGTGAGGTGGGATTGGAGTTTGTGTAGAGAACAGGGTTACCTCGCGCCTATCGGAAAGGTCTTCTTGCAGAACTGAGTCGCAAGTCACTAGGAGAGCGTGTGCGCTTGCCTTTGCTCAAACCGCTGAATTGCGTCGGCATAAAGTACTTTTCAATGGGAGGTCTCCGCAAGTTGGCCTCGTGGGAGGTCGAAAGAGCTGATGGCGCCTGCAGTCCCATTGTCGGGATGACAGGACTAGAATGAACAAATGCTTCCATTGCGATACCTGAGCCGCCGGCATTCTCGGCGTCGTTCGAGCGGGATAGCTTTTTCTTATACTACACCAGAGTAAAATATTCAGCAAGAAAACGTTGGCAGGCAGACTCACGGTTTCGAGCTCTGGTTTGCCTCTCCATTTTGCTACTGCTTCGCAAAATCTCACTGCTGCGCGTTCTACAGGTTCAACCGGGTATTGAAACGCAAGATCCTCCAAGTGCGTAGAGAGACTAGGAGTTGTAGCTGGAATATCATAGAACTGCAAAGCCATGTTCGGAAGCACGACAACGAGCGTGATATATACTGACCTTCCGGAGTCTGTCTTCCATCTCTGCCTGAAATTCGCCAGCAACCCCGTCTTTCCTCTCGCGAATATCAGAAGAGGGAAATAATATTCTAGCTGCATCCTCAAGGCTTGGCAACTCGTCTGGGTCGAACTCCTCAGATTCGTCAGTGGTCTGTTGGTGATCGTCTCGGCCTTCATTCTGGCCCCCATCCTTTTCGGCCGTGATTCCCATCATCAAGTCGGGAATCCCGAACCCGAGGGTCAATAGGCACTCCGCTGCCTCGCAGCCTGTCCAGCCT
>Ga0209006_10005774_pt1 | contig 11242 bp, 5 predicted proteins | sample JacPin_JW_Ref_O2_FD_188567 | JGI IMG/M metagenome (GOLD analysis project Ga0209006, IMG submission 188567) | Forest soil microbial communities from Algoma, Ontario, Canada - Jack Pine, Ontario site 1_JW_Ref_O2 (SPAdes) (version 2) | ecosystem: Environmental > Terrestrial > Soil > Boreal... | reverse complement strand
AGATGCGATGACGGCTGTCACGAGCAAGAAGATCAAAGCTGGCGATGTTGTCGTCATTCGTAACGAAGGTCCCAAGGGCGGACCGGGGATGCGCGAGATGTTGGGCGTGACGGCGGCGATTGTTGGCGAGGGCTTGGGAGAGTCTGTGGCGCTGCTGACCGATGGACGCTTCAGTGGCGCGACGCGTGGACTTATGGCAGGACATGTTTCTCCGGAAGCCGCGCTGGGTGGGCCAATTGCCGCCGTGCGCGATGGAGATACGATTCGGTTTGATGTGAACGAGCGGATTCTAGAAGTGGAAATCAGCGAAGAAGTTTTGCGTCAGCGGATGAAAGAATGGAAGCCTTTGCCACCGAAATATCCGACCGGTGTTTTTGCCAAGTATGCGGCGCTGGTTTCGTCTGCTTCGGAGGGGGCGATTACGCGCGCGAAGTTCTAGTCTGGCCGGGCTGAGGTCAAAATCTTTAACACAGAGGACACAGAGGAACACAGGGTAAGACGAACAAAGGGAGCGGACATTGCCGCTCCCTTTTTGTTGCGCCTTCGTCACACGAGTTATTGCGCGCAGCCGGCGCTGAAGTTGGTTAGTACGTTGTTGGCGGCAGTAACGGCACATTTGTAGGTGTAGCCGGTGGAGTCGGAATACGAGTAGTTTTGCGAACTCTTCATGCCCGTATTGCCGGTGAAGTTGCCGCTGGAGTCGAAATTCAGCGTGTCGATGTGCTGGCCGGAATTGATCTCGGACGTGACAAAGGGCAGGAAACTAGTGGGTGAAGTGGAGTTAGTGTTGAGCTGATATTTCTGCGACACATTCGTGGTCTGAGCTTCCGAGCCGTCCGAATTCACGACTACTGAAATATCAGTGACCAGCGGCCAGTTGTAGCTCTGGTAGTTCGAAGAGATAGGCTGCCCGGCCAGCATTTGACGGGTCGAGGAGGTGAGAGAACTTCCCTGCGTGATGTTCTGGACATACTCGCTGTCGTTGATATCGAAGAACTGGTTACTGGAATAATTCACCTGCTGCGAAACCGAGGTCTGCACGCGCCCAGCGGAGGTGTTGGCATATCCCGAAATAATGAAACTGCGATTCGAGATAACGGCGACCGTGCCAGTGACCCCGCTGCTGGTGGACTTGAGATTTTCGGTGACCGTGGGCACGGGAGCTTTCAGCGTGTTGCTGATAATTCCGCCGGTGACTTGCGTGATGTTGGGATCGGTGTAGAGCAATAGATTGGCTGTGTCTTCAAAATATCCGTTTGCGTTGAACACGCTGATCGAGACGGTGTGCGGCGAACCGTTGCTCAGCAGGCCTACGAAGGGCGTGAGATTCACGCGATAGGGAACCATGTTAAGAGTCTGCACGCCGGGCAGCGGGAACCAGAGGAAGGGATCGATGCCGCCGGTAAAAATCCACGGAAAGATCGGCGCGACGCCCGCGGGCTGGCCGTCAATGGTGATTTCGGTTTCACGAAATGCGGTGTTGCTGCAACTTTCCAACTCCGAGGCTACATCGCTAGGAACGCAAGTGTACCAGAACTCATCGCCCGACTGGCCTTGCGACCACACGTCGAGGTAGGCGGTGGTGATGTTGGTGGGCATGGTGAAGGTTCCGGTGAGCGTGTCGGTGCTGGTGTTCAGCGTGACGGTGCCGCCGGTCGGTCCGGCGGAGAGCGGCAGGACGACGTTTGCGGACACAGGAGCCGGGCTATTTTTGGGCAGCGGATAGAACTCGATATCGGCCGAGGCGAAGATGATCGAAGTCAGACCGCAGCACAAAGTGTTGCCGATGGATGCGACGCCGCTCTGGGACGTGGTGAAGATGGAACTGTAATCGGTGAGATCTTCTTCCACGTGCCAGTCGGGCCCAATCGCGGAAGGTTCCGCCGTGGTGCCGAAGTAGATGTTGTAGGGGCCGAGCCAGTAGTTCGCGGTGCGATCATATTGGATTCCGGCCTGCACGCTGATGTCGGATTCGAGAACGACCTTGGCCCAGGGGCCGGGACAATCGGCGGGCGGGGTGAAGGTGAAATCTTCGTTATTGAAGTCGAAGAATTGCGCGTTGCTGAATAGCTGGACTACGCAGGGTGTGGTCGTAGGGCGTGTGACCAAAGGATCGGCGGTTACTGTGTTGGCAGAGCCGACCTGGTAGGGACCGGAAGCGAAGGTGAAAGGAACAAGCACGGCGAAGAGCGCGCAAAGGAAAATGAGTTTGGGGCAAGTTGGGGCAGGGCAACGCATGGGCAAAACCTCCTGGAAGGACTAGGGTAGAAGCCGCGCCGGTCTTGCTTTGCGGTCGAATGCGAGGCCGGTCGCAGTAGGGCCAAAGTATTGGCGTTTTGAGGGCTGACTGTCAAGGCCGATTGATCGAAATGCCCCGAAAGGCTCCCCAAAAAGAAAGAGCGCTCGAAAATGATGCGTTCGGACGATTCAGCAAACTCACGCGGAGCTTTGTTCTGCCCGCATAGCTTGAACGTTCTCTGCGCTGGGCAGCGGGATGGACCGAATCTCCACCGCTTCCAGCACGGCGGAGACCGCGACTCTTAAATTGTCTTTTGTCTGTTCGTCGGCCGGGCGCGAGCGGGTATCAAGGACGCGGAGAGAGCCGATCGCTTTTCCGCTCCGGTTGACTAATGGGGCGTTCGCGTAGAATCGGATGCCTTTCTCAATCAAGAGTGGGTTCTTTGCCAAACAATCGTCGGCGAGAATGTCCTCGATGACGAGCACCTCATGTGAAGCGGGAATGCAATCAGTGGGCTGCATTCTGGGATCGCACGACATGGAAGACAAATCCGCGGGCATGCCGCACTCCGAACTCCAGTATTGGCCTTGTTCGTCGACCAGGTTGAGTATCGCGATAGGAGCGCCGAAGACCCGCGCCGCTTCGCGCGTGATGTGGTCCAGAACATCTTGAAGTGGGGTGTCGGGCCGTCCTGACAAATCCGATCCCGCGATGGAACTTTGCTCATCGACTGAGGCGATGGACTTCTGCCGGTCAGCAGGGATCGTGTCCGCGTTCGGGACGAGGTAGTCAAGCGCCTGCCGGAGCGTGCACGCGGCGTGAGTGGCGTCGGTCACTGGAATGCGGCTGCGAACGCTGGCGAGATCGGCGATGGTCCAGACGGCGGCGACGATGCTAAGCTGAGGGAAACGGCGGCGCAGTTGTTTGCAGCGCAGGGCGACCTGGCGGGTGGTCTGAGGCGGCACTCCTGAGACGCAAACCACGTCAATTTTTTGCGCCGATAGAACCTGCAGCACTTTATCCATCGGCATATCGAAAGGAAGAACGTCCGCCGAAACGTTGGGCGGCAGAAGTTGAATTAACATCCGGGCCGCGATCTCATCGGCTTGGTCTTTTGCGGGCAGGCAGACGATTCTGCTGGCCGCTGTTTGTTTGTGGCTTGCGGTTTGATGTTGGGAGCCAAGATCTTCGACCAGATCGCGGGTATTTTCAAAGAAATATTCTTCCACCGAGGTTTCAAGAAATCCGGCGTGACGGCCTTCTTCCGCCATGCTTAGGGCGGGGATGATGACGGAATCATAGACATCGGCAAGCGGCTGATCTTTGAGCAACTGCTCGAAAAGATCGGCGGCTTCCTCGGCGTCGAAGGCAATCATTCGTTGATAGAAACGCTGAGGGGGAGACAACACCGGTTCGTCGCCGAAGAGGATGCCCAGAAATTCGAGGTGAGGAACGTAGCGGCCGATCACCACGAAACAGACGGTGAGCGGGGTGGAGAGCAAAAGGCCGATCGGTCCCCAGAGCCACGTCCAGAAAACGGCGGCGATGAGAATTGCCATCGCGGAAATTCCAGTGGACGCTCCGTAGAGCAGCGGCTCGACCACGTTGCCGGCGACGAGCTCCAGAACGATGTAGAGGCCGAGAGTCCAAGCAAACTTTGTCCATCCTGGGGCGACGGCAATTGAGAGCAAAAGCGGCGCGGCTGCGGCGATCCAGGGACCGACGTAGGGAATGAAGCGAAGCAGGGTGGCAAGAAGTGCCCAAACCAGCGGATGTGGGATGCCGATCAGCAGCAGTCCAATGCCTACGAATGCGCCGAACAGAGTGTTGACGGCGAATTGCATGCGGAGGTAAAGACTCACTCTTCTGGTGGCGTCATCCAGGGCTTGCGTGGTGGTGTGCATGCGGCCACTGCCCGCGAGTCGCAGGAGGCGGTCGCGAAGATCCTCGCGTCCGAGAAGAATGAAGGTGGTAAAGATGAGGACGATCACTCCGGTGGCGAGAGGTTCAAATGCAGATCCGGCTGCGCTTTCGAGAAGTTGAAAAAGAGTCGGCTCCGGTTCCCGCATCTGAACGGCAATGGGCTGGCCCGGAGTGTTTCGATGCCGTATGGTTTCGGAAGGTGTGGACCGGGAAGGCTCGTCCTGCTTGAGGTCCTGGGTAACTTCGCCGAGCAACTGCCTGGCCTGTCCTAACCGGCTAAGACTCGCGGAATTCAGCACGCGAAGTTTGGTGCGAACGTTTTCCTGATACTGCGGAAGCTCGGAGGCAAGATTGAGAGCCTGCCCAAGCACGAGCCAGCCGGTAGAAAATAAAACCGAGAAGGACAAAGCAACTACAAACAGGGCGGAAAAAGTTTTGCCCAGGCGCCAGCGTTGCAGACGCAACATGGGCGGAACCAACAGAAAGCTGAACAGGAGAGAGAGCGCGACGGGAATCAGAACTCCGCGGCCGAAGTAGAGAGTGGCGATGCCGACCAGCAAACCAAGGGCGGGATTCAGGTTGAAGCGGGCGGCAGCGGCCGGTTTAACGGGTGAGGAAAGCTTCATCGTGGCAGTCGGCTTTGTCGCTTTGCGCGGCATGGCGAATACTCCCGGCGGGTTTTCCAAGTCTGTGCAGGAGCACCTCCAGACTTTTCTCGCACAATCTGCTCTCGCTCTCCGCAGAAATGCCCGACGGAAGAGAAATCGCCATACGCTAGATGGCATGAATGCGGGAGGGGTTGCTACATTTGCGTTCTTCAATCTCGACTGGCACGTCAGATGCTGTCACGGGGGGAGCGCAGGTCGAAGCGCTGTTAATGTTTCTTATCCGGATGCCGATTGTTTCAATTGCGCGGGCTTCTCCTGGAAATGTTTTCAACGTCCAGAGACAGTGATCGCGGCCGGCGATAGGCAGGTCTATGAAGCTCTCGCGGAGAATGTTGCAACTGGCCTTTGGATGTCATCACAGACATCTGAGCCGGGTATTTACCATTGACCGGCGGACGTACCGGGTGTGCTTTCAGTGTGCGAAGCAAATTGAGTATTCGTGGGAGACGATGTGCTGCCTTCATTCCAGCGAAGAGAGTCTTGCAGACGCACCAAGGCACGAAGGGTCGAGGGGCGCCGAAGTTGCGCTCATGACCCGATGAATTTCTCGCACCTGGGATCGGGCCGTTAAAACCGGAAGCGGCCCTGAAGTTCCACCACGCGTCCTGCCAATCCGGCGGTTGCCGTGCCAAATAGTGGGTTGAGGAGTGGAACAATCGTTCCGTTTGCCAGCGTCGTCTGCGACGAACTGATGAGGGTCGAGGTGCTGCCAAAGGTGAATGGCGCGAGGTTCAATTTGTTGAACGCGTTGTAGAGAGTCATGCGCAATTCGATTCCGGCGTGCTCGCCGAAGAATTTCATCGAAGGCAACCCGAACTGCTTGGCGATGCCCAGGTCAATATCGCTGTAGCGTGGGCCGCGGAAGCCGTTGCGGCCGATCCCCGGAAAATCGGGAACGGTTCCCGTCGTTTGCAGGGTGAAATAGGGATTGGCGGAGTTCGCAGTCAGGCCGGCGAGAGCGGGAAAGTTCGAGGATGTTGGGGGCAGAAACGCTTCGGTGTTGTGATTGTCTCCTGCGCCACCGTTGTAGCCGACGGGCCGGACCGGGCACAGGCTGGTTGCGCCGAAAACCGGGCATAGGTTGCTGGCCACAGGAGTCCAGGGAAATCCGGAATGGAATTGGAAGATTCCGTTGAGTTCCCAACCGCCTACAATTTTTCCCACGAGAGTTTTCTGGTCGCGCGCGATGGGCAAAGCCCATACGCCGAACACGCGCAGGTTGTGCGTGGCATCGTAATCCGATGGACCATACTCGGTCGCATTTGAAATGGGATACGTTTGATTCGTGGTAAAGCCCGGTCCTTCGGCCGACATCTCGTCTATCGATTTGCTGTAGGTATAAAGAATATTGGCCGTCAAGCCGCGGCGGAAGCGATGTTCGAGTTGCGTGTTGAGCGCGTTGAAATTTGCGGTGGTGTCGGGAGTAGGAGTGAAGACCTGGTTCACGTCCTGATTCGGAGGCGGAGGATAGAAGAAGATCAGATTCTTAATGCGCGTCAGATCGTGGCTGGCGCTGCCCTGATAGCCGATGGTTGCGACCCAATCCTTGGGCAAAGTTGTTTGCACCTGAAGAGAATAAAGATAGACATAGGGGATGGGCATGTTAGTTGGGTTGGAGTAGATGTTGGGCGCGCTCTGTCCGGTCAGGATTGTGGGCAGGCCGTTGGCTGGGTTCAGAGGCGTAATCAGGGCGGGATTTGCGGGATAGCTGGTGGGAGAGTTGCTTTGGCCGAGGGTAAAGGCAATCTGACCATTGAGAAATGGGCTGCCGAATTCCCCGGGGGCGGTTCCGCAGCACATTCCGTAGCTGGCGACGTACGGCGGATTGTCGCGGGTGTTGTCGAAGGTGACGTCATCGAAGCGATCGTAGGCGATGCCGAATCCTCCGCGCAGCACAACCTTATTGTTGGTGACGACGGGGCTCCAGGCAAATCCGATGCGGGGACCGAAGTTGCGCCAGGTCGGATTCCACGCTTGGCTGGGATTGGTGGCTCGGCCGTCCGCCAAGCCAGTGATCGGATTGTTGGAGGGTTCGAAGTTCGCGAGGTGTCCGGCGGCTTCGGTGGGCGGCGCGTAGAACTCCCAGCGCAAGCCCAGGTTTAGGGTCAGGTTGGGACGGACCTTCCAATCATTCTGGATGAACACGCCGTAGTTCGATGACCGGAAATAGCGCGGCATGGTGGTGGGCGCCGCGCCGGTCAGGGGATTGACTTCAATCTGTTCGAAGATTGGAGTTCCGTTGGCGAAGTTCCAGGGTCCGTTGAACACCTGATCGGGCCGCGCGCCGCCGATGAGTTCATCGTTGTCCTGTTCGCGGCTGAACTCGAAACCGATCTTGATCGCGTCCGATCCAACGACCTTGGACAAGACATCGCGGAAGGCAAAAGTATTTTGCGCCAGGATTCCGGGAGAGGAATCGCCCTGATTTGCGCCGTAGCGAATGCGTTGCGATCCGGGCAGAGGCAGGCCCTGAATTTCGATTCGCGGAATGGCCCAGTTGATTTGCGGATTCGCCGTGATGTCGTTGTAAGCGTAGCGCGTGAAATTGAAGCGGGCCTCGTTGAGCATGGTGGGAGAAAGCGTGCGCACCCAGGAGAGAAAGCCGCTGGGACTGAAGTCTTTGGATTTGTAATCGGCCATGGGGCGGGCCTGGGCGGAAGCGTCAGCGGAAAGAGTATGCAGGAACGTGAGGAACGTATTGGCGGAGAAAAGATTCTTCCCCGAGTTGTAATCGACGCGGATGTTGTATTGATCGCCGCGGGTGGTTGCGGGAATGGAGATTTCCGCGAACTCGAGATCGGGCGAACCGTCGAGGCCGCCTCCCGCATACTGCGCGGGACTGGATGCGGTGAAGCTGGGATTGTAGGTACCGTAAGTCGCGTAGGGAGAACCGATATCGATGCCGCCGCTAACTACGGCGCAGGGCTGGGTGGCGAGCACCCACAGTGTGCAATCCGTGGGCAGCACTTGCTTGATGCGCGGCGCGAGGCCCGTCTGTTGAAGTGTGGTAGCAATCGGCGTGCCGGGGCGATCGGCAAGGATCATTGCGTCAAGCTGCGGAGTTTCCACCCACTGATTTTGAAAGGTCGTGTTGTTTGCGCGCAGACCTTCGTAATTGAAGAAAAAGAAAAGCTTGTTGCGAATCAGCGGACCACCTAACGTGCCGGCGAATTGGCGGAAGTTGTCGTCATCCCGGACTGGAGGAGTGAAGCCCTCCCCGGGATTGTAACCGCTGAACTTGTTGTAAGCGTTCAAGCCGGGGCTGTGATATTCAAAGATTCCGCCGCCGTGAAATTCGTTGCTACCACCTTTGGTAATTGTCTTGATGTGAGCGCCGGAACTGCGGCCGTCGGAGGCGTCGTAGTCGTTGGCAAGAACCGTGATTTCCTGCACCGATTCGATACTCGGTGTAATTACGGCGGCGCCGCCCCACTGCAAACTGTTCACGCTGACGCCATCGACCAGATAGTCGTTGGAAGTGATGCGCTGGCCGTTGGCGCTGATCGGCTGCTGATTCTCGACCTGAAAGATTGCGGTGTTGGAACCGCCCGGCCCGGCTGAACCATTGTTTGCGCCCGGGCCGTTGGGAAAACCGACGGAGCGGCCGTCTCCGTATCGGCCACCATCTCCCATAATTCCCGGCGAGAGCCGCAGCAGTTCATAGGGATCGCGATTGATCGCAGGCAGCTTTTCGACTTCGGAGGCAGTGAGTTGGCCTGCGACATTGGCGTCTTCGGTCTGGAGCGCCGGATTTTGCTCGGTCACGGTAACGGTTTCCTGAGCCTGGCCGAGTTCCAAAGTCACGTCCAGCCCGCGCACCCGCTCAGCTTCGACAATCACGTTGTTGGTGGTGTTCTTCTTGAAACTTGGACCTTCGAAGGTGACCGTATATTGTCCCGGCGGCAGTGCGGAGATTCGAAAAAAACCCGAGGCATTGGTCTGCGTGGTCTGGCTGACGCCGGTCGCCTGGTCAGTCACGGTGACCGTGGCGCCGCCAATCACCGCTCCAGACTTGTCCTGAACTGTGCCTTCGATGCCGGCGCCGAACTGAGCGAGGGCGTAAATGTTGAAAAAGAGAATTGCGGATACGAGCGCAAGAAATGAGGAGGAGAATCTCGCGTTGAACATATGAACTCCTGGGTCCGGCACTTCCCGCCGACCACTGCCGAATTTTGTGTAGGAACCCGAACTTGGCCGGGGTAGGGTTAGTTCACAAAAAGGGCGCGTCTAAGATGCAGCCTTAAGGGATATGGTTTTCGCTAAGGATGAATTGTGTAGACTTCTCGCGAGAGGAACGGGAGTGTGCGCTCTCAATTCTGCAGGGATCGACTCTTGGTCTCGGGGAGCAATGCGATGGCGAAGACAACGACGAAATAGGCCGCGGTGGCAAAGACGGCGATGGCGCGTCCGAGGCTGATGCGGGCGCTCATGAATCCGACCAGGGCGGGGAATAGCGCACCGAATCCGCGACCGAGGTTGTAGGAAAAGCCTTGACCGGATGCGCGGAATCGATTGGGAAACAGTTCGGTGAAATATGCGCCGACCGGGCTGAATGATCCCGAAGCAAAAAATCCCAGCGGAAAGCCCAGCACCAACATGAAATGGTTATCGATGGGCAGGCAAGTGTAGAGCCAGACCGCGAGGAGAGCATTCACGGCGAACACCAGCAGCGTCGTTTTGCGGCCGAGCCGGTCGGTGAGGTAAGCGCTGACCAAATAGCCGCAGAAAGATCCGAGGACAACAACGTAAAGATAAGATCCTGTACTCAGCACTGACAATCCTCGAACTAACTTGAGATAAGTGGGAAGCCAGGTTGTGATGGCGTAGTATCCGCCTTGCAATCCGATGGACATTAAGGAAGTGAGCGCGGTAATACGAATGATATGTGGATTGAATATCTGAAGGAACTGGGAACGCGACTCTGACTGATCCGTTTTCTCGCGCGCTTGTCTCCACACTTCGGGTTCCGCCACGTGCCGCCGGATATAGACCACGAATAGCGCGGGCAAGATGCCGATCCAAAACATCACGCGCCATGCCAGTGCGGAAGAAAGAAGCGAGAATAATACAGCGTAGCCGATCGCGGCCAAGCCCCAGCCGATTGCCCAGCCGCTTTGTACCGTTCCTACCGCTTTGCCGCGATGCTGTGGCCGAATGGCTTCCCCCATCAGAACCGATCCCACCGCCCATTCTCCGCCAAAGCCCAGTCCTTGCAGTCCGCGAATGATCAGCAATTGCCAGAATGAATTCGTAAATCCACTTAAGAATGTGAACAGCGCGAACCACACAATCGTAATCTGCAAGACTCGCGTTCGCCCGTAGCGATCGGCAGCGACACCCGCCAGCCAGCCTCCGACGGCCGAGATCAACAGCGTAGCCGTTCCCAGCAAACCCGCCTGACCCTGGGTGAGGCGCCACTGAACAATCAACGTAGGGATCACGAAGCTGTACACCATGACATCCATGCCATCCAGCATCCAGCCGCCAAAGGTTGCGATTAAAGTGCTGCGCTCCTGCGGCGTCAAACTCGCGATCCAAAATGGCCGTGGTGCAGAGGAAGCAGAAGCGTTTTGGGAGGGCGTGCCTGACATCAATTTGATCCTTGGAAACCCGCTGGAATCTGTTCTGCTACTCTGATTGCCATTGGCCAGCTCACCGGCGATTGCCGGAGCTCGACATTAATCTACATGCGGATTGCCATCGATACGGGTGGAACGTTCACCGACTGCGTTTATGTGCAGGACGGCGTTCTGCGCGTGCTGAAACTGTTTTCGACGCCGACTGACCCCGGAGGCGCACTGTTACAGGCGTTGCACCAGATCGCCCCGACGACTTCACCCGAAGTCAGGCACGGCACGACCGTTGGTACCAACATCCTGCTCGAACGCAAAGGCTCGCGCGTGGCATTCGTGACCACCTCGGGCTTTGAAGATACCATCGCTATCGGCCGGCAAGCCAGGGCCAATCTGTATAGCTGGAGCCCGCAAGTTCCTGCGCCGCTCGTGCCCGCGGAATCAAAAATCTCATCATCCCGGCCGATAACGCGCGCGAAGCGGCAGTTGTTGAAGGCGTCAACGTCTACCCGGTCCGCAATCTGCTTGATCTCCTCCATCTTGTGAGAGATGTAACACATGCAGACGCCGTCTTGCTTCAGCTTGCGTATGATCCGAAAGAGGTCCGCCACTTCCTTGTCGGTCAATGCAGAGGTCGGCTCATCAAGGACGAGAATGCTTGCGCGCTTCGACAGCGCCTTGGCGATTTCGATCATCTGTTGCTTGCCGACCGTGAGGCTCCTGACCTGATCGCCTGGTTTGACGTCGCGGATCCCAAGCTCGTCGAGCAGGGCCTGGGTGACGGAATTCAATTGATGCCAATCGATGGCGCCGAAGCGATTGGTCGGCTGACGGTCAAG
>Ga0209006_10005773_pt1 | contig 11244 bp, 10 predicted proteins | sample JacPin_JW_Ref_O2_FD_188567 | JGI IMG/M metagenome (GOLD analysis project Ga0209006, IMG submission 188567) | Forest soil microbial communities from Algoma, Ontario, Canada - Jack Pine, Ontario site 1_JW_Ref_O2 (SPAdes) (version 2) | ecosystem: Environmental > Terrestrial > Soil > Boreal... | reverse complement strand
AAACTGGCGCCGGTGATGGGCCAGCTCTTCGCGCCCGGTTGGTCGGTCAATATCAGGAAGTAACTGTCGGCGCCGGCCCAATCGGCCGTGGCGGCGGCGGCCTGGAACGACTCGGCGCTCGGCGCCACGGCGTTGCCGGCTTTGTTGGTCAGCGTGGTGAAGGACATCTTGTTTTGTTTGGCGAAGGCGTACTCAACGTAGCCGATGGCGCCGTCGGTCTGGGCCGTCATGTTCGCCACGCCCTCGTTGCCCTTGGCGCCGATACCGACCGGCCATTGAACCGAGGTGTTGGCGCCGATACTGGATTGAAATTTAGGGCTGGTTTTCGACAAATAGTCGGAGAACAAGAAATTCGTCCCGGATCCGTCCGAACGATACACGGGCGCGATTGCCGTGCTGGGCAGTGTCAGCTTGGGATTGAGTTTCTTGATCGCCGCATCATTCCATTGCGTGATGTCGCCCATGTAAATGGCGGCAACCGTGGCACCGTCCAAATGCAATTGACCCGGGCCAACACCTTTGATGTTAACCACGGGTACCACCCCACCGATGATCATGGGAAATTGAAGCAATCCGGAGGACTTCAAGTCGTCGGGCTTGAGAGGCATATCCGACGCGCCGAATGTCACGGTCTTGGCCTTGATCTGCTTGATCCCGCCGCCGGACCCGATGGACTGGTAATTGAGGCCGATGCCGGTGAGCTTCTTGTAGGCATCCGCCCACTTGGCGTAAATCGGGTAGGGAAACGTTGCGCCGGCGCCCGAGATGTCCGCGGCTGAGGCCGCCAGGCTCAACGAGGCTGCGACGCCCAATATCAGAAGGCGCTTAACTATTTTCATCGATGGCCGCTCCAGTTGATTCCCGCCTTAAGGCTCGGTTGCGGCCGAAAGACTAGGTTGGCGAAGGATTATCGGGATGGTATGTGAAACTTTTGTGACAAGCTAATGGAGACAGGGACTTAGCCGCAAAAGTCGGCAATCGAGCGGAGCAATCGCTACGGACGGTGAGGTCTCATGGCCGCGAACGGCCATGAGACCTCTGAACCCGATCGGGTCGATGGATTAGAAGGAGAACCGCATGCCGATGGCCGGGTCGACCATGCTGGTGTTGATGTATCCATTGGCCAGACCATGCGACACGTTCGACCACATGATGCCCGCATAGGTGTCGAAGCGCTTGGTGAAGTGATAGTCGACCGACGTGGATACCGCGTGGAAGTTTCCGCTGCATGAACCGCTGATGACGCTCGAGCAGCCCGCATCGGCGCCGGTGGCAAACGCGTTTTGCTTTTCTCCGTAGTAGGCGAGCGCGACGGTGAGTTCCGGCGTCGGCGAATACCGGGCGCCCGCCCAGTACACTTGCAGTATCTTGTCGGCCGCATTATAGGTCGTGTTGCTCACGGCTCCCAGCGTGTAGCCGCCGATGTCGTCGAAGCCCACGGTCAAGGGGATCGAGGGCTTCATATAGGTGATGTGCTGGTAGCCGCCAAATGCGGTCACCGGGACCACGGGGATGGCGTACAAGGCCATGACTCCATAAGAGGCATTGTCCGAGATCGTGCCGGAGACCGAGGTGCTGGGAGAGAGGCCCAATCCCGGCAAGGTCGCCAATTGCGCGGCGCTCAAGGTATTGACCGAAACCGCATCTTTCATCTTGGTGTAGAACCCATCGATGGACGCGCCCGCGTAATCCGCCCCGAGCGCCACTTCGTACCCGGAGAAGGCCTCGCCGCTGCCGGCGATGGAATAGTTCGCCGCCGAGGAGCCTTGAGTTTTGTACTGTGCGCCCACGTGAATCATGTTGAAGAAGCTGTTCGAGTACTTGATCGAGCCGTCGAGTCGCCGATCCTGCGTGTCGCCGCCGCCGGCCGGAGTGCCGGACAATCCGAGCAGCGAGAAGGCATACGAGGTCTGCTGCGGATCGTATTTGGCGATGAGGTCCGCGAGCGTCGAGTTCTGACGGCCGAACGTGATGGTTCCCCAGGTGGGGGAGCTGATACCGGCGAAGGCTTGCTCGAACGGTTGCCCGGCGATGCTCGAATCGATGTTCGTGCTCTGGTTATTGAGCGAGCGGCCGTTGTTCTGCGCAACCGACTTGAGGGCGTCAGTGATCTGGCCCGAGGCCGGATTGAAGTAAGTCTCGACCTTGAACACGGCCGACCAATCCATGAAGTGCAACGGTTCTTTGCCCTGCAGACCGACGCGCGACTGGCTCATGCCGTTGGAGGTCACACCGGACACGGCATTGTTGCTGTTCTTCTGCACGATATCGGAGCCGCCCGAGATGAAGTAGTTGCTGAAGGGCGCGCCGTGGTTTTCATACTGAAAGTCCAAGTCGACGATGCCGTAGAGCGTAATGCCGTGCCAGGTCAGACTTTCGTCCGTCGATGACTGAGGAGCGGTCGAGGTCGCGGTCTGCGCTTGCGCGGCGCTTCCGGCCACCAGCAGCGCACCGGCCAGGAGGCTTCCTCCCAGATGCGAAAGGCCGCGACGGCTGCCGGCTTGATTGGGCTTCATCGCAGCGGCAATGATTGGGTTGAAATTCCTCACGTTGAACTCCATTGGTTTCTAAATTCGGTTGGTCGGTTGCATTCGAGCCACAAGTGAAGATCCGTTTGCCCTTGATTGGTTCCCGGGCTGGTCGAGATCTTGCCGTTCGCGGATCGTTGCCCTTCACGGCGCAAGCGCCGGTTTCAGTTGGCGCCTAGCCACTATAATTCGCCTCATATATTACAGCGATATGACAAAAGATACCAATCTAGCGACAAAAGACGGTTTGTGGGGGATCTCAAGACCCTGACTGTCGGCGCGTGCAGGGGTTGCAAACGAGATTGCCCGGCATCGCCCAGCACTAAATTAGTGCACTGCAGCAGTTGCTAATCGCGGTTGGGGTCGAAAGAATTGAAAGCCTATGGCGTGTATGCAACACCCGCCGCGCGGGAGAGCAGTTGCCTGAATCGAGCACGGCTATTTGGAGTTATCGATGTACAGGAGATTCCGCACCTCGACCACGCCCGGCACCTGCTCCGCGATGCTCCCACCCTCGCCGATCAGGGCGGGCGTGGATACCAGACCTCTCAGATAAACCACCCCGTGGATGGTCTGAACATTGATCTGGTTTGCTCCGAATGCGGAGTTCTGCGCGAGGAGACTACGCACCTCGTCGGTGATCTTGGCGTCCGCGGTGCACTCGGGCGTCCCGCACTTGCCGAAAGCGGCACATCCCGTTAGGGCGGCCGTCAGGCAGACGATGAGCGCCGCGGCGCGCATCGATGCGCATATCCGAAATACCGTTCGTTGCTGATGGATCATGTGATGTTAACCAAGCCCTTGCCTACCGCCTCTAGCATAGCGCACGGGCGGGGTGCCGCTCCAAGGCGCACAGCCACCAGGCGAGCGCGGCGTGCTTTCAGGCCTGGTAATCGGCCGCCACGGTCTGGTCGGCGCGTTCCTTGCCGGCAGCGAAGGCGTTGAACACGGGCGTGAGCACGATGGCCACCACTAGATTGAGAATCACGCTGTACACCGCGCTATAGCCCGGGAAGGTGTGCTCTCCGATGTGCAGCGGATAGGTGTTCGTCAATTTCACCGCATAGGCCATCCAGGTTCCGGCGGTCGTCCCCACCGCCCAACCTACGAGCAGCGCCCAGGAATTGAACCAGCGTGTGTAGGCGCCGAGCATCACCGGCGGCAATGTTTGTATGATCCAGATGCCCCCCAGCAGCTGCAGTTGAACGGCGTATTGCGTGGGCACGAACAAGATGAAGATCAGAGCGCCGCCCTTGACGATCAGCGAGGTCAGTTTGGCGACCTGCGATTCCTGCTTGTCGGTGGGATTCTTGTTGATGAACTCGCGATGGATGTTGCGCGTGTACAAGTTCGCCGCAGCGATCGACATGATGGCCGCCGGCACCAGGGCGCCGATGCCGATGGCGGCGAACGCCACGCCGGCAAACCAGGCCGGGAAACTGTGCAGCAGCAGCGCGGGGACGGCAAAGTTGTTGCCGAACTGTTTGAAGCCCGCGGTATATTCCGGCAGCTTATCCACGCCGCTGGCAATGACGAAGAAGCCGAACAGCGCCAGCAGTCCCAGCATGAACGTGTAGCCGGGCAGCATGGCCGCGTTGCGCCGGATAACCCTGCCGCTGCTCGCGCTCAAGATGCCGGTGAGAGAATGCGGATACAGGAAAAGGGCCAGCGCGGAGCCCAACGCCAGCGTGGCATAGCCGCTGTACGAGCCGGTGGTGTTGGGCCCCGGCACCGCCAACAAGAGCTTCTGTGCGGGCACGGCCGAAAATATTTTTCCGAAGCCGCCGAGTTCGTAGGGAATGATGATGACCGCGGCGATGGCGGTGATGTAAATCAGAAGGTCCTTGACGATGGCGATGGAAGCCGGTGCGCGCAGTCCGCTGGAATACGTAAACGCCGCGAGAATCACAAACGCGAGGAACAGCGGCAGATCGGCCATCAGTCCCGTCCCGGAAATGCCGAGTGCGCCGATGACCACCTGCAGGCCCACGAGCTGCAGGGCGATGTAGGGCATGGTCGCGACGATGCCCGTGATCGTGACGGCGAGGGCCAGCCAGCGGTTGCCGAAGCGGCCCTTCACGAAGTCGCCCGCCGTGATGTAGCCGTGCTTGCTGCAGACATTCCATAGGCGCCGGAAGATGAGAAACATCAGCGGATAAATAATGATGGTGTAAGGCACGGCGAAGAACGCGACCGCACCCGCGCCGAAGGCGAGCGCCGGAATCGCAATGAAGGTGTAGGCGGTATATACATCGCCGCCCACCAAGAACCAGGTGATCACGGTGCCAAAGCGCCTGCCGCCCAAGCCCCACTCGTGCAGCATGTCGAGGTTGCCCTTGCGCCAATGAGCCGCCGCGAAACCGAGCCAGGTGATAAAACCAAACAACAAGACGAAAATCGTCAGCGCAATCCAGTTCACTTCCTGCACGGGCGTCCCCTCTTAAACTGCTTGTTATTTATTCTTCGACGCAGAAATAGACGATCGCCGTGAACACGGCACTGACGATCACCCACAGCAGCTGGAACCAGTAGAAAAAGGGAATACCAAACAGGTAGGGCTCGGCCCGGTTGTAGAAGGGCGGCCAAAGGGCGACGGCGAACTGGATGACGAAGAGCAGGTACCACCAGCTCCAACCGCCGCGCTTTTTCTCAGTGTTCATCGCGAGACCTCCCGCTTATCCTTATGAGGTGATCCTACGCGCGTTGAGAGGGGAAAGGGAAGCTTCAAGGCCCGGAAGACGCAGTGCCATCACTGCGCGAGCAGAAGCTCCAGCGTCCGCAGGTAAATGCGATGCAGCCCGTCAATGTCGGCCACGCGAACGCATTCGTTGACCTTGTGGATGGATTCATTGATCACGCCCAATTCGATCACCTGCGCACCCATTGGGGCAATGAAGCGCCCGTCCGAGGTGCCGCCGCCGGTGGTGAGCTTGGGGTTGATTTGCAATTGCTCTTGCACGGCGCGCGCGGCAGCCTGCGACAGCGCGCCGGGAATCGTCAGAAACGGCTGCCCGGAAATGAACCACTCCAAGCTGTACTTGACGCGGTGGCGCTGCAAGATTTCTTCGACGGTCTGCTTCAAGCTATCGACGGTTTGTTCGGTGGAGAAACGCAGATTAAAGCGTGCCCGCAGTTCACCGGGGATCACATTCGGCGCACCCGTTCCGGCGGAGATATTCGAGACTTGAAAAGTGGTGGGTTGAAAGTGCTCGTTGCCATTGTCCCAGACGCGGGCGGCCAATTCCGCGAGCGCGGGCGCCAGCGCGTGCACGGGATTGTCGGCCAGCTGCGGATAGGCGATGTGTCCCTGAATCCCATGGACCGTCAGACGCCCGCTCAAACTGCCGCGTCGGCCGATTTTGATGGTATCGCCCAGCGTGTTCTCGCTCGAGGGTTCCCCGACCAGGCACCAGTCGATGCTCTCCTGGCGCTCGCGCAGCACTTCGACCACCCGACGGGTGCCATCGACGGAGGGCCCTTCCTCATCGCTGGTGATCAGGAAGGCAATCGTGCCGCGATGATCAGGGTATTTTCCGATGAACTCCTCGGTGGCGGTCAACATGGCGGCTAAGCCGCTTTTCATATCGGCCGCACCTCGGCCGTAGAGCACGCCATCGCGGATGACCGGCTCAAACGGATCTGAGCGCCATTCATCCAGAGGCCCGGAAGGAACCACATCGGTGTGGCCGGCAAAGCAAAAAACGGGAGCGCCGCTGCCGCGCTTCGCCCAAAAATTGTCGACCGGACCGAAGCGCAGGCTTTCGACATTAAATCCCGCGGCCGTCAGACGCTCGATCATCAGCGCTTGGCAGCCGCCATCGGTGGGACTCACCGATTGACGCGCAATCAGCGCTTCAGTCAATTGCACGGTAGCCGACATCAGAAGCGCAGCACCGGCGGTTGACGTCGCAAGTTGACCCACAACGCCCAGGCGCCCAGAACCAGCGCGCTGATCAAGACCCACGCCGGCATGGCGAGGCCGAGGAATTCCCAGGTGATTTTGGCGCACTCACCGGATCCGGTGAGCACCTTGACCAGCACTTCGCTCAAAGAAAACACTTTGAGCATGAAGTCGAGCGATGCGCCGCAGGCCGGCACGGCATCGGGCGGCAGGCTTTGAATGTACAGGTGGCGCAGCGCAACGCCGATGGTGGCCAGAGCCGCGAGCGTCAGGAGCACCGCGTACACGCGCCTGCCGAAGGCCTCCGGGTCGTGCAGCGTCGCGACCAAGAAAATTACGCCTAGCACGAAGATGCCGATTCTTTGAAAAATGCACAGCGGACAGGGCTCCAGATGCATCACGAATTGAGCGTAGTAGGCGTAGGCCAGGAGGCCAACGCAAGCCAGGAATCCGAAAAGGTTCCCGCGTCGCGCCGTCATCAGCGACGCATGAGCGCGTGCGCCGCGTCGATCTGCTTGGCAACGTCCTCGAGCGAGGAATGGCGAATATCCTTGCCATGCACCATGTAGATCACATATTCGCAAATGTTTTTTGCGTGATCGCCGATGCGCTCCAGGGCACGCACGATCCACATGATCTCCAGCGCACGGCGGATGGTGCGCGGGTCTTCCATCATGAAGGTGATGCATTGCCGCTGAATGGACTCGTACTCTTCGTCCACCATCTTGTCTTCCTGGGCGGTTTTCAGCGCCGCCTGGGAATCCATGCGCGCAAAGGCGTCCAAGGCATCGTGCACCATCTGCGCAACCTGCCGGCCCAGATGCTTCACTTCGCGATATTTGTCCGCCGGCCGTTCCATCGTTGCCAGACGCGAGGCGATATAGCCGATCTTCTCGCCCTCATCGCCAATGCGCTCGAGATCGGTGATGGTTTTGATAATGGCGACGATCACCCGCAAGTCGCCGGCCGCCGGCGCGCGAATCGCCAGGATGCGGCTGCATTCCTCGTCGATCGACAACTCCATGCCGTTGACCTTGTAATCGTCCGTGGCAACGGATTCGCCCAAACGGCTGTCGCCTTCCACCAAGGCCGTGATCGCCTTGTGCAGCTGCTGCTCGACGAAGCCGCCCATCTGCAGCACTTGATTGCGCACCTTTTCCAAGTCTTCGTTGAAGCGGCGGGAAATGTGATGGGTAAGATCGGCGGTTTCCATAGATTTGACCTTGAAGCACACTCTTAAAGGCGTGCAGCGTTCGTTTACATCCGATTTCAGCCTACGTCAACCGTGTACATCATATATGTGACTTTCATGCACTCGCCGCTGCGCCCGCGGCGTTCTGCATCTCCAGCCTCCAGACGCGTTGCTCCGGAAAATGACAGGTGAAGGTGCTGCCTTTACCCTCGACACTTTGGACGTCGAGCCATCCGCCATGGCGCTGCAAGGCGTGCTTGACGATGGCGAGGCCCAATCCTGAGCCGCCCTGCCCGCGCGAGCGCCCCGCATCCACCCGGTAGAAACGCTCAGTCAGCCGCGGGATGTGCTCCGCGGGGATTCCGATGCCGCTGTCGATGACGGAGAAATGGGCGCCTTCTTCGTCGGCCCACCAGCGCATGCGTACGGTGCCCTCCGGCAGCGTGTATTTCACGGCATTGACCAGCAAATTCGTGAAGGCGGATTCGATCTCGTGGGCCGATCCGTACAGGCCGTCGCCGCTGTCCAATTCGAGCTGCACTTGCCGCGGACGATCCGGGCTGCTCAGCGCGTCGCGATGCAGCCGTTCGAGCATTCGCGGCACGTCGACCGGATCGCGCGTCGCCTCGCCGTCTGCGGACTCCAGACGCGATAGCTCGAGCAGGTCCGCGATAATGGCATTCATCCGCTGCGCTTGTGCCCGCATGTCCCTGATCGGTCCGCCCCAGGCCGGATCGACCGATGGATCCTCGGCGAGCGTATCCAAGTATCCGGAAATCACGGTCAACGGCGTGCGTAATTCGTGCGAGGCGTTGGCGACGAAGTCCTTGCGCATCGCCTCGAGGCGCATTTGACGGGTTACGTCGCGCACCAGCAGAAGCGACTGGCCACCCCCATAGGGCACCATCTGCAGCGCCAGAAACATATCAATCTGCACCGGCGGGCGAATCACCAGGGGCAGCGCAAAATCATCGCCGTGCAGATAGTGCGCAAATTCGGGCGCTCGAATCAGGTTATCGATTCGCAACCCCACATCGACCGGTCTGCGCAGCCCCAGGAGCCGCGCCGCCTGGCGATTGAACCAGACGATTTCGTGTTGCGGGCTTAAAATGATCACCCCATCGGGCAGCGCCGCGGTCGAGCGGCGCAGCTCGCGATACAGCTGCACCAGGCGCTGCTTGTGGTACTGCTTGCGCCGATGCAGGCGGATGACCTGCGCAATGATGTCGCCCCAAATTCCGCCGATATTGGGCGGATCGATTTGCGATCGCAGCCGCAGCCAGCGGTCGACGCGGTACAGATTCAGCAATTGCCAGGCAAGATAGAAGCAGGCTGCGCCCAAAATCCACAGCCAAATAGGTCCTATCAGCAGACCCAGGCACAGGCCCAACAGCAAAATGCCCGCGAGCCGCGCGAGCGCGAAGGTCCACATCGCTGCCATGGGCTAGGAGCCTGCTCGGTTAGGCGTCTCGCGTCGAAAATCGATATCCCGCGCCACGCACTGTTTGCACCAACTTTTCCAGTGAAAATGGTTCGAGCGCCTTTCGCAATCTGCGAATGTGCACATCCACGGTGCGCTCCTCGACGTAAGTATTACCCCCCCAGACACGGTCCAGCAACTGACCGCGCGTAAATACCCGTTCCGGATGGGTCATAAAGAAATGCAGCAAGCGGTATTCGGTGGGCCCCAAGGCAATTTCCCGTTCCCCGGCGCTCACTCGGTGGCTCGAGTCGTCGAGTTTCAAACCGTCGACCTCGACGATGTCATCCGCGCCGGCGGGCGCTGCCCGTCGCAACACGGCTTGAATCCGCGCCAGCAGTTCGCGCGGCGAGAAAGGCTTCGTGATGTAGTCATCCGCGCCGCCCTCGAGACCGTTGACCTTATCCTGCTCCTCGGCCCGGGCGGTCAGCATGATCACCGGAATTTCCTCGGTATCCTTGGCGCGCTTGAGCGAACGTGTCAGCTCCAGGCCGCTCATGTCCGGCAACATCCAGTCAATCAGCATGAGGTCGGGCCGCACATCCACGATCCGCGCGCGCGCCTCGCGGCAATCCTCCGCTTCCCGAACCTCGTATCCGGCGCGCCGCAACCCGAACGCAATCATGTCGCGTATGGGCTTTTCGTCTTCGACGATGAGGATGCGCCTGGCAGACATAGGTTAGTCCCTTGATTCGAAAGCCGAGTATTACAGACTTCGATTGTGACACTTCCGTTACAACGGCGACGGTGCCGCCCTTTCCGCCTCGGTGAAGGCTACTTTATCTCTCAAGTAGAGCGGCTTGAGATCAGCGGGGTCGAGCGCGCCGCCTACTTTGAGGCGCAGAGCTCCGAGACGGGCGATCTCCCTGGCATTCGGCAGGGCAGCGCTTCGCGCCGCATCGGTCGTCAGTCCGGGAAGCGTCGCCAGAACCGGATAGGCCGAAAATCCGCGGCCAACACCGATGTAGTGCGCGCCAGGGTCCAATGACACGCTGCCGGGCGGTCCCACTTGCAGCGCACCGCTTCGCGGCACACCGCACTCGGTGTCCCACGCGAAGCAACCCCAATAGACCTCTCCCATGCGTGCGTCGAGGCACGCGAGAGCGCGGCTGCCGGGACCGTCGAGCACCTGCAGCGCCAACGCCTCCAGTGTCGTGACGGGCACCACCTTGAGGTCCGCGCCGAATGCCAGGCCCTGCGCGACCGCCACGCTGATTCTGACGCCGGTGAAGGCGCCCGGGCCGATACTGGCGGCGATGCCATCGAGCATCGAGAGGGAGACTTGCGCTTCGGCCATCACTTCTTCCGCCATGCTCAAAATCTTCACGGCAGTGCTCTTGCCGGATTCGATCGTCCGGCTGATGAGCGCACCGTTTGTCAGCAGCGCCACGGAGCACGCCTCGGTTGCGGCATCGAGCGCGAGCACTCGCATCAAGTCGCCTGCACGGCCGGCACGGAGGCCTGGCGCTGGCGCAATCGATTTCTCAGGAACTCGGCCGCGATGGCGACATCGCTCACCACGGGACTCGGCGGCATCGACTCCAGAAACACTCGCCCATATGCCTTGGTCTTGAGGCGCGGATCGCCGAGAACGATCACGCCGAAATCGTCGAAATCGCGGATCAGCCGCCCGACGCCCTGCTTCAACGCCAGCACCGCCTGCGGCAACTGATATTCAAAGAAAGGATTGCCGCCGCGCCGGCGAATGCCCTCGAGTCGGGCTTTCAACAGCGGATCGTCCGGGGCGGCGAAGGGAAGTTTATCGATCGCAACGATGGAGAGCGCGTCGCCCTTGACATCGACGCCCTCCCAAAAACTACCGGTGGCCAGCAGCACGGCGTTGCCGAGGTCCCGAAAGCGGTTCAGCAACGCTTCGCGCGGCGCCTCGCCCTGCACCAACACGGGGAAAGGCGGATTGGGAAAGCGCGCTTTCAGCGCCCGCACTCCTTCAGCCAAGCCGCGATAGCTGGTGTAAAGCAGGAAGGCGCGGCCGCCGCAAGTTTCGATGAGCGGCGCACACGCCTCGATGAATTTGTCGGCGAAGGTAGGGTCCTGCGGATCCGGCATGCGCGGCGGCAGAAACAGCCGCGCTTGGTCGCGATAATCAAAGGGACTGTCGATGCACAGCGTGCGCGCGTCGGGC
>Ga0209006_10005772_pt1 | contig 11244 bp, 5 predicted proteins | sample JacPin_JW_Ref_O2_FD_188567 | JGI IMG/M metagenome (GOLD analysis project Ga0209006, IMG submission 188567) | Forest soil microbial communities from Algoma, Ontario, Canada - Jack Pine, Ontario site 1_JW_Ref_O2 (SPAdes) (version 2) | ecosystem: Environmental > Terrestrial > Soil > Boreal... | reverse complement strand
GTCGCGACGCTTAGGCGGGGCTGCCACCGGCCGGTGCTCAAGTAATCAGGGACAGTGCGATTGATGTTATGGGCCAGGACGATGCGCCCCAAGGGAAAGCCCATCGCGCGGGCCCACAGCGCCGCGCACGCATTGCCCAGGTTGCCTGCCGGAATGACATAGGACGGCTTTTCCCCGGTGCATTCGGCGATTTCCAGACTGGAAGCGATGTAGTAGACCATTTGCGGCAACAGGCGACCGACATTGATGCTGTTGGCGGAGCTGAAGCGAAACTTGCGGCTCAAGGCGGGGTGGCGGAATGCTTCCTTGACCAATCCTTGACAATCATCGAAGGTGCCGTCAACGCGCAGCGACAGCACGTTGACTCCCCAGCAGGTCAATTGTCGCTCCTGACGGGGGCTCACCAGTCCTCTGGGGTAAAGGATGACCACCCTGGCCCAGGCGCGACCGTTGAAGGCGGCGGCGACGGCGCCACCCGTATCGCCCGATGTCGCCACCAATATGGTCAGCGGCTGTACCGGCGCACGGACCTGGAGGCGCTGCTGGCTCTCCGCAAGAAACCGTGCCCCGAAATCCTTGAATGCGGCGGTGGGTCCATGATAAAGCTCGAGTACAAACAGGGGATCGGGACACGCCGCAACCGCCGTTGTCGGCGCAGGTACTGACAAGGCCGCATCGGCAATGTTCGCGAGCGCAGCCTGCAAGCCGTCGCCGCGAAAGAATTCGGCCAGCGCGCCACGCGCTATTTGCGGCAGGCCCGATATGCCGGCGAAGGCATCCGCATCGACGGTCGGCAGCTGCGTCGGGATATAAAGCCCGCCGTCCGGCGCGAGGCCCTGCGCGATGGCTTCGCTCAAGCTCACCGGCGCGGCGCCGCCGCGCGCGCTTGCAAACATGAGTCCTGCCATCAGGCCTTTACCACGCGAGCACCGTAATTCTGCATCAGGGACACCCACGAGTCCGACTGCAAATCGTGCGTGGCAAATGCGGCCACCATGGCGCCGCGCACCGCCTCCGCATGTTGAATTGCGGACCACGCAAAGACCGCGGGGCCGGCCCCTGATATCGAGCAACCCAGTGCGCCCGCGGACATGGCGGCGCGCTGCACATCCTTGAAGCCGGGAATCAAGGAGTGCCGCTGCGGCTCGATGATCACATCGTTGAACGATTCACGGATCATTTCCAAGTCATTGGAATAGCAGCCGCTGATGAAGCCGGCCAGATTCGCGCTCTGCCAGACAAAATCCGAGCGGCTGACGTTGGTGTTGAGAATGGCGCGCGCCTCCCGAGTCCCCAGATACATATGGGGATGCACCAATACGCAGCGCAGTCCGCGCGGAACGGGAATTTGCTTCACGCGCGGATTGTCGATGCCGACGGTCAGGGTCAGGCCGCCGTACAGGCAGGGAGCAATGTTGTCGATGTGCGCAGAGCCGCTCGCGACGATCTCCCCTTCCATCGCAAACTTGAGCAGCTGCAGCTGCGGCGCGGGCGCGTGCAGCAACGCGTTGGCGGCAACCACGGCAGCGACGGCAGACGCCGCCGAGCCGCCCATGCCCGATCCCAAGGGAATGCCTTTTTCGATATCCAGCTCAAATCCAAAGCCCGGCGACAGTGCCTCATGCATGGCCTGCACCGCCCGCCCGGCGGTATTGTGCTTCGGCTCGATCGGCAACTCGCCGGCGACGCCGGTGATGGAACGGATTCGCACTTCATTTTCGTCAATTCGGCGGATTCGTACCCGGTCCCCGACCTCATCGACGGCGTGTCCCAGAATGTCGAACCCGATGCCGACGTTGGCAACGGTGGCCGGCGCAAATGCGGTAACGTCAATGAGCACGGTGTCCTCGCATGGAGCCTAGAGATGAGCGCCAAGATAGGCGGACATGCGCAACAGATCCGAAAACACGCCCGCGGCGGTCACCTCGGGCCCGGCTCCGGGACCTTGCACGATCAGCGGATTGTCGCAATAACGGCGTGTCACGAAGCGCACCACGTTATCAGTAAGCGCGATATTCGCAAAAGCATGCCTGGCGTCGAGCCGCATCAAACCCACGGTTGCCTTGCCGCCGGCATCGACGCGCCCGACATAGCGCAGCACCTGATTCCTGTCGCGTGCGTCGGTAAACGCAGCCGCCATCGCGGCGTCAGACTCCGGCAGGCGCGCCATGAATTCTTCGACGCTGCACCTGGTGAGCGCCTCCGGCACCAAGCCTTCGATTTGCACGTCCGATATTTCCAGCGTCAGGCCCATTTCGCGCCCGAGAATAATCAGCTTGCGCGCCACGTCCACGCCCGACAGGTCATCGCGCGGGTCCGGTTCGGTATAGCCCTTTGCCTTTGCGGTGCGGACGATCGAAGAGAAAGACTCGCTGCCGTCGAAAACGTTGAACAAGTAAGCCAGCGTTCCGGAAAATATGCCTTCGATCTGCGTAATGTCGTCGCCGGTTCCGCGCAAATCGCGCAAGGTTTGGATGACCGGCAGGCCGGCGCCCACCGTGGCCTCGTATAGATAATGCGTGCCCGCCGCGCGTCTCGCCTCTTGCAGCGAGCGGTAATAGGGAAGCGTGCCGCTATTGGCTTTCTTGTTGGGCGTGACGATGTGAATGCCGCGCGACAGCCAGTCGCGATACCGGCCGGCGACCTCGGCGCTCGCGGTACAGTCGATGACCACGGCGTGCGGTATATAGTCGGCTTGAATATGGTTGATGAACTTTTGCATGTCGAGCGGTTCGCCGGCCTCGGCCATACGCTCCTTCCAGCGGCTCAAATCCACCGACGTCTGTTCGAGCAGCATTCGCCTCGAGCTGGTGATGCCGCGGACCCGCAAGTCCAACTTCAGCTCCCTCAGCCGCTCGATTTGTCCGGCGATCTGCCCGAGCAGCGCCCGACCGACCGTGCCCGGCCCGATCAAGCCGATCGACAACGTGTTGGGCGAAAGGTAGAAGGCTGCATGCACCGCGCGCAGCGCCCTGGCGGCTCCCTTGCCGTCAACGACGACGGAGATGTTTCGCTCGGACGCGCCTTGGGCAATCGCGCGTACGCTGATCGCCGCAGCGCCGAGTGAATTGAACACCTTCGCAGCGACACCGTGTGCGCCGGCCATGCCATCGCCGACCACCGCCAAAATACTCATGCCGAGCGCCACTTCCACATGTTGGATCTGGCCGTCGCGCAGCTCGGCTTCGAATGCCCGGCGCACCGCCTCCTCGGCGCGCACCGCCTGAGCTTCGGGAATCGCGAAGCAAATGGAGTGCTCCGAACTGCCTTGCGAAATCAAGATGACCGAGATCCCGGCGTCGCGCAGCGCACCGAACAGCCGATGTGCCGTGCCCGGGACTCCGATCATCCCGGCACCCTCGAGATTCACGAGCGCAACCGGTTCGATGCTGGTGATCCCCTTTACCTGCAGAGCCGAAACAGGATTCGCACAAATCAAGGTGCCGCGCTTTTGCGGGGCAAAGGTATTGCGGATGAATATGGGAATCTGGCGCGCCACGGCCGGGGCCATGGTCTGCGGGTGAATGACCTTGGCGCCGAAGTAGGCAAGCTCCATCGCTTCGTTGTACGAGAGCTGGTCGATGACCTGCGCGTTCGGCACCAGTCGCGGATCGGCCGACAGCACGCCGTCGACATCGGTCCATATGATGATTTCCGCGGCGTCGAGCAGCGACCCAAAGATGGAGCCCGAATAATCACTGCCGTTGCGGCCCAGGGTGGTCCGCTTTCCCGTGGTGGTGGTGGCGACGAAACCGGTGATGATGAGGCGGCCTGCAAAATTCGGCGGCACCAATTTCTGGAGATTGGCCTCGCTCACCGTCCACTGCACCGCCGCTCCCAGAGAGCCCCACTCGACGACGATGACTTCGCGCGCATCGAGCCACACAATCTCGCCCTTGACGCGGGCGCGCTCGCGCAAGTAAGGCGCGAACAAGCGCGTCGACCATATTTCACCGAACCCTGCGATGACATCGCGCATCGAATAGGTCGAGGATCGGATCAGCCGCACGGTCTGCAGCATGCCGGCGATATCCAGACAATCACGCTCGAACTGCGCCTTGTAAGCATCGTAAGCGCCGGCCGATATCAATTCGGCCGCCAGTTCCAAGTGCCTGGCTTTCAGCGCTCGAATGAGGGGTCCGAATTCCTTGTTGGGCTGCTCGGCCAGCGTGACCAGTTCGAGCAGCGAATCGGTGACCCCGCGGCAGGCGGAAAGCACGATGGCTTCGCGAGGGTTCGATGAAGCCTCGATGATTTCGGCAACCTGGCGGAAACAGGCGGCATCAGCGACGCTTGAACCCCCGAATTTATGTACTATCCACTTGTCCATTCTGCACACGCGCCCTGACAGCCCAGGCGTGCTCGCGCTCCCAAACCGTAATCGTTGATGAAATGCGGCGGCAAGCCGCTAGAGCCCGGAACTCTAATCGTACCAAAGGGAGGCAGGCAAGCGATTCTATCTGCCGCCACCCCGGCCGGATTTCGGCAGCCCCGTGTGCTGCGTGCGAAACGGGCGGAGCGGCGCCGAGCGGCCTGGTCCGACGGGCTGATATGCAGGAATGAGATGCTGCTTGCCGTTGCCGATCAAATCCGCGCGGCCCATGCGCTTCAGCGCTTCGCGCAAGACGGGCCAATTGTCAGGATCGTGATAGCGCAGAAAAGCCTTGTGCAGTCGGCGTACCTTGATGCCCTTCGGGATCACCACCTCTTCGCTCGAACGGCTGACGCGCTTGAGGGGATTCTTGGATGAATGATACATCGCGGTGGCGGTGGCCATGGGCGAGGGCAAAAACGCTTGAACCTGATCGGCGCGAAACCCGTTCTTCTTCAACCACAGCGCGAGTTCCAGCATGTCCACATCGCGAGTGCCGGGATGGGCGGCGATGAAATAAGGAATCAGATATTGTTCCTTGCCCGCTTCCTTGGAATATTTGTCGAACAGTTCCTTGAACCTGTAGTAGCTGCCGACCCCGGGCTTCATCATTTTGGACAGAGGCCCCTCGCCAATGGCCTCGGGCGCAATCTTCAGATAACCGCCCGTATGATGGCTCGCCAGTTCCTTGACGTACTCGGGCGATTCGACGGCCAGATCGTAGCGCACGCCCGACGCGATCAATACCTTCTTGATTCCCTTCAGCGCCCGCGCGCGGCGATACAGATTGATGAGCGGAGCGTGATCGGTGTTGAGGTTGGGACATATGCCCGGAAATACGCAGGAGGGCCTGCGGCACGCAGACTCGATCGCGGTGCTCTTGCAGTGCAGGCGATACATGTTCGCCGTGGGACCGCCCAGGTCCGAGATGACGCCGGTGAACCCCTTCACTTCATCGCGGATGGTCTCAATTTCTCGAATGACGGAGTCCTCCGAGCGGCTCTGAATGATCCGGCCTTCATGTTCCGTGATCGAACAGAACGTGCATCCGCCGAAACATCCGCGCTGAATCGCCACCGAGAAGCGGATCATGTGGTAGGCGGGAATCTTTGCGTCCGCGTAGCCGGGATGCGGCCGGCGCGCGTAGGGTAATTCGTAAATGGCGTCCATGTCGGGCGTCGCCAAAGGAATGGGCGGCGGATTCAGCCATAGCTCCTGGCTTCCGTGCCGCTGCACCAATGCGCGCGCATTTCCGGGATTCGACTCCAGGTGCAGGATGCGCGATGCATGCGCATACAGTACCGGATCGCGGCTCACCTGCTCGAAAGAGGGCATGCGGATGACGCTGCGCTCGCGCTGCGCGTTCGGGACCTTGCGATAAAACTTGACGATTTTTTCAGAAGCCGCGGGGCTCCCGGCCGCGGCGCCGGGTCGCGCGCGCGCGGCATCGAGCGGTGTCGCCGCGTCTGCCGTGGCCAAGGTGCTCCTGCGCTCCTCCTCGCCGGCGTAAGGATCCACCGGCGGGCTCAAGGGCCCCGGCGTGTCCAATTCGCTCGAGTCGATTTCCACCCAGCCTGATGGCATACCGCGGCGTAAGTAAGCGGTGCCGCGCAAATCAGTAATGTCGGCAATGGGTGCGCCTTCATCCAGCCGACGCGCAATCTCGCCGATCTGGCGCTCGGCATTGCCATACACCAGCAGATCCGCCTTCGCATCGACCAATACGGAGCGGCGTACCTGTTCGGACCAGTAGTCAAAATGCGCGATTCGCCGCAGGCTCGCTTCGATGCCGCCGATGACGATGGGTACGCCCTTGTAGGCTTCGCGGATGCGCTGCGAATACACGATGACGCAGCGGTCCGGGCGTTTGCCGCCTACCCCTCCGGGTGTATAGGCATCGTCGCTGCGCACCCGCCGATCCGAGGTGTAGCGATTGACCATCGAATCCATGTTGCCGCCGGTCACGCCGAAGAACAGGCGCGGTGCGCCCAGCGCCTCGAAGTCCCGGGTGCTCTGCCAGTCCGGCTGCGCGATGATCCCGACCTTGAATCCTTGCGCCTCCAATACGCGCCCGATGATTGCCATACCGAAGCTGGGATGATCGACATAGGCATCACCGCTGACGATGATGACGTCGCACTGCTGCCAGCCAAGCGCCGTCATTTCCGCGCGCGAGGTCGGTAGGAAGGTCGCCGGCGATGAACCGGCGACACCTGAGCTAGGACTCGAAAATAGAGGGGCGGCGCTTTGCACGCCCGGGATTAGGCCTGATTGCAAGGCTTAAGTACAACGAAACCCGTCACCCGAGGTCGATTGGGAAATAGCTCTGCGCGTCTTCGCGCTGCACCAGCAGCGCCACATTATGCCCCGCCCGGGCTACCTCGCGCTTCAGGTCGGCCACGGTGGCCACCCCGACGCCATTGACGCCCAAAACGACGTCCCCCGGCTGCAATCCGGCAGCCAGGGCCGGGCCCGTCACATCTTCGATCAGCAGCCGGCCTTTGGTATGCAATTCCTGCTGTTCGTTGGGCTGCAGCGAACGGAGCACCAACCCCAGCTTGCCGCCGCTGTCCTCGCCGGAGTTGCGCGCCGCCTGGCTTGGCGATTCTTCCAGCAGCACCGTCTTGACCGTGACTTCGGTGGCTTTGCGGTCGTGCCAGATCCCCAGACGTGCCTGGGTGCCGGGGGGCAATTGCGACACGAGGGCCGGCAAATCCCAGGAGTGGTCAACGTTGTGCCCATTCACACTGGTGATGACGTCGCCGGTCTTGAGGCCGGCCTTCTCGCCCGGACCGGTCGGGTCGACCGAGCTGATCAATGCGCCATGCGGAGTGGTCAAGCCGAATGACAGTGCCAGTTGCTGGCGAATATCCTGCACCGAGACACCGATGCGGCTGCGCAGCACTTTGCCGTTCTTTTGCAGCTGATCCTTGACGTTCAAAGCCAGATCGATGGGTATGGCAAAGGACACACCCATATAGCCGCCGGTGCGGCTGTAGATCTGCGAATTGATGCCGATGACCTCGCCGTCGATGTTGAACAGCGGACCACCCGAATTCCCGGGGTTAACGGCGGCATCGGTTTGGATGAAGGTCACATAATTGGTGTTGCTGCCATCGATCAAAGGACGTCCTATTGCACTGATGACGCCCGCCGTCACGCTGTTTTCAAAACCGAAGGGCGAGCCGATCGCAATGGCCCATTGACCGGGGCGCAATTTGGACGGATCTCCAAAGCGCACGGTCGGCAAGCCGGTCGCGGCGATTTTGATCAGCGCCACATCGCTGGCCTTGTCGATGCCGACCACTTTCGCGGTGAATTCCCGGCGGTCGGTGAGCGTGACGATCACTTCAGACGCATCGGCCACCACGTGCGCATTGGTGAGCACATAGCCGTCCGGGCTGACGATGAAACCTGAGCCCACTCCTCTGCTCGGCGGCGTGCGATCCGGACCCGGCGCGGGCGTTTGGAAGCGGCGGAAGAACTGCGACAGAGGGTCATCGCCGTCCCCCTGTCCCTGCCCCTGCCCAATGAAGCCCGGAACTTTTTGAACCTTCTCCGTCACACTGACATTCACGACGGCACCGCCGGCTTCCGCGACCAATCCGGAAAAATCCGGCAGTCCCGTCACTCGCCCGGCGGACGCCGTCGCGGGGGCCGCCGCCAGCGCAATGGTCGGTGAACCCGATTGCGGCGCTCCGGCATCGGCGTTCGAACGCTGATGAGCTACGACCGTCACCAAGATGCCCGCCACCACGGCGAGCGACCAAGTTCTGATGCTTCCCATTAAATTCGTCCTCTACAGATAAGGTTTTGGAGTGAAGTTACAGACCCCGAAAATGGGGGGTTGGTTTCAATTTTCCAGGCTAAACGGGCAAATTTTCAAGCCAACCGAGGGCCTGGGAGCTCGAAATGTGAATTCCCCACGGGCAATCCAGGTCTGTCAGCGACTACCCTTGTCAGTATGGCAGACGCAGGACCAATTCTGGTGGTGGTGGGGGGCGATACAAAGCGTCTGCAATGGCTTACACACCATGTGACCAGCCATTGGCCCAGTGCCCAGGTGACGACCCTTCGTGTCGGCGAGTCGGCGCCCTTGAGCCGGCTGGTCAGCGAGGGGAAGCCCGACGCGGTCATCTTGCAGGTCGATTTCGCCGACGATGCGCTGGCCGGCATCGTGATCAACAACATGACCCAACTGCTGCGCATGCAGCCCGCCTTGCACTGCATCTTGCTCGCCGACAACGGCAATGAAATGGCGGCGGTCCGCGCCCTCAAAATCGGCGCCAAGGATTACATACCGCTGGCGCAGATTACGCGCGACAACCTGCTGACGGCGATCGGCGAAGCACTGGCCAAACGGCGCATCGCCGCACAAGCGGCCGCGATGATGGCGAACAGTGAAAATTCCACCATCATCGAGGTTCCCGGCTATTCCATCGTCAAGGAAATCGCCACCAGCAATTTCTCGTCCGTGTTTCTTGCACGCAGTGAACGGCTGCGCAGAAACGTCGTACTCAAGGTGATGACGCGCGGCGAATCGGAGCGGGAATTGGGCGATGCGGAGCGCTTCCAAAGAGAGTACGAAATCATATCCAGCATCACGCACCGGGCGATTGCGGAGATCCATGACTTCGGCTCGCAGCCGGGACATCTGTACCTTGCCATGGAATACTTTCCGTGCGGCGACCTGCGCGATCGCTTGCGCAATCCCTTGAGCGTGGATGAGAGCCTCTACTATTTGCGCGCCATCGCGGAGGCGCTGCGCGTCATTCATGTCTTCGGCATACTGCATCGCGATCTGAAACCCGCCAATGTCATGTTGCGCGAGGACAATTCGCCGGTGCTCATCGATTTTGGCCTGGCACGGCGCTCACTCGATGAAATCGGCAACACCGGCGTCGGCCAGGTGCTCGGCTCACCCTACTACATCAGTCCCGAACAGGCGCAAGGCCAGCGAGTCGATGTCCGCACCGATCTTTACAGCCTGGGGGTGATGTTTTACGAAATGCTCACCGGCCAGCGACCCTACGGCGGCCGCAGTGCCGTGGCCATCATGACACAGCACACCAACTCGCCCGTACCGTCCCTACCCGAGTCCACGGCGATGCAACAGCCGTTGCTGGACCGGCTCATGGCCAAACTGCCCGGCGCCCGCTACGCATCCGTAGATGAATTGCTGGCGGACCTAGGACCCATGGCGGCCGTTGCATAAGAGGCTGAGCGTGACGCGCGTCACAGGCTGCTGCGACGGCGCATATTAAGTAAATTGCAGACTTGAGGCTGTGACAGCCATCATGCCGGGCGCGCGCGGCGTTTGGCACCCTGTCGAGGCCATGTTCATCTCCGTCAAGCGCCACGAGCGCGAAAAACAGGAACTGATCAGCGCCAGCAATCGGCTGACCGACGCCATTCTGAAGACGAGTTCCGTCGGACTGTTCCTCATGGATTGCAAAGGCAAGATCGAACCGCAGGTTTCCACCTCGCTGGGCACGCTTTTTCGCCGCCAGGACTTTGACAACCTGACGCTCGAAAAATTGATCGCTCCGCTGGTCTCGGCGAAAACCTTGAGCGCCGTGCGCGCTTACATGACTCAATTCCTGGAGACGGGTTGCGGCGAGGCCGCAGCCTCGGATCCGCTTCAGGATGTCGAGGTCAAATTGACGAACGCCGACGGCAACCTCGTCAGCGCTCATTATTCCTTCGAATTCAGCCCCACCGAGATTGCGCGCGAGGCGCGTTCTTGGATGGTGCGCGTCACCGACATCACGGCGCGCTCGCAGCAGCAGCGTGAACTGGAGGACCTGCGCGTCCAGGTGCTGACACAGGGCGAAATACTGCGCAGCGTCCTGCAGGCCGGCGGCACCCGTTTCGGATCCTTCCTGCAAAAAACCGACGCCTCGATGAAGAGCATCAACGGCGTGTTGAAGAAACCGGCGCGCGAGGCCGGCGCCTTTCGTCACAAGCTCGAGGAAACCCTCGAGGAAGTCGACCGCATACGGCGCGACGCCGCCGCCTTGAAGCTCACAGGCCTGCAGACCGCGGCGCGCGATTTCGAGGACGCCCTGCAGGAATTGCGAAGCCGCGAGACCTTGAGCGGCAGTGATTTTCTGCCGCTGGCCGTGAAGCTGGATGCGTTGTACGGGCAATTCGCCCTGTTGCGATCGCTCACATCGCAAGCCAGCCCGGGGCGAGAGCCCGAAGGCGCGGCGCCCGAGGCCCGCGTCACCCAAAACGGCACCCAGATCATTGAAGCGCCGAAATTTCTCGCCGAACTGGCGCAGCACGCGGCGCCGGCCGCGCAGCGCATGGCGGCCGTGGGCAGCCTGGAAAGTACACTGACCACGCTCACCGATCTGGTGGCGCAGGAAAATCACAAGTCCGTCGCGCTGGCGTGCAGTGGATTGGATTTGGTGCCCACGCGCTATCAGGCAACCGTAAAGAATGTGGCGATCCAACTCATTCGCAATGCCGTTGTGCACGGCATCGAGGCTGCCGCTGAGCGCCAAGCCGCCGGCAAGCGCGAGACTGCCGCGCTGCGTCTGGATTTCAAAGCGGTGCCTGGAAACGGCTTCGAACTTACCTTTCAGGACGACGGGCGCGGGTTGGATCCGGACAAAGTCCGCGACGTTGCCGTCGCCAGAGGACTGGTCACCGAGGAAGAAGCAGCCCGCCTGCGCGATCGTCAGGCCATCAAACTGATATTCAAATCCGGCTTTACCACGCTGGCCGATGGCGATGGCAACACCAAACACGGTAGCGGCATGTCGCTGGTGCGCCGTTATGTACACGAAGCGGGCGGCAAGATCGCCCTCGCCAGCTCGGTGGGCCAGGAGACGCGCTTCAAAGTGACGCTGCCCACGCTGGAAATG
>Ga0209006_10005771_pt1 | contig 11245 bp, 6 predicted proteins | sample JacPin_JW_Ref_O2_FD_188567 | JGI IMG/M metagenome (GOLD analysis project Ga0209006, IMG submission 188567) | Forest soil microbial communities from Algoma, Ontario, Canada - Jack Pine, Ontario site 1_JW_Ref_O2 (SPAdes) (version 2) | ecosystem: Environmental > Terrestrial > Soil > Boreal... | reverse complement strand
CCGGTTGCTGCCCGATATGCCGGAGACTCTTTATGCCCTCGGAAAAGCGGCTTCCCTGGAAGGAGATGCTGCCGCTGCAGAGAAGTCGTGGACGAAACTCCTCTCCATCGAGAAGCAAACTCCGCTGGCCGCGCAAGCTCATTTCGGATTGGCAGGAATTTATCGGAAACAAGGAAAGACGGCTGAAGCTAAGCATGAAATGCAGGAGTTTGAAGCCCTGCAGAATACAGCGGCCCAGCCTCAAACATCTGCATCGCCCGATTCGCAACATTAGCGGCAATCACAACTTGATTCAAGGAGCACTTATATGGAATGGATACGGAGTGGAATACGTCATCTCTCTGGCATCGCTTTCAGTCTTCTCAGCTTTCTGTTGTTATGTTCTCTTGCCGTAAAACCTGTGCACGGTGCCGAGACCACCGCGCGCAACATCGACTCAGGCTGGCAGTTCCGCGCGGTTGCGAATGTCGATCGAGCCGATGTAAAGGAATGGCACCCAGCCCAGGTTCCGGGAGTAGTGCAGACCGACCTGTTAGATAACAAACTCATTCCGGACCCATTCGATCGTGATAATGAATTTCATCTCCAATGGATCGGGTTGGCAGACTGGGAATACCAAACAACATTCCAAATCGATGCCGCCACATTGGCTCACGATCATGTCGACCTGGTTTTTGACGGACTGGATACCTTCGCCGATGTTTACTTAAACGATAAGCCTGTCCTTAACGCCGACAACATGTTTCGGCGCTGGAGAATTCCTGCAAAAACCGTATTAACGTCTGGCCCAAACACACTGCGAATCGTTTTCCATTCTGCGGTCGAGAAGATGATTCCGTACGCAAAGGCCCAACCTTATATCTTGCCCTCCATCTCTACCCATAACTACGGAAACGAAGAGAATATCGCCACCGCTCCATATACACGCAAGGCTCCTTATAACTACGGCTGGGACTGGGGACCGCGTTTCATGACCGAAGGTATCTGGCAACCGGTCCGTCTCGAAACCTGGGATGCGTTGCGCATTGACAACTTTCATATCCACCAGCAGGGCATTAATGCCAACTTAGCGAATGTCACAGCGGAGTTGGATATCGACGCAACCCGGCCAACGACCGCGACGCTGACTTTGGCCCATGACGAATTGTCCGGACCGCAAACTTCCGACGGTACTCAGACACTACAGCTGAACACCGGGATGAATCATGTTTCCTTTCCGTTGCGCATCGTCTCGCCGAAGCTGTGGTATCCGGTTGGATACGGCGCGCAGAATCGCTATCGCTTCTCGGCCTCGATCCGCATCGGCAAGGAAGCTGCTGCTCATGCCGAGAGCAAGACGGGACTGCGCTCGATCGAACTACGCCGCGTTCCCGATCAGTGGGGCAAGAGCTTTGAGTTGGTTGTCAATGGTATATCGGCGTTCGCGAAAGGTGCGGACGTGATTCCTTTCGATAGTTTTCCCAACCATGTCACGCCGGCAATTCACCGCAACATTCTTCAAGCGGCTCGCGACGCGCACATGAATATGGTTCGCGACTGGGGCGGCGGTTATTACGAGTCCGATGACTACTACGATATTTGCGACGAACTTGGAATTATGGTTTGGCAGGAGTTCATGTTCGGCGGCGACATGGTTCCCGGCGACGTAGCTTTTCAGGAAAACGTCCGGCAGGAAGCCATCGACCAGATCAAGCGGTTGCGCGATCACCCCAGCATCGTGATTTGGTGCGGAAATAACGAAGTCGAGACCGGCTGGTATCACTGGGGCGACCGACAGGAATTCAAGGAATCCGTTTCCGCTACGGCGCGTGAAAAAGTCTGGCAGGATTATGTGATTCTCTTCTCCGACATCCTGCGCAACACGGTGGCGCAGTACGCAGATCCTGTTCCTTACACGCCAAGTTCTCCCAGCGCCAACTTCGAAGAGATCCCTGACAACCAGCACAACGGCGACATGCACTACTGGGCGGTTTGGCACCAGCAAGCACCGGCTTCGGATTACACGCTGCAGTTCCCGCGTTTCATGACCGAGTACGGGTTTCAATCCTTTCCCGAGATGCGCACCATTCATGCCTTCGCTAACCAGCCGGGTGACTTCGACATTCGCTCCACGGTGATGCAGGCGCATCAGAAAAACAAGGGCGGAAACGAACGTATCCTTACTTATATGCTGCGCGAGTACCGGGAGCCGAAAGACTTCGCCTCGTTCGTCTATCTGAGTCAAGTACAGCAGGCGGAAATTATCAAGATCGGCGCCGAGCACCTGCGACGGCAGCGGCCCCGCACGATGGGCTCGCTTTACTGGCAGTTGAACGATTGTTGGCCCGTCGCTTCCTGGGCCAGCATCGACTACTACGGCCGCTGGAAGGCGCTGCATTATTATGCCCGACGCTTTTACGACGACGTGCTCATCTCTCCCTTCTTGCACGACGACAAGGTGGATGTGTATGTCGTCTCAGATAAGCTGCAGCCACTTTCTGGAACGATTCACATGCGCTTGCTCGATTTCTCGGGAAATTCCCTGCTCGAGCAGACAAAAGACGTGCAGGTGCCGGCGCAGTCGACTGCGATCTATTTCACGGTCGATAAGGCATCGCTGCCCGCGAAGGCCAATCTTCACAAGAGTTTCTTGGTCTTCGATCTGGAGGTCGGCGGACAACGAGTATCGCGCAACTTGATCTTCTTCAACGTGACGCACGACTTGGATCTGCCGGTCGCGCCAAAGATCGAGACAACGCTCAACAAGACCGCCGACGATTACACGGTGACGGTCCAATCCTCCCAGCTGGCTCGCGGCGTATATCTCTCCTTCGGCGATCTTGATGTTCAAAGTTCGGACAACTATTTTGATCTGCTTCCAGCGGAAACTGTCACGTTGCATTTGAAGTCTTCGGCGACGCCGGAGCAGTTGAAAGCTGCGATGAAAGTAACCTCGCTGACCGAAGCATTTAATCCGAAGTGACATCCTCGCGCGCCCCATATTCGTAGTCCTTGCGAATCGCGATTCGGATACTGGTCCGAATCGCGCTTTGATGGGGCAGGGACTCAACCCGATGCTTGCAATCTGGGGGTTCCCTGCATATAAGGATTAAGGAACGAACTTAGGAACATCGTCGTTCATCAGAGTCTACCCTCTTGTCCTCTTCACGCCGCGTATTTCTAAAATCTCTGAGCCGGGCGGGCTTGGTTTTGTCGCTCGAGAGTGTTTTATGCCTCGCGAATCCTAAGCGGCTTCGATCTCAGTCCAAATCCGAAGATAAAACCGATTCTCCGAAAGATCCCACGCGAGGTAACGAGCTCGGTGTAAGTTTCCTGAATGTGGCTCACGAATCCGGCCTGAACGTGAAGACGATCTTTGGCGGCGAACACAAGAACAAATATCTGCTCGAGACCACCGGCTGCGGTGTTGCTTTCTACGATTACGACAATGATGGCTGGCTCGATATTTTTCTGGTGAATGGAACGCGTCTCGAGGGCTTCCCCGCCGGTAGCGAACCCATGTCCCACCTCTTCCGCAATAATCGAGACGGAACTTTCACGGACGTGACCACTAAGGCTGGAGTCGCGCATTCCGGCTGGGGACAAGGAGTCTGCATCGGCGATTATGACAACGACGGCTGGGAGGATTTGTTCGTTACGTACTATGGGAAAAACGTTCTTTATCACAACAACGGAGACGGGACTTTCACCGATGTGAGCGTGAAAGCAAGAGTTGCCGGCAAGAACACGCGATGGAACACCGGCTGCGCTTTTGTAGATTACGACCGCGACGGGCGGCTCGACTTGTTCGCGGCCAATTACATCGACATGGATCTTGCTACAGCGCCCTTGCCGGAATCCGGACCGTGTCTTTACAAAGGTGCGCTCGTTGCCTGCGGGCCGCCGGGCTTACAGGGTGGCAAGAATATTCTTTACCACAACAATGGGGACGGAACCTTTACCGATGTCTCGGAATCTGCTGGACTTTCTCACACGAACGCCACGTACGGATTGGGCGTGCTCACCGCCGATTTCGATAACGACGGCTGGCCGGACATTTACGTGGCGAGCGATTCCACGGCTAGCGCGCTTTATCACAACGAGAAAAACGGAACGTTCAAGGACATCGCGGTGGAGGCGGGCTGCGCTCTCAGCCCGGACGGAAAGCCCCAGGCGGGCATGGGCGTTTCGGCTGGGGATTACGATCTCGACGGCCATCTCGATTTGCTGAAGACAAATTTCGCCGGAGACACTCCCTCCCTCTATCACAATCAGGGCGGCGGGAGCTTTGAAGACGTAACGTTCGCCGCGGGCCTCGGCTCGCACACTCAATTTCTCGGCTGGGGTTGCGGATTTCTCGACTTTGATAACGATGGCTGGCCTGACATTCTGATCTGTAATGGCCATGTTTATCCCGAGGTTGAGCAATTGACAACCGAGGCTGGATACGCCCAGCAGAAACTTCTCTACCGCAATTTGCGTAACGGCCGGTTCGCTGATGTTTCCTTACAAGCTGGGTCTGGAATCTCCGAACCCGCGCCCTCCCGAGGTTGTGCTTTCGGCGACTTCGACAATGACGGCGATGTCGACGTTGTAATCAACGCCGTGAACGACTACCCTCAGTTGTTGCGCTGCGATTCCAGTCTCGATAACAATTGGATAAAGATCCGGACAATCGGAACCAAATCAAACCGCAGCGGCATCGGCGCGCGGCTGATCTGCACCACACGTCTTCCGGGCGATGGAAAGGCTCATCAGCAAATTGATGAAGTACGAAGCGGGGGCAGTTATATTTCACAGAATGATTTGAGGGTACATTTTGGTCTCGGTAGGGCAGATAAAGTTGACATGCTGGAAATCCGCTGGCCAAGCGGACACGTGGACACATTAAAAGATGTGAAAGCCAATCAGCTAGTTTTTGTAACAGAAGGCGAAGGCATCACCCGCACGATGCAGTTCGAGAAAAAACTAAAGTAAAAAATTGTCTATCCGGGTTTCGCGCTTTCCGACAGGAGTAATGCTGCGATTATTGTTGCGCAGCCGGCAATGGAACGTCCTGCTCTGCCGCCAATCGATCCACCATCGGCTTGGGTAAACCGTGCAGCAGTTCGAGAAACGCTCCGTTCGTCCAGCCGAAGCCAACAACATTCATCTTGTAGCCGAGTTGTACATGCGCTTCGGAGGACCGGTCCACGACATTGTATTTTTCTACGATGTAGCCGTCACGGCGAAAATTTGCCGCCACCGTCGAAACGAATTCATAGGAGACTCGATCCGCATCCGCATCGTACCCATAATGCCTTAGCCCTTCAACGGCCAGCATCTCGATATTTCCCCATCCATACGGCAAGTCCCACTGGGCGCCGGTGTCTTCCGTGCTCATCGCCAATCCACCTGGCTTCTCTAAGGTAGAGAGATTCTTTTCCACGGCCTCCGCCTGATCCCGGCTTGCCAACCCTGCCCATAGCGGATAAAAAGTTGTTGCGTATCGATAAGTCGATTTTTGATCGGTCTCGAAATCGTAATCAAAAAAGAATCCTGCTTTTTCGTCCCAAAGGTAGCGCGTAATCAGGTTCTTTCGGTCTTCCGCACGTTTGTTCCAGTTGGAAGCATCAGATTTGTGTCCAAGCCATTCACTGATCTGCGCCATATCCTTTTCAGTCTTGTAGAGCAAACTGTTCAGGCATACAGGAGCATAGTGATGTGTCCCTGCCCCGAATGGTCCGAAACGGAAGCTGACGTCGAACCCAGACTCCCGCAGTGAGCGGTCGCCCTTGTAGTAATCGCTGCTCAGTTTAAATTCGCGATGTTCGTCGCAAGCCGCTCGAGCCATCGTGTTCGAGATGTCGCAAACCTGCAGCGTGTAAGTGGCGCCCGCAACGGATTGCGTCGTCCCTGTGCGGCTCTGCACTACGTATTCGTCAGCCTGCGCCGGATGAAAAAAGAAGTAGGTTCCGACCTTGCGGTAGAATCCGGTTTCATCTTTCACAGCCTCAGCCGGAGGACCTTCCCCGAAATCGTAGTAACGCGACAGTCCAGTCTTACCCGCAAGGTGGGGATCGCGATTCCACATCTCGTAATCTTTTTCGAGGTCTGCATACGCCTTATTCAGCCAGGCGGGATCCTCGTGCCCCGATTTTTTCATGGCGTTATATACGTCGATCACCATCGAACTCAGAAAAGGCTGTTGCGACCGGGTGAGGTAATAGGTACGGTTGGCATTCAGCATAGCGCCGTAATATTCGACTTCAAAAAAGAAATTGTCCACCATCCCCCGCGCCAATTCGAGCCGCCCGTCGCGGAGCAAACCTCGAATAATAAAGTAGCTGTCCCAGCCGTACATTTCATTGAAACGGCCTCCCGGAACGACGTATTTGTTTTCCAGGTAAAGCAATCCTTGCTTCTGGATGCTTGAAGTTTCGATCTCCCCCAATCGATGAATCACGGCGGGGAGATGCTCGACTTCCACGTCGCACTTTCTGGAGAGATTTTTCAAAGCAGCGGGCTCGGGAAATCCTGCCGGCAAGTACAAAACCGACCGCTCTTTTATTTTCGGATCGACCACGCTTTCACATTCATTCATCGAACGCGTAAGGCTATCCCATGCAGAGGAGATATATTGCAGGATCGGCTTCAGGCCTTCTGGTTTGCCGGAACCGCGACTCTCCGCCGAATTCTGCGAGTTGATCGACGCAGAAGACAAGATGCAGCAACAGGCTAGCGCCAGCAGACGGCGACGAAAAATCATAAAAATTGAGATTACGCTTCCGGAAGATTTTGCCACTCATGGTAACAGCCGTAATACCGCAAAAACAACTCAATCCGCCTAATGCAACGCACCCTCGCGTGGCAGTCCAAATTCCCCGGATAAAAGCGAACGCTTTACAGCCTTTCCCCGATACCAGTCCCTTCTGCCATGACAGAGAAAGAAAAGGCAAGTTGAGACTCGAATGATTGGCAATAGAGGGGACCGCCGGAATTGTCGGCTCCTGGAGTGGCTAAACTTCTTTCTGGCCGATGTCCAGACGGGTCTTGGACCCTTTCTGGCTGCTTATCTCGCCGCGGGAGGGTGGAGCCCGGAGCGCGTAGGCTATGCGCTAACTTTCGGTGGGCTGGTTACAGTGGCGGCGCAGACTCCGGCTGGCGCGGTCATCGATGTGGCACGGCACAAACGTCTTCTGCTTGCGGTAAACCTCGGCTTATTGGTCGGTGGCGCAATTCTGCTCATGGGAAGCTTGAGTACGAAGTCTGTGTACTCCGCACAGTTCTTGATTGGTGGTTCGGCCGCTTTTCTAGGGCCGACGGTTGCCGCCATTACACTGGGAATTGTTGGCGCCAGTGCCTTTGACAAACAGTTTGGAAGAAATCAAGCATTCAATTCCGCCGGTAACGTTTTCACGGCGCTCCTGATCGCATATGTCAGTTATAAGTTTGGCTATCGCGCCATTTTCACGATCGCGGCTCTTCTGGCCATTCCTGCGGGCTTATCCGTATCTGCAATCGATCCCAAGGAGATCAATTACGACCGGGCGCGAGGTTCCGTCGACGATTCAAGTCACGGCAAAGCTGAGGGACTATCTGCTCTTCTAAAAGATCGGATCCTGCTTTGCTTTCTCACAGCAGTATTCTTATTCCACCTGGCGAATGCGGCAATGTTGCCGCAACTGGGCGAGATGCTATCCACTGGCAGCCCGAAAGCTGCAGCTCCATTTATGTCTGCTTGCATCATTGTGACCCAGTTGGTTATCTCCCTGTCCGCTGCATGGATTGGCAAGCGAGCGGCGATCCACGGTCGCAGGCCCCTATTACTCCTCGGCTTCGGGGTACTGCCGATAAGGGGTGTGCTTTACACTCTCACCCATTCTGCCGGGTTGCTCATTGCCATTCAGACTTTGGACGGTGTCGCCAATGCAATATTTGTTGTCGTCTCGATACTGGTCATCAAAGACAGAACCCAAGGTACCGGCCGATTTAATCTGGCAGCAGGAGTGCTTGCGACCATGGTCGGGATTGGAGCTGCCGCCAGCAATACCCTTGGCGGCGTGCTCATTCAGCACCTTGGATATAGAGCGTCATTCTTGGGCCTTGCTGGAGTCGCGCTGTCCGCTTTTCTGCTGCTCGGATTCAGTGTTCCGGAGACGCTTTCCAGCCACGAAACTGGCGCTGACAGGAATAATGAGCTGAACAAAATCGTAGCATGAGCGACAACAATCAGGCAGAACGGAGTAAATGATTTCGCCAGGGCACTACCTTTTGACCGTGATCATTGCGGTCAGCATCGTGCTCATGCTGATCCGGCCTCGTAATGTTCCAGAGGTCTACTGGATCGGCGGCGGAGTTTCGTTGCTGCTGATCCTGCGGTTGGTTTCGCTGCAACTTGCGGGACGCGCCGCCGCGAAAGCACTGGATGTCTGTTTTTTTCTCATTGGGATGATGCTGCTCTCGGAACTCGCACGCGAGCACGGAGTATTTGATTGGCTCTCGGCAGTGGCGGTGAGGAGCGCCCATGGATCGTGCTCCCGACTATTCGCCCTGGTCTACGCCGTCGGTACCGTCGTTACAATTTTGATGTCCAACGACGCGACTGCAGTGGTTCTGACCCCAGCCATCCTGACTGCGGTTCGCAAAGCCAAAGTCGGGCCTCTTCCTTATTTATTCGTTTGTGCTTTCATCGCAAACGCGGCATCCTTCGTTCTGCCAATTTCAAACCCGGCGAATCTCGTCGTTTTCCACACTGACATGCCCCCGCTGGGACACTGGCTGATGTCCTTCCTTATTCCGTCTCTTCTCTCAATCGCCGCAACGTTCTGGATTCTGCGATGGATATTTCGCAAGGAACTCTGCGCCTCCATTGACCATCCGGTGGAAGCACAGGAATTGAACTCTGCGGGCAAGTTGGTGCTTTGCGGCTTAGCCATCGTGGTGATCGTGCTGCTAATCGCGTCCGCCCTGGGAAAGGATCTCGGTTTGCCAACCTGTCTGGCTGCGGTCGCAGTCACGGTTGTGGTTACGGTCAAGGCACGGAGCAGTCCGCTTCCACTTGTTCGCGGCATCAGTTGGGAAACGTTGGCCTTGGTCACGGGTCTTTTTGTAATGGTTGACGCGATGCAGAGTATCGGCGCGATGCAAAAGACAAGTCAATGGCTCATCTGGGCTGAGCGGCACGGAGCCATTGCGGGCACTTTCATCATTGGCTTTGCAGTTGGGGTGGCAAACAATCTGGTCAATAATCTCCCCCTCGGCCTGCTCGCGGGCAGCGCGGTGCAAGCCGCACATGCCACCGGACTAGTCGCCGACGCCGTATTGATCGGCGTCGATCTGGGGCCAAATCTTTCCATCACTGGCTCGCTCGCCACAATTTTGTGGCTTATTGCGCTGCGCAAGGAAAAGCTTAACGTCAGCTTCTGGGACTTTCTGAAAGTAGGGGCGCTCGTTATGCCCGTTGCACTATTCTTTTCGCTGGGTGCGGCTATCGTTATGAGAATGCTGGTGCCGAATGCCTGACATTTTCACTCGAGGAAACTCTGTATAGAGAGAAGAATGAACACGACCTCCAGCTTTCCTTACTCGCATCACCCTGGTTCTCTTCCTTTTTTTGTCACCGTTGGGCATCGTCGATCATCTGTTAGTGTGTACCTTCGGAATTATCGAAACTGAAGACCCTCGAAGATGAGCCTACTGCCGGCTACAACCGCTCGATGATTGTTAACTTCGCTGAGCGGGCGCACAACCACAACTGGGAGCTGGACCCGGTTACCCGCTCCTTGCTCGATACTGACTTTTACAAGTTGCTGATGTTGCAGTTTATCTGGAAACATTTTCCTAAAACCCACGTCAGCTTTTCTCTGTTCAATCGCTCCTCCACGGCGCGGCTTGCGGATCTGATCCCGATCCACGAGATTGCCCAGCAAATGGAACACGTTCGCAAACTCCGTTTCCGAAAATCAGAACTTGTGTGGCTGGCGGGCAACACCTTTTACGGCCGGCGTGGCATTTTCGAGCCAGGGTTCCTGGAATGGCTCGAGCGCGATTTCGAACTTTCTGATTACGAGCTTTCGGTCGAGGACGGCCAATTCAATCTGTCCTTCGATGGTTTGTGGACCGAGACCACAATGTGGGAGCTCTATGCCTTATCCATCGTCGACGAATTGAAAACCCGGGCCAGCCTCAAGAAACTCAGCGAGTTTCACCTGGACATTTTGTACGCTCGAGCGAAAACGAAACTGTGGAGCAAGATTGAACGCTTGCGCGGAGTTCCCGGTCTGAGCGTGGCAGATTTTGGAACCCGCCGCCGCCACAGTTTCCTGTGGCAGGAATACATAGTCAAGGCCATGGCGGCGAACTTAGGTCCTGGCTTCATCGGAACCTCGAACGCCTTTCTGGCGCACAAGCACGATCTTGAAGCAATCGGCACCAACGCCCACGAAATCCCAATGGCGCTCGCCGCTTTAGCGCGGAGTGATGACGAGCTTCGAGCCTCGCAGTACCGCGTTCTTGAACTATGGCAGAACATCTACGAAAACGCTCTCCGCATCATGCTGCCGGACACCTTCGGTACCACTCAATTTCTGCAAGGCGCTCCCGAGTGGGCTGCTGATTGGACCGGACAGCGCATCGACAGTAAGGATCCCTATGTAGCTGGAGACGAATATGTCGGATGGCTGAAGGCACGCGGCCGCGACTCACGCGACAAACTCATCATCGCCTCGGATGCGCTCGACATTGATGACATATTGCGCCTCCACGCCTATTTTGGTGGCGAGTTCCCAGCGGGCGTTACCGCATCGGACTTTTACAGCGCCGAAGATTTTCTCGATCACCGCAAATGGATTCCGAACCGGCGAATCCGGTTCAGCGCTGGATGGGGAACGTTACTTACGAATGATTTCCGCGGCTGCGATCCAATCGGGGGTATGGGCTTCGATCCCATCAGCCTGATCTGCAAAGTCTCGACCGTCGAGGGTAGGCCTGCTGTGAAACTTTCCGACAATTATGCCAAGGCCCTTGGGCCGCCGGAGGAAGTCGAACGCTACCGGCGAATTTTCGGCACCGCCGGAATGACAAACATCCCCCTGGTGGCCTGACGCAATCCTTCGTGGAACGCGCGCCCTGAATGAAGCAAAGCGAGAAAGTTGCATTCCGCGAACGTGGTAAACTGTAATCCCGCACACGCCGGAGAGGTGGCAGAGTGGCCGAATGCGGCGGTTTGCTAAACCGTTGTACGGGCTAACACCTGTACCGAGGGTTCGAATCCCTCCCTCTCCGC
>Ga0209006_10005770_pt1 | contig 11245 bp, 9 predicted proteins | sample JacPin_JW_Ref_O2_FD_188567 | JGI IMG/M metagenome (GOLD analysis project Ga0209006, IMG submission 188567) | Forest soil microbial communities from Algoma, Ontario, Canada - Jack Pine, Ontario site 1_JW_Ref_O2 (SPAdes) (version 2) | ecosystem: Environmental > Terrestrial > Soil > Boreal... | reverse complement strand
CCTGGATGAGTGGCGCTATACACGAAGCCGTGCGACCTGACGCCTCTGTTCCTTGTCGTCGTCCTTGACGTGAACGCTCACCGGGACGCGTTCCCGCCGGGCTTGTCGTAGGTCCTGCCCATATCTTCAGTACCAGCGATCCCGTTAGTGGTCTTTGACACCTCGCGCCACCCATGCACGACTTCGAGGTGCTTGCCGAGCATTTCGCCTAAGTCGATCTGCCCGAGTGCTCGGAGTGCCCGGGCAGCTTGCTGCAGAGGCGCCTGTGCAGGATCAGGATCAGACCACGGCGTTGCCGACCCTGACAGGGAGCGCTGCTGTGCCTGCCCGTTCGGAATTGATCATGCGTGCCAGGGCGTTCAGGGCCTGGTTTGAGCCCTGATTCCCTCGCTGCGCAGGGCCGCGTACAGGTCGGTGGTGCTGAAGGCACCGAACCGGGTCTTCCGCACCACGATGTCGGCCTCCTGCACGTCGAGCGAGGGGTGGATCTCGCTTTCCGGGCTGCCGTCGGCGAGGAACTTGTGCTCCGCCGCCGCGGCGAAGACCTTGTTGTGCGCGGGAATCGCGTCGAAGTCTTCCGGCGCGAAGGCAACGCGCACATGGGCGACGCGGACCTGCTCGGACCGGGCCCAGGCGAGGGCGGCGCCTGCGCGGGCGAGCAGCGTTTCCGGGTCCGGGACCGAGCTCAGCATGGGTGCCTGGAAGTCCATCAGCAGCAACGCGGTACGCGCCGGGATGATGGGCGAGGCGGTGATGGTCATGGTTGAGTGCTCCTTACCGGTTATTTGGGATTTCGTGCGCCAGTCGTTCTGGCTAGGGGGAAGGTCGGGGGGCGTGGGTCCGTTCGGACGTGGCCAGCTGCCGGTCGAAAGCGGTCATCAGCAGCACGACGACGCCGATGCCGATCATGATGACGGCGACGTGGCGCAGGCCCGCGTCGTCCACGCGGGCGCGGAAGACGATGCCGGTGATGGTCGCAGACGCGATCGAGCCGACGTAGCCGAAGGTGCGCAGCAGCCCCGAGGCGGTGCCGACCTTTTCCGCGGGAGCTTCCTTGTACAGGGCCGTCTGGTTGCTGACGTTGCTTGCCCCGGACGTAAGCCCGACGAGTGCCGTGGTGCCGATGATGGCGATGATCGGGCTGTGGCTGGTCAGGAAGAAGGTGGCGACCGATCCGGCGACCATGAGGATCGCGGAGAGGATGAGCGGCCCGCGGATGTCGTGACGGCGCGAAACGACGCGCGCGGCGACGGCCGACATCACCCCCATCGGTATCAGGACCAGCCCTGCCTCGTAGGCCGACAGTCCGTGCGCGACCTCCAGCCACTGCGTGAGCCCGTACAAGGTGACGTAGACGCCGAGCAGGCTGAGGCCGTTGCGCACGTAGGTCCTGGTCAAAGGCAGGTTTGAGACCAGCAGTCGCATGTCGAGGAACGGGTTCGCGGCGCGCAGCTCCCACCACACCAGGGCGCCCGCGAGGACAACCGAGATTCCCAGGGCGGTCCAGTCGGCGCGGGGCAGTCCGAGCAGGAAGACGAGCAGGGCGGTCATCGACCCGCCGAAGCCGACCACCCCGAGCAGGTCGACGCGGATGACGACCTCACGCACCGAGTGCCCGCCGACCCGGTCCGGGTCCTTCGCTATCCACAGCAGCGCCATCGCGAAGGTGACGACGGTGACGGGGACGTTGACGAGAAACGCAGCCCGCCAGTCGAACCAGCCGACCAGCAGCCCGCCTATCGTTGGGCCGATCGCCACCGTGGCGGCGCCGGCGATGGCCAGACCGCCCAGGACCCCGAGCGGCGGGGACTGAAGGCCGACGGCCGTGGCTCGCCGGCGAATGAGCAGCATCGCCGACGGATAGCCAGCCGAGGTGCCGAGTCCGATAAGGACGCGAGCCACGACCAAGGTCATCAGGTTCTGTCCGAGTCCGCCGATGATCCCGCCGGCCAGCACGATGGCGATGCCGGCGAGGAATATCCGCCGCGGCCCGAACTCTTCGGCTAGGCGGCCGGCGGTGGGCTGGGCCACCGCGCAGGTCAGGTAGAGGCTCGAGATGAGGATCGACGTCTGGCCGACCGGCACTCCCATGGCGACGGCGATCGAGACCAGCGCGGTGGCGATAACCGAGCTGTTGATGGGGTTAAGCGCGGAGCCCATGAACAGCGGCGTGACGAATCGCGGCCCGAACGCCCGGCCCCCGTCGGGACGGTCGCCGGACCGGCCCGCAGGTGCGGAAGTTTCTGTAGTGGTTGCGTCAGCCACGTCTAATGGTCAGCCCCTAGCTCGCGAACGGACTGGAATGTCGGCAGCCAGCCCGGAGATAGGCAGGCTGCCTGCTTATTATAGCAGGCAGCCTGCCTATCGTTACACTGGATCTATGGCCAGTGGATCCGAGCACGCAGCCGAGACCGCCGCGGAGCTGATGAAGGCGATGGTCCGGCTGCGGGCCCGGCTGCGAGCAGAGTCCGTGCCAGACGAGACGCCGTCCTGGACGTGGTCGCAGCTCATGACCCTCGGCCGGATCATCGACGAAGGGCCGACAACGGTCAGCGAACTGGCCCACGGGGAGCATGTCCGTCGGCAGTCGATGGCCGAGACCATCGCATCGCTGCGCGCACAGGGCCTGATCACGTCGGTGCCAGACCCCGACGACGGCCGTAAGACGCTTATCAGCGCGTCCGTCGAAGGCCGGGCGCTGCTGGCGACGATCCCGGCCGCCAGGGAAAAGTGGCTCAGCCTGACGATCGCTAAGGCGCTCGGCCCGGACGAACAGCAGACCCTGCTGAAAGCCGCCGCGATCATGAACCAGATCGCCGACAGCGAGGTCTAAGCCGGCGCTGCTACTCCTTGGTCAGGCGATCGGTCAGCACGATGTCGACGATGGCCGGGACCGTCTCCGTGCGGGCCCAGTCGCGCTGCAGCTCGCAGGCGAGGGAGACCCAGCTGACCGGCTGGCCGCCGGCCTGGGTCACCCGCTCCAGCCCGGCTCGGTGGGCCTCGGGCGAGGTGCCGGCGATCGCGTCCACGACCGGGTAGACCTCGTACCCGTCGTGCAGCGCGTCGAGGGCGGTGAAGGCCATGCAGACCTCGGTCCACAGGGCGCAGATGACCAGCTTCCTGCGGCCGGTGGCGCGGACGGCCTGGAGGAACTCGACGTCCTCCCAGGAGTTGACCGTGGTCCGGTCGAGCGGCTTGTCGTCGGCCAGCAGGTCGGCGAAGTCCGGCAGGGTCGGCCCCTGGCCGTTGGCGACGTTGACGGTCGAGTGCACGACCGGGACCCCGAACGTCTTGATGGTCCTGATGGTCGAGACGGCGTTCTTCGTCAGCAGCGCCGGGTCCATCGACCGGATCGTGGCCAGCTGCGAGGGCTGGTAGTCGATGAACAGGAAGGCCGAGTTCTGCGGGGTGAGGAAGTGGTCGGCGAGCGGGTCGCGGACGGGTGCGCTGGTCATGAGTGAACTCCTTCTCGGGCTCAGTTGGCGTAGACGCGCTGGTAGATGTGCTCGGCGAGCATGATCACGGTCATGTTGGTGGTGGCGGAGGGAGCTTCGGGGATGATGGAGGCGTCGACCACCCGCAGCCCGGTGACGCCGCTGACGGCCCCGACCGAGTCGACGACCGCCCATGGGTCGCCGGGTCCGCCCATCGGCACGCTGGAGGTGGGGTGGCCGTAGATGGCCAGGCTGGCCGCGACGACCTGGGCGAGTTCTTCGTCGTCGGTGACCGCGTCGCCCGGGGTCAGCTCGGCCGCGACGAACGGCGCGAAGACCGGGTTGCGGGCGATCGCGCGGCCGATCTTGACCCCCTCAAGCAGTCGGCGGGCATCCCGGCCGGTGCCGAGGTAGTTCGCGTCGATCAGCGGGGCGTCGTCGGGGTCGCGGCTGGCCAGCTTCACCGTCCCGGTCGACTCGGGCCGGGTGAGGGCCGGCATTACCACGATCGCGCCGCCGGTCGGGCTGTAGGACGCGTCCATCAGGTGGGTCGCGGTGACGTGCAGGTCAAGCTCGTCGGGGGCGGCCTCGCCCGAGGCCGTCCACAGCAGGGAGCCGACGGCGGGGCTCATCTCCAGGTACCCGGGCGCGAGCGCGTAGGCGTTGTAGTAGCCGGGCTGGTCCTGCAGCCGCTGGCCGACGGGCAGGTCGGCGACGACGCCGATGCCGAGGGCGGCCAGCTCATCGGCCGGGCCGACGCCGGAGCGGAGCAGGATGGCCGGGCTGCCGTAGGTGCCGCCGGACAGGATCACCTCGCGGCCCCGGTACACCGCGCCATCGGCGGCGAGGACGCCGACGGCGGTCGCGCCGTCGAACAGCGCCCGGTCGACGTTGACGTCGCCGCGGATGGTCAGGTTGGGCCGCCGTCGCACCTGCTCGGTGAGGTAGACCAGCCCCACGTTCTGCCGGACTCCGTCGACGACGTCGACCGGGTACCCGTCGGCGCCGTTCTGCTCGGCGCCGTTGAAGTCGTGCACCCGCTTGAAGCCGTGCGCGACCGCCGCCTCCACGAATCCCAGCAGCGACGGCGTCAGCTCGTCGTCGGTGCGCTGCCGGATCGGCTGCGGGCCGGTCCGCCCGTGATAGGCGTCGTCGCCCGCCGTGGTGTTCTCGAGCTGCTTGTAGACGGGAAGCACCTCGTCGAACGACCAGCCTTCGGCGCCGTGGGCGCCCCACCGGTCGAAGTCGGCGGCGCGGGACCGCAGCGCCACCGCGGCGTTCACCGCGGAGCTGCCGCCGACGACCTTGCCGCGCGGGGTGGGGATCTGCGCCTGGCCGGAGCCGCGGGAGGTGTAGCCCCAGTCGTGCGCCGGGTCCGCGATCGTGTTCGCGTCGAGCAGCGCGGGCGGGTAGGCGCCGGGATCGTAAGCGGGGCCGGCCTCGAGCAGCAGGACCGTCCGCGCGGGGTCCTGGCTCAGGCGGGCCGCGAGGACCGCGCCCGCTGAGCCGCCGCCGACGATGATGACGTCGGCGGTCTCGGACACGTCAGACATGTCGATCTCCTTTCCGATGATCCCGTCCGCTGCCAGACTTGCCACCAGGCAGGTGAGAGGTCGTCACTCGATCCCGGTGATTGGGCGGTCGTGCGACAGTCAGCCTTGCCGTGGCCAGCGGCGTCAGCGAGGTTCAGGTATCGCCGGACAGGTGGCGGGAGAACGGTCGTCGCCGGATTACGCTGATCCGGGTTCGCCCCGGTCGCGCGCTCGCCGAGGCGCGGGGAAGTGCCCAGCCAGCTGGGCGAGGGCGGCGTCGTCAAGGGCCACGTCGGCCGCAGCCAGGTTCTCGGCCAGGTGGACGCGGGTCCGGGTCCCCGGGATGAGCAGGATGTTCGGTGCGAGACCGAGCAGCCAGGCGAGGGCGATCTGCGCCGGCGTCGCCTGCAACCGTGCCCCCAGCGCGGCGAGCACGGGACTGGTGAGCAGGTCGGTGCGGGCGGGGCCGGGCAAGCCGAGCGGACAGAACGGGACGAAGGCGATGCCGCGCCTGGCGCATTCGTCCAGCACGTCGGCCGATCCCTGGTCATCGAGATTGAACAGGTTCTGCACGCAGACGATCTCGGTCTGGTCGACGGCGCGCAGCAGCTGCTGTCTGGAGACGTTGCTGAGCCCGACGCCGTCGATCAAGCCTTCCTCGCGCGCCTTGATCAGCGCGCCCAGCTCGGCGTCGAATCGCTCCCCGGGCGGCTCGGCAGGGTCGATCATCCGCAGGTTCACCGCCGCCAGCCTGCCGACACCGAGGGTGACGAGGTTGTCCTCGATTCCCTGGCGCAGCTGGTCCGGCACGCGGCCGGCCACCTTGCTCACGATCGCCAGCCCATCCGGATACGGGTGCAGAGCCTCGCGGATGAGCTCGTTCACGTCGCCCGCGCCGTAGAACTGCGCGGTGTCGATATGGTCCACCCCGGCCTCGACCGCCGCCCGCAGCACCAGTAGCGCCTCGTCACGGTCGCGCGGCGGCCCGAAGACCCCGTCGCCGGCCAGTTGCATCGCGCCGTACCCGGCCCGCCGCACCCGCCACGGACCGAGCGCGAACGACCCGCCCAGGTCGTACTCCATCAGGAATCTCCTTCTCCGAGTCTGACCGATGCCGGGCCGCATAGCCGCCGCGGCCCGGCAATCGGATCGTGCGTGGACCTGCGAACCCTCGCCGAGCCGTTCGAAGAGGCGAGGGGCGATGAGGGGATGTGGGTCAGGCGCCGTAGGCCGGGACGATCGCACCGCTGACCGGCGCGGCGAGGTCCCCGGCGAGGAAGGCGATGACGTTCGCGACCGCTTCCGGCGCGACGGCGTGCGCGAGCACGTCGGCCGGGAACAGGGACTGGTTGACGGCCGTGTTGATGAGCTGCGGGGCGACCGCGTTGACGCGGATGCCGTGCGGGCGCAACTCCAGGTCGAGAATGCGGACGAGGTGGCTCAGCGCCGCCTTGCTCAGGCTGTAGGCCGCGTAGCCGGCGGTCGGGTCGGTCCCCGGCCGGGCCGACACGTGCACGATGCTGCCCTTGCCGCTCTGACGCATGTAGGGCTCCACCGCTTGGCTCAGCCACAGCGCGGCGCCCAGGTTGACGTCCATCAGGATCCTCAGGTCATCTTGGGTCGCGGCGACCGCCTCACCCAGGCGGAACATGCCGATGGTGTTGACCAGAACCTCGGGTGGCCCGGCCTGCGCGGCTATCTTGTCGATCAGGGCCTTGGCCGTGGCCGGGTCGGTCGCGTCGCCGACCTCGCGGCGGATGCTGTCCGGTAGCTTCTTCAGCCCTTCCTCGCTGCGGTCGACCCCGACCACCGTGTACCCGGTGGCCGCCAAGGCCTGGGCGGTTGCCCGGCCGAGCTCGCCGCCCGCGCCGACCACGATGGCGATGCGCTCGCTCATGACGCCGCCTCCCGCAGGTGAACGGCCGTGAAAGAAAACGACATCTCAGTTCTCCTTTCGGTTATGGATTGAACTTGCCGAGGTCCCCGGAACGGCCCGAGCAGCGGTCACCAGACCTTCATGCCGCCATCGACCACGAGGTCGATCCCGGTCACATAAGCGCTCTCGTCGGACGCGAGGAACAGCGCGACGTTGGCGACGTCCTGCGGCTGGCCGAACCGGCCCAGCAGCGTCCTGGCAACCATCTCTCTGGCCCATTCGCCGTCCGCGAGCTGCCCGTGGGTCGCGCCGCTTTCGATCAGGCCCGGTGAGACCGAGTTGACGCGGATCCCGTGCTCGCTTCCCTCCAGGGCAAGCTGCCGGGTCATCCCGATGATCGCTGCCTTGTTGGTCGTGTGGGCCAGCGAGGGGATGTTCTTGAAGCTGAGGGATCCGTTGAGGGAGGCCATGTTCACGACCACGCCACGGCTGGCCTTGAGGTGGGGCCAGGCGGCGCGGGTGAGGTAGAACACCAGGTCGACCTCGTCGTTGCGGGCGGCCGCCCACTCCTCATCAGTGAAGCCTTCGAGCGGGTGGAAGTGCTCCCTGGCGGCGAGGTTGTACAGCACGTCGATCCGGCCGAACTCGCTCACCGCCAGTTCGACCAGCCTCGCGCATTCGGCTGGGTCACCGAGATGGCATGGCTGCAGTGACACCATCTGGCCGCCCGCAGCGCGAACCAGCTCGACGGTCGCCGCCGCCGGTTCGACCGCTACATCACTGCCGACGATCGACGCGCCCTCACGGGCGAAGGTCACAGCGGTGGCGCGTCCCATGCTGCCGCCGGTGCCGGTGATGACGCAGACCTTCCCCGCCAGCCGGCCGTCCATCTCAGTCGTTGCCACCGTTACAGGGTTGCCGCTGTGCAGGTGAGCGGTCTTCACCCGATCCCGGTGATCTGCCGCCAGACCGGGTGCCCCGGGTCCCGTGCCATGATGCTGGGATGGCCAAGACGCAGGACCCTGCACCGGGCTCCCGTGCCGGCACACCGCGGGACGTAGAGATCACCGGCAACCTGCCGATGTCTTTGACCAGCTTCGTTGGCCGCGAACGGGAGCTGGACGAGCTCCGGTCGCTGCTGCGTCAGGGTAAGCGGCTTGTCACCCTGGTTGGCATCGGCGGGATCGGCAAAACCCGCTTGGCCCTGCAGTTGGGGATCGGTGCCGGTGACCTGGGGTGGAGATGCGTTTACTTCGTCGAACTGGCCACGCTGGCCGACGCCGGCCTCGTCGACGACGCCGTGCTCGAATCCGTTGGCGTGGGATCCAGCCGCACTCCGCTGCGAGCGGCGGTCGAGCACCTGCGCGAGGCACGCGCACTGGTGGTGCTGGATTGCTGCGAGCACGTTCTGGGTGCGGCCCGGGGTGCGGCCGAGGCGCTGGTGCGCGGTTGCCCATTCGTGACGGTCCTGGCCACCAGCCGTTCCCCGCTTGCCGCCGACGGTGAGCTGGTGTGGCGGGTGCCCTCGTTGTCGGTGCAGCAGCGGTCCGGCGCCGGGGAGGCGGCGTCTGACGCGGCGCGGCTCTTTGCCGATCGAGCCAGTCACGCGCAACCGCGGTTCGACCTGGGCGAGGATGCAGGCGGAGCGTTCGAGGCCATCGTCCGCCGGGTGGACGGCATCCCGCTGGCGATCGAGCTGGCGGCAGCGCGGATCCGGGTCCTGTCTGCGGCCGAGATCGCCGATGGCCTGGACGACCAGCTGCGGCTCTTGGGCGGCGGTCACCGGTCAGACCCTCGGCACCAGACCATCCGGGCGTCGCTGGACTGGAGCCACGCGCTTCTCACCGACCCCGAGCGGCGGCTCTTCGCCCGGTTGTCGGTCTTCCCCGGGGGCTTCGACCTGGAAGGCGCCACGGCGGTGTGCGCCGGGGATGGCATCGCGGTGGGCCGGATCCTCGACGAGATCGAGGGCCTGGTCGACAAGTCGCTGCTGGCGGTGGAGCGCCGGGCGGGCGCGACGCGCTTCCGGATGCTCGACTTCGTCCGCCAGTACGCCGCCGAGCGTCTGGCCGCCGCGGGCGAGGACGACCTGCTGGCGACCCGGCACCGCGGCTACTTCCGCGCGCTGGCCGAGCGCGCCGACCGAGAGCTGTGGGCGCTGGCCCCGGCCGGCCGAGGCCGGCTGGACGATGAGTCGCCTAACCTGCGGGCGGCCATCGACGACGGCTGCAACCGCGCGCCCGACGACGCTCTCGCTATAGCGGGAGCTCTCGGCCTGTACTGGCGGGTACGCGGGCGGCTGGCGGAGGGAGTGGCGATGACCGAGCAGAGCCTGGCGGCTGACTCGGCTGCGGCCTCCCCCCTGCGGGCGCTCGCCCTGGCCAAACTGTCGGTGCTGTCGTTCTGGCTGGGCGATTTCACCCGCACGCAGTCCGCCGCCGCCTCGGCGCTGGACGTGGGCGCGGCGACGGGCGATACCCGCTCGCAGGCGCTCGCGCTCAGCCGACTCGGGGCTCTGGTCATCCTGGGTGACAGCGCCGCCGGCGATCCGATGCTCCTGCGGGCGGCTGAGCTCTCCCGGGCCGCAGGAGACCAGGTCGCACTGTGCGACGCACTCGGCTCGCTGACGATCAGCTACTTCTGCCAGGATGATCCCCGCGCGATGCGCGGCCCGCTCGAGGAAACGCTCCGGGTGGCGGAGGCCATCGGCTACGAGGACGACATCCGCTGGTGCCTGTGGTGCCAGGCGCACGCCGCTGTCTCGGCCGGGGACCTGGCCGGCGCCCGCGCTCACGGTGAGCGGGCGCTGGCGATGATGCCCGGACAGGACCGGCTGAGCTGGTACGGCGCGGTTGAGGTGCTCTCCCTGGTCGACGCCGGCATGGGCGCGGCGGACGCCGCCCGCGATCGGGCCGAGGCGAATCTCGAGCAATCCAAGCAGGAAAGGCTCCGGCTCGGCACCGGGATGCTCATGCACGCCCTGGGTGTCGCCGCCCTGGCGGCCGGCGATCTCGATCAGGCGGCGCGATGGGCCAGCAGCCTGTATGAGCAAGAATCCGAGGTCAGGTACCTTGCCTGGCACGCCCAGGAGATCCTGGTAGCGGTGGCGCTGGCCCGGGGCGATAGCGCACAGGCGAAGATCGGAGTCGAGCGGCTGCTAGCCGCCGCCGAGCCGCTGCGGAACCGGCGCGCCCGGGCCGTGGGCCAGCTCGGCCTGGCCCACGCCCTGCTACTTGAGGGTGACGACGAGCGGGCGGAGTGGGTGACGCACGATGCGCTCAAGGTGCTCATCGACAACGGGTGGCGCCCCGCGGTCATCGACGCCCTCGACATCCTCGCCGAGGTCGCCCTGTTCCAGCGCCAGTACGAGCGGGCCGTCCGACTGAGCGCGGCCGCCCGGATTCAGCGCAGCGTCCTCGGGCTCGCCACGTCCCCGCCCGCCCGCCGACGAGCCGAGCGGCAGCTATCCGCGGCCGGCGCAGCGCTGGGGGCCGAGAAACTCGCCAGGGCCAGCCAGGACGGCGCCGGGCTGTCGCTTGACGAGGCCGTCGCGTACGCGCAGCGGGGCCGCGGCGAGCACGCGAGCGCCGCGCACGGCTGGGCCAGCCTGAGCCCGGTCGAACGGCAAGTGGTCGACCTTGCCAGCCACGGCCTGAACAACCCGAACATCGCCAGCGAAATGTTCATCTCTCGCAATACGGTCAAAGCGCACCTCTCGCACGCGTACGCAAAGCTCGGCGTGACCAACCGGATCGAGCTGGCCCGGCTCGCTGCCCGCCACGGCGCCGACGACGACCGCCCGGGGAAGTTTTAGCCACCTGGGTAATGTTCGCTCGGCCGGTCGTCAGTCAGCCTGGCCAGGTGAGGGAAGCGCTGTCCCCGCTGATCGCACGCGACCATCTTGTTGCCCGGCTCGACCGTGCGGTATCGGGGAAGGTCACGGTCATTTCGGCGCCGGCCGGCAGCGGGAAGACGTCGCTGTTGCGGGCGTGGGCGGACCGGCCGGGCCGGCCGGGCCGTCTAGCGGTCATGCAGGTGCAGCGGGGCCAGCATGACGCCCAGTTTTTCTGGCTGGCCCTGCTTGGGGCGGTGCGCAACGGCGTGGGCGCCGCCGATGACGCGGAACAGCTGGCCGCCACCCCCGGGTTCAATGCCGCCGCGCTGGCCGACCGGGTGCTCGCGGAGCTCGCCGCTACCGCCGGCGACATCACGCTGGTCATCGATGACCTGCATGAGCTGGTCTCGGCGGAGGCGATGGCCCAGCTGTCCCGGCTGCTGGCGAACCTTCCGCCGCAGGCGCATATTGTGCTGGCCACGCGTCATGATCTGCGGCTGCGGCTGCATCAGCTCCGGCTGGCCGGTGAGCTGACTGAGATCCGCGCGGCCGAGCTGCGGTTTTCCGA
>Ga0209006_10005769_pt1 | contig 11246 bp, 9 predicted proteins | sample JacPin_JW_Ref_O2_FD_188567 | JGI IMG/M metagenome (GOLD analysis project Ga0209006, IMG submission 188567) | Forest soil microbial communities from Algoma, Ontario, Canada - Jack Pine, Ontario site 1_JW_Ref_O2 (SPAdes) (version 2) | ecosystem: Environmental > Terrestrial > Soil > Boreal... | reverse complement strand
TCGATCATCATCACGTCGAACGACCTCGCCGGCGCCTGGGCGCTGCGGCCCGACGGCCAGCCCATGCTGCCGCTGGTGCCGGGCGAGCCGCGCCAGCGCGACTTCGCGTTCCGCGCCGGGGTGAACATCGTGATGTACACGCTCACCGGCAACTACAAGGCCGATCAGGTGCACGTCCCCGCCCTGCTCGAGCGCCTCGGCCAATAGGAGCGCGGGTTGGAATACGGTATCGCCTTCTCGCCACTCGTGCCCGACGCGGTGCTATGGGCCGCCATCGCGGTCACGGCCGCCATCGCGCTCTTGCTGTTCGTCAGCCGCACGCGCGGCGCGCTGCTGCGCGCGGGCGCGCTCGCGCTCATGGTGCTGGCGCTCGCCAACCCGTCGGTGACGCGCGAGGACCGCGACCCGCTAACCTCGGTCGCGGTCATCGTCGTCGACAAGAGCCCGAGCCAGAGCTTCGGCGACCGCACCCGGCAGACCGAGGAGGCGCGCGACGCGCTGGTCAAGCGCCTGCAGGGCATCAAGGGACTCGAGCTGCGCGTGGTCGAGGCCGGCCAGGCGGACGGCGAGACCGACGGCACGCGGCTCTTCCACGCGCTCGCGACGACGCTCGCCGACGTGCCGCCCGAGCGCATCGCCGGCGCCTTCATGATCACCGACGGCCGCGTGCACGACGTCCCGGCCGATGCCGCCGCGCTCGGCTTTGCGGCGCCGCTGCACGCGCTCATCACCGGCGTGCCGAACGAGCACGACCGCCGCGTCGTGCTGGTGTCGGCGCCGCGCTTCGGCATCGTCGGGCAGCAGCAGACGGTCACGTTCCGGGTGGAGGATTCGGGCGTGCCGGCGGGCGGCAGCGCCACGGTCAGGATCAGCCGCGACGGCGAGCTCGTCGACCAGCGCGACGTGCGCGCGGGCGAGAATTCCGAGGTGCAGATACAAATCCCGCATTCGGGCCAGAACATCGTCGAGATCGAGGCCTCGGCCCTGCCGGGCGGCGAGCTCACCACGGTCAACAACCGCGCCGTGGTGTCGATCGACGGCGTGCGCGACAAGCTGCGCGTGCTGCTCGTGTCCGGCGAGCCGCATGCGGGCGAGCGCACCTGGCGCAACCTGCTCAAGTCCGACCCCAATATCGACCTCGTGCATTTCACCATCCTGCGGCCGCCCGAGAAGCAGGACGGCACGCCGATCAACGAGCTCTCCCTGATCGCGTTTCCGACGCGCGAGCTGTTCACCAACCATCCGACCGGCAAGCTCGACGACTTCCAGCTCATCATCTTCGACCGCTATGCGCGCCAGGGCGTGCTGCCGGTCATCTATTTCGAGAACATCGCCAGATACGTGCGCGACGGCGGCGCCGTGCTGGTGGCGGCCGGGCCCGACTATGCGAGCCAGACCAGCATCTGGCGCACGCCGCTCAACCAGATCCTCCCCGCCGAGCCGACCGGAAACCTCACCGAGCAGCCGTACCACGCGCGGCTGACCGACGCCGGCCGCCGCCACCCGGTGACGCGCGGGCTCGAAGGGGCGGGCGACAACCCGCCGCACTGGAGCCGCTGGTTCCGGCTGGTCGATACGCGCAGCCCGAACGGCACCGCCGTGATGAGCGGTCCCGACGACAAGCCGCTGCTGCTGCTCTCGCGCGAGGGCAAAGGCCGCGTCGCGCTGCTCTTGTCCGACCACATCTGGCTGTGGGCACGCGGCTACGAGGGCGGCGGCCCGCATCTCGACCTGCTGCGCCGCCTGTCGCACTGGCTGATGGCGCAGCCCGACCTCGAGGAGGAAGCGCTGCGCCTCGTCGTGCACGGCAAGGATCTCACCGTCGAGCGCCAGACCATGGCCGACACGGTCGACCCGGTGACGCTGACGTCGCCGTCGGGCGCGACGCGCACGCTCACGCTCGATGCCGGCGAGCCCGGGCTGTGGCACACGACCGTGCAGGCAAACGAGCTCGGCCTGTGGCGCGCGACCGACGGCAAGCTCACCGCGCTCACCAATGTCGGTCCCGCCAATCCGCGCGAGTTCGCCGAGGTGACCTCGACGACCGACGTGCTCGGCCCCATCGCCAACGCGACCGGCGGCGACGCGCGCCGCATCGCCGACGCCACCGGCGCCCTCGACATGCCGCGCATCCTCGCGGTGCGCTCGAGCGACACCTTCAAGGGCGACGACTGGCTCGGCGTGAAGATGCGCGACGCCAGCATCGTGCGCGGCATCGGCGTGCTGCCGATGTTCGCCGGCCTGCTCGGCCTGCTGCTGCTGATCGGCAGCATGGCGGCGACCTGGGCAAGAGAGGGACGGTGACCGACCGCGGGAGCGCAGCGTTGCCCGTCAGCGCCGTTGCCACGCTGTTGGCACGTAGATTGCCGGACCGTCCCGCCAGAGAAGCGCAAGTGTGACCGCAAAGCCGGCGAGAAAGCTCGCCAGGTGAACCGCGTAGCTGACGCCGAGCACGTTGATTTCGAACGCCAAGTCGGCACTTAAAAAGAAGGCGATGCAGATCGCGAGCAGGATTTGCCGGACAAGCGAAGCCGATCCGCGTCTGCCCGAGGGTTCATACGAACGCAGGCGTGCCAGAAGGCCAGCCGCCGCGAGGCCGCCGGCCGACGCGAACACCGATCCGGACGCCCCGATGAACATCGCCGTCTCGCTGCCGGGCGCAAGCGTGAACAGGGCCGTCGTTACGGAGACGAGTGTGCCGATGGCGTAGACCAACGCTATCTGTCCGGGGCTCAATTTTCTCTCGCAGTGGACGCCGAACATCAGCAGCAGATAGAGCGAGAGCCCGCCGTGCACCCATCCGTCGTGCAGCAGCGGCGCGGTCGCGAGGCGCCACCATTGATGATCCTGCAGAACAAGCGGCGCCGTGAGCGCGCCGAGCTCGACGAGCGCCTTCGGATCGTACGCCGCCCCGTGCAGTTGCACGACGATGCAGCCGAGGAGACCGAGGCACAATGCGATCAGCGTGATCGGATACTCGGGACCCTTGCGCCGGCGAAACGGAAGCACGTTCTGCTCGACCGCGGCAATCAATCCGAGCGTCTCCGCCGACACCGCCGCTTCGACCCGAGACGCCGCCAAGTGGCGCTGCGCCGCCCGGCGCGCGGTTTCATCCGTCGTCGTCGCGGCAAATTCCGCGAGCGCGCGGCGTCCGTCTTCCACCCCGGCAGGCGAATATCGCAGCGCTATTGCGCTCCAATAGGCCTTGCGATCCGGCGCCATGTCGGCCAGCTCTTGCGCGAGCAGGCTCGTGACCGCCGCCGGACGCCCTACGAAGGCAAGCGCATATAATCGGCACATCGTCAGGTCGAGGCCGATGAGCGCGGCGCCGGCCGTCGCGAGGACCCGCAGCATCTCGTCGAGCCGACCGAGCTCGCCGAACGACCTCACCTCCAGCGCCTTGAGGCTCACGCCCGTGTCCGCCTGTGCGCATGCAAGGGCGCGTTCCCACTCGTCCTCGACCACGAACCCGGTCGCATCGAGGCGCGCGACCTCGTCCGGCGGCGCATCGAGCCGCTGCCGGCGCAACGCGTCGATCTTGGCCACGACGGTGCCGTGCAAATTTGCCCGCTGGTACGCCACCCAAGAACGCAATCGCCGCGACGGCTGCAACAGGCCGGCAAGCCGGCCATAGAAAATCGCGGCCTCGTGACGCCTCATCTGCGCGCGGCGTCGCGCAACCGCGAGCAGCTCGTAGGGCAAAGCGACGAGGATCGCATAAGCACCGGCAACCACGAGACCCGCGGTGGATGCGAACCACTGCAGCGCGATCCCGCCAATCGCGAGCACCGCGATGTTGGCGGCGAGCGTGGCCGGCGGATCCGACATTCGCTTCGTCCGCGCCAGCGCCACGACGAACTGCGTGCACCACGCCGCCGCGATCAGCATCACACCAGCCGCGGTGGCGCGCTGCGCGAGAATGCGCGCGTGCTCGGCGGCAAGCCACGGCGCCAGCGTCAGGATGAGAGCAAGTGAAAAGAGGAATATTGCCAGCAGGACGAGCAGACCAAGGCTGACCAGGCCGATGTGCCGCAGGGATCGCCGATCGCGCATGCGCCGCCCCGATGATGCGCCGTCACCACTCGGATTCATTCTCCCGCAAACCGGCGGGCCAAAGTCATCACGCTCTACGTACGGCTCTCGTAATCCGGCCGGATGACACCCGAGACGCTCTCGAATGCGCCCGCCGCCAGTTCGGCGACCAACAACCGCGCGGGGTCGACCGGTCCCGGCATCTTTGCGCGGCCTTTCGGCACGCGCGTGAAGCCGGCGCGGCCGTAGTAGGGCTCGTCGCCGACCAGCATGACCAGCCGGTGGCCCTTCGCGCGCGCCTCGTCGAGCGCGCGCTTGATCAGCGCAAGCCCGATGCCGCGCGCGCGGAACGGCGGCTCGACCGTGAGCGGCCCGAGCAGCAGCGCCGGCGTCTCGCCGATGCGGATCGGGGTGAGGCGCACCGAGCCGACCAGCAGCGTGCCGACGCGCGCCGTGAACGAGAGCGCGAGCGAATGCGGCCCGCCTTCGCGCAAGCGGTAGGCGGTCTTGGCGTAGCGCCCGGGACCGAAGGTGCGCTCGTTCAGCCGCTCGATCGCGTCGGCGTCGCGGGCGGTCTCGTGCCGGATGGTGAAGGAAAGATCGTTCATGCCCGGGTGCCGATTACCATTTGGGCGGCAAGAGGTCCATCGGGCCCCCTCACCACCGCTCGCTCGCCGGCGCGCCGAGCAGCACCTCGGCGATGCGCGCGCGGGTGCCGGCGGTGGTGTCGCCGGGCAGCTCGTCGAGGGCGAAGAAGCGCGCCGCCGCGATCTCGCGGTTGGGCGTGGGGGGCGCGCTCTGGCGGAAGGCCTCGACCACGAAGCAGGCGACGTGGTCGCGTTGCGACACGCGCGCGTTGAAGAACATGCCGTGCAGCAGCGGCGGCGCGGTCAGCTCGATATTGCCCTCCTCGGCAAGCTCGCGCCCGAGCGCCGTCTGCAGCGTCTCGCCCGGCTCGACGCCGCCGCCGGGCAGATGCCATCCCCTCACATAAGTGTGATTGACGAGAAAGATCCGCCGCGTCTCGTCGATCACCAGCGCGCGCACGCCGAGGGTCAGGCCGCGCGCGAATCGCCAATAGACGTGCAAGCCGCGCCGCATCGCGGTTTCCAGGGCCTCGCGCATGGTTGCTCCTCGCACCTCGATGATTGTGGCAATCGACAACGCGCGCGATTGTCGCACCCGCGATGATCGCATGGCTGGCTTGCCGCCATGGGTTTTGTCATCGCGTCGGGTCTGCGTTATCAGCCTCGTCACGTCGTCGTAACACAAGACGCCGCGCGCGGATTTTTCGCAAAGCGGCCGGGGTGCATCCCCCCACAAATGTCCCCGGCGCTTACGGCGCCCCCGGCTTGCCGGGGGCGCCGTTGTTTTATGTCGGCACCGGGCCCCCGGCTTGCCGGGGGCGCCGTTGTTTTATGTCGGCACTGGCCCCCGGCTTGCCGGGAGCGCCGTTGTTTTATGTCGGCACTGGCCCCCGGCTCACCGGGAGCGCCGTTGTTTTTGGCGGCGCGGATCGGTACTGCAAATCCTTGCGTCATGCCTCGCATTTTAGCGCGCGGCGCTGCAATATGGCGCGGACAAGCCATTGGGATACCGCGATGAAGCGCTTTGCCGACCTGAGCGAGCAGGAAGTCCTCGCCCTTGCGATCACCAACGAGGAGGAGGATTCGCGCATCTACCAGGGCTTCGCCGACGGCCTGCGCGCGCAGTATCCGAGCTCGGCGAAGATGTTCGAGGAGATGGCGCAGGAGGAGGTCAAGCACCGCGGCATGCTCTACGACCTCTATCGCGAAAAATTCGGCGAATATATGCCGCTGATCCGCCGCCAGGACGTCAAGGGCTTCGTGCGGCACCGGCCGCTGTGGCTGGTGCGCCCGCTCGGCCTCGACGAAGTGCGCAAGTACGCCGCCGCGATGGAATACGAGACCGCGCGCTTCTATCGCAAGGCCGCCGAAGCGGCGCGCGACGCCTCGGTGCGCGAGCTCTTGATCCAGCTCGCCGAGGCGGAGGACAAGCACGAGACGCTGGCCGAGCAGCTCGACCAGACGATTCTCACGCCGAGCGCGCGCGCGAAGGAGGACGCGACCGCTCGGCGCATGTTCGTGCTGCAATACGTGCAGCCGGGTCTCGCCGGGCTGATGGACGGCTCGGTGTCGACGCTCGCGCCGCTGTTCGCCGCCGCCTTCGCGACGCACCAGACCTCGCAGACCTTCCTGGTCGGCCTCGCCGCCGCGGTCGGCGCCGGCATCTCGATGGGATTTGCCGAGGCGCTGTCCGACGACGGCTCGCTCACCGGCCGCGGCTCGCCCTGGCTGCGCGGCGCCGTGTGCGGCTCGATGACGGGGCTCGGCGGCCTCGGCCACACCCTGCCCTATCTCATTCCGAACTTCCTCACCGCGACCATATTCTCCTTCGTCGTCGTCGCGATCGAGCTCGCAGTGATCTCCTACATCCGCTTCCGCTACATGGATACGCCGTTCCTGCAGGCGGCGTTCCAGGTGGTGGTCGGCGGCGTGCTGGTGTTCGCGGCGGGCATTCTGATCGGAAGCTCTTGATCGTGGTCGTCGAGATTACATGCCGTCATGCCCCGCGAAAGCGGGGCATCCAGTACTCCGTGTCGCTGCGGCGTGACGTCCAGTTGCCGATGATTACTGGATTGCCCGCTTTTCGCGGGCAATGACGGCGGAGTGATTGATGTTCACCCTCGCCCATCTCTCCGACCCGCATCTGCCGCCGCTGCCGCGGCCGCGGCTGCGCGAGCTCGCCAACAAGCGCATGCTCGGCTATCTGCATTGGCGGCACACCCGGCACAGGATCCACCGCGCCGAGCGGGTCGAGCTCCTGGTGCGCGACCTGCACGCGCAGGCGCCCGATCACATCGCGGTCACCGGCGACCTCGTCAACATCGGGCTCGCCGCGGAATTCGCCCCGGCGCGCGCGTGGCTGCACACGCTCGGCGCGCCGCACGACGTGACCCTGGTGCCGGGCAATCACGACGCCTATGTGCGTCAGTCGCTCGCCGCGCACGCGACCTGGCGGGAGTTCATGCGCGACGACGCGGCGAATTCATCGGAGCTCCGCTTTCCCTTCGTGCGCCGGCGCGGGCCGCTGGCGCTAATCGGCCTCTCCAGCGCGGTGCCGACCGCGCCGTTTCTCGCCACCGGCCGGCTCGGCGCCGAGCAGATCGCGCGCCTCGACGCGCTGCTCGCGGGCCTCGCCGATTGCTGCCGCGTCGTCCTGATCCACCATCCGCCCGGCCGCGCGCGCGGCGGCCAGTTCAAGCATTTGACCGATGCGCCGGCGTTGCGCGCCGTGCTCGCGCGGCGCGGCGCCGAGCTGGTGCTGCACGGCCACGATCACGTCCAGGCACTCGATTGGCTCGTCGGACCGACCGGCCCGATCCCGGCGGTCGGCGTGCCGTCGGCATCGGCCGCGCCGCTCGACGGGCAACATGTCGAGCCGGCCGCCTACAATCTCTACCGGATCGACGGCAAGCCGGGCGCCTGGCGCCGCGAGGCGGTGTCGCGCGGTTTGCGCACCGGCGCCGGGCACGTGGTCGAGCTCGCGCGGCGCGAGCTTTAGGCTTGGCGCATGTTCTTGTCGGCGAACCGGCGTCCACCCCGCATCAAGCGCGGGGCAGGCTTTCGCCGGAACATGCGCTAGTCCTTGAGCACCGTCGTCACGATCAGCGTGATGGTGCCGATCACCGCCGCGACCCCGAGCAGCAGCCCGTAGACGAAGGCGCGGATCGCGCGCCAGCGCGCGCGCCGGCGCGAGCGTGCATCGCGCACCGGGTCGAGCAGCAGCGGCCGTTCGTCGGCGGCGAGCGCGCGCTCGCGCTCGATGATGCGGCGGGCGACGTATTTGGTCACCCCCTCGACCACCTCGCCGATGTCGGACGACTCGGCGAGGATTTTTCGCCCATAGCGGCTGTCCTGCACGAAGCGATAGGTGCGCTTGTCGCGGCCCATGTCGACATGCGCGACCACGTCGATCCACAGCCGCGGCGGGTCGCCGCGCGCGACGCCGCGGTCGAACAGCTCGACATTGCCGGGGATTTCCGCAAACAGCGGATCGAGCGCCTCGTTGAGGATCTCCAGCCGCGCGATCTCCGCATCGCGCAGATCGACGATGACGCCGGTGCGCTCGGCCGATTCGAGCCGCGCCTGGCGCAACGCGTCGCGCAGCCGCTGCGGCGGTTTCTCATCCGTGTTCGGCGCCGGCGCCGGCTTTTTACGTCCCCACATCGTGACCCCACGCTGAGCCCCTGCGGGCGCTCCGATACCACCGGGGCGTCCCACCGAGCCACGATACTACAATGGGCAGACGGGTATGCAATCGTTGCGGCGCGGGCGTACGGCGGCAATTGGGCGCCGGATCAGGCCGACGCGCCCGGCCGGCCGGACACATCCTTGTGCCAGCGCGCGAGGTTCCCGCGTAGCGGCGCAAAGATCGGATTGGTGTTCTGCATGATTGTAAAGCTTCATGCGGCGCGCACGTCGATTCGTCGAGCCCGGCGTCGGGCTCGCACGGACCGCGGCCATGCCACCGCGCCGCCGCTTGCGCCATCAAGCCGAACGAGCGCTCACTTCACCCACAACCACGGCGTCCACCCCGCCGGCTTCCAGCGCTTGCTGCTGATCGCCGGCTTATGCGTAAAGCGCATCGGCTGCTCCGGCGGAGGACGGCGACGCTTCACCAGCGCATGATAAAAGGAGAACTCGGAGAAGTCGGCGAACCGCTCCGACCGCGCCCAGACGAAACGCTTTTGTGGCGTCGTCAACATGCGCCGCTCCGCTGCACGCCAGCGGCCGATCCGCAAAGCCGCGGATGGGCCGAGGCCGCAACGATCATGGCGGACAGGCTTTAACGCTTGCTCAATGCTGTCGTTCGAATGCGAGCGGTCGCCTGGATGGCGCATCTTCTTATCGGCGACTTGTCGTCCCCCCCGCTCAGGGCGGACGCAGGCATTCGCCGAACATGCGCGGCCGGTAACATGATCCGCTGCATTTGCATGCCGGGCCGCAAGCGTGCTGACTGGTGCGGTCCCTGATTCGCCCGCACGGGCGGCGAGCACCGATGAGCGATCCGACCGTTTCGACCCAAGCGACCGGCCCGCGCGACTGGCTCGCCGCGCTCAATCCCGAGCAGCGGCGCGCCGCCGAGCATGACGGCGCGTTGCCCTTGCTCATCATCGCGGGCGCCGGGTCGGGCAAGACCAATACGCTCGCGCACCGCGTCGCGCACCTGATCGTGCGCGGCGTCGATCCACGGCGCATCCTGCTGCTGACCTTCTCGCGTCGCGCCGCCGCCGAGATGACGCGGCGGGTCGAGCGCATCACGGCGCAGGCGCTGCGCGAACGCGCCGCGCTCGCGCCCGGCGGGCTCGCCTGGTCGGGCACCTTCCACGCGATCGGCGCGCGGCTGCTGCGCGAATTCGCGCCGGCGATCGGCCTCGACCGCGCCTTCACGATCCACGACCGCGAGGATTCGGCCGACCTCCTCAACCTGATCCGCCACGACCTCGGCTTCTCGAAGACCGACCGGCGCTTTCCCGCCAAGGGCACGTGTCTTTCGATCTACTCGCGCGCCGTCAATGCCGAGTGCCCGCTCGAGGACGTGCTCGGTTCGTCGTTCCCCTGGTGCGGCGGCTGGGAGGACGAGCTGCGCGGCCTGTTCGCCGCCTACGTGGAGGCAAAGCAGCGCCAGCACGTGCTCGACTACGACGATCTCCTGCTCTACTGGGCGCACATGATGGCGGAGCCGGCGATCGCGGCCGAGATCGCGGCGCGCTTCGACCATCTGCTGGTCGACGAATATCAGGACACCAATCGGCTGCAGGCCTCGATCCTGCTCGCGCTCAAGCCGAAGGGCGACGGCATGACGGTCGTCGGCGACGACGCGCAGTCGATCTACTCGTTCCGCGCCGCGACGGTGCGCAACATTCTCGACTTCCCGCATCACTTCTCGCCGGCGGCCGAGATCGTGACGCTCACGCGCAACTATCGCTCGACCCAGCCGATTCTCGCCGCCGCCAATGCGGTGATCGAGCTTGCGAGCGAACGCTTCTCCAAGAATCTCTGGTCGGAGCGCGCCTCCGCCGAGCTGCCGGCGCTGGTGAGCGTGCGCGACGAGGCCGACCAGGCGCACTACATCGTCGAGCAGGTGCTGGCGCAGCGCGAGGCTGGCATCGCGCTCAAGGCGCAGGCCGTGCTTTTTCGCGCCTCGCATCACAGCGCGCCGCTCGAGATCGAGCTCGCGCGCCACAACATCCCGTTCGTGAAGTTCGGCGGCCTCAAGTTCCTCGAAGCCGCGCACGTCAAGGACGTGGTGGCGTTCCTGCGCTGGGTCGAGAACCCGCGCGACCGCGTCGCCGGCTTCCGCGTCGTCCATCTCTTGCCCGGCGCCGGTCCCGCGACCGCCGCCAAGCTGCTCGACCGCATCGCCGAGGCCGCCGATCCGCTTGCCGCGATGGCAAGCTTCAAGCCGCCCGCCGCCTGCGCGGCGGACTGGCCCGAGTTCGTGCGCACCTTCGAGCTCGCGCGCCACAAGGCGGCCGGCTGGCCGGCGGAGCTCGACCTCATCCGCAACTGGTACACGCCGCATCTCGACCGCATCTACGAGGACGCGGTGATGCGCGAGCAGGATATCGTCCAGCTCGCCCAGATCGCCGCGACCTTTCCGAGCCGCGAGCGCTTCCTCACCGAGCTCACCCTCGACCCGCCGGGCGCCACCAGCGACGCGGCCGGCGCGCCGCTGCTCGACGAGGATTTTCTCATCCTCTCAACCATCCACTCGGCCAAGGGCCAGGAGTGGAAATCGGTGTTCGTGCTCAACTGCGTCGATGGCTGCATCCCGTCCGATCTCGCGACCGGCGCCGAGCACGAGATCGAGGAGGAACGCCGGCTGCTCTACGTCGCGATGACCCGCGCCAAGGACCATCTCCACCTCGTCGTGCCGCAGCGCTTCTACGTCCAGCAGCAGCGCCAGAATGCCGACCGGCACATGTACGCGACGGTGACCCGCTTCATCCCGGCGGCGATCCGCCAGCATTTCGCGAGCCGCGCCTGGCCGCCCGCGCGCCCCGCGGCGGCGCCGAGCGCGGCCGCGCGCACGCCGGTCGACATCGGCGCAAGGCTGCGGCGCATGTGGCGGTGAGCGCACTGCGCCTGCGCTCCCTCTCCCCCTTCTTAGGGGGAGAGGGTCGGGGT
>Ga0209006_10005768_pt1 | contig 11246 bp, 11 predicted proteins | sample JacPin_JW_Ref_O2_FD_188567 | JGI IMG/M metagenome (GOLD analysis project Ga0209006, IMG submission 188567) | Forest soil microbial communities from Algoma, Ontario, Canada - Jack Pine, Ontario site 1_JW_Ref_O2 (SPAdes) (version 2) | ecosystem: Environmental > Terrestrial > Soil > Boreal... | reverse complement strand
AGATCGATCTTTACCGACTTCAGTTCGAATGGCGCAGCGGCGCGCACGACGAGAGGCATTGACGCCACGCCCAGCACAACGATCACCGGCAACAGTTTGCGAAGCATGGTGCGACCTCCCTCAAACCGCGACGATATCGATCGATTCAATGACGTTGCGCATGAAGCCGGCCGGGTTCCAATTGGGTGTGTCGGGTTGCGCCACACCGTTGCTATTGGTGCAGCGGATCAACAGGCTGTGTTGCCCCGGAGCGGGCAGCGTCAATTGTGTCTGCCACTGCCGAAATCCATATTTGCCTTCGTCCTTGCCCAGTTGGGTGCCATGCCAGCTTTGACCGCGATCGACGGAGAAATCGACGCTCGCCACGCCGCAATCGCCACCGAATGCAATGCCGCGCAATGTCGTCGGCGCAGCGGCTTTCACCTTACTGCCGGACGCAGTATTCGTGATGAACGATCTGGGAACCATTTTGTTGATTGGAATCATCTTCACGTCTGTTTCGCCCGGCTTGATGCTGGCGTGCGGCGTGTCGGGAATGGTGTAGGCCACTTTTGTCCAGTAATTGACATCAGGCTGATCCAGCACCTCGATATCATTCAGCATCTTGACCCAATAGGTCGCATACCAGCCGGGTACCACCAGCCGCAGGGGAAATCCGTTCACCAAAGGCAGCTGCTCGCCATTCATCGCATAGGCGATCATCACCTCGCCGTCACGCGCGTGGTCGATGTCCAGCGACTTCATGAAATGCGGCGCACCGTCCACCACCGGCTCTTCCAGTCCCTTGAATCGAACCTGCACGGCGCCGGGCTTCACGCCGGCCTTGTCCAGCACGTCCTTGAGACGGACGCCTTTCCAGAGCGCATTGCCCATGGCGCCATTCGCCCATTCCCCGCCCGAAACGCGAGGCTGAAAAAAGCCGCGCGAGTTGCCGGAGCACTGGTTCACTGCGGACAATTCAACGCTTGGCAATCCGTGAAGGATATCATTCAGCGACAGCGACAACGTCTGATTCACATGGCCGCGCACGGTCAGTGTGAACTTGCCGACATCGATATCGGTCGGGATCAGCGCCCAGTGCCAGCGCACATAGAACTGTTCGTTGGGGGTGAAGACACCCTTGTCGAAGACTTCAAACGGGGTTTCCAGAAGCGGTGGCCGGGTCCGCTGCAGGATCATGGGACCCTTCTGCGGAAAGCTGGTGGTGATCTGCCGCGCTCCCGGACCGCCAGGCAACGGAAGGTCGATCATTTGTTCGGCCCAGGCCGGCTTCAATAGAGCCAAGCCTCCCACGCCTGCCGTGGCCAGCAGCCGTCTTCGCGTAACCATGCGGTGAAGAACCCCGTTCTGCGCCATGTGAACCTCCGCGGAATTTGTCGCCTGAACCAGGGACGGATCGTGCAGCCGATGAAAATGCGGATCTATTCGTTCGGTGTGTCATGTCACCCTAGCCTGATCGGGGCGAACGGCCCGATCCTACAAAGGTTGATACGAATGTCATATTGGTTTGCAGCACCCCATACCTTGGTTTAGCCGCGGAGAATTCGCCGTAGACGGTGGCTTTGGGCAAGGCTTGAGCCCGCAGCCCGGACCTGTTTGGAATACTTCCGTCTCCGCGCAAATGCGCGCTAGAGCTTGGTACGACGAATTCCGAGCGTCTCGGCCTTCATCACCAGATCGGCCAGCGACTTCGCGCCCATCTTCTTCATGATGTGCCCGCGGTGGATCTTCACGGTAATCTCGGCAAGCCCGAGTTCGGCTGCTACCTGTTTGTTCATGAGGCCGGACGATACCAAAGCCAGAATGTCCCGCTCGCGGGACGTCAGGGTCTCGAAATGGGTCTGCAAGTCCGCGGCGTCCTTGTCGGATTCGCGCCGCTTGCGATCCCGTTCAATCGCCATCGCCACAGCGTCCAGCATGTCCTGGTCGCGAAACGGCTTGGTCAGGAAATCGACCGCTCCGCCCTTCATCGCCCTGACGGTCATCGGAATGTCGCCATGGCCGGTCATGAAGATGATTGGAATTTGAATGTTGGCCTTGGCCAGCTCGGCCTGAAAATCCAGCCCGCTTTGTCCGGGCAACCTGACGTCAAGCACCAGACAGCTGGCGACATCCGGAAGCCTGCTTTGCAGCATTTCGGACGCCGAGCCGAACACCTCAACCTCCAATCCCACCGATTGGAAAAGGTTGCTGAGCCCTCTGCGTATCGACGCGTCGTCTTCAACGATGAAGACGATCGGTTCCTTCGCGCCGACCGGCGCATGCGGTGATTTGGGGCGTTCGGTCACGACGCATCCTCCTGATGCGATGGCAGGGTGAATAGAAACGTCGCACCGGGCCCCTCGTTGCGGGAAGCCGACAGACGTCCCCCGTGGGCTTCCACGATCGAACGGCAAATTGAGAGTCCCATACCCATACCGCCGGACTTGGTGGTGAAAAAGGCCTTAAACAGCCGGTCCGCACAATCGGCGGGAACCCCCACGCCGCGGTCCGTCACACTCAGGAACACGTGGTGTGCCTCGTCGCGGCCCGATCGGAGCACCAGTTCGCGCGGTCGATCCGTGACCGCCTGCATTGCTTCAATGCCATTCATGACCAGATTGATAATCACCTGCTGCAGCTGAACCCGATCGCCAAGGATCATGGCGGGAGCCGGCGCCAACTCCATTCGCAACAATACCCCGCGGCTAATCAACTCACGCTCCACCAGCGCGATGACCTCCCTGACGACGTCATTGACATTGAGCGGCACCCTCTCAACGTCGGTCTTGTTTACAAGCGCCCGAACACGCCGGATCACCTCGCTCGCGCGGTTGCCGTCATCGATGATCCATTCCACCGAACGGCGCGCTGCGTCCAGGTCGGGGGTCGCGCGGTCGAGCCATCGCAGACAGGCGTCGGCGTTGGAGACGACGGCGGTGAGCGGCTGGTTCACTTCATGGGCAATGGAGGCCGTCAGTTCACCCAGCGTGGTCACGCGCGTCACATGTGCGAGTTCCGCCTGGGCCTTGCGCAGTTCCCGTTCGGCGTGGTCTGCGCGGATCGTCGCGGTAATATTGGTGCCGGTGCCCCGGTAGCCGAGAAAATTGCCGCTTGCGTCGTGAATCGGCTTGCCGCTGGTCCGGACATGTACCGGGAATCCGGCGCCATCCACGGTGTACACGAAATCGCGAAATGGCTGGCGGGCGTCGATCATCGCCCGATGCATTTGCCATTTTTCGGGTTCGGATTCGACATCGGTTGCGATCTCCCAGCGAAACAGGCCGGTCAGGCCCGAGGGCACCAAACCAATATCGCTGACATGTTCCGATATGCGGATGATGTGGTGGTCCGGTCCGGCCTCCCAGAACCAGTCGGAGGCCGTTTCGGCATAATCACGAAAGCGCTGCTCGCTCTCGCGAAGCGCCTCCTCGGTCCGCTTGCGGTCTTCGATGTCGGTAGACGACCCATACCATTTGACAATGTTGCCCGCCTCATCGCGCAGCGGCTCGGCCTGGAACCAAAACCAGCGATATTCGCCATCGAACCGCCGGAGCCGGGCTTCAAGCCCGCCTGGCATACCGGACTGCCGTATTGCGCTCCACTTGCGCAACATGCCCTTCTTGTCGTCGGGATGAAAGGCGCGAGGCCAGCCGATTTTGGTTTGGTTCAACGAGAGGCCGGTATAGTCGAGAGCCGGTTGATTGAGGAAGTCGGGGACCCCATCCGGTCCGGCCCGCCAGACCAGCGTCGGGATCGTATCGATCACCAAGCGAAGCCGATCCTCGGATTTCTTGATTTCGTCAACGGCTTTTTGCAGCGCTTCCCTTGCGAGATGCTGCTCGGTGACATCCACGTGCGTACCAACCAACTCGGTCACTTCATCTTCGTCACCGACAACGGTATGTCCCACGGAATGTACGTATCTCGTCGAACCGTCCGGAAGAACGATGCGATAGTCGCCTTCGAAGTCTGTTCTCTCCCGGAGGGCCTGCCGCACCATTTCGATAACCCGGTCCCTGTCTTCGCGGTGAACACGATCCCATAGGGGTTGCTGTGGCACACCCTCCTTTTCCGGATCGAGTCCCAACATGCGGTGCGCTTCCGGGGACCGAAATACGAACTCCCGCCGCCGCGCATTCCAGGCCCAACTGCCCGTGTGACTCAAACGCTGGGCTTCGGCCAAATAGGCCTCGCTACGTCGCAGCTTCCGCTCCGCCTCTTTTGCAGCCGTAACGTCCGTCACCGCTCCGAAGAATTCTCGTCCACCCGACGCATCTCTGGCCGCATGCGCGACGGCGTGGACGTATTTCACCGAGCCATCCGGCATCAGCAACCGATATTCATGGTCGAAATCCTTTCCGTCGCCGGAGGCGCGATCGATGGTCTCTTGCACGGCGGCGCGATCTTCCGGATGGGTACGTTGGACAACAAGTTCCAAAGCCGGTTTCACCGTCGGATCATACTGGAAGATCCGGAAGGTTTCCTCTGACCAGACGATTTCTCCGCTGACGACATTCCATCCGAAGCTTCCGGTGCGACTCAATCTCTGCGCCTCGGTCAAATACATCGTACTATTCACGAGCGCGGCTTCAATCCGCCTTCGGCCCTCCATCGCCGCCTGAAGATCGTCGCCCGAACGTCGAAGATTTTGGGCTGCCTTTCTTTGCGCCGAGACGAGCAATGCAACAAACAGGGCCGTGAAGGAAAACAAGATCAGACGCGGCACCTCCGAAATATCCACGGCGAATAGCTCATGCTTCCAGCCGAATGAACCAATTGGCGGCGTCAAGTAATAATGGAAACCCAAAAGGGCGAGTGCGATCGCCAACAGCGCCGGACCGAAACCGCCAAACCATGCGACGAAAATAACAGCACACAGCATCGACGACGCGATGGCCTCGGCATGCAGCAGGCGCGTTATGAGTTCCGTAGCAACCATGGCCGCGGCGACCGACAAGACCGCCATCGCGTAGTAATAAACCGCTGACTTTGGCCACCGTTGAAAAAGACTGGGTTTAATCATTCTCCTTGCTCGTCACGCTCAGGGTGATGAGACTAACGACCGCCCCCGAATTGTAGCATGAAGCCGCAAGAATGGAACATTCTGGAGAAAGTCGGCCAATCCATTGCAGGCTTAGCGGGAACTGTGCGGCAATCCAGCTAACCTTCCATTTAATCAGGCTAAACCTATGTTTAATGGCGTTGCCGGTTGGCCTGCCCTAGCTTCGAGCTGAGCAGCCCGGCCGCGTTTCTTTCCAGCGCGGTATCGTATGACTGCCGAAGCGGACGGCTTCGCGCGGCCTTATTCCCCTCCCCCGCCAAGGCGGCGGGAGCCGTCCGCCGCTTCACCCGCAGGACCGAGACATTCCGCGTTGGCGTCACTACCGCGAAGGGTGGCGCTGCCCGGAGCGGTCCGTCAGGTTGCGCGCAGGAACATCGGGACCTGAAGGCGAACACGCAAACCTCGGTATGCTCTTCCGATCCCTTTCTATATCGAAAGCTAACCTACGTACGATTGAGCCAACGGCTCCAACCGCCTTAGTCTCGCAGTTATCAGCCCGACGGTGTTTTCGTGCGGGCGAGATGCTAGGGCGAACAGGAGGCAAGGATGCGCAACACTCATCAGTGCATTTGGCATGGCGCAGCCAGACGCTGCGCCATCTGCGACGGAAGATTTGGCCTCATCCGGCACTACTCCTGCCAGACCCCACTCTGTTCAAAGAAGTGCGCTGACCGCTTCAAGGCTCGCCGGGAGGACGACCGCAGGTGGTTGAGCCGACTTCAGGACGTCGCCTGATGACAGCTACGGCGAGCACACGCGCCAATTTGATCAATCACCGCTTCGGAGCAAGGAGACTGTCCGTGATCCCGAATGTCTTCCACAAATCCAACGCCGTGTTCTGCACCGCAGTGGGGGGCGCCACATGAGATTCGTATTGGTGAACTGGAGGGCGCCACGCCAGCGGTCCGTCTGCGTGATGTGCGACCAGCCGATCGAAGCAGGCTACCTGCGCGAAATCGGGACGTGCCTCACCTACTGCAATCACAATTGTTACGCGGATCACTGCAGAAGCGCTGCCCTGCTGATCGAAGGCCGGGCCAGAGCACTATGAATCCTTCACGGCCCGAACAGCCGGATCCCCAACATTGTGGTCAACCTCTATCTGGCCACCGATGGAAAACACGAGGACGTTGCAATGAGAACTCATAGCAAGAGCAGCCACGCATCCGATCGGATGGTTTCGGCGTTCGTCGCCGCCGACTCAGGGATACCGGAGCCGAGGTCGGCCTCGATACATTTGCTAACCAGACCTGGACAGCATCGGAGCGTCGTTCGGAGCCAGCCGGTGCCGCCAGCATTGCGGAATGAAATGGCGGAGTTTCAGGCCGATATCGACGGCTTGCCCATTCTGGTTCGTTTCCGCATCAGGGATATACCTGCGGCAATGCAATCCAATTCTGCCACCAGGGGTACCGATATTCATTCGCTGCTGTCGAGCACCCTCGAAAAACTGCTTGATCGCATGCGCGGATCTACCCCGCGAAGTGACGGCCGCTCAAAACAGCCGATCGTTGAATTGGCGTCGAGAGAACCTCCAGTGCGGCTGCCGGCGGCGCCCAATGACACCGTGTTGCGCGTGGGGCCGTTGGAGCTCGATCTGCTGGACCGCACGGCCAAGCGTGGCGAGCGTCAGATCGATCTGCGGCCGCGCGAGTTTCGGTTGCTCAAGTACATGATGCAGCGAAGCGACACGTTGCTGACACGGGCAACGCTCCTGACGGACGTATGGCACTATAAATTCGTTCCCGCAACGAACCTTGTCGATGTTCATATGGGCCGGCTGCGTCGCAAGGTCGATGGACCGAATGACGCCCCGATGATTCGCAACATTCGCGGCGTTGGTTTCGTTTTGAGCGAGACTCCGCTCTCGCAGGCTTCCCCGTCGAGGCTTGGCAAACGATCAGGAAGCATCGCCGTCGCAGATCTACGTCCCGGTCAGCAGGAGAACGTGCAATGACCATCGGTCTTGCGATGAATACCGACCTTGCGAGGATCAGAATTCCCGGCGCGGCAATTTCTGCAGCGTGATCCGCGGCTCCGCCTGGCTGGGATAACCTCTCTTTGTCCTCCAATCGGGAATTCGGGCGCTGAAGCTCTCGGCGGCATCGGGAGCCGCGCAACGGTTCAGGTTTTCGCGACCAGTGAACCGTTGCTCAACCCTGGTTTTCGATCGGGACAGATGATTTCGACCCGACCACCCGGGCCGGGATGAATGACCAGCCTGAAGCCGTGCAACTTGACGATCGCAGCCACGAGATTGAGACCAAGGCCCACACCCGGCGTACTTCGGATCTTGTCGGAGCGGTAGAAACGCCGCAGCACCGCTTCCCGCTCCTGTTCGCTGATACCGCTCCCGGTATCACTGACGCGCACGATTGTTTCATTGTCGCCGCGCATCAGTTCAAGGCTCACCCGGCCGCCTTCAGGCGTGAACTTGATGGCATTGTCGACGAGGTTGGCGACCGCCTCCAACAGCAGATCCCGGTCACCGAGCACGCTCAACCGGTGCTTCACCTCGACCCCCAAGTCGATATTCTTGTTTTCGGCGATCGGCTCGTAGATGTCGCAGACCTCGCGCAGCATTTCGTACAACGGGACGCTGCCGAAAGCCGCCGACCGCCGGCTGTTTTCGATTTCCGCGAGGCGCAACAGCGCCGTGATGATCGAAAGCGACTGGTCGATGCCCGCGATCGCCTTGTCGGCGGCGGCCTGGAGCTGCTCCAGGGTGGCCGCGTTGGTTCGCCCGCGTTCCAACGTGAGCCGTGCCCGCGTCAGCGGCGTTCGCAAGTCGTGGGCGATGTCGTTGCCGACGCCTGCGAGCGCATGGATCATGGTTTCCATCTCGTCGAGCATGCCATTGACGATGACAGCTAGCCTCGAAAACGGCTCGTCGACGTCACGGTGCGGCAGCCGCTCACGCAGATCGCCGGCGACGATGCGCCGAACCCGCTGGTTAACCTCTTCGACCCGTTTCTGCGCGCGCACGCTGAGCCACGCGCCAGCCAGCAGGCAAAGAAGGAAGCCCGGCAGCAGACCCAGCGCCAGCGCCTGACCGACGACATGGGAGATTTCGCCGGCTTCATCGACATTTCGGCCGAAGACGAGCACGTCTCCATTTGCCATGCGTCGTGCGACCGCGCGGACCGCCTGCAGTTTCCTGCCGTCTTGATCTATCCTGATGATGTCGGCGGCTTGCGCGGGAGCGTCGATCCGCAGATGCGGTGGCAGACCTTCCAGATTGCCGGCAATCCGCTTGCCATCGGCAGAAAATATCGCCGCGATTTGCACCTTTCGGGGATCCTGCCTCAGCTTCTCGGCGATTGCCTCGAGCCGGCGCTCAGGCGACAGACCGGCGATGGCTTCCAGTTCCACGGTGATCACGCGGTCGGATCGCGCCGTCAGATAGTCATCGATTTTCCAGTAGATAAACCCGAACAGCAGGATGACGAAGACCGCAAAAACGGCCGCCACCGCCAGCGTCCAGTGGAAGGTGTTCGAGTGTATGAATTGCGGTCGCCGCATCGGTTCATGCCGCCCGGATATCCTGCCCGACGTCAACAGCAGCGCATCACTACCGGCCATCGGAGCGTTATGGTCCGGTGCGAAGAATGAAGCCAGCGCCGCGGACATTATGGATCATGGCAGTTTCGCCCGGCCCGTCCACCTTGTGGCGGAGCCGGCCCATATGTACGTCCACCAGGTTCGTCGCCGGAACGAACTTATAGTTCCAGACCTCCTCCAGAAGCATCGCTCGCGTCAGCAGCTGATCGCTGCGCTGCATCATATATTCCAGCAGGCGAAATTCACGCGGCAACAGATCGATCACGCGGTCGCCGCGTTTGGCGGTACGTTCGATCAGGTCGAGTTCAAGCGGCCCGGCGCGCAACGTGGTCTCGCGCGATTCCGCCGGCCGGCGCAGCAACGCCTCCACTCGGGCGACCAGTTCCACGATCGCGAACGGTTTGGTAAGATAGTCGTCGCCGCCCATCCGCAACCCGCGCACGCGATCGTCCACCGCGCCAAGCGCGCTCAGCACCAGAACCGGGGTGCGCACCTGGTCCTTGCGGAGCGCCTCGACGACCGTAAGGCCATCCATTCCAGGCAACAGGCGATCGACGATCATGGCGTCGGGCCGGGACGATCGTGCCTTATCGAGGCCTTCGATGCCGTTGGCCGACCATTCGACTTCAAAACCGCGATCGGCCAATTCGGCTCTGATTTCCTCAGCCGTCTCGCTGTCATCCTCGATCAGCAGCACTTTTGTCATCAATCGATTCCCGACCGCGGCGGGATCATTCGCAGGGCTTGAGGCTTCCGCCTCAACGACTGCACGCTTGCCCGAGAGTACCGACATGTCAACGTCCTGCAACTGCCACGGGTTTCCAACGAAGCGAGCCGGACAGCGCCGCCCGCCTTGTTCGGGGGCGTGGCACGCGCCATCCGCTCGGCGGCCCACCGCCTCCGGGTGCAAGCGCGGTTGGCCGCTCAACAACCAAGATAGGCTCGACCGGTCGGCCGCACCACTAAATACCTTTTTAGAGTTCGGCACTGTCGCCTGCGGCGGGAGGACGACGCCCGTGATCTCCCTGCCCGGGTCCTTGGCTTGCTGCCTTGGGGCGGGCCATGGCGGTTACGCGAAGGCGCGGGGAAGCGAAGTTTTTCCTGTCAGCAACCTGATGGCGATGCGGGCGATACGCCCGGCGTTGCTGCGGCGCCCGTGGCGTTGGCCGGCGCCATCGTGCCGGGCGTTGCCAGATACATCGTCATGCTCTCGGCACAGGCAGACGTATTCGGTGTCGGCACCACGGTCATGGAGGGGTCGATGCTGGTGCCCGCCAGCTGAGCTATCTCCGGTTGAATCGCGCCGGGTGGCGGACCCGGCGGTATTTCCGGCGTCGTCAATGACAGAGCCGCGCCATTGGTCGGCGGGCCTCCCGCCACAGCGCTGCATACGGTGGTCGACGGGTTGCCAAGCGGCGGAGTTGGCGAGATGTTTCCGGTCGTGGTGATACCGACTGGCGTGGGAATGGTCCCCAACGATGCCGCTGGCGCGATCATGGATGTCGAGGGTGGGCTCGGTACCGTCGATGGCGACGGCACCTGCATGGCAGTAATGGAAGGCGACGGCAGCGCCGGTATGGCGGGCGGCTGCGGCGCCGGAATGCTCGTGCCGGGAAAATCAGTCATGAATGATGTAGCTGGTTGTGCGGACAACGTCAGTATCGGCGCGGCCGTGCTTCCGGCTGCAGGCGCAGAAGAGGTAGCCGGTACTGCCGATGCCGTCGGCGCCGTTGAGATCGACGACGTCGTTCCGGTTGTTACAGCCGTTGACGACATGGAAGCAACTGGCACCGCCGGAGTTCCAGGCGTGATTTGCCCTGTCGGTGCGGAACAGGTCACGACCGTTCCCGGCGTTGCAGGATCAGAAGCCAGCGGCACCGGCGCCAGTGTCGTATCGGCAGCGCCCGGCTGGGTCGTCGCCGAGAACGGGCTCGGGCCATTGAGCGGGGAAGTCACGATCGCCCCCGGCGTCGATGAAAGCCCCATGGCTGTCGTGCCGATGGTGGAGACCTGCGCCAGGCTGGCGCTACAGCCCAACAGCAGGACGGTTGTTGCAAACAGCAGGCGTCGCATCGCCATTTCTTCCTTCGTGACGATCTAGCTTGTCTGAGTCTTGCGCACCGACCGTACCGCTACCCTGCTGCCTTCCGCCAGGTTGACCATCGGATTGAGGATGACCTGATCGCCCGGCTTGACGCCGTCGTGCACTTCGACTTCCGTGCCGAAGTCACGCGCGATCGTGATCTTCTGCAGGTGAGCGGTGCCGTTCTCGACCACCGCGACATGCAGACCGTTCTGATCGAACACAACCGCATCGGCCGGAATGATCATCGATGGCGTCTTGCGCGGGATGAACAGTTCGACGGTGCAATAGATCCCGGGGCTGAGTGCGCCGTCCGGGTTGGGAACGTCGATCTCGGTCAGCAATGTCCGGCTGCCGGGCTGTAACGCGCTCGCGATGCGCGTGACCTTGCCCGGAAAGGTCCGGTCCGGAATCTCGGGGACGCGGACCACCGCATCGACACCGGGTCCAAGCCCGAAAGCCTCGTCCTGCGGGACAAACACCTGGGTGCGGATCACGTTCGGGTGCATCAGCGTGAACATGAAGGTCGATCCTGATGTCACCAGGCTGCCGTTGTCG
>Ga0209006_10005767_pt1 | contig 11248 bp, 11 predicted proteins | sample JacPin_JW_Ref_O2_FD_188567 | JGI IMG/M metagenome (GOLD analysis project Ga0209006, IMG submission 188567) | Forest soil microbial communities from Algoma, Ontario, Canada - Jack Pine, Ontario site 1_JW_Ref_O2 (SPAdes) (version 2) | ecosystem: Environmental > Terrestrial > Soil > Boreal... | reverse complement strand
CGGTGGGCAGCGTTACTAGCTTTGAGTTTGGCACGCTGCTGGGCTAGTGTAGCCGCAGCATCCTGGTTGGCAGAATCGGGAGAAAGGAAATTGGTGGAAGAATCACTGATGCCCGCGCGGTTCCCAGTGAAATTACGGGTAGTAGGCGAGCTAGGGAGATTGGATTTCAATCCTGGAGACTTGATGCTCATATTTCCCATCTTGACTTCGATTTGATTTTGGAAGGAACCTTGTATTTGCATAACAGATAAGCGAAAGACATCAAAAGAATTGATATAAAAAACGCACCACCCATAGCAGGGCTGAGAAGAGCGGTCATCGGATCTGATCTAGCCATCTGTTGGAGGACGGTGATGAAAAATCGTATTTGAACTTGAGTTGAATGTTGAAGAAGACTGTAGAGAGCGGCTGTGCGCTCGGCTTCGGATAGAACTTTGAACCCTAAAAAAAAACTGATTGAGCGACATCAACGCTTGGGAACATGAGCAGGGCTTACATTGCTCGATGGCACTAAGTTCTTCCTTGAAATTAACATCCAACGAGGCAGCAGCCATCTCTTCCTAAAAAGACCCATGTGTAAGAAGACTACTTGGTCATCGTCAAATGTTACTACACACCAAAGTAGCTTCGTAGTTTTGTAGATTTTCGAACCACTTGTCGAGGGCTTCCGCTGATGGGAATAACTGATGAGCGCCTGATTAATAAGAAATAACAGGAAAGCACTGCCAACCTTCAGGGGTTTGGTACATGCCAGCGTTACCCAATAGCTCGCTGGTAGGCCTTGCACTCGTGACACCGCCAGGGCGGGGAGAGCCAGGGGCGAGAGTCGTACCTCGTGCGGCAGGACCCATTGACTGGCGAGCGGTGGCATTTTTACTGTTATCGACGGGGGCGGGGGAAGGACTGGGGCTAGTAGAAGGAGGACGAAGATTGGCCATGGTGCGTGTGAAAATGAAAGAAAAAAATAGGATGGTTTTTTTATGGTTTTGTGTGTCCTTGACGTCGAGTCTGTGGACAAGGCAAGAAGTGCAACGCTTTGTCTAGTCGAGACCAGCGGAACCTGCCGGTCCAGCGAAGTACGTGGTCAACGTTAAGGGTAAAAAGGGGAGGGCAGCGAGCAACGATGGAGGGCAGATGGCTCTGAAAGAGTTTGCTGGCAACTCGGAATTTCCCGGGATCACAAATGATGCTTAGACTACTTGTTAGTGTTACAGATCCTTAACTCTATGTTTCACTATCCAAGGGTGATTCAACACATCTTCGAGTGCTAACCTTCGCTCAGGTTCATGTTGTAACAGCTATCAGACACATCGTTCAGCTCATCTCTTTGACTTCAATCGTAACATACCTTCGAGATAAGATCACGGGCACTAGACGATATATGTGATGGCACCCTCAAATCAACCTTTGAAATTCGGCGGTATGTATCTCGTTCCAAACATAAGCACAATACCACAAACAGCCAAAGAAAGGAGACTCACTGTTAACGCTATTCCGATCTTCGAATGGCGGGTTTCCGACCAGAAATTCATATGTTAACACTCCCAACGCCCAATGGTCAACCTTTTCATTGTGCTCCCGTTTTTCCACCATCTCCGGAGGTAGATAATCCAATGTTCCGCACAATGTCATCCTCCGATTCCCCGGAGCATGCACACTCCACCCAAAATCCGCAATCTTCAGTTCCCCATTGAGTCCCAACAGCAAGTTCTCCGGTTTGATATCACGGTGTATAACGTGTTTCCCGTGTAGATAACTCAGCGCATCCGCCATCTGATCGATATAACGTGCGCTCCGCCTCTCCGAGAAGTAGCCATGCTTCGACAACTGTTTGTATAGCTCTCCCTTCCCCGCAAATTCCAGCATCAGGAAAATCCGCTTCTCGTCATGGAAGAACCCGTACAATCGCAGCACGTTTGGGTGTCGTAGGTTTTGCTGGATCTCGATTTCCCGTCGAATCTGCTTCTCTACTTTGGACTCCACGATCTCCGATTTGTACAGACACTTCAAGGCGAGAATGTATTTAGGTTCGGATTTCGTCCGGACCATGTACACCCGTCCGAACTTTCCCTTCCCTAATGGGCGTCCAATGTCGAACGAAGTGAGACTCCATTCCTTCGTAGGGTATTTTCTGTAAACAACAAAATCTATAAAAGAGACCTTGTATGAGCTCATAATACATACCGAGCCACACTCGAGTCTAATGCAAGGTCCTCAGCCGCTTCACCATACACCTTTTCCCCTCTCACCTCATCATCTATCTCAAATCCACCATCATATCTCCCGATATCGATTCCTGGTTCTGTCGAGCCTTTCCCTGGAGATGGTGGTCTACTCGGTGGAGCTGATTGGCTCGGGGTCGGGTTCCGGAGGGACGAAGGTTGAATAAGTTTCGGGTATGGATGAGGAGCTGCAAACTTTGTTAACAGTTTCTTCACGTTTGTTTGGCTTGGTAGTTTGGTTGTTTGTGTGAGTCGCGAGTCCGAGTCCGTCGACGATATCTCCAGTGCAGCAATTTGGCGAGTAACGAGTCCGATGGAGGTCATTTCCAGGTATCTTGCAAGTAGCGTTTATCGAAAGCAATGTTCAGTGTACGTTCATGAGTTTGGTTCGATTTCATTCAAACTCAGCCCAAGTCGCGACTTCGGCACGTGATCGTGATTTGTAAAGGAAATAATAATTGAGCCTACAGTACAGAACAGGGTCAAGGCATAGTGGGTGGGTAGTGCATGTAAGGGTGTCAATGCAAAAAATGGTATGAACTGATAACAGGAATACATTGATCCAGAAAAAGTAGAACGAACCTGCGAATGAAGGGTCCACAGACGAGAACAACGAACGAACGAAACGAACGAACGACCGACCGACCGAATCAAAGTTCTCCCTGATAATCACATAATGACGCATTTACAACACCCCGCATCATCCTTCTCAGCTACTTGTCTTTCACGATCCCGGTCCGTATGCGTCGGCCGGGGGATGGTCATCGTATCTCCCGGTTTATGATACGGTGGCCCAGCGGCTCGCTCGGGCTGCCGCGTTTTGTTTCCTTCGCTCTTGTCTGGAGATTGGCCAAATTCATCCATGGGGATGTCGTCGGAGGGTGGTATCCGGTACTTTGAAGGGTCAAACCGGAATGTCCCCGGAGCCTATATGGGGTATTATCTCAATAGAAGAAACACGACTTGATTTAAAGAGTACACACAGGTTCCACTATATTGTTTAGCTTCCTGGGTGGTGAACCCCCGGCTTTTTCGTATTGCCCTTCGAGACCCTTTTTGCGTGCTACAACAGGCAGAACGACCTACGTCGCCATGGATGTGAGTGATGAAGTCGATATCCTACATACGAAATACGTACCTCATCCCAGTTGCCTAAATGTGGAATAGGCTGTGTCCAAGAAGGTATCGCATTCACTACGTCAACACCATCCTCTGGCGTAGGATAACACGCGACAGACATCCTATTCTTGTCGTTTTCTGCTGCCCGCTTGGATGCAATGGACAATGCTGTCGCCTTTGATCTCTTCGATGCAGATGTCGATGCCGCAGGACTCTTCGCTCGCCGTTTTGTTGTCTGATCTTGCGTCAGTGGTTGTGACGCCGACCTAGGGCCCATAGCAGACACAGGGAGGGAAGTCGTAGAGGGGAAGGATGGCGGTTCGGATGCCCCACGCTGAGTTGGTGGGAGTGCCGGCACTCTCGGGGGCTCAGAGGATTGGCGAGAAGGAACGGGTCCTGGTATTCGCGTTGGTGGTAGACTCTGTTGGCGTGAGGAAGAATGAAGGCTGGTGGGTGTCACGTTTCTTAACCGGGACTGCGCCGTTACCGTTGCAGCTGTAGCATCGTATCGCATCGACATCGAATAATCTGAATCCTCGTCCAGGTCTAGATCTGTCAATGGACCTTCGTCCATAACCCTTCCTACTTCCTGGGCGCGTTGTTCGTCCATATAGAAGCTTTCGCGATCTCCAATGCCAGTAACACTGTCAGCCCTCTTTCTCCGCCGTACCATATCATCTACAGGAGGTAAATCTCGCGGCAGCAAATGTGGCGTGATTTTTCGAATGGTGTGCCCATAATTCGCGATATCCAGCATTTCCTGTCGTTTTGCTACCCGCAGCTCACCAACACCACCATTCCTAGATATTTCGCCTCGATACCAATGCTCAAATGGGCGCTCATCGGAGTCGTTTGAGCGTCGTCCTATTATCGCGTCGTCCTCTTCCGAATGATCAAAAGAATGTGTAGCGGATGATCTCGATCCAGCTTGAAACGGTGGAAGTTCGTGGAGTAGTCTAGATTGCTGCTGGCTGCCTACCGACACAATAGAACGTGAGTAGTTGGAATAGGAAGTTTCCTCCGCCATTCGAGAATCGTGAGAGGGTTCACTGGGTGTTAGTGAGGATAGGCTATACCCATTCCTGCTATCACTGACGAGGGATGATGAGGGGAAGTGACGGTGGCTAGACACACTCGCGTTGCGTCCGAGAGCTACCTTTGGTATACGTGTTGGCCTCACATCAGACGCGCGGCCGTTATATGATGAAGGGGAGTGTGGTGATTCTGGAGGGTTAACGCTGCTTATACCGTTTGTGTATGGTTTCGCGTCGATGCTTCTGTTGGTTGAGTGAGATGGATCAAATGAATATGGTTGAGAATTTGTGCGTGATCGAGGTTTGATAGGTGGTGTCCCATTGACAGGTGGTGTCCCATTTAGGCGTGGTGAACCATTGATATCGGGGCGACTATCAGTTGATGCTCTCGGAAAACTTGGGCGTGGGATCGCGCTTCCTTTTGACGAGTAAGTGGGAGTGGTGGGACTGACGGTTCGTTCTCTGAAGGCGGTGTCCGCGGTTGGAGGAATGTAAAGAGCGGAGGGTGCCTCGACAGAGGTTGCAGAAATGGCTGACATACGCTTAGACAATGTGCGACTCTCGCTTTCGAGACCTGTTTAGGTATGTGAAGGTAGATTACCAAGTATTGATGTAAAATATAACGTACGTTTCCGTAGAGCTGGTACAATCGTTTCGTCCCAAGATGGAGGATGTAAAGTGTTTGATGAGGCGATTAGAGCCATATTAAATAACGATAGTTAAGGCACGACGCTAGCTTTGAAGCGAATTTCGCGGTATAAAAAAAAATTGAGGTTGCCCAGAGCTGCTGAGAATGAAATGAATGAATGAAATAGCGGTCAGCCAGTAGCGTAGACCAAATCAAGAGTAAGGGTTCAAAGAAGTAGGCTAACTTTAACCCTCTATGGCCACCTCGCGGTTTAAAGGCGTCGTATAATGTCGGTTGGTAAATGAGAGTGAAATATTAGCTCGTCACCGCCTCTGGCGTTGAGCGTTGAATATCAGAGCTGAAAGAGACGGGTTGCGACCGAAAATTTCTTGATCATAACCCTAACCCGAATCTGCTGTTCAATAACCATAACAACAACTATAAACAACAAGTAATGGCTGCTGTACCCGCTCAGATCACTCGAAATTCCCCTTCGACACTCAGGACATTCCGTAGACCTCCAAAAATACGAAAACCACTACGAAAGGATGCGAATGGTCTGCCAATACCACATGTCAAGATCCTCGTACGCGATACCCATCCATGTAGACTCTCAGATCATTATTATACCACTCTCCAAGACGACCTGATGTACCTAACCTATAAACACGAGTCCGGTCCACGTCCACCACCTCGACAAATCCGTCTTACCTACGATCCGAATGATCCCTACACCAAAAATCGTTTCAACCCTCCCATTGGCGGGTCACAACTCGGGAAAAAACCTTCCCCTCCAACAACCGCGGACAACATTATCCGCCTCGAGAAAATATCCATCCATTCCATGGTAAAAGAAGCGATATCCAGTCGGAGCAACCTTCTTGGTGCAATCATGGCTTTCCGAGCTCTCACGGGCGAGACAAAAGGCGGTGGTGGACGTCATACTGCAGAAGGTGTCCAAATTGTCAAGGGCCTCAAGACTGTCGGTGGTTGGGTCCGCCCAGGCATCCCCCTTGGCGTGAAAGTCGACCTTAAAGGTCCAAAAATGTACGACTTTCTGGGGACGCTCGTCGAATTTGTTCTGCCCCGTTTACGTGACTTCCCTGGAATTATCATGCCTCCTGCATCTGCATCCCAGAATTCACTAAACGCAGTGTCAGGAGTAGTCTCGTTTGGTTTACCTCCGGCCGCAATGGGCCTCTTTCCCCAAATAGAGGTGAATCTGGACTCGTATCCAAAATCGTACGGCATGCATATCCATTTCATCACAAATGCGGAAGGTCTTGGCGCCCAAAACCGTGCTAGAGCGCTGATCTCCGGTTTTCAAGTACCTTTCGTCCGTAAATGACCCTCCGAATATTGTGAGAGTTTCCCGGACCATTGTCACCCACTTGTTAATTTCCTTCATCTCAGCACTACCAATCAAGCAAGCAAAGATATCACTTCACGTTGAGGTTTCGCGCATTACGATTTGAGCTTGTATCCTGGAAAACAATATTGATATGATTGGTTGTCAGTCTGATCAAACACATTTCCTAAAATGTCGGAGGTTCGTTCTCGAGGAACATTGAACTGTTATTAGCATGGATAATTAATATCAAGCCATTGTAGTTCAAATAATGTGGATCATCAACCACAATAAAACAGAACAGATTAAATTTTAAGTCTGCCCTAAGAGATTGTGAAAGATGAACCGAAGGGAGCCAAGTAAATAACGAGAGCGCGGCTGCCTAGATAATGGATGAATAACTAAGGGTATGTATGGGAACGAGCGTGGGATATCCGGAATGAAATGGGCAGAACGGAATGGGGTGGGAATAAAAAGATGGACGGATCAGGGGTAACATTGCCGTCTACCACAATGCTGCTGCTGCTGCGATCAAGAGGGCAACTGTAGTGATGGGAGCGACAACGTCTGGGGTATGAACACGACTATTCGATGAGGCCGTAATGGTAGTAATGGATGCATTCGCTGTCACTGTAGAATTGGCGCTAGTGGCATTCGTGGTAGAATTTTGGGAGGAGTCGTAGACGAAATAATCCAGTAAGATGATGCTGAGGCCATTGGGCCATCCACCATTTACAACGGTGAGGGTCGTTTCGGAAGTCGGGTTGAGTCCACTGAACGAGAATAAAGAAACGTTGTAGGAAAAGGAGGTGGTAAGATCCCTGACGAATGTACCGGACAAGACATTATTGAGGTAAAAGGAGTAATTAGCTCCCGTGCTCGAACCGTTGTAGGTCGCAGGAAGGATTCCATACACGGTTCCCGATGTTCCTTGGAAAGTTATGCTGGCAGCATCTCCAGCGACATCGGTATCGTGCCAAGTCTCGTTGTATGCCATTGCTTTATTGGGCTGTTCGACGCAGATAGAACATGGATTTGATGCCCATCCCTGACCATTAACGGCGTTGTATGTCCAAGCTGGATCAGTGTCATCGACGGTCACATTCACGGCTTGAGAGGTTGAAGTGAATATTGTGAGAAGGACCGCTGCACCGAACGTGCTGCTGCTGATGATGATCGGGTTAATTATTTGAGATAAATACGAGTATTGGCAAGTGCTCACACTTTCATCTTGGCCCGTACGCAGAAGATTGAGGAATCCCTTCCCGCTGGTTGCACTTTTGATGGGGCTTATATTATTGTGGAGGATCATTCCACGTGACACGGAAGTGCACTAAACCGGACTTGACTGTGGCAGGTGAATGATTGAACCTCACTATGGACCATTTCTCCTGGTCAGATTCCATTCGAGCTGCATTTGCACCCTGTATTCCCTGTCTTCGTCGTTCATATCCTTCTCAATCACCTCAACACGACCCTCACAGAGTACATCCTGACGAACTTGAAGGTCTTCTAGCAGATGTCACCGACGATACAGACACAGAAGCAGAGACACTTTCTCTTCATTCGAACCCATCAGAACACAGGCGCAATCAGCAAAGAAAGATCCCTGCTCACAAATCCATCACCCTCTTCGGTTTCAATCTCTTCGGGCGACCTCCCATAAGATTACCCGATGATGACGGGAACGAAGATCTAAACACTTTACCACGTAATCGGAGAAGGGAACGAGGCATTCCACATACTATATCATCTATCACACTAGACTCTGACGCTGCTCCTCTTGACCCATCGGCCATCGACGGCCTCTCACCCGCTGAGTTACAAGAACGCGCACTCGCTGCTGCGGAGGAGGACAGACAATTGAAGTATGAACGCAGCCAGCGAAGGAAGGAGCGCAAGGAGTTGAAGAAGATCGCAAGAGCACTGGCAGTTGGTGGAATGGATGACGAAGAGTTCCAAGGTTTCCAAGGGAGCGGCAGTGGCACATACCCCCGCATGCCCCAGCCATTCTTGCCTACATCCTCAGACACACGGCCAGAACGGATTCATCCCGATAACGATGTTTCAGATGTGGACCTCGGTGGTGAGCTTTATGCACGCCGCTCAACCCCAGAGAACTCCAACGGTTCAGACTCCCGTTCCCGAACTTCCTCACGGGCCCTCTCACAAGATGCCCCAATGCAGAACTCCACTCACCACAATCGACACTCTCCCGACCCTCGGAAGAAGAAATCGCACTCGTCTCCATCAACTTCACAATCGCCTTCCCTCCCCTCCCCGATCCTCTCTTCATTCCCTCACGCCGATGTCGCCACTGCCCCATCGGAAACTTCACACAATCGTGACGAGCTCATTGCCCCTCCTGGCTATGGGTTCCCAAGCCCTGGATTAAGCGAGGGATTCGGTGTTCGGGTTAAGAATAGGGACTTGGGAGCGTTTCTTGGTACGCGAGGGGATGCATGATGTCCACATGGTTGACCATTTACAAATTTCGTGGCTGGATCTAACAATGCTCTTACTACTTTTTTCTGATCGTATATCAAATGGACAAAAAATATGAGCGAGTGAGGGCTATTGATTATAAGTGTCCGAGTCTCCGTACTCGCCAGATGACTCACAGAACATCACTACCTACATGAAATTACCAATTACTACGCCTCTCACTGCCCACTACGCGACTGCCATGCAATGTCCTCCAACCGCATCCTTGAACCTTTTGGCTTCCCTCCCTGAAGCCCGGCTGTCGCGTTGTGACCTGGTTGGGTCACCACTGCCGTTTCCGACGCAGTCCTCCTCGGTTTTCTGGGGGCAACGCTCTTTTGCGAGTCCACACCCTTCGTTCCACACTTGGTGATAGGCTTCAGCGCAGGTACAAGCGCCGGGAATATTTCCCTCGCCAATTTGCGAACTAGAACAGCGCCATCGTCCTTGCTCAGCTTCAACACGATCTCGTGGAGATTATACCGCTCGACTAAAATGGCACGATTCGGATGCACGTCGCAGACCGTACGTAAAATTCGGAGTAGATTGAGTCGAATAACGGCCTTGCTTCGCCCGAGCTTATCGATCACTCGTTTGAAAAACTGCGTCTTGGCAATAGCAATAGTTATGCTCGACGATATTCGACAAATTTTGAGAAGGGGATCAAGTAGATTCTCGAATGAGTTGGCCTTCGCTGAGACAAAGCAGCTGAGAAGGGCCTCGATCGATTTAGGCTTCAGCAACTCGTCTTCCACTCTCGCAGTCTCGTCTTGCAGCCTGTCATATAGCTTAAATAACACGTAAACAGCAACGTGCAATACTGCTTACCACGAAAGAATGGATTCCAAAGCGCTAACTTGAAAGTATGGGTCTTCGAGAAGAGTCAAGTACAGTGCAAGACCATTGTGCTGCCACAGCAATATCCGACAGCTTTTACTAGCACTTGCCAGGTCACACAGGATGGGAAGAGCAAATTGCTTCAGAGGCGATTTAGTCTCAATCACTCGCTTGAGACATGGAATTATGCCGGCTTGGGCAGCTTCTTCTTGTCGAGACTTGTTCAAGCGGCAGAGATTATAACACGTCTGGAAAATGTGATTTGACATTTCCTATTCTCGGAGAAAGTTACCACCTCAACGACGACGACGGGGGGGCCATGGCTTACAGTGCTGTGAGAACCTGTGCTCTGCTCATCCAGGATCTTCGTCAAAATTTCAATAGCATTGGCGTTTTGCAGCACATCGAGTAAGGTTTGGTTCATCGACAGATGCTTGACAGCCTTCAGCATCTGGACGAGGCATTCCGGCTCTAGGAGCTCACAAGCTCGGAGCAAACCTGGCATTTACTCTCATCAACGTTCTCGGCTCGTTCGGATGATGAACTTACGTCTGATAACCTTCCGCGTTCCTAGCGCATTGCGTACATGTATATCCGATTGTGACACTTGCGAAAATACAAGAAGGACCTGAATGATTTTCATCTTCATGTCCATTGATGGTGCTTCGCGATTAGCCATCACGTTGAGAAGTGCCGTTGAGAGCGGATCAAGCAAGCCCTCGCGTATGAACATTCGACAAAAATCGTTCTTTGTAGTGGGGCTCTGCAGTTCAAAAACACTCCCAATGCCGTTCAAGGCGTGAATAACGAGCTCAGCCTGTTCTGTGTAATCTTCGTCCAGGAGGTCAACTAAAACCTTCAAACCGCGACAACTATACCACACTGTTAAAGCATTTCACTCAGATACAACCACGCGACGCACGAGATAAACATCTGCAAGGTCAGGACAGACGTATGACATAACAACCGAATGAAGTTGGATGCTTCCAGTCGGCATTCTGAGGGGTGCTTCTTTGAAGTAAAGCCTGAGGGTGGATTTAGGTTAAGGTGAAGTGATCATCAAACCAAAGAACAAACCCATCATTACGGGAATCCCGCTGAAGGAGCAAGAATTAGCATACACCACAACAGGAGAGCAGAAGCACTCACCCAATTAAACAGAAACTTTCCAAGAAACCCAGATCGGCAGTAACAAGCTTGTGCATTTACGTGGTTCGGAAGACGTTTACAACGAGAAACCCAAATCTTACCTGATTAATGATCTGGAGAAGCTTTAGACTCACGTCTCGAGAACACTTGCCCTCCATCACTTCCAGAATAGCCAACATCCCATGAGCTGAGACCAGTTGTGCTTGCATTTCAGGCGTTTCGGTCACAATATTAAGCTTGGATTGTTTCCTGTCAATCAAATGGATCGACCGTCACAACCGGACAGTAACTCACAAGTTGGTCCCAAGCATCCCGTAACTGGAAGTCATGAGCAGACGGTGTTAATTCATCGATAAGCTGGTTGACCGTGTTGCACAGTCGGGCATATTTGTCCCGTTGCAAATTGGCCTCAAGATCATCCTCTGCA
>Ga0209006_10005766_pt1 | contig 11249 bp, 8 predicted proteins | sample JacPin_JW_Ref_O2_FD_188567 | JGI IMG/M metagenome (GOLD analysis project Ga0209006, IMG submission 188567) | Forest soil microbial communities from Algoma, Ontario, Canada - Jack Pine, Ontario site 1_JW_Ref_O2 (SPAdes) (version 2) | ecosystem: Environmental > Terrestrial > Soil > Boreal... | reverse complement strand
TGGCAAGAGCCTCCACGTCGCGCCAGTTCTGTTCGCTGTGACGCACCCGGAACTCCGACTTCTGGGGCTTGCCCGCGGGCTGCGCCGCGCACGCCGCGGCAAGGTGCGGATAGGCCTGCGCGAAACCGGTATTGCCGATGCGAATGAGGGTGCCGGGCGTGGTCCCGCTGACGGTGCGAAGCGTGATGGAATCGCTCGCCGCGTCGGCGAATGACTGCAGCAGCTCGGCCGCGATGGCGCCGCTCGCGAGCGTCTCCAGCTGGCGCGGCGATGTGCTCATCCGCGATGACATGACCTCGAGCGGCGCGGTCGTGCCTTCGATCCACAGATCGACATGCTTGACCGCCGTGGCGTCGCCATCATCCGGCGACAGCCGCGTTTCCGCATAGGTCACCGCATAGGTGCCGGCCGCCGGACCGCAGGCGAGGGCAACCTCGAATGCGCCGATCTTGTCGCCCTCGACGGTGAGCGGATGGCGGCGCACCAGCGCGGCGCCGCCGGAGCGCTGCGCCATCACCCAGCCGCGCGGATTGATCTCGCCGCGGGCGCCGTCGCTCACCGGCGCGACCGCGGCCGGCACGTTGACGCCGGACGAAGCCGGCGCCGCCGGCGACTGGCTGGTGCGGTCCTGGCTGGTGTCGAGCCGCGTGCGCCGCAACTCGTCGCGCGAGAGCAACCGCATCGGCTCCCACGGCGGGATGCGCAGCGCCACCTCCAATAGTTCGGCGCCGCCGCCCATGTCGAGCGTGTATTGAACCAGCCGGCCGATGTCGCGCTGGACCAGCACGAGATCCTCGGCCGAATAGCTCGCCGCCGCGGCATCGTCGCGGCGGTCGCCCAGCCAGATCTGGTGGACGAGCACGCGCGCCTCGGGCGGAATGTAGCGCTTGACGCCGCCGAGCAGCACGAACGGGCACATCGACTGGCACTCGCCGCGCGGCCACACCCAGGCGCGGTGCATCGCGCCGTCGCGCCCGGGCTGCTCGCGCACGCGGCCGACGGTCGTCGCAAGGTCGAGGCTGCGAATCGCCCGCCCGAGCTCGATTGCGCCGAGCACCGAGCCGCCCTTGGAATCAAGCACGACGGTCGCGCCGCGCACATTGTGGCCGCGCACGAAATCATCGAAATCGCGCGCCGTGTCGGCGGTGATCATGCCGCTCGCCGCGATGAGCCAGCGGCAGCTCGCGCCGCACGCGTCCGCCGGGCCTTCCCGATGCAGGGCGAAGCGCATCGGCAGCGTCGACAGGTCCTCTTGCTGCCGCGGCGCTCCGGACAGAACCGAGAGCGAGCACACGGCGAGCACGAGCCCGCCGCAAATGGAACGGAACATGCGAAAACCCCGTGCCGCCGCGGCGCTCCGCACCGCGGCTTGTCCCGGATGATGGCTTCCGGGGTGCGGTGCTTGAAGTCTCGTGCGAGAGCGTCGCAGCTCAAGTGCGAATTGTTACTCAGCGAGTCCAACGGCGGCTAGTGCAATCCCGCAACACGCCGCCGGTCTTCGCTGCGCTGTGGGTAAGCTCCCGACGGAACCCATGCGCAGGAACCCGGGAGGTTGGCCCGGTGCTTGGCCCGCTGTTGAAAAGCTCTATCCTGGTCCATTCCGGCTAAACCATGACAGGAATGAAAACCGCGATTTCGCTTGCGCCGCGCCGCGCCGCCCGCGCCCTGGTGCGGCTTTATCGCGCGGCCCTGTCGCCGATGATCGGGTTCCATTGCCGGCATGTGCCGACCTGCTCGCAATACTGCGACGAGGCGCTCGGGCGATTCGGCCTGTGGGCGGGCGGCTGGATGACGCTCGCGCGGCTCATGCGCTGCCAGCCCTGGGGAACTTCCGGGCTTGATTTCGTGCCCGGCGAATTGCCGCGGGGGGCGCGGTGGTATCTGCCTTGGCGCTATGGACAGTGGCGAGGCGTGAACCAGGTTCCCGCCTCGCCACACCCCTCCCCGTAACGGCTATGGATCGGCGCTCGGCAGCGCGGCGATCCGCGCCGCGGCCTCGCTCGATCCATAGCCGGCCGCCGTCTCGTACCAGGTGCGCGCCTGTGCGACGTCGGACTTGAAGCCGAGCACGTGCAGTTGCTTGAGCACGGCCGGATCGTAGGTCGCGCCGAGGGATAGCGCGGCGCGCGGATCGCGCGCCCGCGCGGCGCGGCCGAGAACGAGACGAGCGGCGGCGATGTCGCCCTGCGCCAGATAGTCCTCGCCGCGCTTGACCAGCCGTTCGATCTCGCCTGCGTCGAGCACCCACCGGTCGGCCGGCGCAGCCTCGCCGGCATGCACCGATACGGTCGCGACCCGCGTGGCCGGCGCCGGCGCGGGAGCCGGTCGCGCGAGCGCAACGGGGGGCGCGACCGGAGCAACCGGCGCGCCGCCTTCGTGCGCGACCGATGCGGCGGGCCGAAACGGCAGCGGCACGACGCCGAGGCACAGCAGCGCCGCGAGCGCCGCCGCGCAGGCGGCGACGATCAGGCGCGCGAACATGCCGAGCGCAAGGCCGACCCGATCGCGTATCGGCCTGACGGGGAGCGGCTGCGGATCGGGTGAATGACGCGCCAACAGCCGCTTGAGCACTTCGTCCTCGGCGAGCAGCTCGGGGCCGGTCGGGCGGCGCGCGGCCGCATGTGCCGGCACCGGCGCATCCGCCGGCACGAGCTGCGGCGCAGCCGGCAGCCGCAGCGGCACCACCTTGCGCGGCGCGGCATGGGCGTCGCGCACCCATTTCGGCGCATAGGCCGACGGCACGGCGTCCGCCCCGCCGGGTGGCGGCTCGTTCAACGTTTCGGCCGGCCCGTTCGAGAGACTCATGACACCCTCCTCTTCACGGATGCCAAATAAAGAAAGCTGGAGCATGTTCCGATTCCGAAGGAACGGAACAGGCTCTAGCGGGGTTCGCGCGCCTCGCTCCATTTGACGAACTCGCGAAACAACTGCTCGCGCTCATTCGCGGACGCCGGCATCCCGCCGCGCGCGCGCACGAACTGGTCGAGCTTCTCCTGCTGCGTCACATCCTGGTCGCGATGCTGGTCGAGCCAAGCCTGCGCCGCCGTCAGCCGCGTCCAGCCCGGCAGGCTGGCGGCGAGATTGACCTCGCGCCATTTCGGATGGCGCGGCGGCGCCTGCAGCCGCGCGAGCCGCGGGAAAAAGGCGTCGACGAATTTTTCGATCTTGGCGGAGTGGTCGCTGTCCTTGCCCCAGTTGAAGGCGATCAGGATGGTGCCGACCGCAAGCGTCTCGACCTGGCGGCCGGGCTCGATCAGGCCCGGATAATCCTCGCTGGTGAGCGTCGCGGGGAGGAAATCGTCGCGCAGCGGCTTGACGAAGGGCACCGGCAGCACGCGCAGGCCGGCCGTGACATTTGCAAGGGCCGGGACCGGCTTGCCGTCGATCAGCACGACGGCGTCGATCTCCCCGGCCTTGAGGCGCGCGATCGCCTGCGGCGCCGCGAGGTTGACCTCGTGCACCGCGACGCCGAGGCGATCGAGCACGTCGTGGCCGATCAGCTGCGCGCCGCTGCCGGCCTCGCCGAGACTGACGGTGCGCCCATTGAGCTGGTCGATCGCCGTGACGTTCGAATCGGCCCGCACCAGGAGGTGCATTTCTTCGTTGAACAGCTTGGTGAGGTAGACGATCTTGCCGTCGAGCGCGCCGATCTGCGGGCTCACGCGCAGGCGCGCGAGCAGATTGGTCTGGGTGATGCCGAGATCGACGCCCTTCATGAAGCGGACGTCGCGGATATTGCGGTCGCCGCCCACGCCTACCACCGGCATGATGCGCAAATTGTCGCCGTCGTCGAGCACATCGGCGAGCTCCTGGGTGATCGCGAGATCGGTCGAGCCGAGCCCGCCCGCGATGATCGCGACCGTATTCTTGTTGATCCGCTCGCCGATCGCGGCGAGCCCGCGATCCTCGCCGCGGTCGCGCCGCGCAACCCGGTGCGGATGCGGTTTGGCCGCAAGTTTGGGGGAATGGGCGGATTGAGCAGGCGGTGGGGCCGTGGTCGCCGGCGCCGGCGCGGTCTGCGCGCCCAACGCGGCGGCACCGAAACCCGTCGTCGCGGCCGTACACAAGACCAGGCAACCGCGACGGAGAATCTCGGACCAGCCGGTCGGTCGCGCCCCACCACCCATGGATTAGGTTCCCCCGTCGCGGCGATCCGGAACCCGCATCCGCGGCTTTCCGGCATCGCGTGATCCAACGGCCTGATCTCGCAGGGAGCGCCGAGCGCCCCTCGCACGCATGGACAAGCGTTAATCTTTGGCAGGCAATTTGACGCCAGTGCGGCCGGCTTGGGGCATTTTTGCCCAGATTGGCCAGGGAATGGGGAATAGCGAATGGCGAATCGCGAATAGGGAAGGCACTCCAACTATTCGCTACTCGCCATCCGCTACTCGCCGTCCGCTCAGCGGACCTGACGCGGCGCGTCCGCCTTGACCGCCTCCGCGCGCAAGCCGCACAGCGGCAGCAGCTTGGCAAGCGCCGGCATCAGTCCGGCGGTGGAGAGCGTCGCGGTAAAATCGTGGCTCCCGGCGGAGGACGGCGACGCCGCCGACACGTCGATCGAACCGCCGGCCGAGAGGAAGAAGGCCGGCTGCACGTCGACGCTGCTGACCTCGTATTCGGTCTTGGTGCCGCCGACCGTCATGCGCCGGCGCGGCGTGAGCACATGCTCGCCGCCCCCGGCGACGAGGCGGAAGCTGCCCACGCCGGCCGCGTCGCCCGGCACGTGCTCGAGCGCGAAATCGACGCGCAGCCGATCCGCCGTGCCGCAGCTCAGGTTGACCAGCGCATCGCGCAAATCGGCGCTGCCCGCGGCGCGGTCGGCGACGAACGACTTGTGGATCGCCCGCGTCGGCGGATCGGACAGCCGCCAGCCGTCCTCGACGAAGCGGCGGCGATCGATCTTGAAGCGCCAGATCTCCGCCCGGGTGAGGACGCGGATCTTGTCGTTGGAAATCGCGCGCGCCGCCGCGACGAGGTCGGGATCGATCCCCATCTCGCTGAAGTAGCGCCCGAGCCGGTCGTAGCTCGCCTCGATGGTCTCGCGCATGACCCGCGACGACGGCCGCGCCATCGCGTGATCCTCGTCGGCGAACGTGAAGGACGACGAGTGGATGCCGAGCTTCGCGCCCGGCGCGATGTCGCGCACCGCCGCGCCGACGATGGCGTAGACGCAGGCCGAGAAGCACATGGTCGAGCCGGTGTCGAGCTGCGCCGGCAGATCGCGACCGCTGCGCTTCAACCGATCGCAGGCTTCCTCGCGCGGCTGCTTGGAATCGCAGCCCTGCGGCACCGTCCAGGCGACGCCCGCGGTCAGTCCGCGCGCACGCATGAGCCGGCCGATCGCAAGCGACCCCTCGACCGATCCGCCCGGCGAATGGAAGAAGATCGGCGGCTTGCGCCCGCCGAGCCGGTTCAACAGTGCACGCAGGCGCTGCGCGGCGTCTGCATCGATCGCGCCGTCGGCGCCGATCCATTCGCTGCAGCCGCGGCCGCACGCGTCGGCGTCGCCGCGCGCGAGGAAGAACGCCATCGCGGGCGGCATGGACGCCGACCTTGTCGGCTTGTTCGGTCTGTCCGGCGTGTAGGTGGGCGCCGGCCGGGCGATGTTCGGCCGGCCGGGCAGGTCGGGATCGGAAGAGCCTTGGCGGCCGACGCCGGGGCCATTGCGGCCGATGCCGGGGCCATTGCGGCCGTCGCCGGGGCCGTCCTTGCCGATCCCCGGCCGCCCGTAGCGCATATCGGGCGCATGACCGGGCAAGACGGCGGGTGTGGTGCCGGGATCATCGCGGCCGTCCGGCGCCGATACCGCCATGATGCGGACAGCTGGCGCGACCGTGGCGGCATGGCCGCCGAATGCGCCGAGCAGCAGCGCAAGAGCCATCAACGACGTGCGCGACATGCCATTCCCGTGCTTCGTGCAAACACCATAGCAATTTTGATTTGTGGCCAGAAGACGGCGGGAGGTTCACGCCCGCCCGTCATCAGTCGGTTTTTTGCGCGCGAATCGGATGCCCTCTGTCGAGCAGCTCGATCGCCATCCGCGAGGTCGGCGTCGAGTTGGCGATACATCACAGAAGGTTCAGATGTGCTCGACGGCCGGGCTGCCGTGGGGGACGGCCGGCGGGGCGGCACAACTGCGGGCGAGCTGGCTCAGGCCCGACCCGAGGCTGCGAACCGTGACCGTGGCAAAGCGCGCCTCGATTGCGCTCGGGTCCGGCACCGCCGCCGCGGACTCGACCGCCTCGATCGCGAAAGCCGGCTCGCGCAGGATCGAGATCGGCAGCCTGGCATCGAGCATCTCGACCTGCCGTCGGGTGCCTCGCGTGGTCGCCAACGTGATGGCGCGGCCGAGCGGAAAGCTGCCCGCGCCCGCCGTCAGCCGCAGCCGCGGCAACGAGCGCGCGACCGCGCCGGCCTCGTGCCGATACTGCAGCGTGACCTCGAGCGGCGTCGCACAGCGCAGGGTCAAGGTGGTGGTGCGGAAGCCGCTGCTTTCGTCATCCCGCGCCTCGAGGATCTTCGTCGCGCTCGCGCTGGCCGCGCTCTCGATGAACTGCCAAGAACTTTCCACGGCCTCGCGCCGGTCGATACCGAAGGCGACGACCTCGTCGCGGGTGAGATAGCGCAGGCTGTGGGTGTCGATCTCGCGGGCAGCGGCGAGCAGACGCGGCGCGATCCCCATCTCGGCGAGATAAGCGGCAATGCGTTGATAGATCTGCTGCAAGGCGCGTTGCTCGGCGGCTGCCGTGACGCGCGCGTGTCCGGCGCCCCCCGGACCGGACGTGGCCGCCAACCGCACCGAGTGGACGCCGAGCCTGACACCGGCGCCCAGGTCGCGCACCGCGCCGCCGACGAGCGCGAAGACGCAGGCGGAATTGCACATCGTCCTTGCCATATCGAGGTCGGCGAGCAGCTCACGACCCTCCCGTTTGAGCTTGTCGCAGGCGGCCTCGCGCGTCTGCTTTGCATCGCAGCCGACCGGTACCGTGCGGGCGACGCCCGCCGTGAGCCCGCGCGCGCGGAGCATGCGCCCAATCGCAAGGGCCACCTCCACGCGACCGCCGGGCGAATGAAAAAAGATCGGCAGCTTGCGCCCGCCGAGCTTCCTCAGCAATGCGCGCAGGCGATCGTCAGCGCCCGGATCGATCCTGCCGTCGGCCGCGATCCATTCGCGGCAGCCGGAGCCGCAGGCATCGGGATCGCCCTTGGCGACGAAGAAGACGATCGGCGGCAGCGTATCGGCGGCCGGCACCGCCTTCTCGCTCGGCGACGGATCGCCCGGTCGTGCGCCTAGCGGCGCCGCAGCCACGAGGCCGAGCGCAATGACCGGCCCCATGATCGATCGGACCGGCAGGTGGCGGAGCGACATGATCGGCAAGCCCATGCGAGGCACAAGATACCACGGCTCAACCGAAAGTTTCAACGGCCGCGAGGATCACGCTCCTCAATCCAGCTTCATGCCGACCGCCTTGATCACCTTCGCCCGCGTCTCCGCCTGCGCCCGGATGAAGGCCGCAAACTCCGCGGGCGTATTGGGATTGGCCGGCTCGACGGCGGCGCCGAGCAGGCGCTCGCGCACCTGCGGCATAGCCATCACCTTGTTGAGCGCGGCGCTCAGCCGCTCGACGATGGCGCGCGGCGTGCCGGCCGGCGCGACGATGCTCTGCCAGATACCGAGGTCGTAGCCCGGATAGGTCTCCGCAATGGTCGGCAGCTCGGGCGCGAAGCTCAGGCGCTGCGCGCTGGTGAGCGCGAGGATCTTGATCTTATGGTCGCGGTAGATCGGCAGCGAGACGTTCAGGCTCTCCATGCCGAGCGGGATGTCGCCGGCGAGCTCGGAGGTGATCTGGGTGGTGCCGCCCTTGAAGGGCACGATCCCCATCTTCACGCCGGCCATCATGTTGAGGAGCTCGATCGCGACCTGCGAGGTCGGCGTCGAGTTGCCGATCAGGAACGTGCCGGGCTTCGCTTTCTCGATCGCGATCATCTCGGCGAGCGAGTCGGCCGGCACCTTGAGGTTGGCGACGAGCACCGAGGGCACGTTGGCGAGGAGTGCGATCGGCACGAAGTCCTTGGCGGCATCGTAGGGCAGCTTGCTGTAGAGAAAAGGATTCATCACCAGCGTGCCGTCGATCGCCATGAGCAGCGTGTAGCCGTCGGGATCGGCCTTGGCGACGATCTGGGCGCCGATGATGGTGTTGGCGCCCGGGCGGTTGTCGATCACGACCGGCTGGCCGAGCTCGTCGGCGAGCTTTTGCCCGACGAGGCGGGCGAGGAAATCGGCCGGCCCGCCGGGCGCGAACGGGACGACGAGACGGATCGGGCGCGACGGGTAGGTCTCGGCGCAAGCCGGGATTGCGGTTGCGGCGAGGCCGATGAGCACCATAACGACGACCAGCCAGACCCGTTTCATGCGCGTTCCTCCCGTTTCGGACTTGTTGGCGCAACGGTAACAGGATCGCGGAGCGCGTTGAAGGGACCCGCATTTTCGGTTTCCCGATCTCGCAGAATCCATTAAATGACCCCATATCGACGACGCTTACCTGCATTCGTAGGCAGCGAGTGAGCAACAGGAGTGAATGATGGTCGCGTTGACCTTTCCCGACGGCGCACGCCGCGAATATCCCAACCACATCACCGGCCTCGACATCGCCAAGGGCATCTCGCCCTCGCTCGCCAAGCGCACGGTCGCGATGGCGCTCGACGGCGTCGTGGCCGACCTCGCCGATCCGATCAGCAAGGACGCCAAGATCGAGTTCCTCACCCGCGACGATCCGCGCGCGCTCGAGCTGATCCGCCACGATGCCGCGCATGTGCTGGCCGAAGCCGTGCAGACGCTGTGGCCGGGCACGCAGGTCACCATCGGTCCGGTGATCGAGAACGGCTTCTACTACGACTTCTTCCGCAACCAGCCGTTCACGCCCGAGGACTTTCCCGCGATCGAGAAGAAGATGCGCGAGATCGTCGCGCGCGACAAACCCTTCGCCAAGGAGGCGTGGTCGCGCGAGCAGGCAAAGACGGTCTTCCGCGACAAAGGCGAGCTGTTCAAGGTCCAGCTCGTCGACGCGATCCCGGCGGGCGAAGAGATCAAGATCTACCGGCAGGGCGACTGGTTCGACCTCTGCCGCGGCCCGCACATGACCTCGACCGGCAAGGTCGGCGACGCCTTCAAGCTGATGAAGGTCGCGGGCGCCTATTGGCGCGGCGACGCCAAGAACCCGATGCTCACCCGCATCTACGGCACCGCCTTCGCCAAGAAGGAGGAGCTCGACGCCTATCTCAAGCAGCTCGAGGAGGCCGAGAAGCGCGACCACCGCCGGCTCGGCCGCGAGATGGATCTCTTCCACTTCCAGGAGGAGGCGCCGGGCTCGGTGTTCTGGCATCCGCAGGGCTGGACGCTGTTTCAGGAGCTCGAGGGCTACATCCGCCGCCGCCAGCGCGACTACGGCTTCGTCGAGGTGAACTCGCCGCAGATGATGGATCGCGAGATGTGGGTCACGACCGGCCACATCCCGACCTACAACGACATGATGTTCCTCACCGCCAAGCGCGAGGAGGACGAGCGCGTCTACGCGATCAAGCCGATGAACTGTCCGGGCCACGTGCAGATCTTCAAGAACGGTCTCAAATCCTACCGCGATCTGCCAATGAAGATCGCCGAGTTCGGCAAGGTGCACCGCTTCGAGCCGTCCGGCGCGCTGCACGGGCTGATGCGCGTGCGCGCCTTCACGCAGGACGACGCACATATCTTCATCACCGAGGGCCAGATCGCCGAGGAGGCGCTCAAGGTCAACGACCAGATCCTCGCGATCTACAGCGACTTCGGCTTCGACGACGTGCGCATCAAGTTCTCCGACCGCCCGGACAAGCGCATCGGCGACGACGCCGTGTGGGACAAGGCGGAAGCGGCGCTGATGGCGGCGCTCAAGGCGTCGGGCCGGCCGTGGACGCTCAACAAGGGCGAAGGCGCGTTCTACGGGCCGAAGCTCGAATACGTGCTGCGCGATGCGATCGGACGCGACTGGCAATGCGGCACCGTGCAGGTCGATCTCAACCTGCCGGGCCGGCTCGGCGCCTTCTACATCGACGAGCACTCCAACAAGGTCACCCCCGTGATGCTGCATCGGGCGATGTTCGGCTCGATGGAGCGCTTCACCGGGATCCTCATCGAGCACTATGCGGGGCACTTCCCGCTCTGGCTGTCGCCGCTGCAGGCGGTGGTCGCGACGATCACGTCGGACGCCGACGATTACGCGCGTGAGGTGGTGGCGCATGCGCGCCGGGTCGGCCTGCGCGTCGAGCCGGATCTGCGCAATGAGAAGATCAACTACAAGGTCCGCGAGCACTCGCTGGCAAAAGTCCCGGCGCTGCTCGTCGTCGGCAAGAAGGAGGCGGCCGAGCGCACCGTCTCGATCCGCCGGCTCGGCCAGGAGGGCCAGCACGTGATGGGCGTCGACCTCGCGCTGGCGACGCTCGCCGAGGAAGCCGTGCCGCCCGACCTGCGGGGCGAGAAGAAAGCGGCGGCTTAGGCGTCGGACGATCTCGCCCTCGCCTCACGATAACCTCATCCTGAGGAGCTCGTCGTCGCGCAGCGACGACGAGCGTCTCGAAGGATGGCCGCTTGCTGTGGCACACGCCACAAGCGGCCCATGGTTCGAGACGCGACGCTGCGCGTCGCTCCTCACCATGAGGTTTTCGTGAGGTTATTTTTGGCGACCGCGACCACGCGCAGCGAATGTTCGACCAATGCGGGATCGCCATCCTCAAACACTGCTTCCAGGTACGCATCAATATCCGCGTCGGTCTTGAGATGCGCCGCCGAATCCCAGGGGATGGTCTTGATTTTCGACTTTGCGAATTTGCTCATGTCGTCAGTTCGCCCTCAGTAAGCTGACAACCGAGACGTCCTCGTCCACGTCGGCCCAATGAATGCCATGCCCGCCTCCGATCAGCCGCCAGTTCCGCCGCTGATCCGGCGTGGCTTCCAACAAACGCGGAAACCACGCGAGGGGCGCTGCCAACTCGCGCCCGTCCGCCAGCACCACGACGAGTTGGTCGTCCGTAACCGTGACATCGACAGCATTTGCGTCGAGCCTGACCGCCGAAATGGTCATTCCTCGCCTCCAGGAAGCTGGCGCGATGTTCTATCACGACAATCCCGGATTTCGGCGCTTTGCGCCTCCATCCGGGCTACGCTCTGACCTCGCCTCACGACAACCTCATCCTGAGAGGCTGACCGAAAAGAAAAC
>Ga0209006_10005765_pt1 | contig 11249 bp, 9 predicted proteins | sample JacPin_JW_Ref_O2_FD_188567 | JGI IMG/M metagenome (GOLD analysis project Ga0209006, IMG submission 188567) | Forest soil microbial communities from Algoma, Ontario, Canada - Jack Pine, Ontario site 1_JW_Ref_O2 (SPAdes) (version 2) | ecosystem: Environmental > Terrestrial > Soil > Boreal... | reverse complement strand
CAGCAAGTAATCCGCGGCATCGCCAACGACCTGCTCGACCGCCTGCCGAAAGACGCCGTGGCCGGCCCGCCGCGCGGTCTGTGGGGCAGCCAGGATGAAGCCACCGCCGCTTACTGGAAGGAGCGCACCGCCGCGTATCACGGCATCGTCACCTGGTCGCCGACGATCGATCCCGAGCATATGAAGCTGGCATCGCAGGAACTCCTGCTGGAACACAAAGTCCAGTTGATCTTCCACGCCCTGGCCGCCATGCCGCTGATGCTCGACGGCGCCGTGCGCGGCGTAATCTTCGAAAGCAAAGCAGGCCGTCAGGCGATCCGCGCCGCCGTCACCATCGACTGCACCGGCGACGGTGATATCTTCCACCGCGCCGGCGCGGCGAGTTATTCCAACGTCGACACGCGCGACATTCACCATTGCATCAACACGGCATGGCTGTTCGGCGGCGTTGATATGCGACGTTGGATTGAATTCAAAACCAGTCAGCCTGACGCCTTCGCCGCGTTCATGGATCGTGGCCGCGCCGCCTGCGGTGGCTTGTTTGAACGAGCCTTCGTCTCCTGGCGCAATGACGTCGCGTTGTTCATGGGGCCTCGGTTGGCGGGCTACTCCGCGGTGAACGTCGAGGATCTGTCAGAAGTCGACATTCGCTCACATCGGCTGATGGCAGCGCATCTGCGGGAGTACCGCGAGCACGCGCCAGGTTTCGAGTCGGCGTTCCTGATGCTCTCCGCGCCGCAGATCGGCGTGCGCCATGCGCGCCGGTTGGTTGGTGTCGAGCTGGTAACGCGTGAGGACTGGTCCGCCGGCGTGCCACGCCCCGACGAAATCGGGGTGTCGCCGTCGCTGGCGCCGAAATATCCGGTGGTGTCGGTGCCGTACGGCGCGCTTGTCCCGCGAGAGCTTGACGGTCTGTTGGTGGCCGGACGCGCGGTGTCGTGCGACGCCACCAGTCATTCGTTCTTGCGCGAGATCCCGCAGTGCTGGATGACCGGTCAGGCGGCCGGCGTCGCGGCGGCGCTCGCGGCAAACGCGGCAATGAAACCCAGGGATGTGCCGATCGGGTCGTTGCAGGAAGCGCTGAGCCGGCAGGGCGCTCTGCTTCGGTCCGCCGTCGCTGCCTGACGGAGTGGTGCAAAATCACCTTTCCAACCGCGCCGGCGCTGGCCTAGGGTGATGGCCGTAGTAAAGGAGTGCTGTGTGGCCGCGGCAATGAACCATTATCGAACGATGATCAACGGGCGAGGCGCCTGATGCCGCCGGCCGCTCGTCTTACCGACCAGGTGTTGCAGGCGACGCCGCATTGTCATGCGCCGATTCACCCGCCCGCGCCGACGCCGACGCCGGTGCCGCATCCCGGGCTGCCATTGATGCTGATGTCTCCTGGCGTGCCGACGGTGCTGATCGGCAATTTGCCGGCGTCGGTCATGGGCGACATGACGATGCCTTGCATGTTGCCTGGCTGCATTCCCGCCGGCCCAGGAATGGTGATTTTGGGCAGCGCGACGGTGCTGATCGGCAATAAGCCGGCGGCGCGGGTTGGCGATCAAACGCTGCATTCATCCTGCGTCGCGCCGATCCCGGGCCCGATGGGTCAGATCATGCCTCCCGGTTGTGTAGACGTTTTCATCGGCGGCTGATTGCTGGGTGAGCGAACTCTTCCGCCACTTCGCGCCGAAGTGCCCAATGTGCCGCGCGAGAGGTGCGGTCGCGCCGCTACAACTGACCGCCTGGGATAATTCCGATCAAGGAATTCTGGCTTGCGCGGCTGACGGCTGCGGCGGGCGTTTTCCGATCATCGATGGATTGCCGGTGCTGGCGCCAGACCTGCCACGCTATCTCGCCGAGGTCGGCGTGTACCTTTTGGCGCGCGACGATCTTTGGACGCCGGTCGCGGACCTTGTCGGTTCCGTCACGCCTCCGGGCGCCTGGTTCGACGCGGCGCGGCAGCATTTGTCCGGTTACGTCCGCGATCATTGGGGTGCCTTCGATCCAACCGACCTCGCCTCCCCGTCTCCCGGCCAGGCCTGGGCGCTGGCCGAAGCCGGGCTGCGACTGATTGGGAAGGTTTCAGGTCCGATCGTCGAACTCGGCGCGGCCGCGGGCGGCGTGACCCGCGCGTTGGCGGAACGGTTCGAGGCACCCGTCCTCGGCATCGACCTGTCCGCGCCGGTGACGCGTTTCGCGACCCGTGCACTGCGCGGCGGATCGTTACGCTATCCGTTGCGAGTGTCCGGCACGGCCTATGCCGAGCGACAGCTTATCATTCCGCCACCGACACGAGGCAAACCCGTCGTCTGGCTGGCCGACGCTCTGGTACCGCCGCTGGAGGATGCCTGTGCCGGACTCGTTGTCGCGCTCAATCTGTTGGATTGCGTCACCGATCCGGCGGCATTGATGCGGGCCGCGTCTGGGCTGCTGCGGCCCGGCGGCTACCTGGTGCTATGCACGCCGCGCGACTGGAGCACGTCGGCCACACCGGTCGAGGCGTGGGTCGCGGCGCGTTCGACTGATGCGGCGAGCGCGGTGCTCGGCGTTTGGGCGGAACAGGTATCCGGGCTGAAGGTGATCGGTCATACCGAGGACCTTGAATGGCAAGTGCGCGTGCATGCTCGAGCGACGATGCACTACCGTTCCGACCTGCTGGTGCTGGAGAAGCCGCCGTCAGTTTGATCGCTATGTGATAAGACGTTCCGTTATGGCATCGAACAGGCAGATCTTCCTGGTGTCCAGGGCAAACCGCCCACGTTCGCCAGGCGTCAGTTTGACGTCCGGCGCGACGCGGCTGAGCACTTCGTGCAAGCCCAGGCGCAGCAGAACAATGGTTTCCGCGCCGGTTGGTTCGGTCATCTCGACCAGCGCGTCGATCAGCACCGCGCCATCGTTGATGCGGCGATCGTGTTCAACAATGCATTCGGGGCGGATGCCCAGTACGACGTCGCGGTCGATGTAGGCCGCCACGTTCTTCAGCGGTGGCAGTGGCAGCCGTGGGCCATCAGCAATCGCGGCGAGCGGTGTGCCATTCTCAAGCACCACGCGTGCCGGCAGAGTGTTCATCGGCGGCGCGCCCATGAAACGCGCCACGAACAAATTCTCCGGACGGTTGTACACCGTGTCGGGATCGGAAAATTGCTGGATTTCACCATGATTCATGACGGCGATGCGGGTCGCCAACGTCATTGCCTCAATCTGATCATGCGTCACATAAACGATTGTCGATCGGATGCGCTGATGCAGTCGTTTGATTTCCATGCGCATCTCAACGCGCAGCTTGGCATCGAGATTCGACAATGGCTCGTCGAACAGAAACAGCAGCGGATCGCGCACCAGAGCGCGTCCCATCGCGACACGCTGACGCTGGCCGCCAGATAATTGCGACGGCTTGCGATCCAGCAATGCTTCGATTTGCAGCAGCTTCGCCACGCGATCCACCGCCTCGGCGCGCAGCCGCTTCGGCACGCGTCGGCACTCCATCCCAAAGGTCATGTTGCCGCGCACCGTCATCGACGGGTACAGAGCGTAGGACTGAAACACCATGGCGATGTCCCGATCTTTCGCCGCCACACCGTTCATCGTTCGGCCGCCGATTTCGATCGTCCCTTGGTTCGCCTCGTCAAGACCAGCGATGATGTTCAGCAGCGTGGACTTGCCGCATCCGGATGGGCCGACGAGGACCGCGAACTCGCCACTTTCGATGTCGAGATCGATGCCCTTCAACACCGGTGTGACGCCGTAGGCTTTCCGTACACCGCGAATGGTCAACGCCGACATTTACTTCACCGCCCCCGCTGTCAGTCCGCGCAGGAAATACCGACCGCCGATCAAATAAATCAGCAGCGTCGGCGCCGCGGCAATCAGCACGGCGGCGCTTTGTTCGCCGTATTGCGGGGCCTCGCTCAACCGGGCGCTGAGCGCGATCAGCGCGGCGGTGATCGGCTGATTCTCGCCGGTCGAGAAGGTGACGCCATAGAGGTACTCATTCCAGATGCCGGTGAACTGCCAGATGACCGTGACGATCAGGATCGGCGGCGACAACGGCAATACGATGCGCCAGAAGATGCGGAAATACCCCGCGCCGTCGATGCGCGCGGCTTTCAGCAGGTCGGTGGGAATCGAAATATAGTAGTTGCGGCAGAACAACGTGGTGAAGCTGATACCCTGCACGGTGTGGATCAACACGAGGCCGGTGATCGTGTTGAACAACCCAAGATCGCGCAACACGATCACCCAGGGCACCAGCCGCATCTGTTCCGGTAAAAACACGCCAAGCGTCATGATGCCAAAGACGATCGTGTCACCGCGAAAGCGCCACAACGACAGCGAATAACCGTTCAGGGCGCCTAGCAACGTGGAGATGATCGTCGCCGGAATCACCATCCGCGTGGAGTTCCAGAAATACGGTTCTATGCCGTCGCAATGCTGCGAGATGCAGTAGCTGCTCCAGGTCCGGCTGAAATTGCTCCAGAGCAGTTCTCGCGGCAGGCCAATGACGCCGTCATGCGTGATGGCGGCGCTGCCTCGCAGCGAGTTCAGCACCACGACGAGCAGCGGAACCAGAAAGAACGCTGCAAGCAGCATCAGCGCCGCGTGAATCGCGATTCGCGACAGGCCGAGACGGTCACGCATGCGCGACTGCCTTGCGCTGCTTCCACTTCTGGTAAAGCCAATATGGCGCCAGCACGAAACCAAGCGAGCACAGCAGCATCACCGCGGCGGCTGAGCCGCGGGCGAGTTCACCTCGCTGGAACATGAAGTCGTAAACCACGACGGTCGGCAACGTGGATGCCAGACCTGGTCCGCCAGCGGTCAATGCCACGACGAGATCATAGGTCTTAATCGCGAACTGCAGCAGCATCACGAGCACGGCGACGAAGATCGGTCCGATGGTCGGGAACACGACGCGCAGATAAAGTCGCAACGGACCCGCGCCATCGACTCGCGCGGCTTTCAACAAATCCGTTTCCACGGAGCGCAGTCCCGCCAGCAGCAACGCCATGGCGAAGCCCGATGCCTGCCAGACGGCGGCGATCACGATGGTGTAGATCGCCATGTCGCGATCGATCAGCCATTCGAAACGAAAGCTGGTCCAGCCGAGATCGTGCATCAGCTTCTGCACGCCAATGCCCGGGTTCAACAGCCAGCCCCAGACGGTGCCCGTCACCACGAACGATACGGCAAGCGGATACAGGAAGATCGCCCGATAGATGTTTTCCGCTCGAATTCGCTGGTCGATCAGCACCGCGAGCAGCAAGCCGATCGCCATCGTGAAGACCACGAAGCAGGTGCCGTAGATGATCAAATTAGTATAGGCGATCTGCCAGTTCCGGCTGGCGAGCATCCCGGAATAATTGCGCCATCCCGCCCAACTATATTCCGGCAACAGGGTGGACCGCGTGAACGACACCCAGACCGTCCAGGCGCTGAACACCAGCACATAGGCGCAGCTGATCAGAATGGGCGGCCAGATCACCAGATGCGGCAGAGCGCGCCCCCAGCCTTCTCGCCAGGTCATGCGGCGCCGGTCACTCAGGCGCGAACATTGTCGACGGCCTCGACCAGACGCTTCTGTCCTTGTTCGGGGCTGATGCCGTTGTCGTGCGCGAACTCGGTCAGCACATCGATCATCGCGGCGGTGATCTGATTGGTTTGCGCCATGTTGTGCGCCAGGCTCAGTACGACGCGATTGCTCCTGACCGCTTCGTCCATAGAGCGGGCCGCCTCGCGCTGGCCGTCGCTGAACCCATCCGCCGTCAGATCGGTATCAGTCCGCACCGGTATCGATCCGGTGATCTGCGAATACATCGGACCAAAATCTTTGGCCATGACGATCTTCGCCAGCAGTTGCTGGCCGGCCTGATATTCCGGTTGCGGTTTATTCCAGAATATAAATTCATCCGAATTGAGGTCGAACGCGACCTTGCCGTCGTCCTGTGGAGCCGGCCCGATAAGATAATCGCTGAACTTAAATCCAGCGTTCTTGAACACGCCCTGTGCCCATCCGCCCATCAGCAGCATCCCCATCTCACCCTTCATGTAGCGCGCGATGAACGTGCTGTAGTGCTGGCCGGCGGCACCTGGGTCAGACCAGTCGGCGAGCATACGGAACTGGCGGAACGCGGCCAGCACTTCCGGTCCCCGCAGCGCTTTTTCGTCCAGTTCCATGACCGACTTCCGATACGCATCGGGGCTGATGCCACACAACGCGATTTCCCACTTCATGCCGTCGTCCCATTTCAGGCCACCGTTCGCCACCGGAGTGATGCCCGCGGCCTTCATTTTGGCGGCGATCGCGTTGAATTCAGCCCAGTTGGCGGGAAGTTTGGTGACACCGACCTTGTCGGCGGCTTGTTTGGAAATGAACAAGGTGTTGATGCGATAGGCCTGTATCGGCAGCGCGATCCAGTGACCGTACGGTTTGCTGAGCCGCACCAATTCCGCCGGCACCACCGCTTCATAGCCCGCCGCCTGAACCTGAGGATCCAGATCGACAACCGCGCCGATCTTCGACCATGCCGCGATCTCTGGACCCTTCAGCTGCGATGCGGCAGGTGGATCGCCGGCGATGATCTGCGCCCGCAGCTTGTTCATCATTTCGGTGGTGAAGCCGGGCACGGGGTTGTGTTCCCATACGCCACCCTCCGCCTCAAAGCGCTTGCCAAGCGTGCTGATTGCCAGGCCGTCGCTGCCCGCGCTCCATTGCGAGATCACGGTGACCTTCGGCTTCACGGCGTCCGCCCATGCCGCGGCCGGGGTGGCGAGTACCGCGGCGGAGGCGGCGAGCAATGACCGGCGGCTGACGGTGGACATGACGTTGTTGCCTCCTTTGATCGGGCATTCGCGGCATCGCGCGCCCGTGCCCGGCGGTTTCCGCCTGGTTGGCGCAGTTGAAGCAGAACGTCATCCGCGCGGCAAGATTCCGTTGGATTGTCGTGAGGGTGTCCCGATGCCTCGGCCTGGTATAGAAGGCGGCCCAGACCAGATATTGGCGACAAGGCGCGGAGGCGAGGAAATGGACGAAACAACGCTGACCGATGGCTTCCACCTGGTGGTGGATGCGCTGAAACAGAACGGCATTGACACGATCTATGGTGTCGCCGGCATCCCGATTACCGACCTGGCGCGCCTGGCGCACGCCTCGGGCATTCGCTATTTTGGCTTTCGCCACGAGCAGAACGCGGGCAACGCGGCGGCGATCGCCGGCTATCTGACGCAGAAGCCTGGCGTCTGCCTGACCGTTTCCGCGCCGGGATTTCTGAACGGTTTGCTGGCGCTGGCGAACGCCACCACCAACTGCTTTCCGATGATCCTGATCAGCGGGTCAAGCAATCGCGCGATCGTCGATCTCGAGCAAGGCGATTACGAAGAACTGGACCAGTTGAGCGCGGCGCGGCCGTACGCCAAAGCCGCCTATCGCGTGAACAACCCCGAGGACATCGGCATCGGGATCGCGCGCGCGATTCATGCCGCGGTGTCCGGTCGTCCCGGCGGCGTGTATCTGGACCTGACCGCCGACGTGCTGAGCGCGACGCTGGAAGCCGACAAGGCGCGCGACTCGTTGGTGACGGTCGTCGACCCTGCGCCGGCGCAAATTCCCTCGCCGGCGTCGATCACCCGCGCGCTCGATCTGCTCGCCGGCGCCGAGCGTCCGGTGATCGTGCTTGGCAAAGGCGCGGCTTACGCTCAGGCGGATCACGACATTCGCTCGTTTGTCGAAACGACTGGAATTCCGTACCTGCCGATGTCGATGGCGAAAGGGCTGCTGCCGGACAACCATCCGCAGTCGGCGGCGGCGGCGCGGTCGCTGGCGCTTGGCCAGGCCGATGTCGTGATGCTGATCGGCGCGCGGCTGAACTGGCTATTGTCGCACGGCAAGAGCCCGACCTGGTCGGGTAAGACGAAATTCGTTCAGGTCGATATCGCCGCGACGGAAATGGACAGCAATCGGCCGACGGCCGCTCCGGTGGTCGGCGACATCAAATCCGCGATGGCGGCGTTTGTCGCGGCGCTGAAGCCGGGACAGATCAAACCGAGCGCCGCGTGGCTCGAGGCGATCGCGGCGAACAAGCAGCGCAATGTCGAGCGCATGGCGCAGCGGCTCAACGCCGATCCAAGTCCGATGAACTTTTCAAGCGCCTTGCGCGCCGTGCGCAATGCTCTGGCCGATCGTCCTGACGTCTATGTGGTCAACGAAGGCGCCAACACACTGGATTTCGGCCGCAACATCATCGACATGTTCGAGCCGCGTAAGCGTCTCGACAGCGGCACCTGGGGCATCATGGGGATCGGCATGGGTTACGCCATCGGCGCGGCCGTCACCAGCGGCAAGCCCGTGATCGCCATCGAAGGCGACAGCGCATTTGGCTTCAGCGGCATGGAGATCGAAACGATCTGCCGTTACCAGTTGCCGGTCACCACGCTGGTGTTCAACAATAACGGCATCTATCGCGGTGACGCCGAAGACGGCGCGCCATCGCCGACCGGGTTCGTGCATAACGCTCGCTATGACAAAATCATCGAAGCGTTTGGCGGTGCCGGTTATCACGTGACCGATACGCCGAGCCTGACCAAGGCGGTGTCCGAGGCGATCGCGTCGGGCAAGCCGGCGCTGATCAATGTGGTGATCGATCCCACCGCCGGCACCGAGAGTGGCCATATCCAGAACCTGAACCCGAAGAGCGCGTTGAAGAAATAGCCCCGGGACAAATCTCGGGGCGAATTTCGTTGCGTGCCGCGGTCGCGACGCGTACCGTCCACGCATGCGGGTCCTGTTCCTGGAGTTCGACACCGAGCACGATTGGGCGGTGGCCTCGCTCGGCCCGGCGTTTCTGGCTGCCTATATCAGGCAACATGGGCATGACGCCGCGTTTCAGCGCATCCCGGTGGACCAGGCGGTCGCGGACATCATCGCCGGCGTGCGGGAGCAGGCGCCTGACCTGATTGGCGTGTCCATGACGACGCGTCAGTGGTTGCGCGCGCGTGATGTGCTTGGCCAGCTTCGCCGGGTCAGCAACGTTCCGGTGATTGCTGGCGGTTTGCATCCGACATTTTCGCCGGAAGATGTCCTGGGTCACGATGGATTTGACTACGTCTGCCTCGGTGAAGGCGAAGCGGCGCTGCTGGAACTTATCACCGCGCTGGAAAACGGTGAGTCCGGTGACGGCATCGCCAACATTTGGCTGAACGGCCACGAACGGCCGAGGTTACGCAATCCAATCGAACCACTGGACGCTGTGCCATTCCTGGCCAGGGACATGCTGGATGAGCGTTGGGGTGTGCGCCACCTCTCGACCCAGAGAGGCTGTCCGTTTCCGTGCACCTACTGCGCCGCGCGCATGTACGACAGGCTGTACGCGACGGGCGACACCACCAATTATGGACGCCGGCGCAGCCTCGAAAACGTCGTCGCGGAACTGCGGGCGCTGCGTGACCCGGGTCCGCTGAGTTACGTCATTTTCCTCGACGATACCTTCACCATTCACCATCCCTGGGTGCGCGAATTCTGCAAAGCCTATGGCCGCGAGTTCAACGTTCCGTTTTCGCTGAACGCGCGGGTCGAAACGGTGAACGAGATCATGCTGAATGAACTCGCCGCCGCCGGTTGCAAGCACATCGTCTATGGCGTCGAAAGCGGCAGTGAACGCGTGCGGCGCGAAATCATGAAACGCTCGGCGACAAATCAGCGCTTCCGGGACGTATTTCGCTGGACGCGCGAGGCCGGCATTCACGCCACCGCGAATTATATCATCGGCACACCGGGCGAAACGCGCGAGGAGATGCAGGAGACCATCAGGCTGCACCACGATCTGCAGCCGCTGGATTTCGCGTTCTTTGTGTTCTATCCGTATCCCGGCACCGAGTTGTTTCAGCTATGCCGCGACAACGGCTATTTGCCGGATAATTATCTCGATTTGCCGGCGAATCATCGCCGTTCGATCCTGCACCTGCCGAACGTCACGCAGGCGGATATCGCCGAGGTCTACCAGCAATGGACCGAGCTTCGGGTTGGCACGACCCTGCGGCGCGGCCACGTTCCGGATCCGGAACAGGTTGCCGCGAGCGTGCGTGCCGCCGCGGCGAAGGGTTGACGTCGCACGATTGCTATTCGACGCGATCGTTCCGGATTCGTCTCTGTCGTTCTTGCGCCCTTTGCCGCAATGCTCGCGCGGCGTCTTCCATCACGAACTGGTCTCGGCGAGCCGCCTCTTGTTCCACTGCCAGCACCGCTTCGCGTAGCACCGATTCCGTCGCGGTCGCCGCGACCCGGCGTCGTGCCAGAGCCGATTGAGCGCTGGCAGTTGCCGCCGCGGCCTCGCGCGAAGCCGCCGCGACTCGCCGTCGCTCCGCCAGGACCTGAACGATCCACGCCGAGAATGTTTCTCGATCGAAATCGCCTGTCATGTCGCGCGCCGCCCCAATCTCGCGCGTCATTTCTGTATCCCGTGCGATCAACTGGGATTCTCGCGTCAATGCCGCGGCGAGGTCCCGACGGGCTTCATCGGTTTCCAAATGGCGAAGCCGGCGAAGTGTGTGCAGCGCGCGGAGGTTGGAGTCTGGCATGATCGCGTTACCATCGGATACGCGATGCTGCGCTGGCATTGGTCAAGAAATCGTTTACGACTCCCGAGCGTTGGCGGGACCGGCCACACGGTCGATTAACGGGCTCCAGGAATGTTCGGCTTCGATGCTCTTTTCATATTCTCCTTGTAAGTCATTCGAGTTCATGACGGCAATGATCGGTCGCGCGTCGCTGCCGCGTGACCCGCGCGCGGATAACCCATCGATCCCCCAATGATGCTGGCGCCGGCCGCACCCGTGTCCAGGCTAACATCCGACGTGCTCGCGACAATCACCGAGCGCCACGGCGCCCCCATCATCGCCGCGCTTCCCGCAGGCGGTCCGAATGCACCCAATATCGAAGCCTTCTCGGCTTTGCATCAGCAGTTGCAAGGCGCCAAATTCGTTTTGTTCCCCGATATCGCTACTGGTCACCTCGATCGGTTTTTTCATTTGCGCCTCGCACAGGTGTTGCGCCGCGCACCGCCATTTCCCGCGCTCTCGATTGTCACCCTTTCGGCCGCCGACGTTCCGAGACTGGCCGGCGGCTTCGCCGATCGTTTCCGTTCTGGCTGGCCGTTCGCCGCCGGAATGTTCCTGGCCAAGCCGGATGTCGCCGATGCGCTCATCTCCGCGTCTGGATTGCCGGTGGGGCGGCATTTTTCCGATGCGCTGTCAGTCCGCTCTCGCGCTTC
>Ga0209006_10005764_pt1 | contig 11250 bp, 4 predicted proteins | sample JacPin_JW_Ref_O2_FD_188567 | JGI IMG/M metagenome (GOLD analysis project Ga0209006, IMG submission 188567) | Forest soil microbial communities from Algoma, Ontario, Canada - Jack Pine, Ontario site 1_JW_Ref_O2 (SPAdes) (version 2) | ecosystem: Environmental > Terrestrial > Soil > Boreal... | reverse complement strand
ATGGTTTCGCGGAGTCGGCGACTGGTATCCCAATCCACAAAAATTCCCCCGCGGCCTCGCCTTCATCGCTGACAACGCGCACCAGCAAGGCCTGAAATTCGGCCTTTGGGTTGACTGGACGCAGGCCGGCCTCTCCACGGAATCGGGAGCGCTGAATGCTCGCGATCCCAAAGTTCGCGATTGGATGATTACCGACATCCCCGCGGACTGGAAACCGGAACCCTTCAAGGGTCAAACCATCGATCTCGGCGTGCCCGAGGCTAAACAGTGGGCGCAAAACGAAGTCGAGCGCATCGTTTCGGATTACCATCTCGATATGCTGGAGCACGACGGCTATCTCGTAGCCCACGGCTGCGACCGCGTGGACCATCCTCATGCCGCCCCCGACCCGTTGAATAAGTGCATCTACAAATCATGGGGAGCCTATTGGGTCGACAGTTCGAATTCCACTGATGTTAGCTATCACGCGGTTCGCGCCTACTACGATATTTATTCCAAACTGCGCCACGATCACCCCGGACTGCTGTTTGAGATCTGCGCCGATGGGGGCCGCATGGTCGACTTCGGCAGCGCCGCTCACGGAGATTATTTTTCCATCACCGACACCTACGATCCGACTTCCAACCGCCGCGCGTTTTACGACACCAGCCACGTGCTGCCTGCGGCCATGCTGGAAAGTTATGTAGAAAAATGGCCGGTGCCGCGAATCGAAAACTTCCGCTACATCCTGCGCAGCGGCATGATGGGATGGCTGACCATCATGATCAACACGTCGTCGTGGTCGCCTGAGCATCACGCCGAAGCCACCAAAGAAATTGATCTCTACAAGAAAGAGCTTCGCCCGCTGATTCGCGACGCCAGCCTGTATCACGTCTCGTCCCGGCCGGACGGAATCGGCTGGGACGGTATTCAGTACTGGGATGCCGACCGTCAGCGCGGTGTGGTTTATGCGTTTCACGGAACGGTCGCAGAAGAGAAGACACACCGCTTCGCGCTCAAGGGATTGCAACCGTCGAGGCGCTACCGCCTCCGATACTACGATCACAGCTCGCCAGATCGAACGGTGACAGGGCGGGACCTGATGGGGCGTGGTGTGGAAGTGAAGCTCCCCTTGCCCAATACTTCGGAGCTAATTTTTGTGGAAGCACAAGCGCGCTAGTACTCAACCACTCGATTGCGCAGCACTCCCAGTCCCTCAATGTCGACTTCCATCACATCACCCGGCCTCAAAAATACGGGTGGATTGCGAAAAACTCCGACGCCGTCCGGCGTTCCTGTCGCAATAATATCCCCCGGATCGAGCGTGATGGCCGCGGAAATAAAAGCGATCAGTGCCGGAATGCCGAAGATGAGATTCGAAGTGTTGGAATTCTGCACGATCACGCCATTCACCCGCATGCGAATAGCGAGGCTATGTGGATCTGGCACGGCGTCGCGCGTCGTCAGCCATGGTCCGGTCGGGCAGAACGTGTCACAGGATTTTCCCCGCACCCATTGCTTGTCGGCAAACTGCCATCGCCGCGCCGAAACATCGTTCAGCGGCATGTATCCGGCGACGTAAGTTAGGGCATCGCTCTCTGTAGCCGCCTTGGCCTTTCGCCCGATCACGGCTGCCAGCTCCGCCTCATAATCGCCCTGCGGATCGTCCGGGGGCAGCACCACCACGCCTTCCGGCCCGTTAATGCTCGAAGTAAATTTGGCAAAGATGATCGGTGAAGTCGGAATGGGCTGTTTGGTTTCAATAGCGTGATCGCGATAGTTCAAACCCACCGCAATGATTTTCCCCGGATGCGTTACGGGCGCCAGCAGGGTGATGTCGCTAAGGGGATACTCTGTTTTCGGGGAGTGCTCACCGCGGGCGAGTCTCTCGGCGTCAGCCAGAGCGGGGCTTCCTGCCGACAGAAAGCTGGTCATATCCGAGTAACCGTCAATCGGAATTACCTGCTCGCCGGCGATCACGCCAATCTGAGGTGTTCCGCCTCCAGCAAGAAAAGTTACAAGACGCATGAGCCTGCTTTCTTTTCGGGATCGATTGTTCGCTGCGTGAAATGCTCTACGATATCAGTGACCACTCGTAATCCCCGGCCAATCGTCTGTGCGGAACGGTGAAGCAGGTAACCCATCTTTGTTGAACAAGTTGCAGCGCGGGCTGTCTCCCCACGCATATCGAACCGCCACGGGATTCGCAACCTCAGGGCTCGAAACTACCACCGTGTTGCCGTCGATGTGGCCGGTAGCCCAATGAAATTTCCTGTCCGCCCCGGCGACGGCAAAGCCGTGAAGCTCGGTGTTGTTATGCGCCTCAAGGCCCAAACCGACGTGCGTGAACCGCAGCCGAGCTTCGCTTCCTGAGATCGTCATCGCCTCGTACAAAGGTCCGGAATATTCGATCGGTTCCTTGTAAATTGTTCCTCGGGCCCACAGTGCCAGCCGCTCGCCGACTTCACGCTTGCGATGCGGATGCAAATCATTCGGATCGCCCACATCAATCGTGACTGCCATCCCGGTATGCGGGACACTCTTGAGCGTCATGAATTCGGCTTCTCGTAATTCCGCCCACGCCGACTCACCCGGCTCTTCAGGAATCGCGCCGTGATTGGGCAACTGCACGATCAGGAATTCCAGATCCCTCTGTTTCGAGGCATCGCGCCAGTTTCTGATTAATTCCGGCAGCAGCTTTCGATATTGATGCGCCGACAAGGCATTGCTCTCCCCCTGGTACCAGAGCGCGCCGCGAAATTCGTACGGCAACAGTGGCGTGATCATTCCCTCATACAGCGCAGATACTGGCAGTGGCGGAGAGTCCAGTGTGGTCAGGCACTCAATCGAGAAGCCGGTCAGCGCATCGGGAGTAAGCGGCTCCACGATTCCCCATCCGTCCTGCCGCAGATCACGGAACAGAACGGTGACCTGTTTCCAGTCCGCGGTGGCCTTCATGATCGGCATGCCGTAATCGTCGTAGTCGTAGATTGTGGGCTGCCGAGATCGAAACCGAAACGACCCGTTCCCGCGCACCCAGAACCGAATGCCGGCATAGGCTGTCAGGTTGGTGGCAGAGTTATCCAATTTATAGTTCGCAGATAGTATGGCGTCTTGCGTTCCGTCCAGTCGCCCAGAGACGTGAGCGGCAAGGCCGTTGCCATCCCGCCCAGGCGTGACCAGATCGAAAATACTGTCGCCTGCCTCGCCCCACGAATAATTGAACGCCCCGCCCATGGCCGTGCGCGCGACTCCATTCTCAAAGTTAGCTAGCGGCATACCTTTGCCGTCAGGCGCAGCTGGGATCAGTTCGAAATCGTCAAACTCCAACTCGAATGGCAACGATGTCTCGGCGAACTGTCTTTCGGCAGGGGTTGCCCGGCTCCATTCATCAACCAGAGGCCGCGTCTCCGTGTCCGACTGCAAAACGTCCGGAGCGATCCACTCCTGAATGCTGGTGCCTGGCCACGCGCTTTCGATCATGCCGATCGGAACATTTTCATGCCGATGAATGTCGCGCGCGAAAAAATACGCCACTGCTGAAAATTCCTTTGCGGCGTCGGGAGTGCAAATCTGCCAGTGCGCCGGAAGCGTATTCTCTTGCGGCGACAGGGCAATCCTCTTCGGAACTGTAAAGAGTCTGATCTGTGGATAATTGGCCTTCGGAACCTCGGCCTCGGCGCCTTCGGACCCGCCTAGCGAAAAGGTCATATTCGATTGGCCCGAGGCAATCCAGACGTCGCCGATCATGACGTCTTTAATCGTGATCTCTTTCTTGCCCCGAATCACCATCGTGAAAGGCCCGCCCGCGGACAGCGCCGGTAAACGCACGCTCCACTTCCCAGCGCCCTCGGTGGTCGTGTTTGCGCTCTGGCCGGCAAGGCTCACCGCAACTGTTTCGCCGGCATCCGCGTTTCCCCAGACATGAATCTCGCGCCCCCGCTGCAGAACCATGTGATCACTGAAAACTGTGGGCATAGTCGGATCCGCCCAGCAATTTAGTGCGAACACCAGCACGCAAGCTGCCCCAGCAAAGCCCGCGATTCCTCGCAGCTCCAATCTTCGAAACCTATCTCTCATTTTTCCTCGATGATGAACAAGTCCCATGGCTTGATCGTGATCTGTTGCGAATGTGCCACTGAGGCCTGCGTCAGCAGATCGGTGCCAGCGCCGTAAGGATAGTTGAATGTTCGCGCATCACTCGAATAATTCAAAAAGTAGCGGATTGCTTTGCCGTTACGGTTGACACCATGCCGCGCGCGCACATTCGGCGGCAGACTCTGATCCGGACCTGTAAGCCCGGCACTCTCCAGCACGCCCAGCAATACTTTTTCCTGCAGTTTGTCCGTCAGCACTGTTCCTTCGTAGGTCAGGATCCCTTTGCCAAAGCGATTTCGCGTGACGGCCGGATACTTGCTGAAGAACGGATGATCGTAATACGCCAGCCCCTCAGCCGAGTCCAGCGTCAGCATTTCCGCCCAGTCGGAAACCTTATTCTCAGAGCCCACATGAAACGGGTCGTCCTTCAACGCCAGCGGCTGTCGCAAATCAGAAAATTCCTGGTAGTGAAACCCCGCGGCTTCACGCAGAATTCCAGGCATCATCGTCCACCGCACGGTGTCGTACTCGTTCGCGAATCCACTCTTGAAGGCCATCACTAAGTGCCCTCCTCCGCGAACGTAGTCGACGAGTTTGTTCAGAACTGCGTCGCTCGCCACGTATAAAGGTGGAACCACGATCACTTTGTAGTCCGCGACGTTCGTGTTTTCAGGAAACACGAAATCCACGCCCACGTTGTTCATATAAAGCGCGTGGTACATCTGCCGCAAGACGCTGCGGTAGTTGTCATGATCGCTGAACTTCATGAACTCGATGCCATAATGAGAGTCGTCGCTGTAGAGAATCGCAACCTGGTTCGGATGTCTGCAGTCGACAATCTCAGCCCCGATCCGCCGCAACTCGTGCGCGGTTCGGCTTACTTCTTCATACGCGCGACCAGGTTCAAGATCGTGACGTAGCACACCTTTCCAGTAAGTCTCCTGGCCGTAGTGAAGCGAATGCCAGTGCCAGTACTCGACCATGTTCGCACCCGCCGCCACATGGGTGTAGACATCGAGGCGAAACTGCCCGTCATAGGGCGGATACTGATTCTTGGAATCCCATCCGATTGCCTCCGCATTCGTCTCGGCGACCAGATAGTTTGTGTGCTTCAGAGAGCGGCTGTAGTCGCCTTCCATCGATGTCGCCTCGCCATCGAATTCATCCTGTGTGCCGTGATAAGGATTCACCGCAACAATGTCGAGACTCTTCGCGACCTCGTTCTCGTTCACTTCAGGCCGCGGAACTCCGGCAAAATCCTGGGTCACAAATTGGTCCGGACGCTTGTACTGATTCACAATCGACGCCTGCCACGCCAGAAAGTCAGTCGTGATCCACTGCGAATACCGCTCCCACTCCAGCTTCCATCCTGGATTAAGAATCCCTTCCTCCGGCGGAATTTCGGTCCAGTCGTTCAGCCGCTGTCCCCAGTAATTGAGCCCCCAGTCTTTGTTCAGTTCGTCCACATTCTTGAATTTGTGTTTCAAATACTCGACGAATCCCGCCTGCACATCGTGATTTGCCGCGCCTCCGGTCGAAGTCTCGTTATCAATCTGAAATCCGATGACCGCCGGATTGTCCTTGTAGTGCTCCGCGATCTTGCGAATCACGCGCTCGCAATAAAAGCGATAGGTCGGATTCAGCAGATCGGTGTTCTGCCGGAATCCGAATGTAATCGTGTGCCCCCCAAAACGCGTTATGACAATCTCAGGATGCTCTTTATACATCCACGCCGGAATTGAGTACGTCGGCGTTCCCATGATGACCTTGATCCCGGCCTTTTGCATGCGATCCACAACTCGGTCCATCCACGCATATTCAAATTGTCCGTCCTCCGGCTCCCACAAACCCCAACCTGACTTACCGATCCGCACCACGTTGATTCCCGCCTGCTGCATGAGTTCCACGTCTTTATCGAGACGCTCGTAAGGCATGTATTCGGGATAGTAGGCGGCGCCGTACAAGATCGTTTCCATTTTGTCGGGACGGAATGCCCCCGCAGCCTGGCTGCACAATGGACGCGCACAAGCTAAGACGCCAACCAGTAGAAGGCCGGCACGAGCCGTGATCAGCTTTCTAATCATGTTTCCCCGCAAGGTGAAAATGTTTGCAAGACAATTACTGCTGCCGGGTTGAGCAGTCGTGAGACTCGATGGCACCCCGATCCACAGCTCCGCACTGCGGAACAGGCGTTCCCAGAAAATCCCTCCCGCCGCTGTTCTCTGTCATCTTTCCGGAGTTGATCGCGGGCGAACCGCTTCGCAATGCAAAGCCGGCTGCGGTCTCCCGGCCAATCCCCGCGTGCCCTGCATCAACCAGCAGCGGATCACCTGTCAGCGCGTGTGGGTCGTCGGCAGCCTTCACCCCGTAGTAAATGTTGTAGTCGTAAACATTGTTCGTGCTCTTGCCCGGTCCCGGTGCAGGCACATATGATCCATCTGGATTGCCCGTCACGCCGTAGGAGAATCTCGCCGTGCCTTCCACATAGAAAATGTTGTTATAGAAATAGGTGTTCGTGGCCCATCCGGTCCAGTCCGTGTGCAGAACGAGATCCACGTCCTCATTCTTGCCCACGTAAATGGTGTTGTTATAGATGAGCGTGTCCTTCACGGGCCCCGAAAGCTTAATGCCGCGATGATGATCGTTCTGGCTGATGTTGTAGCGAACGATCGTGCCCGTATTCCCCGCGCTGTCAGCGGGACTCTGCGAACCTTCATTGCAGATCAGCAAAAATCCGCCATCGTTGTCGTGGCTGTAGTTGTACTGGATGATTGTGTTCCGGCTGTTCCAGTCGGAATCGAACCCTTCGGCGTCGTGCTGCCCGCGAGTTCCGTAGACCTCGTTGTACTGGACAATCGTGTTATCTGCGCTCCACGGCCAGATGCCGACGTTGTAATCCTGTGAGCGCTGGCTGGCGCGGCTGACGACGTTATACTCGACGATCGCGCCGTCCGTGGCAACATTCACGATTCCGTCGCCGCCGATGTCATCCAGAATATTATTTCGGATCACCACTCCCAGACTCGGATACCACTTCGACCGCTCCCAATGCGTCGACCAGCCAAAAATGCCGCTGCGGTCTACGCGCGTTATGTGATTCCCCTCGATACGCAGATCAACGAACCGGCTCGGCTTCGTGTCGCCGATCGCGCTGTAGGCGATGCCGCCGTTCACCTTCTCTTTGTCTGAGCCGTTCACGTCATGGATCGTCAGGTTCCGCAGATAGATGTGATGCATTTCACCGAAATTTTCAGTGACAACGTGAACTCCGCGGCGAGTGCCGGGGACCGCGCCAGTGTTGGTGATCTCAAGCTCGCCGATTTCCCAATACTCCTGATTCTTCAGCAGGACCGCGTCTTCCGCCAGCCCTGAGCCATTGATCACCGGCAGCGCATCGCCGCCATATTTATCGATGGCAATCGGAAGCTTCGCAGTCCCCGATCCCTTCGGCCACAACTGCCCAGTCCACACACCACCCGACTTAAAAAGAATGCGGTCGCCCGGATGGAAGCTGGTGGCATTTACTTTCGCCAAAGATTTCCACGGAGACGCAGCGGCGCCGGAGTTCGAATCATTGCCCGACGAAGAGTTTAGGTAATAGGTAGTGGCTCGCGTTCCTTCGCCCCGGGATCGAGCAGAAAGCATCGTCAATCCAGCAGCGAGCACGAACGAATAAAGCACAACTGACACCTGTCTGACCGAAACCCAGTTTCGGATTCCAGTGCCCTGGCCTTTGTGCTTGGATTCGTGATGCATTGCAAATTCCTGGAATTAGGATTGAGAGGAATGATACGGAAAAGCTGATGCGACGGGAACCAGACGGCTCCCGTCGCAACGAAAGTCGAACGTCAAAACAGAATCTTCACGGCCGCCTGAATAATTCGCTGGTTTCCGTAGGTGCGTGTGATCGATCCCAGCGTAGTCGGCGATCCGAGATCGGCATTCGGATTGGCGAAGTGAGGAGTGTTCGTCACGTTGAAAAACTCGAACCGCGTCTGCACTTTCATCGTTTCCGTGATCCCAAAGTCCTTGAAGAGCGAGACATCGCCGTTAATGTAGCCCGGTCCGGTCAGAATATTTCGCGGCGTATCGCCCGCAATGCACTGTCCGCCGGTGGGGGCCACGAATGCCGCCGTGTTGAAATACTTGTTCAGGGTGCGCTGGCCTTTGGGTATATTGGGATCTCCTACCAGATTTGGCCGCATACCCGGGCAAGCCTTAATTCCGCCGTTCGTAGTGACATTGCCGGGAGTGCCGGTCCGCATCCCGAGAATTCCGTTCAGCTCCCATCCACCCAGCACGAATTCTTCAGGACGGCCCCAGTTTCCGGCGAAGCGCTGCCCGCGTCCGAAGGGTAGATGATAAAGGCCGCTGAAGTTGAAGGAGTGCCGCACATCGAAGTCCGAAGAGGCGATCTCCGCGGCCAGGTCATAGGCATTCTGCGGGCTGTCGCTATTGATGTGTCCCAGATCGAACGGAGCCGGGCCATTGTCCATGGCGTGCGAGTAAGTCCAGTTCGCCAGGAAGTTTAGATTTTGCGAGACCCGCTTGGTAACCTTGACCTGCAGCGAGTTGTATTCGCTCCAGCCCACATCCGACAGTCCCTGAATCTGCCCGAGGTTCTTATCGATCAGGTCGTCGGCTTGCGTCGTGGGATCAATATTCAGATCGCCCACTTCATACGAAAGATGATGCCCGCGCGAAGCGACGAAGGCGGCCTCCACCGTGAAGTTCGACCCTACTTCGCGCTGCAGCGCAAGATTGAAACCCTCTGAGTACCCGGTCTTCATATTCGGATTTACAAAGAACGTCTGCTCGGAATTTCCGTTGGGAATCAGAGTGGGGACGTCAGCCGCGGGTATGCTGGTTGCTCCGGTAGGAATTGGTGGTGCGGAAATTCGCGTGAATCCCTGATCGACCTGATAGAAATAGCTGCCATTGCAATTGGTAAAACACGGCCCGTCGTATGGAATGTTCGTCCAGGACTGCTGGATCGCGAAGGGAAGATTCTTAGTCAGCAGATCTTCGCGCGCGTCATTCTCTGGCGAAAAGAAAAGTCCCCAGCCCCCGCGCAAAACCGTTTTCGGATCGATCTGATAAGCAAATCCAAATCGCGGCGCGAATTGATTCCAGCGTGCCTTCACCAGACTGCGAGAGTTGCCGCCGAGCCCTGCCAGTAGAATTGTTCCCCCGACGGCCGGGTCACCCGACGGGTTCGGCACATAGTTCGACGCCAGGTTGTGCTCCTCCGTGTACGGTGCCTGAAATTCGTACCGGATGCCATAGTTTAGCGTCAGCCGGGGCGTCACCTTGAACGTGTCCTGCGCGTAATAATCCATCTCCCAGCTGTGCGTGATCGGGTTGGTAAGCTGCAAGCCCATATAGTGGTCGAGAGGCAATCCGAGCAGTAAATCCGCGATATCGGCGCCGCCGGTGCCATACAGAGTCGCTCCGCTGAAATCATCGAGCGGACTGGTGTAGCTCCAATCGCTGGTCATCGAAAGATAAGGCCCGCCGTAGTATTGGAAGCCGGTGGGGAACAGCGAGAAGTTTGGATTCGAAGTCAGGCGCCGGAAATCAGCTCCGAACTTGAATTCATGTCTTCCGATTCCGCTGAGGGTCAGATTGTCGGCAAATTGCCAGTTCCGGTCCTTGAAGTAGAGCGGCTTGTAGGTTGATCCGCCCGTAAGATATCCCGCGCCGAGATAAATGTACGGATACGCGTCGGTCGACGGAAATCCCGGCACAGCAATGTTGGCCATGCCAAACTGAGTGCTGTAATCGTGCCCGTCGAGCAGGCTGTACTGCGCCAGGCTGAAGCGCGTGTAGCCGAGCCGGAATTCATTGATGAAGCGGCTGTTGAACAAGTGGGTTTCTGAAACCGAAAATCCCTGGTCGTTGTCGGTCTGGTTGTTCGCTTGATCGGCATCGCCTGCTCCCGGCACCGGCGTAGCTCCGTGAAAGGGATCGGTCGTCAGATCGTCGCTATCGTTGTAGTGAAAAACGAACGACAGCCGGTCATTGCTCGAGAAATTCTGATCCAGACGGGCGTCCCCCGTTTTGGCGTGGTCAACAACAGGAGAGTTCACTGCGAAGTTGTTGTACCAGCCATTGTGATCCCCAGTAAGATTCGGCTTCGGGAAAAAGTTCAACAGCGTAGCTAGTCCTGCCGCGCTGACGCGATCCGGTGCGATGACGTTGTTCACTCCAAGGTAAGAAATTTGCTGGGAACACGTACCGTTGCAACTCGCCGAAACGATGGGGTCATAAATCGGGATCTGGTTCCCGCTGTCCGGATCGACCAGATGCGTCAGATCTATCGAGCCATCGGAGTTCTGGATGATCTGGCTGATCGGAGGCACGGCATAGACGTAGTTGTAGGCCTGGGCACTATATAGGCCTTCGTAAGAAACAAAAAAGAAAGTCTTGTCCTTGAAGATCGGGCCGCCGAACGTTCCACCATAATTGTGCTGCTTCAGAATCGACGGTGGAACGTATTCGCCGTCGAAGCCGTAGGACTTGGCCGTGGTGAAGTTCGGACGGAAGAATTCGTACGCGCTGCCGTGCCATTTGTTCGTGCCACCCTTGGTTTGAATCGACACAACTCCGCCCGCCGAGCGGCCGAACTCGGCGTCAAACCCCGACGTGGAAACCTTGAATTCCTCCACCGCATCGACGCTCGGACGGTCGACCAGATCCCCGCTGCGGTTGCTTGTGGATTCCACTCCGTCAATCTGAATAGAGTTGGCATACTCGCGCTGTCCGCTGATCGAGTAACTGAAAGAGTTGATGCTTCCGCCGGCAGTCGTCACCCCCGCCGAGAGTCCCACCAGCGCCGTAAAATCACGCCCAAGCAGGGGAAGGTTGAGGATGTCCTGCGATTGAATGACGTCCCCGGTCTCGTTGCCTTCCGTCTGCAGCAACGTAGGGGCTGCAGTGACGGTCTCGACAGTGGCGACGGTTCCCACCTTCACCTGGAAGTTAATCAGTTGCTTCTGGTCGATCACGATGCGAACGTCCTTCACCGTGGCGCTGTCGAAGCCATCTTTCTCGACCGTCACGCTGTAGACGCCCGGCAATAAATTAAAGACGGCATAGTTGCCCTGACCGTCGGAGGCTCCTGGGTAGGTCACGCCCGTAGCAACGTTTAGCGCCGTCACTTTGGCCCCGATC
>Ga0209006_10005762_pt1 | contig 11253 bp, 12 predicted proteins | sample JacPin_JW_Ref_O2_FD_188567 | JGI IMG/M metagenome (GOLD analysis project Ga0209006, IMG submission 188567) | Forest soil microbial communities from Algoma, Ontario, Canada - Jack Pine, Ontario site 1_JW_Ref_O2 (SPAdes) (version 2) | ecosystem: Environmental > Terrestrial > Soil > Boreal... | reverse complement strand
CTGGCGGCGGTGTCGGCATCCTTGTCTTTTTCGCTGCCCATACCTTTCATGCTCGACATATCGTGACCTGACATGTCCATGCCCGGCATGGACTGCTGGCTGTTGGAGCCGCCGGTCGAGGGCGGAGTCTGCGTTTGTCCCCAGCTGGTACTGCAGATCAGGATGGCGGCGAAGAGCACGATTCGGTTGCGCATGTAAACTCTCCCTGACGATCTCATCTGATATTAACCCTGCCGCAGCACGAATGTTTTCGCAAGAGTTCGAGGGTTACCTGCGATTACAGAGGTAATCAGCGGAGCTGCGATTCGTGTTTTTCTTTGCGTCCTTTGCGGCTTTTTCTTTGCGAACTTCGCGAACAAACGCTTTCATTGTCTGCTCAGGGAAAGCTTTTACCGCAAAGTTCGCAAAGAAGGGCCGCAGAGGACGCAAAGAAAATCCGCCGTTTCGAGGTCCCCACGTTGGCGGCGTCTCACGATTTCTGCTACACCTAACTGCTTGATCTTCTGAAATTGACATCCTGAAAAATGGTCCTCTGGAATTACCTTTTTAAAATGACTCTGGAATTCGCCATCATTCTTTTTCTTGCGGGTGTGCTGGGGGGAGCGTTGAACGCCGTGGCTGGAGGCGGCAGCTTTATCGCGTTTCCGGCACTGCTGTTTACCGGCGTGCCTCCCATTCCGGCTAATGCCACCAACACGATCGCGCTGTGGACGGCGGCGGCGGCCAGCGGCGGTGCCTATCGCAAGCGCCTGGATGTTCCTCGCCGCGTAATGATCCCGCTTCTGGCGGCTAGCCTGATCGGCGGATTAGCTGGAGCGCTGTTGCTGTTAAAAACTCCAGCCCAAACTTTTATGCGAGTGCTGCCGTGGTTGACGCTGGGTGCGACCTTGCTCTTCGCCTTTGGGAAGAAATTGGCAGGCGGACGCCAGTCCGTTCTAGAGCATGAAGCGACCGGAGGGGCCCTGGTCGGAGCCACGTTATTTCAGTTAGCGGTCGCCGTTTATGGCGGCTACTTCGGAGGCGGCATGGGCATTGTGATGCTGGCTATGCTGGCCGTGCTGGGCATGAAAGATGTCCACTCCATGAATGCATTGAAGAGCGTAATGGCGTTTGTGATCAATGGAGTCGCGGTCGTCACCTTCATCATTGCCCGCGCGGTGTATTGGGAACACGGCATCATCATGATTGCTGGAGGAATCCTGGGCGGATACGTGGGCGCGCACTACGCGCTCAAACTACCGCAGGCCTGGATTCGGGTCTTCGTTGTTCTGACGGGCGTGGGAATGACCGTATATTTCTTCTGGAAATCCTATTGAAAAGCAGGGGCTAGGGGCTAGGGGCTGGTTCGTCTTCTCGCCTGATGCCTAACCCCTGGTCCCTGGTCCCTGGTCCCTGCCCCCTGATTTACTGGATTGGCTGTGAAGTGTGGTCGTGAACAATGCGCCACTGGCCGTCCTGGTTTTCGAAAATCGCTGTCCAGCGGAAATTGCCCATCTCGACTTTGCCGGCGGTAGTGGTCATCTCTTCTTTCACGGTAGAAGTAACCCAGACCAGATCTCCGTGAGGATGAATTTCCGTGTCGTCGTTCAGCGTAAACCGGGCGCTCTTGTAACTGGTGGCTAGAGCCTGCACGCCCTTCGCGTATTCGTCCCAACTGTTGTACTTCAGCGGAGCGATGTCGAAGAAAACGTGTGGACCGGTGGTCGCGTAATATTTCGAGACATTATCGGCATTGAGAGTCGACCAGCCATCCCATATTTTCTGCAGGTACGCTTTGTCGGGCGTCGGACCGGCGGATTTCTTCACGGGCGACTTCTTCATTTGGGCGAAGCTGGACAGGGTCAGGGTGAGCAGACACAGGGAAACGGTGAGAAAGCGCTTCATTGGTTGGGTCCCTCCAAAGAGATTCGGCGAAATTCTCGCACAGCCGCGCGAAAACCTCAAAGCGGCCCGAGGCGGGAAAGCATTGCCACATAGGACTCTGCGGAGAGCCTTTCCGCATTACTTCCGCACGACTTCCGTTTGACCGATTTCCACAGCGCACGTTAGAATAGTTGAGTTTGCCTGTACTGGCCGACCCGTTCTGGAGACGCCTGCCTTGGCTGCTGAAGCGCCGGGGCGGAAAAACACAGCAAGCATAGGAATTCAGCAAGCCCCTGGGTTGCGCCCGTGTGCGCCGTGGGTCGGGATGGAAAGTCCCGCTTGAAGATTCCGGGCTGAATTTCGCGATATTTGATTTCACGACATTTGACGGAGGGCAGACGTATGTACGCGGTTATCCGCGCCGGTGGAAAGCAGTACCGGGTGGCGCCCGGCGATGTGGTTCGAGTGGAGAAGATTGTCACCGGCAGCGATGGCCTGGTGGAGTTTCCGGTGCTGGCGGTTTCCAGCGAAGAGGGCAATGTGGCCACGCAATCGGATGCTCATGTAACCGGCCAGGTCGTGGAAGAAGGTCGTGGCGCAAAGATCCTTGTCTTCCATTACAAGCGCAAGAAGCAGTACAAGAAGCTGCGCGGGCACCGGCAGGCTTATACGGCGGTTCGTATCACCGAGATCGCGGTCGGTGGGCAAAGCTTCAAGGCTCCCGATCTTCCGAAGAAAGAACCTAAGGTGAAGAAGGTGAAGGCCGAGGCAACGGAAGCGCCCGAGGCGGAAGCGTCGGCGAAGAAGAGTTCGGCCAAGAAAAAGGCGGCTCCGAAGAAGGCTGCGAAGAAGTCGTCCACCAAGAAGAAATAAAAACTCGACGGACAATGCGTCCGTCTCTACACGATTTAAACGAGAGCTGAGAACTGACTTATGGCACATAAAAAAGGGCAAGGCACTTCAAGAAACGGCCGCGACTCAAACGCGCAACGGCTTGGATTTAAGGCATTCGGCGGGCAGATCGTGCCTGGCGGCACCATCATTGTGCGGCAACGGGGCACGCGCGTGAAGCCGGGACTCAACGTGGGCCGCGGTAAAGACGACACTCTCTTCGCCAAGATCACGGGACGCATCAAGTTCCTGAACAAGGGACAGATGGGCAAGTTCGTGATGGTTGAGCCGGTGGAAGTGAACTAACGTCTTCGTGGTTAGAGCCGCGCGGGCAGCAGTGCCCGCGCCACACAACTCTCGGACACAGCCTCTGCCTGCGGGCCGAGGCTTTTTTGATTTTCGGCTTCTCCCTGGTGCTGCACAACAGCAGATAACGACTGACACAGGGATCGGCCTGCGACTAACGGCTAACGACTAACGACCAGCGACGTTCTTATGTTTATCGATGAGGCGAAAATTCGGGTTAAGGCCGGCGACGGCGGAAATGGCTGCATGGCCTTCCGGCGGGAGAAATTTGTTCCGCGCGGCGGTCCTTCCGGCGGAGACGGCGGCAAGGGCGGGGACATTGTCATGGAATCCAGCGAGCGCCACAACACGCTGGTCCATTTCCGTTTCAATCCCGAGCACACGGCGCAGCGCGGACGTCACGGCGAAGGTTCGAACAAAACTGGACGCGATGGTGACGGTATTGTTCTGAAAGTTCCTGTCGGAACCATCGTCTACGACGACGAGACCGGCGAAAAGATTTTCGAGTTTACTCATTCTGACCAGAGTTTCGTGATTGCGCGCGGCGGCCGTGGCGGACGCGGGAACGCGCGCTTTGCCACATCCGTGCATCAGGCGCCGCGCGAACACGAGGAGGGACGCGAAGGCGAACAACATACGTACCGGCTTGAGCTGAAATTGCTCGCCGATGTAGGACTGGTGGGATATCCGAATGTAGGCAAGTCAACGCTGATATCGCGCATCTCGGCGGCACGGCCGAAGATTGCGGACTATCCGTTCACTACACTCGAGCCGAATCTTGGGGTTGTCGCAGTCGGCGACGTCAAGGACGAAGTCAGCTTTGTTGTGGCCGATATTCCCGGGCTGATCGAGGGTGCACACACCGGAGCAGGACTGGGCACGCAGTTCTTGCGGCACATTGAGCGCACGCGATTGCTGGTCCATCTCGTCGATGTTTCCGACTCCAGCGGGCGGCCGGATGTAGTCAAGGATGTCGAAGTGATCATTGGCGAACTCGGCAGCTTTGGAGCTCATCTCGAAGAGAAGCCGATGATCATGGTCGCATCGAAAATTGATGCGGTTAACAAAGACAAGCTGGCGGCGCTGAAGAAGTTTTGCAAGAAAAAGAAATTGGAGCTCCATGAAATTTCCGCGGTGACCGGCAAGGGCATAAAGGAACTCATCCATGCCATGGCCGATGAGCTTACCCGCCTGCGCGCTCAGCCTGAGTCCAGTCAAGCGATTACTGCGGAATAATTTCCTCCACTCAACTGTCAGATTCACCTTTAAAACGAACCCTTAATAAGACATTTCCTTATTAAAGCAAAAGGCGTTATCCTTTAATAAGGCATTTCCTTATTAAAGGTTCGCTTCCATGTCCAAACGACGGGTTCTGATTAAGCCGTTGCGCTTCAGGCTGGATTCGTACGTAACCACGAGTGTGACGGGCAAAACCTTAAAAGCCTACACTCCCGTCCCACTCCCGCCCAATCCTCCCGTGAATCTTGGCCGGCTTCATGGGCGCATCGAGCGCGCCGATCTCGCCGTGGGCCGTCTCGACGGCCTCTCGAGTCTGATCCCGGACACGAATCTGCTGCTATATTCCTACGTTCGCAAAGAGGCTGTGCTGTCTTCGCAGATCGAGGGCACGCAGTCGTCGCTCTCGGAGTTGCTGCTTTTTGAAAACAGCGCCGCGCCTGGCGTACCCGTGGACGACGTGGAGGAAGTTTCCAACTACGTGGCGGCGATGCAGCACGGGCTCCGCCGTCTGCGCAACGGCTTCCCGCTTTCGCTGCGGTTGATTCGGGAAATGCATGCAATTCTGCTCCGCGGCGGCCGGGGATCCAACAAGACTCCCGGCGAATTCCGGCGATCGCAGAATTGGATCGGCGGAACGCGGCCCGGCAATGCCTTATTTGTTCCACCTCCGCCGAATCGCCTGATGGAGTGTCTCGATCCCTTCGAGAAGTTTCTTCACGACGAGAGCGAGTCACTGCCTTTATTGGTTAAGCTGGGCTTGATTCACGTTCAGTTTGAATCGATCCACCCTTTTCTCGACGGCAACGGCAGGCTGGGACGCCTGCTGATCACGCTGCTGCTCTGTGAGAAAAAAGCCCTGCGCGAACCGCTGTTGTATCTGAGCCTTTTTTTCAAGACCCATCGCGACCACTACTACGATTTGCTGCAGCGAGTCCGCACGGAAGGCGCGTGGGAAGATTGGCTGGCTTTTTTTCTGGAAGGAATCGAAACTACCGCCGGCGAAGTTTCCAAGGCTGTAAGGCGGTCTCTTGCCTTGTTTGCCGCTGACAGAAAAAAAATCGCGACCCTGGGCCGGGCATCGTCCTCGGCGCAGCGCGTGCATGAATACATGCAGAAGCGTCCGATCGCGAATATCACAGCCATGTCGAAAACGCTTGATTTATCGGTGCCCACGGTGACGGCTGCGTTGCAGCATCTCAAACAACTAGGCATCGCCAAGGAGATGACGGGCGGCAGAAGGAACCGCCTATTTTCGTACTCCAAGTATCTCGCGATGGTAGCCGCGGGAACCGAGCCGATTCGCTGACGCGCACCGACGTGGAACAGTTTTCACGCCGGACGATTTAGTCCGCGAACTTTACGCCCGCGCCAGCGGCCCATGCTGGAAGTGATATTGCAAAATGCGCGCGGCCAGCGCGGGATTCACGGAGGTTCCACGGCTCTCGACCGTACGCACGACTTCGCCGCGGCAGACGACCTCCGTGGCCGAGAGTCCGGCAATTTCCGCCGGCAAGACCAGATTGATTTCCAACTGTGAGCTGGGCTGCAATGCTTCGTCAGCCTGGAAGAGCATGCCCGAGCGGCTGATATTTTCGGTGGTGCCCTCATGCCAGGTTTTCTCTCCAAGACGGCGATAGCGCAGCGGCAGATGCAATTGGAATCGTTGTGCACGGGCGGGCGGAATCTCCCGCGACTGCACGGCTTGACTTGGTTTCGCGAACAGAGTGGGCATGGCAGCCTCCGGAGAAGTTGCATCGAGCACTTCGCGCACCTTGCTTCGCAGGTCGCGAAGGTTGAAGGGTTTCTGCAGCAGGCGCACCCCGGCGTCCAGCATGCCGTTGTGTCCGATCACGTTTTCCGTGTAACCGGACATGTAGAGAATTTTCACGTTAGGACGAATTTCCGAAATTCGCTGCGCTAACTCCCGGCCATTCATGCCCGGCATAATGACGTCGGTGAGCAACAGGTGGATCACTTTTTCGTGTGCCACCGCGATCTGCATCGCAACCGCGCCGTCGGCGGCTTCGATTACCTTGTAGCCCTGCTTCTCTAGATACTGGCGTGCGAGATAACGAAGGTTCGTTTCATCCTCTACCAGCAGGATCGTTTCCGTACCCGGTTCCACTCTCTGCTGTTCAACGGGCGTAGCAACCTGCACCACAGCTTCGCCGGTTGACGCAACCCGCGGAAGATATATCTTGAAAGTGGTTCCTTTCCCCACTTCGCTGTAAACCCAGATGTAGCCGCCGCTCTGCTTGATGATGCCGTAGACCGTCGACAGGCCAAGCCCAGTTCCCTTCGTTCCCTTCGTGGTAAAGAAGGGCTCGAAGATGTGTGACTGAGTTTCCGTGTCCATGCCGGCGCCGGTGTCGCTGATGGCCACCATTACATAGTCGCCAGGACGCAGTGGCGCGTGAAAGCGGGCGTACTCTTCATCCAAAGCCACGTTGGAAGTTTCGATCGTGAGCTTCCCCCCCGAGGGCATAGCATCGCGCGCGTTCACGGCCAGGTTCATGATGACCTGCTCGATCTGCCCGGCATCGGCGCGAACCGGCCACAGCCCAGTGGCCGGCACCAGCACCAGGTCGATATCCTCGCCGATCATGCGGGTCAGCATTTTCAGATTTTCCGTGGCCACGTCATTGAGATTGACCACTCTGGGGGCGAGCATCTGCTTGCGGCTGAAAGCCAAAAGTTGCCGAGTTAATGACGACGCCCGCTCGGCGGCGCTGGCAATCTCCTGGGCCGGACCGCGCAGCCGCGGCTCGTCGCCGAGACGTTCCAGCAGAAATTCCGAATAACCGGAAATCACCATCAGCAGGTTGTTGAAATCATGAGCGATGCCGCCTGCCAGGCGGCCGACCGCTTCCATCTTCTGTGCTTGGCGAAGCTGTTGCTCCAGGGCGCGGCGCTCAGTTACATCCTCGGCGAACAACTCGAACACCACGCCACCTTCCCGGCCGTTGCTGACTGAGCGGCCGGAGACGCGAACCACAGTAGTAACGCCGTCCTTGCGCTTCCATTCCGCCGTCAGCCCCTTGAACGGTGCCGAGGATCGCAGAAAGTCGGCGAGGTCGAACCAGCGATCGTTCTCGGCGTAAAGCCCGAAGATGTGCTCTCCGATCAGTTCATCGGCCGATGCGTGTCCCAGCAACTCGACGAATGCGGGATTTACGTCGAGAATCTTTCCCGAGGCATCGCAGCGGCACACGCCGTAAGGAGCGTTGGTCACCAGCGACCGGAAATTGAGTTCCGAGTGCCGCAGATTCTCCTGCGCGGCGCGCAAGGCCGCGTTGAGCCAGCAGATGAGCATGGCGATAAAAAAGAACAGCGAAAGCCGGATGATGGCCGTGCGCAACTGCGCCGGACTATGCTCGCCGGCGAGCGCGAAGTAGGCGCTCACGGTGAGGGCGAAAGCGGTGGCGACTACGCCCGGCTTCCAACCGCCATACCAGGCGCTTACCATGACAGCCACCCCAAACAGGGCGAGCCGGCTTTCTGACACATCCGCGAGCAGGATGGTAGGGATTAGGGCCAAGGCAGTGCTGAGGACGGCGACCCCATACCGCAAAATGGGCGCACGTGCTGCCGGAATGCGGAGTAGGGGGAGGGTTACTCGCATGTCAACCATGCTAGTTCTAAAATGGGAAACAGGATAGTTACAGGAGTTCATCCTGGCTCCGAAAACGACACGGGTTGGCAAGGCCATTGGCCGAGCAGGCGGTGGCCAGTCGGACAACCCGAGAAGTCTTCGCTATCCAGACACGACAGATAGGACTAGAGGGTATGCATGAGAACTGCATTTCGGTTGGAGCGGCAGAGCTACCAGCCAGCCGCGAAGCGGCGACAGAATATAGCCCACGGCGCAAGCCGTGGGTCAACCAGCGGAGATGTGCAAGCCCCGGAGGGGCGCAAGACTGCGTTGGGACAACATGAGACGACGATTTCAGCCTTCCGTTGCCCCCTCCCCTCGACGCCAGCGTTCGAGGAAATCAGCTGGGGTGTCCGGAGGAGCTAGTGAAAGATGTGCCCGATAGATTGGCTCCATGACCAGAAAGAACAGCCGTCCCGTAACTTGAGCCATGGCGCGCCGGTAAGCCTCGTACTCCTCTTTTGAACAATTTGATCGCACCAATTCAAGGGAGTTTCCGAGCAATTTATTCGCCTGTTCGGCGAGCCCGACCGTTCGTCTAGCCATATCGGCATCGCGAATCATCGCATCTCCTTGGATGGTATGAGGTGTCGGTATTGTATAGTCGCACCGACGGCCCCATGAACATCGGACTCTTTGGCGGAACCTTCGATCCAGTCCATAAGGGACACATGGCGTTGGCACGGGCAGCGATGGAACAGTGCCAGCTCCATCGGATTCTGTTCGTGCCGGCGAACATTCCTCCGCACAAGCAGAAACAGCCGCTGTTGCCGTTCGTCCACCGTTTTGCCATGCTGGCGCTCGCCACCGCGGAAGAAAAGGCTTTCGTGCCGTCGCTATTGGAGGCGCCGGAGGAGGATGTTGCTGCCTCCCGAGCGGCCGTACAACCCAAGGCGAAATCTGCTCCGAAGCCGTCTCCGAACTATACGATCGACACCGTCAGACGCCTGAAACAGTCGTTCAAGGCCAGCGATAAATTGTTCTTCCTGATCGGGATGGATGCGTTTGCCGACATTGCTAAGTGGCACCAAAGCGAGGCGCTGTTTCGCGAGTGTGAATTTGTGGTCGCGAGCCGCCCCGGCTACTCCCTGGCCGATGTTGCCAACGCCTTGCCTGAGAAGCTGCGCCCGCGTCCGGAAGTGACCAAGCCGTTCCACAAGCAAGCGGCCACCGGAGACCTTATGTTGCCCGGAGCCTCGATCCATTTGCTGGCCGACCTGCATCAGGCGGCTTCGGCGACGGCTATCCGCGAGGCTGCGGCGGCGGGGAAGCCGCTGGGACGATTTCTGGATGCGCCGGTGTTCGAATACATCCGAAAAATGGGACTCTACAAATAATCCGCCTGGGTCAATTTAAAAAAGTTTGTATCAGGGCCCCCAGCGGCTAAAAAGCCGAGATTGATTTTGGTGGAACTTACTTACGGTGCGGCTGGAAGCCGCACCCTTTCAAAGCAAGGCTCGAATCTGAGTTTTTCCGCAGGCCTGTGAAGGCATACCCTGATACGAGTCTTTTCAAACTGTCCCGATACAAATAGTGCCGCGACTGTCGCCGAAATTTCCATCGACCAGCTAGAATGGAAGTCCAATTCAGAAGGCAGGCGTCCTAAAATCGCCGAAGTGCAAGGACAAGGACAGGTTCCATGGCTCAAAATCATTACGTCACGAAGGCCAAACGGCGGCAAAAAAGTTCCAAGCGTAAGGACTCGACCGCAGCCACGATGGCAAAACTGCGCAAGCTTGCCGCCGCGGAGGCCAAGAGCTCCGCCAAGTCGTAGGACAACCACCGAATGAAGAAGAACGAACTCAAAAAGCAAGTCGCCTCTGCCATTCAAGCCTGCCTGGAAAAAAAGGCCGAAGAGATCAGCATTCTGGAAATGGAAAAAGGCTCGGGAGCCTTTACCGACTACTTTGTGCTGTGCAGCGGGACCAATCCGCGGCAGGTCCAGGCCATCGCCGACGAGGTCGAGTTGCGCCTCAAGGCTGCCGGCATTCGTCCCAACAATGTCGAGGGCTACAAGCAGGCCGAGTGGGTGCTGGTGGACTACGTCGACTTCGTGGTGCACGTCTTCTCAGAGAAGGCGCGGAAGTTTTACGATCTGGAACGCCTGTGGAAGACTGCCACGCGTCTGGAGCCTGCCGACCTGAAGGCCGCCGAACCAAAGACCGCACTCCGCAAGCCGAAAGTTGTGGCCAAGCCGGCCGCAGCAACGCGAGCGCCGAAAAAGAGTGTTCCGAAAAAGAAGAAGAAAAAGAAAGCCTAGCTGGAATATCCCTTCATCCGTCATCCGAGTTAATCTGTCATCCGAGTTAATCTGTTATCCGAGCTAATCTGTCATCCGAAGTTAATGTGTCTTCGGAAGCTAATCTGTCATCGCGAGCTCGATGGTGTCATCCCGAGCAACGCGAGGGACCTGGGTCTTTGCCGGCGGCACCGGTTACGCCGCCAAGAACCGAGGTCCTCGCTCGGGATGACAAATCGCGGCGAGCCCCACCCGTGAAAATCAAGATTGCATGGATCGGGAAGACGAAAGAGCCGGCAATCGCCGCGCTGACCGCGGAGTATCTCAAGCGGATCGTCCGTTACGCGCCTGTGGAAGGAGTCACGCTGCGTGACGAGACAGCATTGCGTCAACTCTGCGGAGGGAAGGGTGCTAAAGGCGGCGCGAAATCCACGCTCATTCTGATGGACTCGCGAGGCAAGGAATTCTCCTCCGAACAATTCGCCAAATTTCTCGGCGATTATCAGGACCGCAATCCCCTGCCCCTCGTCTTTGCGGTGGGCGGCGCCGACGGATTCAGCGCCGAGGTGCGAGCTGCGGCTCAGAATACGATTTCACTGGGCAAGATGACGCTGGCGCACGAACTAGCGCGAGTGATTCTGCTGGAGCAGGTCTACCGGGCATTCACGATTCTGAAGGGATACCCGTATCACTCGGGGCATTGAACCGGGCGCGGGGTTTCGGGCCATCGTCACTTGTGGCCGGGGTTTTAAGTGAGATCGCCGGGTTGGTCAGTCGATTCTGTTTACTGCCGGTTTGCCCGTGATCCAGGAGTTTCTGAAATCGATTCACACAAGCCCGGCTTACGGTTATCGATGCGCCAGCAGAAGCGACAGTCATCAAGGCTACAAAAGATTTGACCTTACACCCCAGAGTTCGCTCAATGCTTCTTCCACCTTGCAAACGCCTTTTGCATGCGCGGATCGGTAAAGAGTTTCATGCAAACCTCGCGCTCGACGGGCCCAGCCACCACACAGTGCAGGTCGGTCCGCCGGGCTACCTCTTTCGCCGGGATACTAATCTG
>Ga0209006_10005761_pt1 | contig 11253 bp, 5 predicted proteins | sample JacPin_JW_Ref_O2_FD_188567 | JGI IMG/M metagenome (GOLD analysis project Ga0209006, IMG submission 188567) | Forest soil microbial communities from Algoma, Ontario, Canada - Jack Pine, Ontario site 1_JW_Ref_O2 (SPAdes) (version 2) | ecosystem: Environmental > Terrestrial > Soil > Boreal... | reverse complement strand
CTCGGTCAGGCGTGGATCGTGCACGACTTCGATCAACGCTGGGCGGTCGCGCTCGGCGGGCAACTGATCGCGCCCACCTCGACCAACGGCGTGGCGACGGACGCGTGGGAACAGGTCACGGGCTTCGTCGTCCGCGCCATGCTTCCGGAGATCAGTCCGGGCAGCTATTTCGCGCCGCAGGTGCGTTACGGAATTGATTTCGAAGGCAACGACGACGGCCGCATGTTGCGGCAGTTGCGCATCGCGCCGACCCTCAACATCAATCTGCCGCACAACCTGTTCCTTACGCTTTACCCAAGCCCGGATATTCGACTGAACTATGGGGCGCCGGTGTGGAACCAGACGGGCCGATTGTTTCTGCCGCTCAACTTCATGGCCGGCTGGAAGCCCACCGAGCATACCGTGATTTCGGCCGAGTTCGGCATTCCGATCATCAGGGACTTTCCCGTTTACACTTTCAAGACTCAATTGAGAGTCGGCTATTTATTTTAATTCCTGTTCCGGCGCTGCGAGCAGCGGCGATGAACACGTGGCGCGAGGCCATCGCCGCTGCCAACAAAATGCTAAGCGTAGTCCCGCGTTTGAGCCGCGGGGGGCGTCTCGAATCGCCGTGAAGCGGACATAGCAGATCGCGGCCGCGTACGTCGCACTTGGGCGGATTGCGGGCCTACAGGGGTCCCCTCGGGAAGGACCGGAGTCTGGGGAAAGCCGGCATTCCGTAGCGATCACGAAATTGCCTTCACCGCCCGACGCGGAATTTGCCTCCTCGCGGGCGAGGCGTCGGCCTCGGACGGTTCGGTCGTGGGCGATACGCATATCCTAGACGAACGTCGCCAACATGGAGCAGGACTCAGCGTTCGACGCGCGGGCGCCCGGGATGCTTATCCGCGGCCGCTCTTCTGGCGTCCGGTAGGCCGCAGCTGGGGCTTGTGAACGGTGCGCACGGTCGTGGCGCTTGATGTCGCCGCCTAGCCTAAGGGCTGGCCGTTTGTGATCGCCGACATGAAGACCGGCCAGAGGTGGACGAGGTCATTGCCTTCCTCCCGGAGAAAGGACCATTCGCGCCGAAGCAGCGCGCGTCGGGCCGGTGCCGAGAAAAATCCTTTGAAGGAATTGTTGTTTGACGGCGTCCACTCGAGCCGGGTTATCCTGGGCGCAAACGATATGGATCTTATTCTTGTGATATATTTTCTGCTAAGTTTGCTCAGAGCCTCAATCAAATGAGCTTGAAGCAGGCGCCTGACCTGCACAGCAAGCGCAGCAAAAGACTGACGGGGTCATTTAAACAGGGACCGCCGACGCCATCGATTCCCTATGCTGGCAGCGAGGAGCCTATGGCCAAAATCGCCGATACCCATCACATTCTGCGCGGAAGCGAGCTCAAGCTGGCCCCGGGGGCGCGCGCGGTCGGCAAAGCCGATCGCAACGAGACCTTGAAGGTGACGCTTTGCCTTCGCCGTCGCCCCGATCAGCCGCCGCCGCCCGATCACGGCTACTGGATGGCGACGCCGCCCCATAAGCGCAAGTTCCTTTCGCCCCAAGAATTTGCAGCCAAGCATGGCGCGCTGCCGGCGGACCTCGACGCGGTCACTCAATTTGCGCGCCGCAATGGGCTCGAGGTCGTCGGGACCAGCGTCCCCGGCCGCACAGTCGTCCTTTCCGGCAGCGCGGTGAAAATGAGTCGGATCTTCGGGGTCGAACTCATGCGCTACGAATCGGACTTCGGCGCCTATCGCGGCCACGAAGGCCCCATCTGCGCGCCGCACGAGATCGCCGACGCCGTGACCGCCGTCTTCGGCCTCGACAACCGGCGCCTGGGAGGCGGCCACAACACCGATCCGTCCGGTGCCGGAGAGACGACGCCCCAGGTAGTCGCTCAGCTCTACAATTTCCCGACGCCCGCGGACGCCACCGGCCAGACCATTGGCGTCATCGAGTTCTCGGGCACGGTTCCTCCCGCCGCAGGATGGACGCAGAGCGACATCGACAACACCCTGCTCACCCAGTTCAGTCTGCCGAAATCGACGACGCCCGTTGATGTCCCAGTCACCGGGTCGAACAACGGGGGCGTCAATCCCGACACCGACGGCGAGGTCACGCTCGACATCTGCGTCGCCGCGGCGGCCGCGCCAGGCGCCACGATCCGGGTCTATTGGGGCACGGACCAAACCTCCCCTTCCGATTGGGTCGCCGTCCTGACCCAGATTCTGAGCGAGCCCGCGGCGACGCTGCCGCACGCAGTCACGAACAGCTGGGTTCTCTCGCAGGGAGACGACCTCATCTCCCTTTCCCAGGCCGACGAGGTCAGCAAGAAATTTCAGGACCTAGCGAACATCGGCGTGACCATGTTCTCCGCCTGCGGTGACGACGGGGCGCGCGCCGGATTGCGGGACGGCAAACAGCACGTGCAATACCCCGGCTCCGACCCATGGCTCACCTCGTGCGGCGGAACTACGATCAGCACCACGCCGTCCTACGTCGAGTGGGTCTGGAACGACTTCAACCCGAACCTCCCCGCCATGCCTCAGGCGACCGGCGGAGGCGTCAGCGCAATCTTCACCGGCTCGGTTCCTCCCTGGCAACACGCGGTGAGTGTGCCGGTGTCGAAGCGCGACGGCACGACAATCGGCCGCGGCGTGCCCGACGTGGCCGGCAACGCGAGCGTGGTCAGTGGCTATCCGATTATCGTCGACGGCGCGCTGCAGAGGCTATGCGGCACGAGCGCGACGGCGCCCCTTTACGCCGGGCTCATGGCGCTCATCACAAAGCAGCTCGGTGCGCGCGTAGGCTTTCTCAACCCGACGCTCTACGCGTTCCGCGACACGGTCTGCCGCGACGTGAACGCCTTCCAGCTTCCCGGCTCGCCGCAAGACAACGGCGTGCCGGCGTGGACGGATCCGAACACCGGCACTTCCTTCCCGGCGGTGACGGGATATCCGTCCGGACCGGGCTGGGACGCCTGCACTGGCTTAGGCGTCATCGACGGCGGCGCGCTCCTGGCCGCTCTTCAGGGCGTCTTCGCCCCCGATCTCCAGTTCATCCTCGACCGGACCCAGTTCGGCAAGGCCGAGGTGACAGCGGCGCTCGAAATCGCCACGCCGGCGCTGATCCAGAGCTCGTTCTACATCGTCGTCGACGGCTTCACCGCACCTCAGCTCGGAATCATTGCCGCCGATCTCAGCGGCAAGCCGTCCCACGCGCCAACCTTCGCCTCCTCGCTCGGCGGCGTTTCAGTGGTCGCGACTTCGCTCATCGCCGAGGACGTCTCACTGCCGCCAAATACGCCGCAGCGCTTCACCTGGGTCTGCGCGGCGCAATTTCCCGATACGAGCGCGTTTGCGGGCGCGCCGACCACTGTGACGTTCACCGCGAGCATCAAGGCCGTGTCAGGCAAGGCGACGGTCGCGCTCGTGCTCGAGGCTGATCCGTATGAGGACGACGGGCCGACATGGTGGCTCAGCGACGACTTGCGCGTGTTCCAGGTCTCCGGCACTAACCCGTCGCTGCCGGCGGTTCCGACCGTCACGCTGCCAGACACCGGCGACCCGACCAATGACGCGCCGAACTTCATCAACGCCCTCATCGCTGCATTCAACGGCAATACGACGCCGCCGCCCAATCATCCCTTCGACACGATCTCGACCGACGAGACGGTCTCGCAAGTGACGATTTCGCCCCTCGATCAGAACTCGAAGCCGGTCTACAACTTCGCCGTCGCTCGCGTGCGCTACCAGTCGACGGTGAGCTCCGATCTGGCGCGCGTCTTCTTCCGCATCTTCCAGGCGTCCACGACGTCGACCGCCTACAATACATCGACCTACGAGGTCACGCCGACGCCGACGCCGGCGAACAAGAACACGAAGAAGATCCCTCTCTTCGGCGTGGACGGGGTTGGGAACGTCGTCGCCGTTCCCTGTTTCGCCGCCGCGCGCGTCACCGGCGCCGCGACGCTCGACACGCAGACCGACCCAATCAACGCCACGACCATCGCCGCGGGCGGGGGCGGCGCGATCGCCTATACGTATTTCGGCTGCTGGCTCGACATCAACCAGCCGGCGGCGAACGTCGTGCCGAGCACGCCTGTTACGGTTGGCTTTCTGGGGCCGGTGACCTCGGGTCAGTCGGTGCAGGGTTGGATCGCCAGCAATCACAGCTGCCTCGTCGCCGAGATCTCCTACGACGACGATCCCGTTCAGCCCGGCGAGACGCCCTCCTCGTCCGACAAGCTCGCGCAGCGTAATCTCTGCATCGTCCCCGCAGCGAATCCCGGGGTCGCCGGCTCACGGCGCATCCCGCAGAGCTTCGACGTCCGGCCGACCCAGGCCGAGCTTCCCAAGGGCGCGAAGGTCGACGAGCTCATGATCGATTTCGGCGATACGCCGCGGGGAGGCAATGCGGCGATCTTCCTTCCCGGCGTCGACGCGGCCAAGGTTCTCGAGGTCGCCGCCACGATGTACCCTTCGACCCGGCTCACGCTCGCCGACGCTCACACGCTCCGTTGCCCGGCCGAAGGCGCCGCGTGGATTCCGGTGCCTAAGGGCGGCGTCACGAATTTCGTCGGGCTCCTGACCGTCGACCTGGCGCAGGGCGTTCGCAAGGGCGACGCCTACACGATCGTCGTGCGCCAGGTCACGACCCAGGTCGCAAACGTGGATGGGCCTCGCGGCGCGAACGCGGTTTCGCCTGGATCGACATTCGAGCGGCGCATGCTGGGCTCGTTCCAGATCACGGTTCCCGTCTCGGTCAAGGAGGAATTGCTCGGGCCATCGGAGCAATTGCTTGCGATCATGCGCTGGGTCGCCCAGGGCAAGCCGCCGGGCGATCGCTGGACGCCGGTGCTCGACCGGTTCGTCGAGCAATTGGCCGAGCGGGTCGAAGGCTTCGGCGGCGATCCGTCGAAGATACCGCCGTCGCCGATCGGCTTCTTCCCGCCGCCGCCCGAGCCGCCGATCGCGGTCAGCTACACCGGCAAAGTGAAGGCGCTCCGCTACGACCGTTTCGGCGATTTCGACGGCTTCATCCTTGAAACGCTGCGAGGCAAGGAGGTCAAGATTCGAAGCCGTGAGCCGCCGATCGAACGGCTTGTCGAGCGCGCTTGGCGCGAGCGTATCCTCTTGACCGCGCATGTCGCGGCCCACGAGCACGACCGCCTCGTGTCGCTGACGCTGCTCGGCCCTCCGTGGGAGTGAGGCGAGGGGCTTCGTCGGCAGCATCGGAGATCTCGATCGATCGCTTCGCGAGCGCCGAGGTGACAAGGCTGCTCATGCGGGGGGACGCCTTTCTTCGAGGTATGCAGCCGTCGCGCTGCCGTTTGCCGTGAAGGAAAGTTGTCGGAGCCCTGACCCTACTCTTTGATCCGCTTCAATATTGGGATGACGCCACCCGGTCGAGACGGCCGCATTTCCTTTTGTGTGGGCTGGCAGCCTACGCCCGCTAATGGCGCAACCTTCACCTTCGGCCGAAGACCGCTTTCTCACGCTCTCCGCCCGTTCATCGGCTCGAACCCGAAGGTCGCCTTCGGATCGAATTGACCCGTTCGGCAAGTTCTCAACGAATGACCGCTCTTTGCGGATATTGTTGAAAAACTCGCAAATTGAGCAACTGCGAAAATCTCGTTCCGGCGCGCAAAGCGTCGTCTAAGCTCGTGGTCGTCACGGGAAGCCGTATGGGAGGGTCATAGGCAGCAAAGCCAGTCAGTCCGCCGAACCCCCTAAGGAATTCTCCATCGAGGCTGCCAACGGTCTTCTGAATTGTGATAGACGCAAAAATTCAAGTTTTTCAACAGTATCTGCGCGAAGGAGACGGCTGGAGTCGACGTGAGGACTAAACCGCTCGCGCGGTAGGGGCGGCGAGGTGCGAGCGCGCTGACGCCGCTTATAACCACCCTAAAGGCGCGGATGACGGTCCCCCGTTGAATCTCATGGTTTCGGGCACTCCGACCCACTTGTCACCCAGGCCTCGACGAGCGCGCCCGCCTCCTTTTGCGTGCCTAGCGCTGGTTTGCGGCTGGCTCCGGGCGCCCACGCCCAACCGACCAGATGATCCTCGCCGATATGTTCCACGAGGCTCGCCAGCGACCGGTTGCCGTTGCGCACGGGATCCTTGATCTGGGCGCAGATCTCGCCGATCGTCTTGCCTTCCCAAGCCATCTCGCGCGGCGCGAGATGCCAGATCGGGTTACCCGGCACCCGCCCGGGGTCGAAGTTTGCTGCCTGATGGCAAATCGGACACCGCATCGCCGGAAGGCCGAAGCCGTCGGTGCCCCGTTCGACCGGAGGCTGATGAAGTCGCGCCGTGTCGCCCTGGCGCGGGCGGTCGCCGACGGGATGGCAATTGAGACAGCGGGGGCTGGTCAGCACCTTGCCGAGCTCAGTAAAATAAGCGGCCGACCGCGCAGCCGGATCGCTGATCGACGAAAAGCTCTCGACGCTGGCGAGATTGTCTGAAGCGACGCGGGAAACAGCGTACGCGGTCAATACGTTCGCCGGCAGCGCCACGGCTGCGACGAAGAGCGTGGTCCGCAGGTCAATCCGCATGATCAACTGCTTCGAAGGTAGCGCGCCGGATCCGCCAGGATCACGTTACGCACCGCTTGATGATATTTGATGTAGCCGGTGCAGCGGCAGAGGTGGCCGTCCAGCGCCTCGGCAATCGTCTTCTCGAGATCGGCGCGGGCGATCGGCGCCTTCGTCAGGCGCTCGAGAAGGACCTGGCCCTCGTTGAGGAAGCCCGCCGTGCAATAGCCGCACTGGAAGGCGAAATTATTAATGAAAGCCTTCTGCAACGGAGTGAGCTCACCGTCCTTCGCATGGCCTTCGACGGTGCGAATCGATTTGCCGTCGAAGCTTGCGGCCGGGACGATGCAGGTCGGGCTCGTATAGCTAGACCGGTCGGGATCATCGATGATAACCGCGCAACTCAGGCATTGCGCGGCGCCGCAGCCGAATTTGGTGCCGGTCATGCCCAGATATTCGCGCAAGAAATCGTTCATTGTCAGGTCGTCGCGCACGTCCTGTGGGCCGTAGGCGCGACCGTTGATGGTGACGGTGAGTGACGTCATTTGGGCGCTTTCCCGAGCACAGCCTGCTTGAGCATGGCTTGGGTCACCGGCAAGGATTGGAAGCGGTGACCGGTCGCGTCGTAGATGGCGTTGAGAAGCGCAGGGACTATCGGGGTCATCACGACTTCCGCCATGCCCTTCGGCCGCTCGTCGGCGTCAACGGGCGGCAATACGTCGACCTCGAGCCCGTCAAGCGGTAGGTCCGACCCCCGTGCGACGAGGTACTGACCGAGGTTCCATTTCCCATTGCCTGGCCCGTCCTCGTAAGGCGGCAGGGTCTCGAGCAACGCATAACCAACGCCCATTGCGAAGCCGCCCTGCGCCTGTCCCAGCACGACCTCCGGGACTAACGCCTGGCCGCATTCCAGCACGCTGTATGCGTTCGCGATACGCAGCGCGCCGGTTACGCGATCGATCTCGATGCGAACCACGGTGCCACACAATGTCGCATAGGTGGGACCGCTCTGGTTGAAGACGGTAGGCGGAAACTTGACGCTGGTGCGATCAAGACGAACGAAATCGCCGCCGCCGTGGCGGATAGCAAGGGCGTCGATGTCGGCCGTCCACTCCTCTCCAGCCACCGTGAAGGTCGCTTGCGACCATGCCCAGCGATTGAAGCCATGGGCCATCGCTCCGGTCACGCCATTCTGCGCATGAGCCTTGGCCGCCACCGCCCCTAAGGCCAGCGGGACAAGTCCGGGCATGATGAGCTGCCCGTCCTTCCAGCGAGCCTTCTCCCATTCCCCAGCTTTCGGATCACTCGGCGCGATGCCCCACAATTCGAGCGCCGCCGGCCACAGGCCAAAGCGGAAAATGACTCGCGCGGCCTCGGCCGCCGCGTGTGTCCCGGCAAAGGCGCCTGTCGAGGCGGCGGTCGCTGAACTGATCGCCGGCACCCAGCGCGGATCGCGCGCCGCCGCGTCCTGCGTCGTCTGATCGATGGTGTAGGAGTCGCCGGAGGTCACGAGATTCAGCGGGCCGAATGTGTCGACCTGGGCGAGGGCGACTTCGTCAGCGACGCCGCCCAGGTGAGCTGCGATCCGATTGGCGGCTGCTGTCCCGACAGCGTTGCCAATTTCGGTGGCGTCGCAACGGATCGTAATAAGACCGTCGGGAGTGATTTCGACGGATCCCAACACAGTGTCCCCTCCGGTGCCGTAGTTCTTGCTGGCGCAGGCGACGCCGGTGCCGACAAGAATTCCCGCCTGCTGTCCGCGCGCCTTCTGCTCCGCGCGCTGATTCCAAATCGGATGCTTCTCCAACTTATCCAGGATTTCCGGGGTGCGGATCGACACGCTGTAAGTGTTTCCAGCAATGATCCGACCGCCGGCCGCGAGGGCGTTGCGGCGCCGGAACTCGAATGGGTCGAGCGGCAGCGCCGTGCAGATCTCATCGACCATCACTTCGAGCGCCGTCGTCGACTGCACGGTTCCGTAACCGCGCATCGAGCCCGCGGTCACCCCACGCGAGTGGTACGCAAACGTGGTAATGTCGACTTTCGGGACATAGTAAATGCCGACCGCCATGTTGGCGGAGACGGTCGCCACACTGACCGAAAAATTCGCGAGGCCGCCGCCGTCGAGCGCGTGGTCAGCGGCGAACCCAACGATTTTGCCGGTCGCCCGATCAACCCCCATCTGCGTGCGGATCTTGAAGGCGTGCCGCTTGATCCCCGATTGAAACTGCTCGTAGCGGTTGTTCGCGAGCCGAACTGGACGATTCGGGAAGAACATCGCCGCCAATGCGACGTAAAGTGGGAACGGCGTGTGGTCGCGTCCGCCGAATCCGCCGCCGCAATAGGCGGAATTGGTGTTGATGTGCGCCGGCTTGACGGCCGCCTCGGCGTTGCCGAGCAGATATGCGACCGCAGTCGCGACCTCGTAGGGCGACTGCGAGCCAACAACGAGCTCGAGGTTCTTACGCGGCTCGTCAAACCAGGCAAGGCCGCTTTCCGGCTCGAGAAACATTGGGTCGACCGACTGGGTCTCGAATTCACGGTCCAGCACCAAAAGCGCCGGATTGTCCGCAGCGAGTTCATCACGGATCTGCTCGCCATGATCCGCGGCTTCGGCATAGGCTTGCCCGGTCTGGATCGGGAGTCGCGCCCATATAGGCTGCCCCGTGTCCTCGAAACGCGCCGGACTAACCCAGCCGTTCTTGAACGGCGAGAAGACGTCGGGCGCCTCGGGAGTCGGGCCGCCGACGCGAGTGAAGCGAAAGGCGCCGTAGTTGGGCATCTTGATGGGGCCCGTTTCGTCCCCGAACTTCGCAAAGGTTGCGTCGCGGAGCACGAGACGCGCCTGATCGAAGGTGTCGAAGTCCTCGAAGATCAACAATGCCACCGGCTGGCCGAGATAGAGCGGGGTTGTTCCCACCGGGCAAAATAAGTCGCCGGCATAGTATTCGGGGACCCGTATGCCGGTTCGAGCGAGGTCGGCGGCGGTTACCACCACCAAAGGCTTGACCGTTCCCGGAAGCGCGGAGAGGTCGAGGCCAGCATAAATATGGGTCGCATCCGCCGCACGAAGCAACATGGCGTGAGAAGTTTTCGACGGCCAGCCGGGGAGATCGGCAGCGCGGAAATCGGACGCGTAGAGCTTGGCTCCGGTTATCTTGGCGACGCCGTCGACGCGGCCCACACCGGTGGCGGCTGGGTTCCACCCCCGCCGTCCCGGCAGCGTCTCACGCGCGGCAAATCCGGGCTCTTTGGCGATTGCCAGGCGCGACACACTCAGCGCAATGCCGCTTGCCATCGCCAACTTGACGAACTCGCGTCGCGAGATCCTCATGCTTCCCACCATTTGGTCATCGCCGTCGTAAGCATATCGGCGCTGGTTTCACTGCGCGGGCGCCGCCAACCGCCCGTCGATGCCAGGTCGTCGGCGACCACTTCCGCGTGAGCAAGCCAGGCAGTCACTTGGGAACAGCCGCCTTTAGGATTGCGTAGGTGTCGGTCAACCAGACCGCGTCATCCGTCTTGAGGCGCGAAAGCACTCGCCGCAGGGCCGCAGCTCCGTCCGGCGTGCCGACCACGAAGGGATGGATTCCGATGACCACTGTCGTAGCTTCTCGCGAAGGGTCGGCGCGCGCCTCGTTTGCCAGCTCCAACACATAGTCCAGCCAGAGGGCCTCGATCTCCGAAGGAGATTTCATCCGCGCCAGCTGCTGTCCCATGTCGACGGTGACGACTGGATAGGGCAGCAGAACCACCCACCCATCTGGGGCCTTCAGGCGCGAAATAATGTCCGAATCCATCTGGTCGAGGGTGTAGGCGATGCCCTCCGCGGCTACCGCCTGCATTGTGTCACCATCGGAATAGACGCTCGGACTCGACCAGCCGGCGGGCCTGACGCCGGTCGCGCCATCGATCATGTCCAGCGTCCGGCGGATGTAGGCTTTTTGCTCGGCAAGGCCATGCCCGAGCGGCAGCATGTGGCTGGTGTTGTTCATGCCATGGGCGATTATTGGCGCCTTCGGCTGCACCGCCCGGAATTCCTTCCACACCGACGTGTACTTGCCGGGAAATTCTGCGTTCAACACGACGCTTAGCGGAACATCCAAGTCCCTGAACAGCCGGCCGACACGCGCGATGCCCCAGTCGATCCCATATTGTCGAAAAGCCTCGTTCACGAGGTCTGGGTTGCGGCTCGCCAAGTCTGGCCGGAAGACAGGGCCCTGACCCAACCCGAACTCCTCGACGAACAGTGCGAAGCTTACGGCGACCTTTCTGCCGCCAGGCCATGCGGCGACATGGACCGGGTCACGCGCAAAGCCGGTGACGGGGTCGATTCCGTCCTGCGCCAAGGTCGCGGAGGTAAACTGAACGGCGAGCAACAGCGCCAAGCCGGCGATGAAGCCTTGCTCCCGCGCCTTCCGGGTCATGGCGTCGACTGTCATGCTTAAACTCATGGAAGGTCGGCCAAGCTCTTGGCGCCAGGTCCGGGCGTGATCAACGTCGGCCACTGGTGCGAACCGAACGGCACCTGCGGCGGCAGGGTTATGGCGATGTTGCGCTTGGCGTCTTGGTCGATGATTGCCTGACGCGCGTCGCCGCCCATCAGCTCGTAGTCCATAAGATGGTAGTCGCCGAAAAACGCGGCGCCGACGGCCCGGTCGGCAATGATTCGAGTCAGCGCGTCCAGCATTTCGTCTGGGGTTGTGGTGAATGAGACCGTCTCGATCAGGATCAGACG
>Ga0209006_10005760_pt1 | contig 11256 bp, 18 predicted proteins | sample JacPin_JW_Ref_O2_FD_188567 | JGI IMG/M metagenome (GOLD analysis project Ga0209006, IMG submission 188567) | Forest soil microbial communities from Algoma, Ontario, Canada - Jack Pine, Ontario site 1_JW_Ref_O2 (SPAdes) (version 2) | ecosystem: Environmental > Terrestrial > Soil > Boreal... | reverse complement strand
ATGAGAATCCTAGGAAATAGCGATCCACCACAGAGAAAATGAAAGGCGTTCCCACATCATCAGACACTGACCTAGATCTACAATTTCGCGTGAGAACTCCTCGTGTTCGCCGTGGAACAGCCTGTGAACGGCAACAATCTCTTTCTTCGTTTCGTCAATACCAGAAGTCAGTTTATCCACACGCTCGGAGAATTTTTCGAGATTGTGCGATGTATCATGTAACAGTATGCGCATGGAAGTTCCGTTCTTGTCGATAGGTGTTATTGGGGTATGCATAGTTAACGAGGATTCAGCAGAGGAGCTGGGCGCCGATACCATGTCTTTCCGAAGGTGAGCCCAGAGGACTGTAGAAGCAGAAAGGTTTTGAGCGTTGTGGGCTACGACGGTAGGCGACATCGATGATCGTAGAAATGTGATATGTGACGGTACCGTGTCTGTCACACACTCCTGAACATGAACATTGACATGAAGCAACATAGGCGTCTGCAGGAGGTTCACCTTTTCAGTCTAAAATGATTTAGATCAGAATCAAACTAATGTAATGGGCCATTATTTGTGAATGCAGGTCATCGCGCGACAAAAAGCAAAGATCGCGACTCTTAAGGACGCCTTGCGAGTATTCGTTAATCAGGAAGAGGGTGTGTTATTATTATTTTTCCGAGGGTATGTGAATGACATGTTTGCACAGAGGACTCAGAAGTCGACGGCGATGCTTGGGGTTCCATAGAAGGGTCTACTGGTGAAGAGAAGTTTGGTGAAAAAGGAGTCGGTGAAACAGGGGCTGGTGAAGAGGAGTCAGACACGATGGATGATTATGAGGGGATGGAAGATGATGAACCAAGTGACGACAATCCGGACAATGCCCCCTTAGAGCCTATGTGGGATCCCGCTGACAACGTATACCGCTGCTCAGAATGCGCTTGGGAGGTTGCCGAGGGGTTCTGCCAAGGCTGCCATACGCGATTCCAGTGGGATGAGGTGTGTAGTTTTTACATCATTCTACCCAACAATAATGACGGTCCATGTTTGGTGAAGGAATGCGACAATAAAGTAGAGTCCAGCCTTGTTTGCATAGATGTAGAATCGAGGAACGGCGACAGGACACTCGCACCACGAGGCACCACACCTCTCCTTGATATTGAAAATGGAACCGTCCACGTCCCAGCTGCCTACCGTGATAACTGGGGGCATTCCACCGGCGAATACTTTGATCTCCTCGCACGTGGCGCGACCCCGCTCATGTGTGAGACATTCCACCTTCAGTTTACCGACGCGCGTGGCATCGTTGCATGGGCCGATGGGGATATCTACGAGAATTTTGCGGGACCCGCAATGCAGAAGGGCGACTACTGGAAGATGTATCTTGGAAGGCGCGTATATCTGGATCCTCAAGATTATGACGGATCACTTTTTTTGGAGGCTTTCCTGGAAGAGGTCCTGCTGTTCCCGCTCGAGGGACCGGGGACGGATTCTGGCCCATATGAGACTATCAAGGAGTCCCCTGGGATTTGGGCAACACAGCCTCGTGCACATTTCGTCGGGGTCGACGAAAATCTGCTCGAGTGGGATGATGAAGCGCAAGACACTGGACCAGGACGACGCATCGACAAAGAGTACGAGTCAGATGATGACATGTCAGACGATAACATGTCAGACGCTGAGATGAATGATAGTGATAGGGCAAGTGTGGAGTCAGCATGCCCTTGGCCCGTGGGTGCGGACGATGCGTATCACTTTGATGGTGATGTTGTGGATGTTGAGTCGGGAACGGATAGTGATTATGATTCAGATGAGACGTTCAGTGGCGATGAGGCGGTGATTGGTACGACCGAGGCGATCTGGGCACCTATAAATGCTCCCTAGATTGGACTGACTTTGCGCGCTGTGATTCGCTTGCGAATCTCGACTGCATCTTGTAGATATGAATTGAATGCAACAGGACAATCTGCCGCAAGTTGCTGGTAAAGGTGGACTGCCTGGTGGATTGCTTCGAAGGCATCGTTTGGACAACCCATGTCAGAGAGGCGGAGGGAGAGTGACAAGGCAAGATCTAGATTGAATGCGGCAGGATTATCTGCTGCAAGCCGCCGACGAATGTTGACGGCCTCCCATATTGCCTGCAAGCTGTCTTCTTGATGACCTATGTCGGCCAGATGAAGGGATAAGTTGTCGAGGAGGCACACTCCTGGACAAATAGCAAGTTCCGGGGATATCTTCGTGCAAATCGTTGTTCATGATCAGGAGGCACACCACTGCTAGATTTCGGTTGTGGTCCTTCTCATGCACCCCCGACCCCAGAGAAGATCGAGAGCGGCGCGTAATAAAGTCATGGAAGAAAAGGTCTAAAACCCGTATAATGTGCTTGTCATCTCCCGATCTGATGAATAGCACACGTTCAATGAGGGATGCCGAAAGCGGTGTTTTTAGTGGCACGTACAACCAATTGGTACGTCTCCACGTATGCCTCGTCATCCCGGTCACAGTTATGAAGGATTTCGGCGTAGAGTCCGTCGCCGAAATTGTCGTTCATGCTCAGGAAGCACACCAATGATAGATTTCGGCTGTGATCCTTCTCAAGAACCCAAACGCTCGAGGCCTAGAGAAGATCAAGAGCGGCACGTAATGAAGTCACGGTCCAAAACCCGTATAGTGTGCTTGTCATCGCCCGATCCGATGAATAGAAAGTTGAGTGAGCGAAGGACTTCGCACGCTTTCAATGAAGAATCCTTGTGACGATGAAGAATTTGAAGGGAGGACGCCGAAAGCTTGTTTAATGCGGACGGGCCACCTGCGTTGATGAATAGAACTGAGTATAAGCACAATTCATACCGATCCGAGGACGATCGTACGTATTGATTGGGTCTCGCCCAAGCATGGCTCCTTTGGCATCAGCCTACGAGATCATGGGATTCGGCGCTGGCGCGGACTCCTTAGTAGTCTGGTGCACAAGAGGGTGAGGAGTCGACCAGGGTTCGGACGTAGCTGGGAACCGATGAGGAAGGATTATGCAGCGTGCTCTCGAGTTCAGAATCGCTTTATAGAATGACTTGATGGATCGTGTTCAAAGGTGACTACGAGGGCACCAACCATCACGAGCACACGCGAGAATAATAAAAGCATTCGAACGAAGGGTAGTACATGCACATACATATATCGGACCCAAAACCACGCAACTACCATAGTGGTGTATCCGTTATCGTACAAGGGGTATCAGTTGCCTTCCCATCCTCACTTCTTGGGAACGTGTCCAAGGGAGAAACCAACCTGGGGAGAAGATGATATTCAATCAAACGGTTGGAAGGCAACCAGAAGGTCGAGAGACATACACTCATCAAAGTCTCCACAGGTTCCTTTGAGTTCTTCAACAGATCTTCGTCAAACCTTTTTCGGCGAGACGTGTCAACAGCAGTGAACAACAACAAAAAAAGGTAAAACTTACTCAATGACATCCTTTGGGAAGATAGCAACGATTGTACTTCCTCCGTATGCAAAATAGCTGTTGATCAAGAGCAAACAGATCAGAAACACACTCCACGACAACACATAGGACGTACCCTAGTTCCTCGCCCCTCTTCACCGTGCTGCCTTTCTCGGCCGTGAACTGGATGCTGCCAACAAGAAGAGCACCAATGGCGACAAACGCGACTTGACGACCGGTACGAGTGTGAGTCAAGTGGAGAACAGAGCGGGTATTCATTGTGAAGACATCGAAACCAGGCTCATTAACGGCTTGTGGATTGACTGATAACGTGGTGGTCGGTATGAATGAGGGCGAGTATAATTGTATTTAATTGACTTACCAGTGTAATATTGGCCCTCAATATGCTTTACATCACCCACGACGCCATCCAGGGGACTATGGAAGCGATGATAATCCGCAGGTGCGAGCCGGAAAATGGCAATGCTAGCACCAATGAATGGCTTGGCTTCTTCGGGAGAGATATCGAGGAGGTTGGGAACGTTGAAGTTCTTTCCTTTAATCCTGAATGGCAACGAATGTCATAAAATGTTGCGGAACAGTTCACGGGAATGAGGGATACCAGAATTCCTTGGCGAGGTCTATAGACGGGAAGACGGTGAGCCTACAGTCCGCAGCGCTGCAGAAGCCGGCGGGATCGTCGAGATTCTGTACAGGGCGTGCACCTGGCTTGAGTTTCCTGTTTTTGTTTATTTATTTGTTTAGAAATTGGCAGAGACGACGGTATTTAGAATACCTGTAAAAGAACTCGTTGAAGTTCTTGTAGCTCTTCAGGTCAGGGTTGAGCAGCTCATCCAGGTTGACTTTGTACGTTTTGATAAAAGAAGGGATGGATTTGACCGAATCAGCGCCGTCAAAGATCTTCCCTTCCTGCAGTCATGGTGACCAATGAGTCAATTTGACACGGAAGGTCACTCACCTTGACCGACTGCTCCTTCAACAAGTGTTCCACAGTTTTACTCTCTACAACCTTGACTTGCTCCTTGCCATAGAAAAGGAGGTGCATCCCGATTCTACGCAGGATGGTTGGGCCATCAGTCTTTCACGAAGCGAGAATTGATCGTATGTGATGACCTAGCGTAAATCGGCATGGACTCGAAGACCTTCTCACCAGTGGCACGAACAACCACGAAGTTACCAATGTGGTATTTGTTCTCCCTAAAGAAGATTGATGAGGGCAACATGGAGGTAGGTGGAGCCCCTGAACATACAATTTCTGCAGCCCTGGTATGAGACCGTGTATCCAGTGATTACCTATGATATGAAAGCTATGTGCATGGATCCCCTGAGTAAGATCATGAGTCGCTGAGGAGTGGTCGACAATAGAGGCCAGGGAATTCGCCATGTCGTCCTTGTTAGCATCTGGGAGGTTATCGGGGTGGATGGCCAGAACCGTTCTATCGTCCGTAGACATCTTATTTGGTATCAACTTGGTCTTGAGTTTGCGGAGGGTATTGGTTAATTTGGAGGGGGATTCGGAGGGCCACTCGTAAACGACTTGCATGCTATATGGTGGAGTTCAACTTATAAATAGATCGGCTGATGGGATGACATGAGGCCCCTAGGCTACCGCACTTTCATTTGCGGGGCTAGGGGCTAGGACAAAAGTCGCACTGTAATACAACCGCAACCGATCCATTGTTTTCCGCGAATTAAGCCGTACGACAAAGAGTATAATAAGGAATGATCGAATACGAAATACCTGAGGCCTACGTGAAGTAACGAGGTCCAAGGAACGAGGAAGGCCTTCTAACATGGTAAGCGATGAGCACTGTCCATTGAAATGGAGCAACTAGTACCGATCATGATAACCTGGGTTCGAATTGGCAATTGCTTTTGTTCTATTGCCAAGAACCGAGATCCTCGATCTACCGCCATTAGCTTACGCCACTAGCTGGGGATAAAGATAACCATTGCATGCTACAGTGGTGGTAATCGTCTTCGACATTGCGGGCAAATGCTCTAACAGTCGACTGACGTCATAGAATAACATTGAAAGAATGCAAACAAACACTTGCCTTGATCGCTAGCCACTGAATCACAGCGTATATAAGCCAAAAGTCAGCAAAGGAGCAATGACATCCCTTACCTTCTCAAGACATTTTGTATGCTGCACAAACAGTTAACCAGACGTAAACCACTAGTCCATCCCAGAATCATACTGAATCACTCACGAACAAGTGGTGACACGGCGCAAGACTGTAATTCCTCCTCACAGCGGCTCCTACACCCTTTTGCACAGCATCCAGCAAACCGCCACCCATGTTTTTACCGCTTCGCTCCATCAACTCTATACCATCATTCGGGGTCGTTTGACGGCGACGCCGATCGACCCGGATGGCATCCATGCAGATGGCACAGTTCCCTAGAGAGTGTTCAGGAGATTCTGGGTCTGCGATGGGCATTGGCGGATGATAGTCATATGTCTGCACAGCTGTGTACTATGGTAAGAAATAAAATCAGTCAGAATTGAATGCTACATTATTCAACAGACTTACTTTCTGCGTAAGGAAGAAGGCAGGCCCGAGATGTTCTTGCAGTATGACCACAGCGGCTTGGAAGAGCACAAAATATGCGAGGAAGTAGACCCATCCTAATCGCCGCGACAAATAAAGGACCTGTATGAACCATAACAAAGACTACCACTTACGACGAGGTTCAACATCGATGACATTCTTCGGACAAGCCAAAAAATCTAAGAAACTAGATCAATAACAATAACGACAAATATAAGCACCAGTCCACTGACACACAGCAAAGAAGAGCCTGCAAATGGTCGTTCCGAAGAGGTACTCCGCCGTGAGCCCACTGCTCCTGCCCCTAAACACGGACCTCGCGATTTGCGGCAGCCAAAAGCACGAGTACATAATGACGACAAAGGCCAATGCCAGCGAAGGCGACAAGATGACGCGAACAATAAGGCTTAGCATGATGAACAGTGTTAGCCCTATTAGGGAGAACGACGTCTGAGAAGATGTCATCTTTAAATAAGGGAAATACATACAGAGTCGAGTTTGAGCATCTTCCCTCAAGTGCTGCAGCATGGACCACAGAATTGTATGACAAGAGAGTGGAGGCGTGGCTTGTGCCGCTGGTGAAGGAAGACCAACACGTTGGTCAGGAGGAGGAGGAGTTGACGTGGAAGAAGCGGTCACAGGTGGTGAAGGGGACCGGGCAGCATCCTCAGGTAGTTGAACTTCGTGTATCAGAATGGCAGCTTGCTAGAAGAAAACAAAGACATAGCCCATCAGAAAAAGTCACAATAAAATAAGTAGGAATATTTCCGCACAACTTCGTATACGAACAGTAAACAGGCCAAGAAAGCAGGAGCAACAAGGGAAAGCGATGGTCTCCCTTCCGCAAGGATAGCAAAGGTGATGTGTCCAGCGAAGGATACACAGTCAACGACAGCTTGCGCGAGAAAAGACCATCTCGAAATGCGATATATACCCGCCGGTGTGCGACTGCGTTCCATTTGGCGGGACAAGAGAACGTTCAAGATGAGATATACGATGGCGGCGGTGCTAGCATCTAGACGGCCCTTCATGAAATATCATGTAGGGTAACAAACGCTCAACTTACAAGTTGTTACCTTGCGGAAGAACATCCGAGACCTAAAATGGACGTTACATCCCGCCTGATACATCCCAGTTTATCACAAACCTTAGTCCTTCAGTGTTGGTTACCTCGTAGATTATTCCGCACTCTTTACTAATCATAAGCCCACTGATAGACAACTTGGGCGGTTTGACAGTCGACACCCCAGTCGGCTTCTGGAGTTCATTTTCCAATTCCTGCATGAGAACTTCCGACACCGAGGACGGCTCGACCTGCGCGTAAACCCAGAACGGACAAGTAGACTTGGGGTTCTCGTCTGCATGGAATGAATAATACAGATAAAGAGTGTAAACCATGTCAGGGGAACCAAAGGACTGACCATTGCTCGAAGGCAAGTCGTGGTCAATTACCCCCGCATCGATCAGAGTCTTGAATTTCGTTATGCGGGCAGAAAGCTCCGGTGCGATGATAGCCATCGTCTCGTTCCTACGGTACTCCGGGACGATCGATGGCAAGAGTCGGATATCAATGTGCTTTCTATGTGTAATGCCTTGACAAAAAGTAGCATGAAGTGGATTCGCGAAATTTACCTACCCACTGGGACCTGCAAAGCCATAGATCGACCCATTCCCGACAAAATGGACACCTTCGAACTCGAGTCTAAGGTCTCCAGCCGTATTCGCATCGGTAAGTTCGATTCTGCCCTGTCAGATACATACGAACTCAGGTCGCAGTATATATATCGACAAAAGAACATACGTGAACCAAGACCATGTCATCAGAGACCGTTGGGGTCCCATTCGCATACTGCGGTTTCTTCTCTACAACGCTCAGGGTGACCTTATTCGATGCGGACCAGTTCCATGTTCCCGTCTTTTCGTTGACGTCGGTCATGTTCACCCCAACCATCAAATTTTCTGCCAAATTACTCCAGGGCTCCTTGGAGCGATTATTGGACAGATGTAATGGTGTGACATTATGAAATGTAGCGTCGCCATGAATGAAACCAGTGATATTCAGGTAATACGACGCCAAGTTGCGGTTTAGAGGTGGACGAAAAACCCCAAGATACGAAACCAAAGAGTCAACCGAGGAATCTCTCTCAGGCTATACAGAAAAAAACGTTGTCACTTGCTTTCCCAAAACCATACACGACGCCGGCGACATATAGACTGACCATCGTAAAATTTGAAGCCGTCCCATTTAGCCATGCAGTGTAATTGCCCAGCTGGAGGCTTAAGGATTGGAGGGCATCCTGGTATTGATGTCTGGCGAGGAACTCGTCGCCATTATGGCTCGTCTGCAGGAACAGAATGAAGAGGATGAGCATGATCCATGGGATGGTGCCAAATCTCCGGTATAGTGGTCGAACCGGTGCCTGCACTGGAGTCGATGCAGGCTGTACCCGGGGCGCTGCTGTTTCACCCTCCCCACCGACCACTCGTTCCTCCATAATTTTGAGAAGGGGTGCGAATCGCGTATCACGTGCGCCATTACCATCTTCAGACTGCGAAATCATGGCTTCGAACGAAGGCAGCCGACGATGGATGCACTTCCACTCAGCCCTTCAGCTCGCGATACAACGTGCTGCTCACAAATGGACGTGCGTTCTTTTCACTCTTTTGACGCGTCTTAGTCGTTTACATTGGCTCAGGTTCGAAGACTTTATCGAATGTTTCTCTCTATGGGCTGAGGAGTCACCCGATGGCGCATCTTCCGTGTTCAACACCATTTCGAACTTTCAAGAGTCCCAAATCACAGTCTGCATTCTTTTCTTTTGTTCCCATTTCGGCTTGCTGACCCAAACGCAGTACAGACAGACATCAATAATTTATTGAAAGCGTACAACGTAAAAGAGAACATCGACACGCTGCACACCGTGGTTGGCGAGGCTGTTGAACGGAAAGCGAAGGGTCAATCCGGGACGGACGTATGGAAAGAGGGGTTGGAACCCCAAGCTGCTATTCGTGCACGGACGGTTCCGTTGCTGGAAACCGAAGTCAAGCGGTTGCGGACAGTGCTCAAAGATGTACGTTGCACCCATTTATCTTACACATCAATCAATCAATCAAAAAATCAACTTCTCGAAGCTTGAAGACGAGAACTTGCGACTGCAAGACAAATTGGAAGTCAACGTGGGGCAACGGAAGGAGAACGATGAAAATCTGAGGAATCTTCTGGCCAGATCACACGAAGTGAGGAATGTGTTTTATGTGAAATGATTTGTTCATTGATGAGTCGTCGTCAGGTTTATGAGAAATTCAAGGAATTGCCAATGGATGAGATCGAGACATGGACATTGCAAACGATGGAAGCAACGAAACCGACACAACGCTCATAACTTGATTTGATAAATTCGAAATTAGGGCTCATCTGTAAGTACTAGGGTTTTTGCGTCATCAATATATACTACGTTATACTGTCATGACGTCTCCTCCACTCGGCCAACATGTCGACGTTGATCATCTTCAGCCCCCACTTATCGGCAAAGGCCCTACAATCATCTCTTCTGGCCATAGTTCCCTCTTCGTCATCATTCACCAGTTCACACAACACTCCCGCCTGCGGGAGATTAGTGAGTCGACAGAGATCGATGGCGGTCTCGGTGTGTCCTGTACGTGTTAAGACGCCACCGTCATGAGCACGGAGAGGAACCATGTGACCTGGCCGCGTGAAATCTGAAGGCTGGGAATGGGGAGAAGCAAGTGCACGGGCGGTCAAGCAGCGGTCGCGTGCTGATATTCCAGTTGTCGTGCCTTTTTATATTTCCAAAGTGAATAACGCAAACGACATGGTGAGTTATTCATTGATTACTTACCATGTTTATAGTCTACGGTTACGGTGTAGGCGGTCCTGAATCGTTCTTCATTATTAGGAACCATCATAGGGAGATGCAACTCCTCGAGTCGCTGGCTTGGTAAGGCAATGCATACATAACCGCTGAAACGAATGATTCATTAGGAGGTTTTTCAGATCACCGAAGCTGAAACTTTTATACCTGGTATGCTTGATCAACCAAGCCATTTTCTCTGTTGTACAATGACTCGCGGCGAGGATGAGGTCACCTTCATTCTCCCGATTCTCGTCATCCATAACTAACAAGAATTCACCTCTAGCGAAAGCGACTAGGGCATCATCTATGGTGTCGAAGGTGTGTTTGGGCTTTTCGAGTCTGTAAGAGTGAGAATCTGATACAGCAGTTGGGGCCATGGTCTTTTCGAAAGTCCCAACAACCACGAAATAAATAAATTTCTTTTCAGCTGATTACGTTGGTTTTTTTGTCAGGTTTTTTTGTAGTGACGATCTCTCTGACTAAAAGACTCTGACTAAGCTTACTCGGCAAATTTCGGAATGACGGTAAAATCCGTTATTTTCAGTTGCTGGCACACATTTCAGTCAAACCTTTCATTACACCTCATCCTCAACCTAGTAATGGCACATCTAGCGCCACTTAGCGGCAAGTGGGACGCCAGGTAAAGTACCTACAAGTTACTCACATCCACCTCTGACAATCTCGTCCCTTCCGGGGACAGGTACCTAGGGCCCGTACCCCATGATAACTCCTACTACTCAAAATGTATGCTTGGCGGGATACTGGCTTGCGGTGTCACACACGCCGGTATCACCCCTCTAGATGTCGCGAAATGCAACATGCAGGTATGTGTACCGTCCAACTCCGTTTGATATTCACACTCAAATGTCTAAACACACAGGTCAACCCTCTAAAATACACCGGACTCAGCTCCGGGCTTAGACTACTCATAAAAGAAGAAGGTATGAACGGAGTGTGGAAAGGATTCGGACCGACGTTCGTCGGTTACTCGCTACAAGGGATGTTCAAGTACGGTCTATACGAGGTGTTCAAAGATTTTTACTCGAACATGGCCGGGGAGGAGGCCGCTCAGAAATACAGGTCGGGGATTTGGCTAGCCGGGTCGGCATCCGCCGAGGTCTTTGCGGATATCGCGCTGTGTCCGCTGGAGATGACGAAAGTGAAGATCCAGACGAGCCCAACTGGGACGTTCCCGATTGCGTTCGGGGCTGCCATCAAGGAGATGAGCAGGATAAGGGCGGAGACGCGGTACCCATTCGGATCCCTCATCCCTCTCTGGTCGCGGCAGGTGCGTTAAATTATAAAAAAAAGTTGACTAGTTCGAGTGTTCATTTGGTTGGGGGTGAATGGACAGATACCTTATACCATGGCCAAGTTTTTCTTCTTT
>Ga0209006_10005759_pt1 | contig 11257 bp, 5 predicted proteins | sample JacPin_JW_Ref_O2_FD_188567 | JGI IMG/M metagenome (GOLD analysis project Ga0209006, IMG submission 188567) | Forest soil microbial communities from Algoma, Ontario, Canada - Jack Pine, Ontario site 1_JW_Ref_O2 (SPAdes) (version 2) | ecosystem: Environmental > Terrestrial > Soil > Boreal... | reverse complement strand
ACTTACGGTCGAGATCCACGAGAGAGCCGTGCATATTGCCGAGCGATACGGGTATTCAATCTTTGATTCACTCATCATCGCGGCTGCGCTCCATGCTGGCGCCGGCACACTTTATACGGAAGACATGCGAGACGGCCAGGCAATCGATGGGCTTGCAATTCGCAATCCATTTTCGCGCTAGACATGCAGATCCGGATATCACGCAATCGGCGCTATCAAATTATTGAGTTGGTGCAGGGGAGAGCGGTTCGCTTGCGGCATTCGCGGAGGCGGCCGGCGGTGGCGCGGACTGCCCCAGCGCCATCGCACAAACAATAACGACGCGAATACCATCAGGCCTACCCCAAGTCTTTTACCTACGCTGTATGACATGTTGCACCCACGTTTGCCCACTTCCCATTCGTCTTATTTATCTTTCGTCGTTTATTCCTGCGACGCTTGCCGGCGCTATCGATAAAGCATCCTGCTGGCCAGTACGAAGTCATTGAAGAAAAGGCGTCTGGCGTCTCGGAGATATCAACAACCACAACAGTCTTAGTCGACACGCCGCCGGGCTGAGCGCGAAGCAATGCTTCCGGACAGTCGCCCAAGAGGAGTACGGCGCCGCTCGGCTCATGCGAACGCGCTCTCAGAACCGTTACAAAGGGTCGATCCTCTCCCGACTCGCTGTCCTCCCGCCCTTTGTGGGAGCGCCTCGCGCGAAATACCGAGGCGCGCCATCTTGGCAATGAGCGTGGTCCGGTGCATCCCGAGCCTGGCAGCAGCGCCATTCGGTCCACCGACAACCCAGTTGGTTTCGTCAAGCGTGGCCTTGATGTGAGCTCGATTCGCATCCTCCAACGTACGGATATCGTCGTCCTGTAATTCTGACTTTGTTAGCTCGGCAATGGGCGCTTGTAGTTCTGCGCCACTCGTAAAGATGACCGACCGCTCGACGAAATTTTGCAGTTCCCGTATATTACCTGGCCAACTATAGCGTGCCAGAGCCTTCATCACCTCGTCTGGAATGTGCGTGATCGACTTTCCCTGTTGTCTGGCAAACTTTTCAACGAAGTATTCGATCAGCAGCGGGATATCGTCTCCGCGTTCCCGCAACGGCGGCAGCCTGATCGGAAAGACGTGCAGCCGGTAGTAGAGATCAGCGCGGAACTTCTTCTCCTGTACCATGCCCCACAGGTCCTGATTGGTAGCAGCGATGACACGCACGTCTACTTGAAAAGTGTGGCCGCCGCCGAGCCGCTCGATCTGCTTTTCCTGAAGAGCGCGTAGAAGCTTGGGCTGCAGTTCGAGCGGAAGATCTCCGATTTCATCCAGAAACAGCGTCCCGCGGTCCGCCGCCTGAAAACGCCCGATGGTCTGAGCCACAGCGCCCGTGAAAGCGCCTCGTTCATGGCCAAAGAGTTCGCTCTCCAGCAAGGCGGCCGGAATCGCCGCGCAGTTCACGGCAACGAAACGGTTCTTAGACCGGAGGCTGGCCTCGTGAATCGCCTGAGCGACCACTTCTTTGCCGGTACCAGTCTCGCCCTGAACCAGAACGGCGGAGTCCACCGGCGCAACTATATTTATCTCGTCCAGCAGCGCCCGGAATTTCGGACTGCGCCCAATCAAATTTAAGATAGCCATGTTTTTTCTCCTTGCTGAACTTTCTTTCGGGAGGCGTCGCCTGTATTTCCCGTGTCTTGGTCCGACCCATTTGGATTGTTCCCTCCACGCCGCACGAGAGAATTACGAGACGTTCCATGAAATTCTCCGGCTCCCGAAGTTACCGTTCTTTCTCGTCTCATAGAGGCAGATTAGAACGGCAGCGCGGGTTAGTACCATGACACCTTGGTGTAAACCCATTACGCTCTTTTAAAGCGGCGAGACGAGCCGCGGCGCGGCGGACACCAGCCCGCCCCATGATGGTTATTGAAGAAAAGGGTCAATCACCAACCGAAAGAAGTGAAGCGTGCGCTGACTTTGCGATCGGCAGTGACGCCACCGAATGGGCGAGATTCAGTCTCCGCCTCATCGCTGGCTCCGTTTGGCGCAAATCCCGAGTGGAACGTGCGCGCTTCGATTTCTGCGAGTAAACGCGGCGGCTTCCAGTGATCAATAAGTATCGTCGGTGTGCTTGGGGGTCTATGAAGGGATTGTGGATCTGCTCATGCCGCCGACGGCCGCAAGCGAATCAGCCCAGTCTTTTTTGCATCGCCGCCTGGATCGCTTCGAGAAGCGAGTCGTCGCTGAAAGGCTTGGTGAAGAAAGCCGCCGCGCCCTGTCGGAAAGCCCGCGCGCGCACCTCATTATCCGCTTTGGCGGTAACGAAGATTACCGGAACCCGACGATCCATTTCGCGCAGCTTGGCTTGAAGTTCGAGACCGCTCAGCCCAGGCATCTGGATATCCAGCAGCAGACAGTCAGTCTCCGGGAGCCCCGAATCGAGGAATTCCTGGGAGGACGAGAAGGCCGCACATTTATAGCCAGCCGAACGAAGCAGACGGGTCAGCGCATCGCGCACGAACTCGTCGTCATCGACGACCCCAATCAACGAAATGAGCGGCTGACGGTCCGATGTGTGCCTTGAATTCAAATCGATACGACCTGTACTGCACTGAATTTAGCACGTAGTACAGAAACATTACATTTATACCTTAGTATGATCCAGCAGGCGCTTTCGTATTAGAGTCCGTCTCCCATTTTCCCGACCATTTTGACCAGGTCGGCCACGGAATCCGCCAACATCTTATGCATCACTTGTGCGCGCTGGACCTTCACCGTCACCTCGCTCGTCCCCAGTTCCGCCGCAATCTGCTTGTTCAGCAGCCCTCGAACGACAAAATTCATCACCTCGCGTTCACGGGCGGTAAGAGTTTCGCATCGACGGCGTAGCTCGGTTATCTCAGAGCGTTGTTGGAGTGCTTTGGTATCCAGTTCGATCGCCTCCTGGATAGCATCGAGCAAATCCTGGTCGCGAAATGGTTTTGGAAGGAATTCAACGGCTCCGGCTTTCATGGCTCGCACGCTCATCGGAATATCACCATGGCCGGTGATAAAAATAATCGGGATGGGATGTTTTGCAGCCAATTGCTGCTGAAGTTCCAGCCCACTCTGTCCCTTCAAACGCACGTCGAGTACAAGGCAGGCGGGCACATCTTCCCTTTTGTACTCAAGAAACTCTTTCGCGGATGAAAACGTTTCTGGGTTGAGACCAACAGACTTTATCAATCTGCTGATTGCTTCGCGCATCGAGGGGTCGTCATCGACGACAAAAACTGTCGGGGCGGCTGCCATCGGTTTCGATGAGGGTTTCATGTAACGGCTCCGGTCTCCACCGGTAATGTGAAATAAAAGGTTGCGCCTGGACCGTCATTGCAGTTCGCCCACAATCGTCCACCATGGCTTTCGATAATCGACTGGCTGATCGAAAGCCCCATGCCCATCCCATCCCGTTTTGTCGTATAAAACGTGTCGAAAAGCTGCTCCATCGCCTTCGGCTCGATACCAATACCCGAATCCTGAACGGACACCAGCACCGTATTGCCGTCGTGCCGTTTCGTCCCAACGCGCAGGATGCGCGGGCGGTCGGATATAGTCTTCATTGCGTCGATGGCGTTCACCATGAGATTGAGCAAAACCTGCTGCAACTGCACCCGATCAGCCAATACGCAGGGTAGCTGCTCCATCAGTTCCATCTGGAGATCTGCGCCGTGCAAACCGAAAGGAGCCAATCGGACCATGTTCCCCACTGTTTCGTTGATGTCCACTCGCGTTCTCGACGGTTGCTCCTTTTTGACTAACGCGCGAATGCGCTCGATCACTTCGCTGCCTCTATGTCCATCCCGGATAATACTTCGAATCGCGTCGCGGGCTTCATCGAGATCGGGCGTTGCGCGATTCAGGAAGCGCAGACAGGCGTTGGCGTTTGTTACGACAGCCGCGAGCGGTTGGTTGACTTCATGCGCAATCGAGGCCGCCAAGGCTCCAAGGCTCGTTACCCGGGCCACGTGCGCAAGGTCCGCGCGGGCTTTACCGAGCGCCTCCTCTGAAAGCCGCCCGGCCGTTATGTCCTGAATCGCGCCGATGTATTCCAGTTGCTGCTCTTTGGCTCGGCTCGCGTGAGCCACCAGGTGCAAATGCTTGAGCGAACCATCTGGCATCTGAAGCCGGAATTCATGGTCCAGGTCGCTCCCGGCGCCTCTCGCCAGTGCGACCATTTCAGCCAACACCGGCACATCTTCCGGATGGAAACGAGAACCGATCAGCTCAAGGGTCAGCGGTGCCGCCGGGTCGAATTGGAAAATGCGACGGGTCTCGGTCGACCAAATGATTTCATCTGTTGCCACCCGCCACAGAAAGCTTCCTGTCGAACTGAGATGTTGAGCCTCTGACAACAGCGCCTCGCTCCAGCGAAGCTCGGAATAGAGACGCGCGTTCTCGAGCGAAATTGCCGCCTGCGAGGCGAGAAACGACAGGGCTGCCACACACCCCGACGTAAAGGAATTTGACGCCAGATTGTTTTCGACGTAAAGCGCGCCGATGGCCTTCGTACTTGTGAGGATCGGCATACACAGAACCGATCTGGGCCGCTTCGCGCGGACATACTGGTCGTCGGAATAGGAGGTACCGGCGGAGATGTCATCGAATACGAGGCGCTCTCGCGTTCGCAGTACGTACTGCAGAATCGATTGCGGAAGGTCGGATGCTGTCGCCCGCACCTGCCGAACCGCGACGTCAACTGTCCCGCGGGCGGTCGTTGCCTCGGCCTCGATACGGGGGCCATCGCTGTAAACAAGGATAAGCAGGCCACGCTCCGCGCCGGCATTCTCGACCACGAGGTGCATGAGCTTTTCGATGAGGCGGGGCAGGTTCATCTCGCTCGACAGCGACTGCGCTGCTTTGATCACGGTTTCGGCATCCAGTTGCGCGACGGGCGCGACGATCGTTCCGGCACGAACGGATGAGGCTGATGGCTTGTGTAGATGCGGGTAGCGTGCGTCGAGTTGATTCACCTTGCCCAGCGCGCCCCATTGCTCATAGCAGGCTCGGGCATTTCGCAGATAAGCATCGGCGATGGTTGCCAAACCGCGCGCCCTGTAAAAATTCGCCGCGAGTTCGTTGGCTACGCCCTCATTATGGACAAAACCGTTCGTGCGTGCCGAAGCGATGGCCTCTTCATAGAGGTATTCGGCTTCGAGCGGCCGGCCTTCAATCCGCGCGACCTCTGCATGGACCAACGCCGCCCGGTTCTCGAAATTTGCAGGGCAGTGCTCGGCCCACACTTCGAGTTGCCGGGAGTGATCTGTCAGGGCATCGAAATGGCTCTGTTTTTCGTCGGAAGATGCAGAATCCCAGTATGCGGCGTGAGCGAGGGCGCCATAAAAGCGGAAATCAGCCGTTTCCAGTTGCCCCGTCGAAGTCCAATTCAGCTGGTTCGCCTTGAACGCGGCATCGGCAGCCGACACAAAGTCTCCAGCAAAGAACCGTGCCTGCAACTTGCGCGTCCAATAGAAAAACTCGGCAGTCGACAAAACCGGATTGCCGGCCAGGTGTCGCTCCTCTTCAAGCTCGTCGAATTCTCCTTCGTTAAAGCATCCAAATTTCGGAGTCAGCCCGCGGAGGGTCCGAACCAGACCGAGCTGCGCCTGGCAAATATCGATCACAAGACCGAACCGGGCATTCTTCGCAAACTCGAGACCATTTTCGGCTTCCGCCTGGACCTCGGCGAGGGCGTCTCCCACGATCAAATAGTTTGCGACTAATTGTTCGCCCTTGTAAGCGGCAAATATCAGATCCCCGGCGCGATAGGCGAGATCGAATGCCCTGATGATCAGATCGCGTCTGGTCGCGGCATGTTTGGCCCACGGCGTAACACCGTTGCCAAAATTGATATACGTTCGTGCCTGGTAACGCGTGAGACCCCGTTTTTCGACCAGATCATAACCAAGTTGACCGAACCGGTATCCATCTTTATAGTTGTTGAAGCGGGGCCCGGCGAACAAGGCAAACCACTGATAACCGAAACACGATCCATCGCAATTACCATACTCAAGGCTCAGACTCACCATGCGGCACACAACGAGTGACGATAAATTCTCGTCGTAGAACAAGGCGGGCGTCACGATCTCGGTAAAGACGTCCAGGGTGTCGAGAATGTCCGGGTTTGTCATCAAAGGCAAGTCGACGAGTTCTTCAATTTCCCGGCTTCCGATCAAGGCCCAGATTCGATCATATTCCCGCATGACTTCTTCGCGGGTCGGATGCTGCTGCCAAACGGTGCCTCCGCGCCGGAGGAATTCGAGCAGCACCTCTACGCCGCGGTCGCTCCGATCCAAAGTCGTATAAAGGGTGAGACGCAATCGCGTCACAATGGCAAAATCGTGGTTGTTATTGGAACGCTGGGTCAGCATCGACAGTCGATTGTCGGCCGCGCTCAGTTCCGCAGTCAGCAACTCGCACTCGGCCATTAGGTATTCGATCGAGAAGATGAGCTCATAATTACGCTCCCAGGTTGCCTCCGTGAGAAGTGCCCTGGCCGCCTTCAGGTATTTCAGCGCCGACGCGTAGGCCGTCGAAATCTTCGCGCGCCTTCCCGCGATCAAATTCAGTTCTGCAACTCGCTCGCGCTCCTCGACGGATTCGATGAGGTGAGCGCCGCGGTTCAGTTGATTGACGATTTCAAAAATTGCCTCCTTCAGCTTCGCTTCAGGAGTGTTTGTTGCAAGACGGGTGCCTATCCTCAGATGAGCCTCCGCGCGCAATTCTGCTGGGATCAGGGAATAAGCAGCTTCCTGGACGCGATCGTGGAGGAATCTATACGAGTCTTCCGCGCGAAAGACGAGGCCGGTTCGGACGGCTTCCCAGAGCTGTTCGTGCATCTCTTCCGTCGAGTCCTGATACACGATTCGCAGCGCTTCGAACTCCGCACTGTTACCCATACAGGCAAATTCCTGAAGTGCTTTCTGGGTTTCGCGGGGCAGGCGGTTCAACTTCCCGACCATCAGGTCTACGACATTGTCGGTGAAACCTTTGGCGCGAATGCGATTTAGTTCCCAAGACCACCGGGCTTCACCGTAATCGAAGATCAGCAAGTCCTCGTCGGCAAGCGTTGAAATAAATTGGATCGCGAAAAACGGGTTTCCGGTGGTCTTTTCGTGGATCAATTGCGCCAGCGAAACGACTCGTTCCGACTCGCAGTGAAGAGAATCTGCAAGCAGGTGTTCGAGATCTCGGCAGGCCAGGGGCGTCAGCACGATGTCCTGCAACATCGCCCCAGCCTGGCGCATCACCCCAAGCTTTCGCATCAACGGATGTGTGGAGCTGACTTCGTTGTCCCGGTAGGCGCCAATCAACAGCAGGTGCTGTACATCCTTCCGCGTTAACAGGTCTTCGAGCAAATCGAGCGTCGCGGTATCAAGCCATTGCAGATCGTCGAGAAACAGAGCCAGTGGATGCTCGGGTCGGGCGAAAACACTGATAAAACGCCGAAAAACCAATTGAAAACGAGCCTGCGCATCCTGTAGCGGGAGTTCAGTAACCGGTGCTTGTTCTCCGATGATGTGCTGTAATTCCGGAACGAGGTCGACAATAAGTTGTCCGTTCGGATCCAGCGCGTCGCGAAGGGCATCGCGCCATTTGTGAAGCTCTTCTTCGCTCTTGCTGAGAAGTGGGCGGAGCAGGCTTTGAAAGGCCTGTGCCAGCGTGGCATAGGGAATATCGCGTTTGTACTGATCGAATTTGCCTGACACAAACAAGCCACGGGGAGGCACCAGCGGCTTATGGAGTTCATTGACAACCGCAGATTTACCGATGCCTGAGTATCCGGACACCAGCACTAACTCCGGCCTGCCTCCTGTCACAATGCGGTCAAAAGCAGCAAGAAGGGTGTCGAGCTCATTGTCGCGCCCGTACAATTTTTCCGGAATGATGAGCCGATCCGGCTTGTCATTTTCGCCCGGTGTGAACTCTCCGATCCGGCCCTGTTGTTCCCATTCAGACAGACACCGCCGGAGATCGCTCTCAACGCCGGCCGCTGTTTGATAACGGTCTTCGGCAGTCTTGGCGAGCAGCTTCATGGTAATTGCCGAGACAGAGCGTGGGACACTCTTTACCCGCTCAATCGGCGCTTGCGGGTGTCTCGCAATGTGGCAGTGCACCCATTCCATCGAATCGGAAGCTACGAACGGAGGACTGCCGGTGAGCATTTCGTAAAATGTGATCCCAAGTGAATAGAGGTCGCTTCGCGAATCGATCGAGCGGTTCATTCGCCCGGTTTGTTCGGGAGCCATATAGGCAAGTGTCCCTGCGATGAACTCGGGGGGATTGGGCGATTGGCGTTCGCGCGGAAGACGAGATGCGATTCCAAAACCGGTGAGCCATACTTCGTTTGTCGATGAACTGACGAGGACGTTCGAAGGCTTGAGGTCCTTATGAATGAGGCCGCGTTGGTGTAAGCGGCCAAGAGCGGCCGATAAGGCAATCGCGAGCCGCAAAAATCTTTCGGTCTCCATGGGCGGGCCGACCAGCCGGTCAAGTAGCTTGCCCTCGCGATACTTGAGCACGAGCGCCGGACGCCCATGCGCTCGCGCAAATTCCAGAGGTCGCAGCGCCCAGGCATCGTCAAGGTAATCCTTCAATCCGTACTCGTGTGACAGACGATCGATGCTGTCAGGTGACGGGTGCTCACCGGTCGGGAGGACTGCCATACACTCCTGCCACACCCCATCGTCATTGCGCCATGTTTTGCAATAGGTGCGATCTCCGTTCTCCCATAACACCTCGAGAGGGATTTCCCCGCCAGTCGTGGGACCGGAAGACGGGCTCATCCGGCAGATCTTTCCAATGGAATCGCCACCATCCGGGAGAATGCCACGACATCGCGGCCGAAAGCCCGTCGCGGATTGGGCAGCGGCCTGCAGGGACTAAAGGGCACCGACGATTGACACAAGTGAACGGCCGACCGTCGCGGAATCTTCATCACTGCGTCCTTTTGACGGTGAAGCTCAGGATGCATTGTATTCGCCTCCGTTCAAGCAGAATCCTAATCCGGAAGTTCCGCTTTGAGTTTCCCCGTTACTTAAAAGTATAGATCCAAACCGCCTAATGCCGCGTTTTCCGCCGATTGTTGCGGCGGGGGCTGAAAGTAGAGGCCAAGTTATTGAAACTGCTACTCCTGTGGCGCTCATGGTTTCCTTCATGATGGAGAGTTTTCGGCAGAATCAGGCTCGAAATGTCGATGTTCTGCGACGACAAAGCTTCATCGGCGGCACGCATCATCAAAGAGAAAAAGCACATGCGCAGGCTCGATTTCCTATCTCATGCGACGACCGGAAACTCACTCTCGGCGATTTCGATATACGAATCCGACTGCTCGACACTCCGTTCCGTCGCCGCTCGCGAGATTCCGAGCTTTCGCATTCTGTGAATGAGGGTTGTTCGGTGCATGCCCAGCCTGGCGGCAGCGCCATTCGGTCCACCAACGACCCAGTTGGTTTCGTCCAGAGTGGCCTTTATGTGAGCTCGATTGGCGTCCTCCAGCGTACGAATATCGTCGACCTCAGATTCCGACTGTGTGAGCTCGGCAATCGGTGCTCGCAGTTCTGCGGCTCTCGTAAGGATCACTGAACGCTCGATGAAGTTTTGCAGTTCCCTGATATTGCCCGGCCAGTTGTATCTCTCGATTGCCGCCATCACTTGGTCTGAGATATGTTCGATCGATTTGCCCTGACGCTGAGCGAAGGTTCGAATGAAATGAACTAGAAGCAAACGAATATCTCCCGCTCTTTCGCGCAGCGGCGGCAGAGTTATCGGGAAGACATTCAGACGGTAGTACAGATCCATTCGGAACTTGCGTTCAGACACCATCTGAGCGAGATTCTGATTGGTCGCTGCCACGATCCGCACATCCACCCGGGTTGTGTGCGAACTCCCTAATCGTTCGAATTCCTGTTCCTGAATCGCGCGCAAGAGCTTCGGCTGAAGTTCCAGCGGCAGATCGCCGATTTCGTCCAGAAAAAGCGTGCCCCGATCCGCAGCCTGGAAGCGCCCCATTCTCTGAGTAACTGCTCCAGTGAAAGCGCCCCGGTCATGGCCGAACAATTCGCTTTCAAGCAGCGCGGCGGGAATCGCCGCGCAGTTGATTGCTACAAACCGCTGCTGTCGGCGCGGGCTGGTGTCGTGAATGGCTTGCGCGATCACTTCCTTCCCGGTGCCCGTTTCCCCCTGAATCAGAACGGTGGAGTCGGTGGCTGCTACCATGCGGACCTGATCCAGTACGCGAGACATTCCCCGGCTGGCTCCAATGATCTTCTCGAATTCGTTTCCACCAGGTCCGGTTTTCGGGTGAGAGAGGGAGGACAGTGCGATGTAAGGGCCCTCGTCCAAGCTGGGCAGACTGGGGCTTGGCGGATTCGGGTCCCGCGTTAGGTTTCGCTCGGTGAACATAAAGGATAATTCCTCCTGAGAGTCTGTTCACTGATTACTATGGGGGAGGGCGCCACGAAAACCATCGCTCATTGGAATGATCCTGTTCTACCCCTTGAGAATCCGAGGTGCACCAAAATTTCTCAGCGACCGCCGCTATTGTTGGGAGCAATCCAATACCACCAGCGCCTCTTCGGGCTCCCCACGTAAGCCACCTTGGCCGGAAGCGTCAGATCGACCTCGGTGCCGGATCCAGGATTACTTAGGACGTTCATCTGCGCGCCGATATTGTGAGCCCGTTCCCGCATTCCCGATAAACCCCAGTGCCCGTCTTTGCCACCCGCAAGAACCTCCGGACCAATGCCCGCGCCATCGTCGCGCACACGGAGACAGACGTTCGCCGCATCATAGGTGATCTCCACCTCGATCTTGGCTGATTGCGAGTGGCGAAATGCATTCACCAACGCTTCCCTGGCAATCCGGTATATTTCATCGCTCACTACGGGATGCAAGGGCTGCGGAGTGCCGACAACAGTAACGTTGAAGACGATTGCGCGGTCCTTTACCAATTCCTCGCCGTAAGCGGCGATCTGTTGCGATAGTTCATGGACTTTAGTGTCTTCCAGGCGCAATTCGCGCACGCGCTGACGCCCTTCGAGTAGCACTGCGTCGGCGTAAGTCAACGCTTTCTTCATCGACTGCCTAGCCGGCTCCCGATCGGGAATCTGCTCCATCACGGCCTGGAAATGCAGAGTCAGGCCCTGAAAGCCCTGCAGCAATGTATCGTGCAACTCGCGTGCAATGCGCGCCCGCTCAGCGAAGCGCGCTTCCAGCCGGCCTTGCATCTGCGCGGACA
>Ga0209006_10005758_pt1 | contig 11257 bp, 8 predicted proteins | sample JacPin_JW_Ref_O2_FD_188567 | JGI IMG/M metagenome (GOLD analysis project Ga0209006, IMG submission 188567) | Forest soil microbial communities from Algoma, Ontario, Canada - Jack Pine, Ontario site 1_JW_Ref_O2 (SPAdes) (version 2) | ecosystem: Environmental > Terrestrial > Soil > Boreal... | reverse complement strand
CTAAGCGCAGAACCTGGTGGAAGCCGAGCTTGGCCATACGTCAGAATGCGCTGCCGTTGTTAATGGATCGTGAAGACGAAAAAACGTCTCTGTGATTGCCTGATTAAAATCTCGCGTATTGTCGGTAAAGTTCTTGCGGCGCGCCTTGTTTTCGAACTGGGCAAGTTCTAGCATTCGTTTCGAAAGCGCTCTCATTCAGGTCTTCGCGCAGGTCCCAGCGCCATTGCGCCCTCCGGCAAACACAAACGCATTTCGCGGAAAGTTGGACTCCAGTGACCCAGTCAATTCAGGAACATCCCTTCAAAAACGAAATGGCCACCATCGACGACGACCGCACCGGGATGGGCGTCGAGACACTGAAGCAGGCAATTCTCGAAAACCTCCGCTACGTAGTGGGCAAAGATCCCGAAACCGCGACTCGCATGGACTACTTCATGGCGGTTGCTTACACCGTAAGGGATCGCATTCTCGCGCGTTGGCTGGCCACGCGGAGAAACTACTCGGAGCACGACGTTCGCGTCGTTTGCTACCTTTCCGCCGAGTTCCTTGTGGGCCCGCACCTGGCAAACAATCTTCTTAACCTCAAGATAGAAAGACCGATTCGGCAGGCCACAAAGGAGCTTGGCCTTGACCTGGATGAGATCATTGCCGAAGAGAGCGAACCCGGGTTGGGGAACGGTGGCCTCGGCCGCCTTGCCGCTTGCTACCTCGATTCCCTGGCAACGTTGGGGATTCCCGCGATCGGTTACGGTATCCGTTACGAATTCGGAATGTTCCACCAGGAGATTCACGATGGTTGGCAGGTGGAGCTCACCGACTATTGGCTGCGCTATGGAAATCCCTGGGAGATACGCCGGCCGCAGGAGTCGGTCGATGTCGGCTTCGGGGGACACACCGAATCCTGGAAAGACTCGCACGGAAACCTGAGAACGCGTTGGATTCCCGCTTCGCACGTGAAAGGCATTCCCTACGATACGCCGATCCTCGGATACGGCTCAGGAGCCGCCAACGACCTTAGATTGTGGAGATCGGAAGCGGGCGAGTCCTTCTATTTCGACAAGTTCAACAGCGGCGACTACGAAGGCGCTGTTGCTTCCAAAATCTTCGCCGAGAATATCTCCAAGGTGCTCTATCCCAACGACGATGCGAAGGAAGGCAAACAACTACGCCTGGAACAGCAATACTTCTTCACCTCCTGCGCACTGCAGGACATGATCCGTATCCATCTCGCTGCCGGACGCAGCATTGGGACGTTCCAGGATAAGTGGGCGATTCAGCTCAATGACACGCACCCTTCCATTGGCGTAGCGGAACTCATGCGCCTGCTGATGGATCAGCACGAACTCGGCTGGGAACAGGCGTGGGATATTACTTCAAAAACCTTCAATTACACCAATCACACCCTCCTGCCGGAAGCGCTGGAGCGCTGGTCTTTGCCTTTGTTCGCCGGGTTGCTTCCGCGCCACATGGAAATCATCTACGAGATCAACAGCCGCTTCCTCACAACCGTGCAAGAGCACTTTCCCGGCGATGACGGAAAAGTCACACGCATGTCCATCATTGATGAGTCTGGAGACAAGTTCGTCCGGATGGCTCATCTTGCGTGCGTTGGGAGCAAGCACATCAATGGCGTCGCTGAATTGCACACGCAACTGTTGAAGAGCGATTTGCTGCGTGACTTCCACGACCTGTGGCCCAATAAATTCATCAACGTGACTAACGGTGTCACTCCCCGGCGTTGGATGGCCGTGAGCAATCCCGAAATGGCGACGTTGATCACCGGCAAGATCGGAGAAAGCTGGATCGGCGACCTCGAGCACCTCAAACAACTGGAAGCCTACGCGGAAGATTCCAGCTTCCGGGCTGCTTGGCGGAAGATGCAGCATGACGTCAAAGTGAGACTCGCTCAGTACATCCTCGAGGACACTGGATATTCGGTAGATCCCGCCTCCATGTTTGACACCCAGGTCAAGCGGCTGCACGAGTACAAACGCCAGCATCTCAACGTGCTTTACATCCTCACTCTTTATCTTCGCCTCAAGAGGAACCCCAGGCTGGAGATGACCCCGCGAACCTTCCTCTTCGGAGGCAAGGCGGCAGCCGGGTACGCCATGGCAAAGCTGATCATCAAGCTCATTAACTCAGTCGGCGAGGTGATCAATCACGATCCTGACGTGAGGCACCGCATGAAGGTGGTGTTTCTCCCCGACTACAACGTTTCCTTCGGGCAGAAGGTCTATCCCGCCGCGGATCTCAGCGAACAGTTGTCGACCGCGGGCAAGGAAGCATCGGGAACAGGAAACATGAAATTCGCCATGAATGGTGCGCTCACCATCGGAACTCTTGACGGCGCGAACATTGAAATCAGGGATGCGGTCGGGCATGAGAACTTCTTCTTGTTCGGTCTGACGGCCGCGCAGGTGGTTGCCACCAAAAATGCCGGCTATCATCCGCGGTCCATCTATGAAGCCAATCCCATCCTCCGCGAAGTGATCGATAGCCTTACGGACGGACAATTTTCCCGCGGCGATCGCAACCTCTTCCGCCCCCTGGTCGACGGATTACTTAACAGCGATCCGTACCTTCTCTTTGCCGACTATCAATCCTATGTAGACACCCAGGATAAAGTCTCAGCCACCTTCCTCGACCAGGAAAAGTGGTCAAAGATGTCCATTTACAGCGCAGCCCGGATGGGAAAATTCTCTTCCGATCGCGCAATCCAGGAATATTGCAGAAACATCTGGGCCGTTACTGGCCTTCATAGCGTGACCTAACTTTCCCGCGCCATCATGTTGCGGGCGCTACCTCGGAGCGGCTGGGGGCTCTGGCGCAGGGCTGGCAGCCGGAACCGGGGAGTTGCCGACAGCATGCGCGTTTCCTGGCCCGCCGACCTGTTGCACCACTGGCAAGCGTTGATCGGCAGGTGGCAGTGGCGGAAAAGGAGCGTGCGGTTCCGTTTGATACCAATACGCAACTGAGTAGAAGTTGTCCGAGCGATGGTTGGCGCTTCCGTGCTCTATGGTGGCCTTGAAGGACCTTCTGAAGGGAATCGGGGCATCCAGATGAAAACGGTAGACGCTCGACCTGCTCCCGGCCAACTCCGGCCCAACGACAGGCGCTCCGTAGAGCTGATAAGAAAAAGGCTTGCCTCCGAAATCCCACGCGCCCAGAAAATAATCTTCTGACCCGGTGCCGGCAATGGCCGGGGTCGTGTTGTCGTCTACGAAGAACATGTCATCCCCTTCGCCCCACCAGCCGTCCTGATTTTGCATGACAGACATGGTGACACCGGCGAACTGCCCGCTCCCTTTGGCTTCCAGCCAAACGTAGTTATCCTCGCCATTCGGGTTGCGTTTGTCGTCCACCAGCGGATCGCCATTGCTGGTCCAGGTATTCGTCCAGCCATGGGTAGGCTGCGCCTGCCGATACTGAGCGTGGAAATACAGTGTTCCGGGAGGTAAGGGGTGGCTATCCGTCTGGTAGTCGATGTTGTAATAAAAACTACCCACAGGCTGCTTGCCCTCGTTTGAAATCGTGATTCGGGCGTGCCTCTGGAAGGGCATAGGGAAAAAGCAATTCAGGCTGTTTTCACTGCCCACTGACAGCAGCTCAGACTGCCAGGAAACGTAGTCGCCAAGGCCCAGGCCGAAGAAGTCCCCAATCGGAGCTTCCACGCTCGGTGTGGCCTCGCCATCCCAATAGATCCGCAGCACGATGCGTTTCAGATGGTAGGGCTCGTCACTTGCGATAGTGAACCAGAGATGCGAAACCTTGCCTGGGCCGTCCGTGTCCAACAGCGTGAGCGAGGAGCCGGGCTCGACTCTACGGGCATCTGCGTTGGCGCCGGTTGGGTCCGCACTGGATGCCCGGTGGGACGTGTAGGTTTGCAGGCGGGTAAGATCCGGCTGCCATCCCGCGCTTTGATCCTGAGCACCGAGCGAAACACTCGTCGCCAGGAATACCAACCCGAAAAATCGCCTCACAATTGCCTGCTTCATTCACCATCTCTCGAAAGAGAGATTATAGCGGTCAGCCGTTCTTAGCTTCCCAGAGCGATAATGTGCTGCAGAATCACTTCTCCCGTTCGTGCATCCGCGCTATTGAGGCGAAAGGCCCGCGAATTCTTTTCGAAGCGCAGATCCCTCACTTCTTCTATCTTCCTCAGGATGGTCAGTTTGCCATCCCGCTCGAGGGCCGCATCCACGGCGCCCGGCTTGCCGGCAAACAGGCTGTAGGCCGGGGTCCCAATAATAGCGGCTTCCCGCGCCATTGTGCCCCCACCGCTCAAAACCGCGTCTGAAAGCGCCATCAGGCTAAGGGCATCGACAGATTTGTCTGAAACCCGGAAAGGCTCTGAACGCATGCCGTACGATTTCTTCAGTTCTTCCCCTTGCTTACGAGTTCGGGGAAGCACGATGACCTGCGAATCCCTGTCTCCACGCAGGCGCTCAACCAAAGCCCTAAAAAGAACTTCAGAAAGCGGATCCTGATAGTGCGCCCAGGTAGCGGGAGGGCGCACGGTGATAATCAGCCGCCCGGGATCCAGGTTCAGCTCTTCCATCACCTCAGTGGAATTGTGCCAGCCACTCAGGTAGACATTCTCCTTGAAACCCGGATAGCGGATGACCTTCTTCATGTCCACATGTTGCCGCTCCAGGGTCAGTGAGGGAATGGTTTCCGGCAAAAGGAGCTTGGTTGCCATCCTGGAGAACAGTTCGGAATAAACAAACTCGTAGTCGTAGATGGTCATGACCGGAATGCCCAGCAACCATGCCGCCAGCACCTGGGCCCGTGATCCGTGGTTCACAGCGATAGCTGGACGGATCTGGCGCCCATACGCGGTTAACCGCAATGCCCGGCCAACCGTGGCCAGAGCCCTGGTAAGAAAAAAGTGGGGCGTGCGGTGCTCCCCGATGACCACGTATTTGAGGTCGTGCGAGCGCGCAATCTCTTCCACCTGGCCGAAACGCCTGGCCGTGAGTTCCACGGCATAACCGGCCTCTTCAAGCCTCCTGATAATCGGAGGGAAGAAGTGTGCGTGAGGCGAGTTATCCAGGTCGATCCAGATGCGCATTTTGCTATCCGCGAGCATCATAATCCAACCTGGCTGACAAATTGCTTGAGAACTGCAGCCGGGCCAGGGCGCGGAGCATCCAGGCTTGTCCCCACCGCATGAAGGGGGTGCGGTTGGTCCACAGGCGATGGCGCTGATAGTAGAACGAACCGTCGGGCGCAGCCATGTTCCTCAGCGTCCAATCGAAGGTCTTCCAGGCATGCTCCAGCGCCGCTGGGTCCATTGCGGAAAACGCGATGAAGTGCAGGATGGCCTGGGAACAAGCGTGAATATCAATGGGAAAAGTCCGGTTGTGGTAGTACCGGGGCGCCCCATCCCTGGTAAAAAACGTCGCCTGATAATAACGATGGCCTGCCAGCATGGCTTGCTCAAAGGTCCGGTCCCCGGTCGTCTGTTGGTAGTCGAGCAGGGCGCAGACCTTGTACGAGGTGTGAAAACTGTCGATCCAACGTTGCCGTCGAAGCTGCCCGTAATACCATCCGCCGGCTGGCAGCTGTTCTCTGACCAGGAAAACCATGGCTTTGCGCGCCAGAGAAAGGTAGTCCTGATTGCTGGATAGTTTGCCGGTCCATGCCAAAAATGCGCCGGCCAGGGCGCTACTGTTGTAAATCCGAGTTTTGTCATTCGGTGTGTAGCTGAAACAAATGGCGTCCGCCGATTCAAAAGACCGATGCAGACGGGACGCCATGAAGCCCGCCGTCGACTCGGCTATCTCCAGTGCCTCCCGGTCGCCAAATACTTCCCCCAGTTCCAGCATCGCCACCCCGCAAAAATACGACGCGATGCAGTTTGGTGAGAAAGCCGGCAGCCGGCTACCTCGCAAGGAGAGGTAGTCCCAGTCGTAGCCCCAGCAGTAATCGGATTCATGCGGTGAGCGAAGCCGAATCAGTTCGCTTTTGAGCCATGCGGCCTCAGCCGACACATCGCACCCGGCTCGGGCAAGGTCACAGTACGCCGAAAGACAAAGGCCCAGGGCTTTGGGATTCCGGCTGGGCGGAACTTTGAGAAATTGCCGAAGTCGCTGTCCAGCAAAAAGCTTGCCGAATTGAATAAGCAGAACGGCTAGCGGCAGGTGCCGTGCCCACTTCCCACGCAGGTAAGGCGAGTTCAACAGGTCGAACGGTTCGTAGCCCTCGAACTGCCTGCTTTCCATCCATGTGCGCAAGCCTTGAATCGCAGGAACCAGTTCAGAAGGCTCGCTCTGCGTCACCGAGGCTCACGCTCGCCCGCGCAGGCAAGATCGGCTTCCCACACCTCCGTGAGAATCTGAACGATCCTCGAAGAAGTGCGGCCATCCCACAACGGAGGCCGCGCAGGGGTTGATCCGGTATGGCCGTCGCGGGCCTGCCCGAGCACTTCCAGCGCGTGCCGCAACAGGTTCTCCGGGTCGCACCCCACGACCAGATTGGTGCCCATCGAGACGGTGACCGGCCGTTCCGTAGTCTCGCGATAGGTCAGGCATGGAACTCCAAGAAAGGTCGTCTCCTCCTGTACGCCGCCGGAATCAGTGATGACCATTGCGGCTTGCTGCGTGAGGTCAAGAAAGTCGAGGTAGGAAGCGGGGGGCATCATCCATAATCCCGAGTTCGAGATCGAGCCCCCGTTCCAGGTTTTCATTGCTGTAAGCCCTGCCGCCTCGATGTTGCGCGCCGTTCGCGGATGCGCTGGAAAAACCACGGGGATGTGTTGCGCCAACTTACCGATGGCGTCAAGGGTTCGCCTTAGCTGATCTTCGTTATCCACGTTCGACGGCCGATGCAGCGTGAGCACGGCGTAGGGTTTTCCTTCCAGGCCCAACTCCGAGCGTAAGCAGGATTGCCGGGCAACCTTGAGAGCGTTCACCAGTGAATCGATCATCAAGTTGCCGACAAAGAAAACTTTGCCAGGGTCGACACCCTCGTTGGCAAGATTCCGGTTAGCGCTTTCCTCGGTGGTAAACAGCAGGTCCGCCAGGGCATCTGTCAGGACGCGGTTGATTTCTTCCGGCATGTTCCGGTCGAAGCTGCGCAAACCCGCCTCGAGGTGTGCGACAGGAATTCTTTCTTTGGCCGCGACCAGTGCACAGGCGATGGTGGAGTTCACGTCGCCTGCGACCACCACCATATCCGGGCGGTCCTGCTGCACAAGCTCGCCAAACTTCCGCATGATCTCCGCCGTTTGCGCATAGTGCGTGCCGGAACCGACGTCCAGGTTGTAGTCAGGGGGCGGCACCCCCAACTGATCGAAAAATACCTGCGACATGGAGTAGTCGTAATGCTGGCCGGTATGAACCAGGACCGGTTCGATATCCTCATGCCGGCGAAATTCGGCCAGCAACGGGGCGACCTTCATCATGTTCGGCCGGGCGCCGACGATGCTCATGATTCGCAAGCGGTTGTTCTTCTTTGATCGCGGCATACTTTGCCCAGAAAACGATGCATTTTTCACTTGCGCGGATTTAAGTGTACCCAAAGATGCCAACCGAGAACACGCGCGAACGGTTTGAGCCAGAAAACAGGCAGCGGGGGAGCATGCATATATTCCTGGGAGTGGGTATCGAGCGTGAACGCCGGGAAATCCTGGTGAACCGTCGCTAGATCATAGACCTTGCTGTATGGGTTGAGGGGGCCGTCGGTGTTTCGGTGGATGAAGTTGCGCATCCTGAGGTACTCACTCAAGCCCATTCGTTTAGCCCCGGCGATGTGGTCGCCGATGATTCCCGCGGGTTTCGCCCGGCCGAGAACCAAAACCGCGAGACTCAGTCGCCGTACCACCGAAATTGCCAAAAGGTAATTGAGCGAGCGGCGCGCATAGAGCATCGCAATCAGGCGGCCTTCCGGCTTGAGCACACGGGCAATTTCTTTCTGTGCTGTCAGTACGTCAGGAATATGGTGGAGCACGCCATGGGCGAAGACAATATCAAAGCGGTCGTCGGGGAAGGGCAGATCGAGAGCGCTGGCACACTCAAGCCTCGCGTGGTCAAGCCCTCGGCAGCGGAGCCTGGTGGAAACACGGTCCACGGACTCAGCAGAGATATCGACCCCCGACCAGATTGCCCCCCGCCGGATGATTTGTTCCGAGTCCGCTCCCTGTCCCAACCCAATCTCAAGAACCTGCTTACCTTTGAAATCGATAGCATCCAGACGGCGCAAAATGTGAGCTTCCCGCTGGTATCGGAACGCATCGTAGCGGCGAAAGAAATCCTCGTAGTCCGAGCTGAGTCCCTCCATCTGGCTCTCACCACAAGGATGAGCATCCCAGAATTCGCGGATCGCCTTTTCGCTCATTTCGTTCATCAGATCCTGGTGTTAGGGTATAAGCTCGGTGCTCACAGATGTGCGGAATCTCCGGCGTACTGGCATTTAAAACCAGCAACTTCCAGGTCACAGCGGACTATCTTCTCCGGTTGAGGGAGACGATGGTGCACCGCGGCCCCGATGGCGCCGGCCTATGGATTTCTCCCGACCGCCGCGTGGGACTGGCTCATCGCCGCCTGGCCATCATTGATCTGTCCGATGCTGCTGCCCAGCCCATGAGCAATGGCGACGGATCGCTGCAGGTCGTCTTCAACGGCGAAATCTACAACCATGCCGAGATCAGGCGCGAGCTCGAAGTGCTCGGCGTTCGCCGCTGGAAAACCCATCACTCTGACACCGAAGTGATTCTGCATGCTTTTGAGCAATGGGGCATCGCTTGTCTCGAGAAATTCCGCGGCATGTTTGCCATCGCTTTGTGGGATGCAAAGGCGCGCCGGCTCTGGCTCATCCGAGACCGGGTCGGCATCAAGCCGCTCTACTACAGCATTCATCACGGACGAATCACCTTTGCCTCTGAGATCAAAGCCCTGCTCCAGGATCCCGATCAGCCTCGTGCCGTCAACGAAGAAGCTCTGTTTCACTACCTCTCGTTCATATCCACACCCGCTCCCGACACTTTGTTCGAAGGCATCAAAAAACTGCGGCCTGGCTCCTTCCTCACGATCGACGCGGGTGGACAGGTGGGTGAAGAGCGGTACTGGGATGTTCTTGACCACACCACACCGTTGACCGGCGTTTCTGAAGAAGAGATCGCAGAACGCCTGCTGGCGGAACTGCGAACCAGCGTAGCGTTGCGCACCGTCAGCGATGTTCCGGTCGGAGTATTTCTCTCTGGCGGAGTCGACTCGAGCACCAATGCAGCGCTCTTTTCCCAGTCGGCTTCCGAGAGGGTAAAGACTTTCTCCGTTGGTTACGACAAAGACTATCGAGGCTGTAAAAGCGAATTGCCGCTTGCTCGTGGATTCGCAGCCAGCATCGGGGCTGTTCACCATGAGCGCGTTCTCAATCAGCGGGACTTCCTCGATTTCCTTCCCCGCATGGTCTACCTGCAGGACGAGCCCATCGCGGATCCGGTCTGCATGCCGGTCTATTTCCTCTCCAAACTCGCGCGCGACAACGGCGTGACTGTGGCGCAGGCCGGAGAAGGCGCGGATGAACTCTTCTGGGGTTACGAGCGCTGGAAACAAATCATGAACCTGATGCGTTGGAACGAATACCCCGTTCCTCGCGCGGTTAGGAAGCTGGGTCTCCTCGGGTTGAGTGCGGCCGGTAAATCCCATAGTGCCGCCTTCGAACTGCTCTGGCGCAGTAGCGCTGGATTGCCGTTGTTTTGGGGTGGCGTGCATGCTTTCTCGCAACACGAAAAACTGGCCCTGCTTTCACCCCGTCTCCGTCGGCGGTTTCGAGATCAGACTTCCTGGGAAGCGATCCGTCTGATCCACCAGCGGTTTATGGAAAAGGCGTGGGAGACCACTCCGGTCAAGTGGATGACCTATCTCGACCTTAATCTTCGTTTGCCGGAACTGCTTCTCATGCGGCTCGACAAAATGGGAATGGGCGTGAGCCTGGAGACGCGTGTTCCTTTTCTCGATCACAGGTTTGTCGAGCTCGCGATGAGCATTCCGGAACAGGTCATCACTCGCGGCAAAGAATCAAAGCATATCCTCAAGAAAGCCGTTCGCGGTCTTATTCCCGATGAAATCATCGATCGTCGAAAGCAGGGCTTTGGGGTGCCCATTTACGAATGGTTTTTCGAGCAATTTGGCGAATTCGCGAAGCGGGAGTTGTCGGCGTTCTGCGATCAAACGGACTTTCTCGACCGCGATGCCGTGTTGCGTTTGCTCCGTTCCGGGCGAGGGAGAGATGCCTGGTTCCTTTTGAATTTTGTGCTTTGGTGGAAGGAATTCATTGGCGGCCAATCGGCTGAACACGCCCCTGGCCTTGAATCCGCTATGGTGAACATCCATGCCTGATGCAGCTCAGCTAGCCCAGGCTCACTGGAACGAGACCCCACTCTTTCTCAGCGAGGAAGAGCGCTACTCCACCTATCCGTGGCTTTACGACGCCGCAGAATTTCGCCGGCATGAGGGAGAAAAAGTTCTCGAAGTCGGTTGCGGAACCGGGAGCGATCTTCTGCAGTTCGCCAAACACGGAGCCCTGGCTACGGGAGTCGATTTGACCGCGAAACATGTAGAGCTTGCCCGTCTGCGGGTGGGTAATCTCGCAGCCGTCCACCAGGCCGACGCGCGGCATCTCCCGCTTGCGGATGAAAGCTTTGATTATGTCTATTCCCATGGAGTTCTTCACCATTGCGATGAACCAGAGCGAGTGGTGGCCGAGATGCTTCGTGTCCTTCGTCCTGGTGGCCGCTTCAATGTTCATGTGTATTCCTTGTGGTCCTTCATCTCGCTGGTAGGTTTTCTCAGGTATGGCAGCAAATGGAAGCGGAAGGTTGAAAACAGTGAAGCGCCGGTTCATATCGATCTCTATACCCGGCGGAAATTAAGGCGCCTCTTCGGGCAGGATATTTCGATCGAGAAATATCAATGCGCACCGTTCCAATTCCTGGCCCCATGGTTCGGTTGGTTCTTAGTCGTCAGGGGTCAAAAAACCTAGATTCATGGAAAGCCGAATCTGGTTCGCGTCGAAACCCGCGTCACTCCTCTCTTGCCTGGTGCTGGCCATGTTCCTGGCCACGCTCACCCTCTGGGTTCCCGCTTACTGGCCGGTAGCCGCCTTCGAGATCGCAGTCTTCCTGCTCGCTGGTGTGGCTATTGTTCTTGCAATGCAGCCTGCGGCGAATGCGGGCTTTCCGCTCATCATTCTGATCGCAATCGTTCTATGGGGCTGGCTTCAACTTCTCACTGGCTCCAGTATCAACCGCTTC
>Ga0209006_10005757_pt1 | contig 11257 bp, 7 predicted proteins | sample JacPin_JW_Ref_O2_FD_188567 | JGI IMG/M metagenome (GOLD analysis project Ga0209006, IMG submission 188567) | Forest soil microbial communities from Algoma, Ontario, Canada - Jack Pine, Ontario site 1_JW_Ref_O2 (SPAdes) (version 2) | ecosystem: Environmental > Terrestrial > Soil > Boreal... | reverse complement strand
GGCTATGATGCGCGCCTGCAAATGGGACGGTAGCTCAGTTGGTAGAGCAAGGCCCTTTTAAGGCTTTGGTCCTGGGTTCGAGTCCCAGCCGTCCCACCAATAAATTCAATGTGTTACGTGTGACTATATCCGCAAAAGCCGCCCGTACGGAAATATTTATAGGTCTTGGTTTTAAATTCAACCGGCCGACGAAATTCGCCCCTCTTGCGACCGCTAGCGGCGGTTTCTAGCCGTTGTTGACCTCTGGAGCTGATAGAGCCGTTCTTCTTTCGTCGCCGCGAAGACGGCCCCTGTGGGACGGCGCGATCACTCGCTATTTGCTGAGCTTGCAGAGTCGCTGAGGGGAGTTTGCCGGGAGGAAGGAGCTTCATGATCGCTGATCAACGAGTTAGATTCGGGTTGCCGCCGACATACCCAGCGGGTTGGGGGAAATAGCCAGGAGGTCGGGGAATTTTGTGTAACGTTTTGGCCGCATGCTTTCCGCTGCCTCGATGAGATTTGAAAGTTCCGGGTGCGAGTAATGCGTCGTGATCCGCTGACTTTTGTGCCCTAAAAGGTCTTGTCGATCCTCAAACGACACGCCCGCCGCTCGTAAGCGACGACAAAACGTGTGCTTGAGATCTTGAACCCTCACGCGCGTAAACCTTTCAGGTGCTGCCGTCCCATGGACGCGCCCCAAAGCATCCGCAGCGCGTTCTCTCGCGCTCCTCGATCCGGTGTTGTTCATCTTCTTGACAGGTACGGTGAGCCCGTCCTCACTTTGTCGAACAAAAACGTACACGGGATGCATACCTCGTGCTTCCTCGATCACCGACCTCGTATCGTCGGGTGAACAAGAAAATGCCCGAGCCGTTGCGTGGGCTAGACCGCACGATGTTGGTTATAACTAAATGGTGAATGGCTTTACACAAACTCCGTAGCATCTGATATGCACCAGTTCCTCCGCCGTTTCGTGACGCGGATGTCCCCCGTCTTCAGTAGCACTTTGATCTAGAATGTTCCGGCACCGTCCAGCGTAGCCTGCGCCAGGCGTGCAGCCGAAAGGCTGTGAGGCCATCAGGGACTGGTCGTGCCATCATTCTCCGAGTCCGGTTGCAGGACTTTGAGATCCATAACGTGCGCATCTCTCCGTATGCGCTTTATCTCATCCTCGCAATGGTAGTCGGTTGCGGGCCCGAAGAGGTCGACCGTGGCGGTCGTGTCGTTTCCCTTCACCCAAACGATTTCGTATAGCGGGTTGGCAGTGAGGGCGCTCAAGAAACTCGGATCGCGAGGATTGGGGACATCCAGTGTCAGCCGCAGCAACAGGCGGGCGTGGCATCTGTCCGCCATCGCGCTCTCGGCATCGGCGATGCTGAGCACTGCCGCGAGAGTGCCGGCAGCAAGCAAGCCGGCGCGCACGTTCACACTAGTCGAAGATCTACGAGAGCCCATGGCTGACACCCTCCCCTTGAAGTCGTGCGCGCTGCGCCGGCCCGAGTTCTTCGGGGGCATCCGTGTAAGTCGCGCATCGCAATTATAGCCGCCGACGTGAGTCAATCAGTTGATCTGGATCAAGGCGCGTGCCGCGATCTACGTTGCACCTTCCCTGGACTGCACTCAGCGTCAGAAACCGATGGTCCGCTGTCATCCTGGCGGTGCACTTGCGAGATAAGCGCGGCATATCACCTTCTTGAGTTTATATATGCGTGATCTTCAATGGCACTTGGGAGAATACAAAGCTACTCACCTCGCTGAAGAAAGTGCGGTCTTCTTGCACAAGGGCAAGGCGGTGCGCCAAGCACACAGCCCTCTGAAAGATTTCAGGTCTTGAGTGTAAAAACTGCAATATCCCCGCCGCGCGCAATCGCGTTGTGTACGTCGGTCACGAGCCCTCGACTTGTAGTAGCGTCGGGATCTGCCTGTCGAATCAGTATTTGGGCACTCACCCGTTCGTGCGTTGCGTCATCCGGCGCGCGGCGTGCGTATACGCAGGAGCAGGCGCGAAGCCTCTAACTGTCTCACGAAAACGTTTGCGGGCTACCGCACATACCGCCGACCGAGTCGGGCGTATGATGTTTGCGGGCAGTCGTGGGCATTGGTGCGTTTCAAGATTTTGAAATGGGCGCGAGATCTCTCCGACGTTCTCTGCAGCTGTGCCATATAAGTCATGTTTCTCCTGGTGACTCGCAACCATCGCCGGTCGGCCGGTGAACCGAAATCTTTGCTGTACGATGAATGATGATGCGCTGATGAACCTGGCCACTACGGGCGGAGCCGATTTGCCGAGGGCGCAGGATGAGGTCTCGATGTATATTAGAGTTCTACACTCAGACTCGCCAATCGCCTCTTCATGACCGGGACGCGTATCAACTCCGCGTCCTGCCTTCCTTGAAAACAGAAAGGCCGCTGACGTTTGTGGCGCGAGCTGCTCAAGAGCAGCTACATCACGGCGAAGCGGCTAAGCAAGCCTCTGTTCTCGATGCGCTTCCGGCATGTATTGCGCTGCTTGATTCCCGAGCGATCATCACTTCGGTGAATGAAACCTGGCGGCAGTTTGCCCGCGCCAATGCGATGCAGGAATCCGGATACGGCATCGGCGTCGATTACCTCGAGACCTGCAAGCGTGCGCGAGGAGAAGGTATTTCCCACGCGCACCAAGCCGCGTGCGGAATTCGTTCGGTATTGAGCGGGGCCGTTAGGACCTTTTCGATGGAGTATCCGTGTCATTCAGCAACCGAACAGCGTTGGTTCCTCTTGAAAGTGACGGCCCTGGCCGACCCGCGCAGCAATGGCGCTGTCGTCATGCACATCGACGTAACGGCAGAAAAACGGGCGATTAGAGATCTGCAGGACAGCGAGCTGCGTTTTCGGCAGATGGCGGAAGGCATACGAGACGTGTTCTTCCTTCGCGAGGCGGGAACTAGCCATATGCTGTATGTGAGCCCAGCCTACGAGGAGATCTGGATGCGTAGCTGCAAAAGCCTATATGCCAATCCGGATGAATGGATGGAAGCGATCCATTCCGATGACCGCGCTTCGATGCTTGAGAAATACAAAAACGGTATGTCATCAGGAACATTCGAATACGAGTACCGGATCGTGCGGCCGGATGGTTCCATTCGATGGATCAAGTGCAGAGGGTTTCCGGTGCGTGACCAAAGCGCTAAATTGGCGCGTATCGCAGGCACCGCCACCGACATCACGGATGGCAAATTGACAACACTGGAGTTGCGCGAATCCGAGCGCCGCTTCAGCGACCTTCTAGGCAATGTGGAACTTGTCTCGCTCATGCTCGACCACGAGGCACGAATCACCTACTGCAATGAATATTTGCTCCGCATGACCGGCTGGACGCACGCAGAGGTCATCGGGAGAGACTGGTTCGAGCTTTTCGTTCCGTCGGATCGCGGCGAGATGGAAGCCGCTTTCGCGGATTTGCTCGCTAACTCGCCCGAGGTTTGGCACCACGAGAACGAGATTGTGTCCCGTTCGGGCGATCGCCGGCTGATTCGCTGGAACAACTCCGTACTGCGTTCGGTGGCGGGTAAGGTCATCGGCACCGCAAGCATCGGCGAAGACATCACCGACCAGAAGCGAGCGGAGCTTAAAATCAAGCGCTTGAACCGCGTGTACGCGGTCCTTAGCGGTATCAATTCGCTCATCGTGCGTGTACAAGACCGGGACCTACTCTTCAAGGAAGCCTGCGAGGTCGCCATCGATCACGGACACTTCAAGATGGCTTGGATCGGAGTGGTCGACCATAGGGCGCAGAGAATCGTGCCGATCGCGTCGGCCGGCACGGAACCGGAGTTCGTGGCTCTCATCAAGGATAGTTTCTCATTGCGCGAAGATGTGCCGATTGATCGCACCAACTACACGGCCCGCGCCGTTAGGGAAAAGAGAGCGATTGTGCTCAATGAGATAGAAGGCGATACGACGGTTTTCCTCACCAAGGATCGCATCGAGCGCGGCATATTCTCGATGGCCATTCTGCCTTTGATGGTCTCAAACGAGGCCCTTGGTGTTTTGGCGTTGTACGCCGAAGAAAGCGAGTTCTTCGACGAGAAAGAGTTGAAGCTCTTAACGGAGTTGGCCAGCAACATCGCGCTTGCAACCGACCATATCGACAAGCGGCAGCGCCTTGACTACCTCTCTTACTACGATGTGCTCACCGGCCTGGCGAACCGCGGTCTCTTCCTTGAACGAGTGGGACAGTACGTGCGCAGCGCAGCCGGGCCAGGACACACGCTCGCGCTATTTCTGATCGATCTGGAGCGGTTCAAGAACATCAATGACACGCTCGGCCAAGCGGCCGGCGATGTGCTTTTGAAGCAAGTCGCCGAATGGCTGACGGTACATGTCGGAGACGCTAATCTATTGGCCCGAGTGGGTGCTGACCGATTTGCGGTGGTAATGACGGAAGTGAGCATGGAAGGCGAGGTCGCGCGGCTGCTCGATAAAATGATCCAAGCATTCTTGGAGCATCCATTCCGGGTAAATGGCACGGCATTCCGAATTGCCGCGAAGGTCGGAGTCGCACAATTTCCGGAGGACGGCATCGACGCCGATACCTTATTCAAGAAGGCCGAGGCTGCACTCAAGAAAGCCAAGATGAACGGCGAGCGCTATCTTTTTTACACCCAAAAAATGACCGAAGCCGTCGCTATCCGGCTGACTCTGGAAAATCAACTGCGCGAGGCGCTCGAGAAAGGTCAATTCGTTCTGCATTACCAGCCGAAGATAAACCTTGCGAGCGGTCAACTTACGGGGGTCGAAGCATTGATTCGATGGAACAATCCGCGAACAGGCATAGTACCGCCAGGACAATTCATCCCGATCTTGGAAGAAACCGGATTGATCCACGACGTCGGGCGGTGGGCGCTGCACACCGCGATCGACGACTACTTGCGCTGGAACAGTGCAGGCGTGGCGAACATGCGCATTGCTGTCAACGTATCGCCGGTGCAGCTACGCAATCGCGGCTTTATCGAGGAAATCAGACGAGCCGTCGATATTGATCCTCGTGCGGCATCGGGACTTGAACTCGAAATCACCGAAAGCTTGATTATGGAGGACGTCAAACGCGGGGTTGAAATCCTGCAAGCGATTCGTCTCATGGGCGTCAGAATCGCTATCGACGATTTTGGCACGGGCTTCTCCTCGCTCAGTTACCTGGCGAAACTACCTGTGGACACCCTGAAAATTGATCGCTCATTTGTGACGGATCTGGTGGATGGACCGGAGGGGCTTGCGCTCGTGTCCACCATCATTACTCTAGCGCACTCGCTGAAGCTCAAGGTGGTGGCCGAAGGCGTCGAAGCCGAAGAGCAGTTGCGCCTGCTGCGACTGCTGAACTGCGATGAATTCCAGGGCTATCTATTCAGCAAACCCGTCCCGAGAGAACTTTTCGAGACGAGATTTCTTGCGCGCTCGAGCAAGCGAACTTGATGCGTCAAACACTACCACCTGAGTTCACCGTAGGACGCCAAGCTTGCCGTAGCTAGACCGCGGTGAACAGTTAGCGTCCGGCCTACGCGTATTCGCGGTGGCTTTTTGAAATCTGGGACCGACCGTTCCTTTATAATGACCACCCTGGATAATCCAAACACGATGTCGCAACTGTGGTTGAGTTCATGGATGCCTGTTTACTTATCCGCGCCTATGGGTAGAGCGTATGGATGACCTAATTACTGACGATGGCTATCCTACCAATGACATTGCCCTCGGGGAGGGACCAATTTTTCAGGATTTGGTAAGCAATATGAATCTGATTGCGGTCATCTTGAACGCCAGCGCAAAGCTAACCTTCTGCAATGACTACTTCCTGGTGCTCACTGGATGGACTCGCCCAGAGGTCTTAGGGTGCGATTGGTTTCAGTGCTTCGTGCCGACCGGTATTGACGATTTACGAGATGTGTTTTCTGCCCTTCTCAAAAATTTATCGAACGCCTGGCATCATGAGAATGCGATATTGTGTAAATCCAGAGAAAAGGTGCGCATTCGTTGGCATAATTCAGTAATTCGAGACCCATCGGGTCATATCGTCGGGGTAGCGAGCATCGGCGAGGACGTTACGGAACATCGATTGCTGGAACGCGAGCTGCTCGAGAGCAGCGCTCGGGAGCGTCGTCACCTCGCCGCCGAGCTTCATGATGGCCTCGGACAAAACCTGTACGCTGCGAGCCTGTTGACGCGCAGTCTCGCGATAACAGCACGCAAGGCCATGCTGCCGATCAAAGAGGACTTAACTCAACTCGCGTCGGTGATCGACGCATCCATGGCAACCTGTCATCAACTCGCTCACGGCCTGTCTCCTCTGGCTGAGATTCGAGGCGGTTTCATTGGAGCCTTACAAGATCTTACGAGCATGCCGACCAATGGCGGACCCGAAGTCGCTCTGTCAATTGTTGGCGGCGCGCCGTTGCAAATCGACACCGTGAGCTTGGATCACTTATTTCGGCTTGCCCAGGAAGCCGTGACAAATGCCTTGAAGCACGCCGAGGCCACCTTAATTCAGGTCAAGTTGGATATTCAGGCAGCACGTGTAACGTTAACGGTCGTCGATGATGGTATAGGCTTGCCTTTACAGCCCATTAGCTCCGATCGATTGGGTCTAAGGCTAATGCGTTATCGGGCCGATATGATTCACGCCAAATTGGCGATAACGCGAATAGAGCCGCACGGGACTCGAATTACATGTGAATGTGCGCAAGGTAATGGAGGCTGAGCGGGCACTACGAAGTCGGAGATGCCGCGCAATAAGGGGCCGGCGTGCTCGTGCATTCCCGGCAAGGGTCTTCCTCAGAAACCAACTAAACGGCCTTTAGCGAGAAATGATTGGATCCTTGGGGTGTGCAGAGCGGCGAAAATTGCTGCGCCATCGAAACAGCGAGAGTGGGATGTGTCCGCCACGGGCTCTAGTTGCTTGATTCCGGCGCTGCCGCCTCGCGAGGGATATAGCTATCCTTGACAATTATTTTCGAATGCACGGTCTTGCCGCTGGCGTCCGCAATTCGCAAAGGCTCGCTCGTTCTTGAATCGACCAGTTCAACGCGCACTGTCCTCGCTCGGTTCACATTGGGATCACTTGTCGACTTATAAGTGATCACATAGCGCACTCGCAGGTTCTCCATCAGGTCATCAAAAATGGCGGGAAGATCCACGCTTGCCTGCGGTGAATACATGCGCCCACCGCAGGCAGCTACGATTTGCCGCAGTTTCGATTCGGCTCTTTTCCAATCGATGTGCGCGTACGGGCCCGCATCTAGAGAAGCGGATGCATGCTCTTGCAGCAGCGAGCCGAGATTGATCGCGTAGATCGGCGTATCGGACTGCCCCACGGCATGAAGTGCGTCGCGATAGTCAGCTTTGCTGAAGGTGTCGAGGCCTGAGGAAACCAATAAGAGGGCTTTGCGTCCGCTCAGCGGGTGCATCCGCGTGACCACGGTTATGAGCGCATCATAGAAATTCTGCTCGGAAAAAGGCGGCGTTCGCAGCTTCAAGACGGCGCTACCCAAGGCGTCACGTCCGTCCGAGAAACCGGTGATCTCCTCGACTTTATCGCCGTATGTCCAAATGGCCACTTTGTCATCCGCACCGATTACGCCAAGCAATTGATTGGCGGCCGCGGAATCTGCTTCGCCGACAGACTCGTTCAATACTTGGTATCGCCCGCCGTACTCAAGCAGCACTCCGATTGAAACTGCAGCGTGTTCAATCTCGACGCTCGCGTTCTCTTGCCGCACACCATTCTCATAGACCGCGAAGTTCTCGCGACGAATATTCGGAATGAAGTAGCCCCTCGGATCCTGAACGAGCATTTTGATCGTCACCACCTGAGTAGTGGGGTCGAAATGAATTGTCGTCCTTTGCTCGCCCTGCGCACCCTGAAACAGCGCCGTGGCTGGCCGATTCGGAACCTGGACCTGCGTTTGTGGCGCGGAATCATTCGAGGCCTGCGCACTCGCGCATTGCATCGAGATTGAAGAAGCCGCCATCGCGAGCGCCAAGGTACTTTTTGTAACTTGCGTGGTGTGCACCCTCAGCTGACCCTAGCGTACGGAGTAGCCACGCGACTCAAGACACGCCACCTGGCTGTTGAAGTAGTCGTTGCGCTTCGCTACTGCGATCTCCGGCGCGACGCCGCCGCCGACTTTGGTCGGATCAAAGCCGCTTTGTTGAACCGCTAAGCGGTGGCATTCGTAGCGATCGTTTTCCTGCTGTTCAGGGGACTGTCCCTTGTTCGGGTACACGAAAAGCTGGTCGCTCGCGGGGGCCTGAGTTGTGCCGCCAGAATCCATGCCCTCGGGCGGTGCCACGACCTGATACTGCTGCTCCGCATCGTTCCACACATAATAGGTGTCGTTGGCGTAGTAGTAGGGGATCCCATTCCACCAGACCGTCGTAAAGTAAGGCGGCAGAGAAGGCACGAATACTCCGATCGGGGCGCCCACGACCACCCAATCGCGGCCGCCCCAATGGTACCAGTTGCCGCCGTGAAACCAGTACCGTCCGCCCTCAGCGCCGCGAAATTCCCGGTTCTCGCCCGGCGGCCTGTGAACCGAGTAGCCGTGATCGAAGTAATACCGATTGTGCGAAAAGCGGCCGTCAAAGTGTTGATGCGCTTCCGAATGAATTGCGGTGTGTTGAGCGATAGCCGCGCCGCTTACCACCGTCAGCAATAGGGCGGCAAGCCTCAGGCGCCGCGCAAGCAATCTCCAGCGTGTCATCATCTTGTTACCTTGCGCTATTTCAGTGCGTTGCTCGTGCCGAACGGTCAGCGGACGTTGTAGCCCTTACCTTCCAAGCAGGCGCTCATGGCACGCCGATAATTTCTCGCCTTCTGTTCGAGCGCTGCCGCTTGAGCGCTGTTGGCCTGAGCAGCCAGCTGCGCGCGCGTCTGCTGGGCCGCGGCGTTTTCAGCCAAGCCGCCGATCGCTGCGCCGGCGAGCGCGCCGACGAGTGCTCCGGGGCCCGCTTGCCAAGGGCGGGAAACAGCGGCGCCCAGAAATGCACCCGTCACCGCTCCCGCCGCGACCCCCGAACCCGGCGGTGGGCCCGCGTTCGAGACGACAACATGCAAATGCGGCGGTACGTTCGGCAGGCTCGGATCAAAGCCGCTCTGTTGCACCGCCCAAGTATTGCACTCGTACTTGTCGCGATCCTGCTGCTCGGGCGACTGGCCACGCACGGGGTAGAAATACACATTGGTTTCCGGCGGCGGTGGTTCCATCGGCGCTGGCGGCGGTGGCGGCTCTGAAACGCATCCCGCGCAAGCGGTCAGTACCGCAAGAGCGGCAACAAACCGAGAAGCTATGTTGCGCGTCATGCCTGAGATCGTGAGGCCGTTGAGGCGCCGCTGCCTTGACGCCGGTCAATTCAGATGCGCCATGCCAATGCTTTGCGATGTAGAGCTTCGCGCGGGCTTTGCGAAAATCAAAGTATGCGCCTATAGTCACCGCAGCGCGGTTGCAGACCGCTGCGCCGCCAACAAAAAGTCGGCGACTGAACTTTGGCTCGAAAACGCAGCGGCAATTGGGCGGCGCAGCTCGGATCAATGGTCGGCAAACCCCGTGCATCACAAGCAGGCGGTAGATCTCCAGAGTCGCATCAATGACCTGATTAGCATTCAGGCGCTTCCGGCTATTTGGAGCGGACTGCAATCGTATGACATTGTCGGCATACTGCTCGAAGCGGTAGTTCGCATACTGGACCTGGATTTCGCTTACGCGTGCGTGCGCGATTCGCTTGTCGACTCGAGTATCGAGCTGATACGACTGCCGCAGTGCCGTGCTCCACCGATTTCCGCTGAACAATTCGGTCAAGATTTAAGAAGCTGTCTCAGTGGTGAGCTGCCCACTACGCCGGTTGCAATATCGAATCCGCTGGGTCAAGGGGTCGTCAAAGTCGTGCCCTTCCATTTTGGAGTTCATGACGAACTGGGCGTGGCACTCGCTGCGTCGCAGCGCAGTGACTTTCCAACCAAGAACGAGATGCTGCTGCTGCGCGTTGCGGGCAACGCGGCCGCCATTGGCATGCAGGAGGCTAGCGTGCTCACTGCGCATCGGCGCGCAGCGGATGAACTCGAGCGGCGAGTTGCCGAACGGACCGCGCAACTGAGCTCGGCCAATGAGAAACTGAGCCGCGAAATTGTCGAGCGTAAACGGGCTGAAGACGCAGCCTTGGTTCTGAAGGACGCGCTTGCCTTTGAATTATCCACCATGACGCGGCTGCATGAGCTGACCACGCGGTTGGCCGGGAATACTGAACTGCAACAAATTCTCGAAGAGGTTCTCGATGCGGCGATCGGCCTGCACAACGCCGATTTTGGCCTGATTCAATTGTGCAACACCGAGACCGGAGGGCTTGAGGTGGTGGCGCAACGCGGTTTTGGCAAAGAATTTCTGGAATACTTCCGTGATACGCGCGATGACACCTCAGCCTGCGGCATGGCCCTGCAGCGCCAGGCGTGCGTTGTCATCGAAGATGTCGAAACTGACCCTAGCTTTGCTCCGCACCGCGCAACCGCGGCCGCCGCGGGCTTTCGCGCCGTACAATCCACGCCGTTCCGTGATCGCAGCAATAAACCATTGGGCATCATCTCGACTCATTTTCGCCGCCCTCATCGGCCAACCGAACATGATCTGCGCCTGACCGACCTCTTCGCCAGACACGCCGCGGCGACGATCGAAAGCAAGCTGGCCGAGGACGAACGCCGCAAGCTTGCCTCTCTGGTGGAAGCCAGTCCCGATTTCATCGGCATTGCCTCGCTCGAAGGAGAGGTGCAGTTCGTTAACCCTCAGGGGCGAAAGTTACTGGGTCTCGAGGCAGGCTTCGGCGCCAACATCTTTGAATTCGTCGTCGAGGCAGACCGCGAGAAGCTCGCAAAGCAGGCATTGCCTGCTGTGACCCGGGACGGGCACTGGGACGGCGAAATCCGATTCCGCCACTTTAAAACCGGGCACGCGATCCCGATGCAGCAACGGATATTCTTTATCAACGACGCGGCAACCGGCCGCCGCATCGCTTTGGCCACGATCAGTCGGGACGTATCGGAATCCAAGCGCACCGAGCAGGCACGGCAAGACTCGGAGCTGCGATGGCGTGCGGTGTACGAGAATTCGGCAGTTGGCATATGGCTGACCGATGCCGCGGGGCGCTTCGTGGCGGCCAACCGAGCGCTGCAAGACATGCTGGGATATACGGAAGTGGAGCTGCAGAAGCTGAGTCTCAGCGACATTACTCCCGAGGAGGATTGGGATGGGGCACAGGCACG
>Ga0209006_10005756_pt1 | contig 11258 bp, 6 predicted proteins | sample JacPin_JW_Ref_O2_FD_188567 | JGI IMG/M metagenome (GOLD analysis project Ga0209006, IMG submission 188567) | Forest soil microbial communities from Algoma, Ontario, Canada - Jack Pine, Ontario site 1_JW_Ref_O2 (SPAdes) (version 2) | ecosystem: Environmental > Terrestrial > Soil > Boreal... | reverse complement strand
CCATCATCGGGCTCGAACGCGGTGCGCTCGATCACCGGGTCCATGCCGGGAAATCCAGCGCCGGGCGTCTTTTCCTGCGCGCGGGCGGAGCGGGTCCAGTCCACATACATGTTGGCGTGATGAACCATCCCCTTCGCGCCGGGGCGGATTTCAACGGCGCGCACGAAGCGCACTTCCTTCATGGTAGTTGGAAAAAGGAAGTTCCAGTACACATCGGGACCGGTCGCGGGAACCGTATACGCGTGCGCGGCTTCGAGGACTAAGTCGGGTGGACCGAGTTGCCAGCCGTCGGTGAACGCCGGGGGCGGCGGAGCCTCGTCAGCCGGCCCCTCGGGTGCGCCTTGGTTCACCCAGTCCGCAATAAGTTGGATCTGGGCATCGCTGAGACGGAGCGAATCCGAGAAATCGCCGTGGCCGGAGTGATTCTGCTGGTGGTGGGCACGGTCGCGGGTTACATCCCAGCGAAGCGGGCGTCGAAGATCGATCCTATGGTCGCGTTGCGATACGAGTAGGCGATTTTCACAGGTGCTGTAGACCCAGCCTGACAACACAACACAAGCGAAGATGGGCTAGCGGAATCCCCGCCCTGACGGGACGGGGTTATATACAAGTGGATCGACGGGCACGCCGACGAGGGAGTGGCCGGGTTGCAGGATCGCAGCCGGGCGCCGCACACCAGCCCGTAGCAGTTGACCGCCGAAACGATCGCGCGGATTATCCAAGCGCGGCAGGGTTGGGGGGCCGACGCTGGCGTCAGCCAGGGGACTGGCATGCGGGAAACATCCTGGTCTAGCAACTATGAAATTGCTCTAGAAGCACTTCAATTTTCTCGTATGATTCCTCGATGAAGTACAACGCCTTTGGGAAGGGTGGCGGGCTTGCTTTCAGGATGCCGGAGGAACGCTTCGGCTTGCGGAAAACCGCTTTCCAGGCCGCGAGACCGCGTGATTTCAACTTGTTTCGGATACCATTTATCGGGCTGCTGGGAGGCGTGCGCGTAACAGGCGGCGCGGCGCCGTGGTTCCACTGAAGAGATGTCGATGTAATCGGTTGGTGAGAACATCGAGCTGTCCTCGGCGACCTCGTAATAGTAGAGCGCGAACTTTTTGGCGGATTTGAACCAGGCATCGAGGGTAAGCATCGAAACCGCTCGATGGTCGCGGTGATGGTCTATGGGCCACTGAGTCAAAACCACGTCGGGCTTTTCTGCATCGAGCAGGCGATCGAAAGCCTCATAGTGCGAGTTATCGACAATGGCGCGGCCATCATACTGGCTCGCGAAAGCGGCACGGGCTCCAAGACCCTGGCAAGCTTTCTCCGCTTCGCCGGTACGGATGGCGGCACAGCGATTCAGACTAGAACCGCCGCAGAACCCTTCGCCTCGATTTAGATACAGCAGAACCACCTGATGGCCGAGATCAGTGTAAAGTGCGATGGTTCCCGCGCAGCCGCATTCAGGGTCGCCGGGATGACCGCCCGCTACGATTATCTTGAGGGCAGGCGTGGAGGATTCTTGGAGCAGGGGCAGAGAAGTAGCTGCAGTGAGGAACCCGCGACGCGATAGAGACACGGAAGAATTGTATACGATTGCCGGTGGAAGAAGGCATGCGGTCTTTGTTTACCGACCTCAAGCCTTAATGCGCCTTCAGCAGCGCGGGCGCGTCTGCCCGCATGCTTACGCATGGCGGCTCAGGGTGGATACTGAGCCGCCATGTCTCGATATCGAAATGACCGAGACAGCTTCTGACGGTACTCGCTTTGCACCTACTTGGCGTGCGGAGGCTGGTAGTGAAATCGAACCAGATAAATATTCTCCCCCTTGCCGTGCTTCGCGACTTTGAGCAGATCGACTACACCGAGGAATCCCGACTCCCGCGCTAACATCGGAGTGATATCCGGGAATCCGATCAAATCGATCGAGTCCACCACGATCTCACCTTCTTCCATTCGGTACCGGTTGCCCACTTTGACATGGGGACGCTTCCAAATGCGGACGCTGCAAGTAATTTTCCCTTGGCGAACACCCTCGCGAAGCCGCTTGGTGAAAACCATGAAGTAAGTCTACATGCGAACGCCGAGGGGATGCTATGCTACTGGCCACGATGCGATACGGTGCGCTGCTGTTGCTCGCAATGACAGGGTTCGCTCAGACGGATTGGCCTTCCTATGGCAACGATCCCGGCGCGATGCGGTATTCCTCCTTGCACCAGATTCATACGGGCAACGTTGAGCGCCTGAGGCCCGCGTGGACATTTCGTACGGGAAAGCCGGGATCGGAGGCCGTGCCGATTGTTCTGGACGGCGTAATGTACGTGACGGCTCCCGACGGCGTGTATGCGCTGGTGCCGGAGACGGGTGAGTTGCTTTGGAAACACGATGCGTCGCCGATGGCCCTCCGCGGGCTGGCGTTTTGGAAGGGGGTGGGCGGCCTGCATTCGCGCGTGTTCACGGGGAATGGACCGTTCCTGTTGGCCTTGGATGTGACCACCGGAAAGCCGGCGCCGGGATTTGGCGAGGAAGGACGCGTGGATCTCAAAAAGGGCGTGCTGGGAGATTTGAAGGATGCGCGGTATGCGTTGCAGTCGCCACCGGCCGTGTTTGGCAACGTGGTTATCACAGGATGCAGCAATGGCGAGGGGTCGCCCACTGCGGGTGCATATGGGGACATTCGCGGCTGGGATGCGAAGACGGGAAAGTTGCTGTGGACCTTTCACACCGTGCCACGGCCGGGAGAACCCGGATCGGGGACCTGGCCTCCCGACGGCTGGAAGAATCGATCGGGAACCAATGTCTGGGGCTTCTTCACGATTGATGAGAAGCGGGGGATCGTCTATGCCCCCCTGGGCGCGCCGACCTCCGACTTTTACGGCGCGGATCGGGTAGGCGACGGCCTGTATGGAAACTCGCTGGTGGCGCTCGATGCGCGGACGGGCGAAATGAAGTGGTATCGGCAACTGGTGCACCACGACATTTGGGACTATGATGCGGCCGCACCACCGGCATTGTTTGACGTTCGCCGTGGAGGGCGCGTCATTCCGGCGGTCGCTCAGATCACCAAGATGGGCTTGCTGTTCGTGTTTAACCGCGTGACCGGCGAGCCGGTTTATGGGATGGAAGAACGTCCGGTACCCCAGACGGAGGTGCCGGGGGAAGTGACGGCCAAGACGCAGCCCTTTCCACTGAAGCCTCCGCCGTTGGCGAGGAACACGTTTCGGTTGGAGGATCTGTATGACCGGTCGCCGGAACATGCACGCTTTTGCAAGGATTTGTTTGAAACAAATCAGATGAAAGCCGGCGGCCCGTACACGCCGCTGCCACTCGAAGGGAACGCGTTGTTTTTTCCGAGCACGCTGGGCGGGGGGAATTGGGGTGGAGTATCGGTGGATCCATCGCTTGGTTTGTTGTTCGTCAACGTGACGAACATCGCCCAATGGGGGCACATGGAGAAGCGGGGCTCAGAGTTCGTACGGACTTCGGCATATGGGCCGTATGCGCGGTTTTGGGATGTGAAGACACGGATCCCATGCCAGAATCCGCCGTTCGGAGAGCTGGTCGCGGTGGATTTGGCTTCGGGCGAGATTGCGTGGCGGTCCGTGCTGGGAAGGATCGAAGCGCTGGAGGCGATCGGCGTGCGCAATACCGGGTCGCTGAATATCGGTGGAAGTATCGCGACGGCGGGTGGTCTGGTATTTATCGGGGCGACTAATGACTCCCGATTCCGGGCATTCGATTCGCGTACCGGAAAGCTGCTCTGGGAAACCAACCTGGAGGCGAGTGCGCACACAATCCCTATTACCTATATGGGGCGTGACGGACGGCAATTCGTGGCAGTGATGGCGGAGGGAGGCGGAGGGTATCTGGGGGGAGGGCTGAGCAACACCTTAGTGGCATGTGCACTGCCGGATGTGAGCCGGAAACCGTTGCCGGCTTCGGTTTCGCAGGCGGTGGCCGCCGCCGCTGAGGCACGGCGAGGGCTGCCGCAAGTCGGTGCGTTTGCGCCGCTGGTACTGCCGGTCGGCGGCGAAAAGGCACTCGTAGAAAAAACCTGCGGGACGAGTTGTCATTCAGCGGAGGTGGTGACGAGCCAGCGTATGAACAACAAGGAATGGAACGCGGTGGTACAGAACATGGTGGCTCGTGGAGCGCAGGCGTCGGACGCGGAAGTGAACGCGATCGTGGAATATTTGGCGAAGACACTTGGGCGGTGAATGGATGAGCGGAGACTGGGAATCGCGAAGCTCGCCGAACCCTTGTTGAGTACACGACTCGCGTCATTTCGTTGCTACGATATGTATGGCAAGTTTCCGTCGGTCTCCCCGTTTCAGTAATGACTTTCCGTCACCAGGACAGGAGTTATGTAATGAAAGACATCAAGCGAAAGCTCATGATTAGCGGCATGACGGCCTCCGCCGGCCTGCTGTTTCTGATAACGGTCGGGACAACTCCGGCGCAAACGAACGACGCGGCACTGGTTGCCAAAGCCAAAGGCATTCACGACCGGGTCCTCAAGCTCGACACTCACAACGATATCGAGCCTGCTAACTTCACGGCGGATTGCAACTACACGATGCGCCTGACCACGCAGGTCAATCTGCCGAAGATGATCGAAGGCGGCATGGATGTCACGTTCATGATCGTTTACGTCGGTCAGGGCCCGCTCACACCGGAAGGGTTCGACAACGCATACCGGCAGGCGATCGCGAAGTTCGACGCCGTTCATCGTTTCACTGAAAAAATCGCACCCGATAATATCGGCCTGGCGCTGACGCCCGGCGACGTCCTCGCCCTGCACAAAAAGCACCTTCGCATCGCCGTCATCGGCGTGGAGAACGGATATCCCATTGGAACCGACATCAAAAGAGTGAAGGAGTTCTACGACAGGGGCGGGCGATACATGTCTCTGGCCCATAACGGCAATAGCCAACTCGCCGATTCGAACACGGGAGAAACCCAAGGCTACCTCTACAACAACGGCCTGTCACCGCTCGGCCGGGAAGTCATCGCCGAGATGAATCGCCTGGGTATGATGGTCGATCTGTCGCATCCCTCGAAAGGCGCAAACATGGAAGCGATGCGGCTTTCTCAGGCTCCGGTCATAGCGTCGCATTCCGGCGTGCGCGCGCTCGCCGATGTCAGCCGGAATATGGACGACGAGCAACTACTGGCTCTCAAGAAGAACGGCGGCGTGATTCAGATCGTAGGGTTCGCATCTTATGTCAAAACGGATTCGAAGGAACGAATCGATGCCCTGGCGAAGTTGCGCGAAGAGTTCGGGCTTGCCCAGCAGGGTGGGGGACGTGGTGGCGGAGGAGGAGGTCGTGGACGCGGCGCCGGGAGTGCCGATTCGGCGCGGGTCTGTCCAGTCGAGAATGCCAGCGGCCCTGCCCCGGTGGGCCGTGGAGTACGCGGCGGTGGGCGAGGCAATGCAGGTCTCGATGCCCTTTCAACCGAACGGCGCGCGGAGTACGACAAGCGGCTGGCTGAGATGGACGCAAAATATCCGCCCGCGGGCCGAGCCAACGTAAAAGACTTCGTGAATCACATCGACTATGCGGTAAAGCTCATCGGAATCGATCACGTGGGAATTTCGTCGGACTTCGATGGTGGCGGCGGAATCGACGGTTGGAACAGCGCGGCGGAAGCATTCAACGTCACGCTGGAGCTGGTTCGGCGGGGCTATACGGAAGAACAGATCGGAAAGTTGTGGAGTGGCAATCTGCTTCGAGTTTGGGGAGACGTAGAGAAGGTCTCGCAAAAACTGCAAAAGAAATAAGGCTGATTCGCAGGCTAGCGAATCCCCGCCCTGACGGGACGGGGTTATAAGCGGCGCCAGCCAGGGGGACTGGCACGCGGAAACATCCTAGTAAGCTGTCCCAGCGATTCTGTTAGCGGAAATGCTCGCGTCTACCCGCATGCTTACGCATGGCGGCTCGGTATCCACCCTGAGTCGCCATGCGTAAGCATGCGATCACCGATATCGAAATGACCGGGACAGCTTACTAGTCCGCGCCGACTGCCTTGCTCATCTTCTTTATGCCACCCGATTGAGTCTTCGTTGGTTTGGATGCCAACTGCATGAGCAGGCCGGCCACGAAGAGCAGGATCGGGATCAGCAATGCGCTGGACATTAGGATCGCGAATTTTGCGCGCCAGTCGGTGAGATCGGAGGCGGCTTCGAAAGTTCCCGCGACTATCCCGGCGAGCGTGCAGACGAGAGCGCCGAAGAAGCCTGCGGATTTTACGATGGACATGGCGGATGAAAATAGTGTGAGCAGAACAGACGGATGCGCTCCCTTTTCATCCAGACTCAGGTAGCGCAAGTGACACGCGTCTTCCAGATAGTCGGCCAGTGCGGTGGCCACGGGAACCAGCCACCACAGCTCGAAGCCGGATCCGGGCAGTTTCAGAAATTGCAAAGCCGGCAGCTTGGTGTGGTAGGCGCCGAACCAGAGGCCGAACGTCAAAAAGCCTGCGTAGACAGGGATGAAGCCGACAATGTCCCTCCACAAAGCGGCGCGCACGATTTCGCGCATTCGCCGGGCGGCCGGGCCGGTTACCGGATCGTCCTCCTGCCAGCAGCAGATCAACAGGTTTCGCCACCGGTTAAGACAGGCTGCCACCTGCTTTGGCGTAAAGCATCGCTGAAGTTTGGTAACGGAATCGAGGTGCGCCTGGGCCATCGGCTCGGCGAGCCAAAGAAACGCTCGCCAGACGTAAACCAGTGAGAGCTGCAAGACCAGAAGCAATCCAGCCGTGAAGAGGACACTGGAAGACACCGGCACCGCACTTACTATCTGAGCCTGAAATAGGGCTCCCCCAAGACGGAAGAGAAGCCAGTCCACCGCTGCAGCGCCGAATATCGCCAGCGGTCCCAGGAACAAAGCAATCCATGACTCCTTAGAGGCTTTGGATGCGACGATCAACGCCGCCGCCGCGAGCACGGGCACAGGCCAGTAGAACTTTGCTACATTGACCAGCGCAAGCGTGTTCCAGTGCCAGCCGAGCTCACCCAGGTAGTACACGGAATTAATCAAGCCAAAAAGGAAGAGCACGAAGCCGACGGATCGGGTCCAATAGATGCTATCCAGGAAAGCCTGGCGCCCGGGCGAACCTGCTCCCATGGCTCGCTTGAAGTTAATGCGGCTCTCGCTCAGATCGATGAAGGGCAGAATGAAGGCGGCGGTGTATGCGGCCCACCGGTGCCATTCGCTGGTAATTGTCAGCCCGATCAACTGGCATACCGACGCTAACCCGGCGGCGGCCAAGGTGGCCCACAAAATCACCGCCACGAAATCGCTCAAGCGCGTGCCAGGCCAACAATGTACCGGCTGTGCCTGAGTCTCGATGCCGCGGCGCTGCGCGTAGGCATAGAGATTGGGCGGCATCTCCTTCGCTTTTTCCCAGTAGGCAAATACCGACTCGTCGACGACCTCATTGATGGACTCCAGAGAAAAGCCAATCCGGTAATTGCCTTCTTCGATAGGGCTGGCATTTCGAATCGGATCGGGATCGATGACCCGGTAGTTTCTCTTCGCCCGGAAGATCTTGGTCCAGAAGGGAGCCGCGAACTCGGCGAACGAATCGCGAGGCCTCTGATTGTCGGGCGTGGGCGGAGGATCCCAGGACACGGATTCCACGTTAAGGTTGAGTTTTGTGGCACCCTCAAAAATCCATTGGAGCGGCAATTCCGCGAGGCGATTGGCGTCATAGCCCCCGCCGACGTTGGAATGCGCGCCGACAAACCAGCGCTGCTCGATTTTTCTTTGCCACATTGCGCGCGATCTTTCCCATTTGACCTTGTCGGCGTCCGCGCTTCGATCCTGATTCAAAAAAGTAGGATGATCGTCGAAACCCCGCACGCCCTCGGAATCGGCGGTACCCAACCCTATAAAGGACATAAAGGGAGTGTGATTAAAACTGCTGCGGTGCTCGTCGATGGCTAGCGCGTGCCGGCACTGCTGGATGATCGTCGTCGGCCGCATATTGTTGTGCAGGGCGAGGCGGCTGGTCAAGCCGGGAATCGCAAGAGCGTCCCATCCGATGGCGCCGACGGTATCGTAGAGGCCGAGGTAGGTGATCTTCACGCGGCGAGACCAGCGGATGAGCAACTCTTCGACGGGATTCGGGTCCTCGGCGAGCCAGGGAGCGGCACCATATTTAGCCGCGGTCCAGGGATCGGTCGCAAGGGCAGTGATCGCGCGGACCGGAGCCGGCTCCTTGGGGAAGAATCGCTCCCAAATACTGGTGCGCTTTTCCCTCACACGACCGAGGACGCAATAGGCCTCCCAGAGTTCGTTCACGGTAATGGGGGCACCCCGGCGGAGCAGACCGCATTCGCCGATGAAACCGACCAGGGAGCGTGCAGTATAAGCGCCCCGGCTGAAGCCGAAAACAAATATTTCGTCCGGATTATCGGAGTCTGAATCGCAATAATTCGCTACCAGCCAGTTGTACGCGTCGCGGACATTTTCCTCAAGTCCAAAGCCGAAGCCACCTCCGGTTATGCTATCCAGGCTATTGGTTCCGACGCCGGGGTGGTAATACTTCTCCTGGCACCAGCCTGTATCAGGATCGAGGCCCTGGTGCACCAGGTTGAAGTGGTGCAAGACATTTGTTGAACTGTCCTGGCGGTTCCAGGTTCCGTCGAGACATACTATGAGACGCTTTGGTGTGGACATGTCAATGTATCCCCGTATTCACCGATAAGTTCTCAGATTTTAATACTAATTTGGCTAGAATAACAGCGAAATCTCAGGGGAACCGGGCTTAGGCGTCGGCGGGAGTGGTTCGGAATAGTCCGTTAATGGCCGCGCTGCAGCGATTATTCTTCGTGAAATGCGGCACTTAGGTGATTTTCACAGTTTCTATAGACATAGGCGGAGGTAGACTAGCGGAATCCCCGCCCTGACGGGACGGGGTTATAGCCGGTACGGACCGGGGACATTTTGCCCGACGACATGGGTGACAGGTCGACCTCAGCAAGCACCCCCTTGTGTTAAGCAGCGGGGGTGGCATGCGGGAAACATCCTGGTCTATAGCAACTGTGAAATTGCTCGAGGTGATGCCAAGAACTCGAGCCGGTCATGAGTTTTCCTCTCGCTTCATACAGCGTAGAGAGAAAAAGCCCTTCAAGTTTTTTGTTCAAAACGGCCCGCTATCGCTCACTTTGCGGTGGTATCAGGGTAAATGGTCGCGTGTCCACTAGAATGTGAAGCGAATTGCGAGCTGCAATTGCCGTGCGAAGTTCGCCTGGCTGTTGATTTGTCCGAACTGGCCGCTCGACAGATTCGTGTTCGGCGAATAGAAATACGGCGTGTTGAAGCCGTTGAGCGCCTCCGCCCGGAACTGCGCCTTCATCCGCTCTTTGAGAGTGAAGTTTTTGAAGACGGAGAGATCCCAGTTCTTCTCCCCTGGGCCGCGCAAGCTACCCAGAGTCCGGGGCGTGCTGCCGAACGTGGCCGCGGGGGCGGCGGTGAATGCGGCGGGGTTGATGTAGTCGTACAGGCGGCCCTCAACGCTCCCGCTGGTTGATGGCGATGTGCTCGCCATGTTCGGGCGCTGGACACCGTAACCGTATTGCGAGTTGGTGTCATTCTGATAGATTTGCAGCGGGAAGCCGGTCTGATACACCGACACCGTGTTGATCACCCAACCGCCGACGATCATATCGAGAGCCCGGTTGCTGTTACCCAAGAGCGCCTTGCCCTTGCCGACAGGAAGTTCATAGGAGATAGAAGTGGCTGAACGGATGGGCGCATCCACGTTCGAATAGCTGTACTCACCCGCGAACGTATAGGGGTTCTGAGGAGCCGCGGCGGGGCTGCCGTTGAGGCTGCTGCCCACGCCTCCGCTGCTCTCATCCATATTCTTCGACCATGTAAACGTACTCAGGACGGTGAGGCCATGACTGAATCGTTTTGTAAACTTGGCGACCAGTGAGTTATAGTTCGCGTAGTTGTTGTCGCCGAAGATCTCGTTGACCGCGGTATAAGCGGCATAAGGCAGCAGCAGACGGAAGGCCGGGATGGTTGCGCCGCCCAAAGTGCCCCCCGCGACCGCGGACACACCGACGAAGGGATTCGCGACCGGAGCATTCAGCGCCGCCGCTCCCATGCTGAGGAAACTCGGGTTGAGCGCGTCGATGTTGACTGTCGGCTGACCTAATGTGAGGTGATCGGAATGGGAACCTACATAGCCGACCTCGATCGCCATGCCGCCTCTCAATTCCCGCTGCACGTCAACAGAATACTGATGCACGCGAGGCGACTTGGTCTGTGGATCCACTAGCGTGATGCTGGTGCCAAGACCGACGGCCGAGCCCTGCGTGTTCCCCAATGGGGCAAGCAGTCCGCTGGGGAAAGGATTTGTCAGGACGTCGGTCTTCGATAAACCCGTGATATCGGTGACATTCGCGTAACCAGGAGTCGCCAGCGGTCCACCCAGGTAGAGCTGCGGCGCCCAGAACAGCCCGTAGCCTCCGCGGATCACAGTTTTACTGTTCAGTGCATACGCGAATCCGGCGCGCGGTCCCCACTTCTGACTGTTGTAGTTGCCAACCGAGGTCGGCGCTCCATTAACCCCCGCGTACTCCGCGGCGCCCTTCAAGTTAAGACCGGGAACCTGCGGGGCCAGTGCGTTGGCCGCAGTAGTATTGAACCCCGTCAGCAACCCGTTGTTCACTTCCTGCACGCCGCCTTCATGCTCCCAACGGATTCCCATGTTAATGGTCAGCTTGCTGGTCACGCGGAAATTGTCCTGTACGAACCACGCGTAATAGGGAATTTTGTCCGTCAGATTCTCGGAGGTATCCGCGTTGCGATCAAACGGCAGCCCGAGCAGCATGTCCGCAAGGTCCACGCCGGTATTGCTGTTGACTCCCTGAGTCGAATTGGTGTTGAACGTGTAGCAGCCGGTGGTGCAGTTAATGCCTGCGCCCGCCGTCGCAAGATGCCGGTAGTCGAAACCGGCTCGCAGACTATGCCGGCCAATGAACTTATCCACACTGGCGGAGAAGTTATGCGAAGCCTCATCATAGTAGTCCCAGTCGCCGGTGTCGCCCAGGGAGTAGATGCTGGTCATGTTAACTTGTGGGAATTCGGCTGCTGCCTTGTTGACGCTGCCCGCAAATTGCGGACTAAAGCCCAAACCGGCGACGTTGAAACCCTGCGAACTGTTGTAGTCGAAGTTCGGGAACCGGTTGAAGCCGTATCGAACGGTAACCACCGTAGTGGGATTGATCGAGAAAACATTATTGAGCT
>Ga0209006_10005755_pt1 | contig 11258 bp, 15 predicted proteins | sample JacPin_JW_Ref_O2_FD_188567 | JGI IMG/M metagenome (GOLD analysis project Ga0209006, IMG submission 188567) | Forest soil microbial communities from Algoma, Ontario, Canada - Jack Pine, Ontario site 1_JW_Ref_O2 (SPAdes) (version 2) | ecosystem: Environmental > Terrestrial > Soil > Boreal... | reverse complement strand
GGTCAAGCTGATCGCCGAAATGGGTCGATGACAATACTCCTTCCCGCGCATGCATCCAATTTTTGTTTCCACGAACAGTATTTATTTCACCTACAAAGGTTTTTGTCACATCATACGTCATGCATTGCAGAGGAATGCGGACCATTGTGAGCTGCCCATCTCATGGGTTGGGCGCGGTCCCAACTAGGGAATGTATTGGTCGAGAAACGAGAATGAACCAGCGTAAAATGGGACCGATAGAGAACATGGTTGAGATCATGATAGTAATTGTACACTTGAGGGGGGGATAGTTGCCCCTTGTAAACGATGTTCTTGGAGGAAAGGGAGCAGACGTAAAAGCCTTTTGCAAGCGTACTTCATGTGATGGGAAGTTGAAATGGCCATTTGAGCTTTCTTCGAGGACGACAAAAGAACAAAAAACCACAAACATGCTGTGCGTCGCGCGCTTGCGAAGGACGTATAGTTGACGTTCGAAATGTGTGGCGTCAAATGCACCACCCTCGCACACTTTGCCATCACCATAATGAGCGTGCAGGACGACAAATGGTTGAAAAATTGCGGGTTCTACGCTACTTGCTGCAGGACCGAGGATAGTTCCATCTGTAGGGACTTCTCTCCAGCCAAGTACCCTCAAGCCTAAATCAGTAGCAATTTTGGAAAATATGGATTGGAAGCTGTTCAGTTGGTTGTCTCGCTTGAAAAAGACGTTTCCGACGGCGTATTCTCCAGGTTCAGGGAGCATACAGCCCATGTCACTCTCAGCTTCTCTTTTAAAAAAGTTGTGAGGTATAGAGGTCATCACACCCGCACCGTCCCCGTCACGACTGTCTGCTCCCGTGGCACCTCGGTGGGTCATGGCGCAGAGCAATTGGCGGGCATCGGAAACGATCTTGTGGCTCGACTCGCCCTTGATGTGGCATATGAAGCCTACACCGCAAGAGTCTTTCTCGTTTTCGTTGAGATAGAGGCCCTGGTTTGCAGGCAACGACTGGGCCCATGACTCCGGATCACGCTTGACCGAATTGAAGGTAAGGACACTTTCACGGGTGATTGTTTCTGGTACAAGAGGCAGATGGTCTGAGGAAGATTGCAATATGTCAAGATTCGCCATAGAAATATTTAGATGAACAATAACCCGCTATGAAGGTTGTGAGAAGGCACAAGAGGTCAAAGGGGCGAAAGGACAGAAAATCAAAAGGCACTCCGCTGACATGGACTTGTGGGGTTCCGAAGATCCCGGTGACTTCATCCCGAACAAACCCGATAATACTTACCACGTGGTACTTTCGCTCTGCACGTGATCTTATTTAACTCATACGGTTATGGCTCCCAAACGACAGCTTAGGTGCTTTCGCGACATGTAAGCCTGGCAGAGGCTGACGATCTCTGGGCCTATTAACCTCATTGTGGAGGCCTCGCGCGTTAGTTTGACAGGTGTGGAAATAATGGAAATAACATACAGCATAAGTTCGTGACGGAACTCGGGCCGTCGTTTCCAACTTTTGCAGTCGTTGAGACTTGGCGTATTACAGAAGGAAAAAGGGGGGATGTACATTAAACAAGTTAGCCAATGCGTGGAACACCTTGCAAAAAGCGAGGAACGCCAGGGAAATTAACTTGTTATAAACGTTTCGGCATCGGGCCCAACCTGCCGACAAAAAACAATGTGGCGCACATGCAAGCGTTATAAACGTTAAAGAGCGACGCAAGTTGCCAGATAAGAACGGGAAGTTCCGTGTTTTGGATAAATGATTAGACCTGATTAATGATTAGAGCGATAACGAGGAAAAAAAAAGCGAAAGGAAATATAAACATCATCACCGGCATTTTCCTGCGTTTATGTAAACCTGAATCAAGATAGTCGTTATCCACCATAGGATCACAATGAGTCTTGAGCTAACCTTAAGAACTTGGAGTGAAGAAAGGTGCCATACATCCTGGATATTAAGGGAGCGTGGTTAAATTTCTAGAGAACCAACCTGGTACAATGGTAAATGAGCAGGTCTGTGACGGCAAGATGGCAACGTGTTGAGGCAATATGATCTGTGGGATAGATGGATGTCATAAGTGGTCAACCCAACTTGAAATTGTCCCTGACATCCAGGGAAAACGTCGAAGACGAGCTGGGAAATCCAACTTACCAATAGGAAGAAGATCAACAGCCAGGGCAGGGGGGAAACACTTAATTTCCCTGCTGTTATGGCTTGTCAACGTATAATATAAGGCCTTCCAGGTGAGGCATGCACGTGTGTGGTGCGTTGGAGCCTGGGATAACTTGCTCCTGTGGATGAAGAAATGGAGTTGTCCTGTGAACCCGAGACTGCGACCAGAGACAACGTAGTCGTTCATCCAGCAGGAGCGAGTGAGTAGGGCTCGGTAAAAATTCGTTGACGTACATGGGTAGCAGGCTTGAGTCTTGTTTCAGCGAGATTTTCAGGGTGGAAGGGTGATGGAACTATCTCCGATAAGGAAAGCCATAGCAACTGGGAATCGAAAAGGCTTGATCAGGTGTGTATTCTTCAGTCGAACGCAGATGTCAGTCTTTTCCGAAATAACCCTGAGATCAGATCATGACCAAATCGATAACCTCATTCCCTCCGCCGGCTGAATCGTCTATGACCTTGACTGGCACCTTCGAAGGGGCTTTCTTCTAGGTCTAGATTGGGCCACACGAGGCGTAAGGCAGGTATCCGTAGCATGATGAACCTGCTCGTATGTCATTTGATCAGTGTACCGCTCCATTGAATGAAATAGAACGACACCGTCTAGATTCAAACTTATGAAAGGGGTGTAATCCAGTGAACATGCTCAAATCCATTTCAAGAAAAACCCACGATTGGGAAAGTTCTCGATATATTGGTGAGCTTCTGGAAATGATATACATGCGAGAGCCACCGGCGGGCGGGTTTCATAGAATCAGTGTGGAACAGAAGCCCAACTAGCTCCATCACGCAAGGCGTAGCAAACAGCGACTGGGTTTGATCCGGTCAAGCCTCGCCAAATCTGCATAGAGGCGACATAGCCTACCTTTATGTATGGCGAACATCAGATTGAGGGGTTCTGGAAGCCCGAGGCCAGCGTGCAGTGTTATCCAAGAATTCTTCATTTCGATACATTTAGCAGGAATAAACTTCATGTGCCGTACCTGTTACGAAATAATTATACGGAATCGACGCTGACAGATCAACCCCAACGCTGGTGAAGTTTGAGAACATCGACGAGATCTTTGCAGTCGTACAGTGGTAACTTCGCATCTGGACTCGGAAGACAAAGAGTATGAAATGTAGCCATTGCCTGAAAGCACGCTAGTTAGGAGGGCTTCTTTTGACTCTACAGACACGTATGTGACTTGAAGCTTGAAGTGGGACAAAGGCAACTTGTTGTTCCTAGCATAGGCTGAAGCGCAATGCGAGGAATACCTGGGAGAAAGACATGGTAGCAACCATAACACCAACGAAGTCGCTGACCTGGAACACGTTCCATAATAAAAACTGGGGTGAGTGAACAGGACTCTGGATGGTACCTCAACATAGCGTGTTTATTACGTGGAAATGCACATCACACCTCGTGCCTCCACATTTATTAACATTTAAAATTCATCCCGATCCTGTGAAATATTCATTTCCACAATCAAATCCACCATCGCACCTTGTTCCCGGTCAAGTTTGTCTTGGAATATCATCTCTCAATCCTCGACGGATTGAATTCCTCGGGCACCTGGCCAATTTAATTTTAATATTTCGCTTTCAACCGTCTCTTTCGGTAAGCGATTCGCTCGGACTCTCATTTGAATGAACCCACCACCTTCACGTCTTAGTGTGGATGTCCTATCACCGATCGTCATCCGATCAAACACTCGTCCCGTTATGTCTCGTCCGGTCGCGCCAAAATGTATATAAGCACACAGAATCCACCCATTTCGACAAGTTCTTGCCTGGAGCATCGCTACTGTCTTGGCTATGAACGCCTTTCCAGTCAGTTACCCCTCTTATCCATCTCTCTCTATTAACATTCACGCCAAAGCCTTTTCAGAACGGTACCCGCGTCTTTTACTGGCGTGCGGATGGCGGCATAAAATACGGCACGGTACAGTCAACGAGCAGAACGGAAGACGTACATGATTCTACCCTTTCTATCCATCGTTCTCACTGACAACACTACAACAGGGGACGCAAATTCTCGTCATCAAGGAAGACGATGGTGACACCATCCACTTACCGTTCGTCGCTCAAATTTTCTGTCGTCATCTTCGCTAACGCCTTTCTTTTCCAGTGCATCCGGCGTCTCGAAAGTGACCACCTAGCACCGATCGGGATTCCCTGTGAGGAATCCCCGCCATAGAGCTAATTAGACAATCTAGCTCTAGTTATTTTTTGACGAACATTATTTCTCCTAGTCTCCCGCTTTCTGGTTGGTTTTCATTTTGCACTTATGCTACTCTTTCGTCGCTCTCGTTAGTTTTCCATAATTTATTTACGTCGCTATGTTGTTTCGCCTGCCACAAAAATGCATCACTTGTCTCGCTACCGGATTAGCGGATCGGATTCCTATGTCCATGCTTCTCGCAACTTCATCAACAACCTGATTCGCCCCTCATCTGCCTCATGTCCTGCAACTCCACCACAGTCGACCTAGCAAGGCTAAATCAGAAGAAAGGAGATTAAGTACCGGCCTCCTCTATGATCGTACCTTACTTCGGTTGGCTTGCGATGCGATCTGAACCAACCATTTTCAGCTGAAGACCAGTCCAGACGCTCATGACGAAAGGACCGAAAGCAGCATGCACCCTATCCTACGATCACTTAACTTTTCAAGTAACAAATATCCAGGCCAATTGCCAAGTCTTGAAAATGACTCATCCTAGTCGGCTGACTTGTGATCTACGCGATCAACGCCCCTTGTCCCTCGTTCTCAACATTCTTGGAAGCTGTAGAAGGTTTTGGGAAACGAGGGCGGAAGCAAATCCTGTGACTTCTCAACTTGGTATGTTGGTACAACCTCACTAGGCCCGATCTTACCAGATTTCCGTTCATTGACGTCCATTGGGAATTGGAACTTTGCCCGGTCTTCGCATCGGTCGAAAGAATGTTTGTAACCGCTGGAACAGGAACGGACGAGTAGGCGTAAGTCATCTTTTCATTTATCTCCTTAGGTGCACGTCAAACAGCTTCCTGGAGCTTGGTTCTTTGTATTTGCCGCAATTTGACTCTCCAAAACGTATGAACCAGTCGAAACTACCGACGGGACCGATTGGCTGTCATGCTGTACGTCAAATGCTTGTTAGTCACCGGAACGCTCCGCACACACCTGTGTCGACCGCCAACGCAAATCATATACTGAAGGAAAGCGTCGCGATATGCTCTACGATCGTATATGCGGGCTATGCAACCAGCCTGAGACTTGGATGTAACTGGTGTAAATTTTTTTCAAAATGAATTGTGGAGTAACGTTATGGAGCATGAAGCAATGTAGATGATATCCATGCTGCTGAAGCGTTTTCACTTCTGGTTGGTTGGTTGGACACTTTTGAATCCACGACACATACATACCATCTCAGCGTTGAATTCCACAATCCCCGGAGCATATCGATATCATCGCGCATTTTGACTGTTGAACTAAATCACGACCCACGACATGTAGGTAAAATCGAAAACCTTCACGAAAATCGACGTCATGTTAACCGGTCCTAGACACTGTGAATATACAGCGGCAGGGTTACTCTTCGAAGAACTTACACGGATCATCAAACTAAGACGCTGGCCACCATTCTGTCGTCTACACATGCCGTCGTTCAAGATCGCGTGAGTGTACTCAAAGCGTAAGGCATCTCTAGATTGATCGAGTTTACCTAACCCTCACAGTAACACGAGAACAGGCACTTACCTCTGAAGATAAACGCTGCCCGACGATAGCAGCACATCGATGGTGTCCCGTTCATCTTTCAGATTTTGCATGCGCATGATCCGCTGGGCACCCAAACTGACACCCAAGATCCAAGATCCGCTCGCTTGTACGTTGTCGATATGTGGAAGTATCTCGCCATGTGAGGCCAGATGTAGGAGATGGGTTTGCACGTTTGGGGTGGGACACAGGGCATGTACGCGATCTATAATCGAACGGAGGCCGGGATGAGCGGCCTCAGGCCACGAAGTAACATGCATTTCGCGGAAATGACGAATAACACCATCATAGTGTCCCTATGTTCTCCCCGGAATTGGCATGCACCAAAAAACAGTAACGGACTCATGCACCTCTGAAAATTGGTAACGTTCATCCGGTAGAAATAATGAACAGACAGTGTTTTGTCCTGAGGATATAGGTGATTCCTGGGAGACCTGCGACTTCTTCCTCCATCGTTGGTGCTGCCTACTCTCAGCAGAGTCAAGCAGGAAGAGCGAGGATTTTAGTAAAATCCGTTGTTCGGGCAGGGTCAAGAAGTCGGGCCAAAAAGTAAAGTCCCGGGAATGAATACCCTCCTCAGAGTGAGCATTAAGACTAGTAAACGTCCTCCTGGGCGTAATATTACGCCGCAGCAGATGTCGGAGATGGCTCTTGACCATGTATTTGAAGTTGTTTGTCAACGTCAACGTTGACCCAGACCCAAATGTCCGCTGTTGCAAGTGCAGCAGAGGAACAGCAGGGTAATTCCCTGTACGCTGCACTTGCTCGCACAACCACGAGAGGCATTGCTTTATACTTCTCTCGTCCCGTGAGACTATTCAAACCTCCGAAAGGTTAGCCGTCGCACCATCTCGGTGAACGTCAATTAATCTAGTCAGTAAGCGGCTGGCACTCCCTGAAAGGTCACGCTTTGCAATCTGGGGTGGCCTTGACGCCGAAACATCTCTCTGAGTTTGTGAGAAAGGAGGGTGTGAGTGTCCAAGATAAAACGTTATGTCTCATTAGGCCTATGTTCATTTTATAGTTTATCGTCATTCCGAAGCACTTTATTCCACCAATGATTGTCAATGCATGTCTTGGGTAATGGGTCTTCATCATCTACAACGAATCCCACGAGTTCATCATACCTAGGACCATCTTATGGACGATTTATTCCGAAACTTCAAATGCTCTGGAACCTCAGTTAGGCTCCAACCCCATCTTAGTGGCGGCGTTGTCGGGAGCCGTCGCCGGCGGGATGCAGGCTGTCGTCGCTGCCCCGGCCGAAAACGTGAGGATGATGCTTGAGGGTGGTAAGGGTCACGACTGGTCCCATGCTTGGAAAGAGGTCTTTCGCGGCACGGCATCAGTATCGTCTGGTTCAAGGCGGCAGAACCTGCAAGAAATCAGACAACTTAGGGAATGGATGAAAGAAGTCGGTAGCATGGCGGGGCGTGGATGGGACGGCTGGGGATGGGGTGTCGCGAAGGACGTGTGTGGTGAGAAGAGACTTAATCGATGTCAACCATGTGCAAAAGTCTGACGTATTTAACTGGTAAGGTTTCGCCGCTTTTTTTGCGGTATTCGAGGTCACACGCCATGTAGCATCAAGGGCCAAAGTCGCCTTCCCGCCCATTGCCGAAGATACTACAGAAAGACGATGGCGGCGCCATTTATCCAGACCTATTCATGGTCTCACCCTCGTTACAGGAGGCGTAATCGCTGGGCTGTGCTATGAGATCATGGGTCGCCCTTGGGATATTGCTAGGAGGGCAATCCAGATTGCCAAGCTCACAAATCCTCGTCGGCCGGCGCCGTTAGCAGTGATCCATAAACTACAGGCTGGAGGACTTCGTGTCTTCTTCCGACAACCGACAATAGTAACACCACATGATAATAGCTTGCCTTTGCCTCCCACTCGGCGAAGAATGTTCGCTGTGTTGCGAACCCTTGCCCGAGTTGGTCCTTGGGGTGTAGGTTTTTTGGTCTGGGATGCTTTCGGACCAGGTCTCTCCTGATCATTTACTGCGTTTTTTGGCGCAGTTAAGTCGGGAATATCAGGATACCTAGATAGATAGATGCGGCCACATGCTCTTCATAGGGATATCGTGCCGAGCTTGAGGGAAAGTGAAGTTTATCTACCTACTGTGACTAGCCGCCAATCTCGGTGATTGGTCTACCTAAAATCAGACTACCTCACATACATAACTCCACACGACTCACAAACCCAGTTATGAAATGACAAGATCGGGAACATGATACCTCAACTTCCTTCCGAAGTGCACACGTTATTTATTTCAAGAAATAAATAACCGCCGACTCTCAGGATGATCGTATTCATTCAATAGCAAGTACACTGACGCCAGCCAGGGTTTGGGGCGATGCTATGCTGATTCAATTAGATTGACTAGAGGCGGACCCATTATTACAGCATTATTATAATAATTAATTGCTGCGCGGATGAATGGGTGCGTTGTATCCGTCAAGTTACCTCACGAGGAATCCATCCATTCATCATCCACTTAGTCTTATTCAAGTCTCTATTTACTTCAAAACCACACGATGACCGCGGAGTTGAAACTTCCGCAGCCATCGGGCGTGCTGATGCCGCAGATCTCTCCCTACCACAGCCCTGGTATTGAAGCGTGCATCGCTGACTTGAAAAATGAGGACACGCATCCCGAGTGAGGTACATGCCATTGTATGTTGCCTTCCATATTTTTGCTACTGGTGACATTTTGATTTACGCTGAGCAACGAGGAAGTCTAGACACCAGGACCTAGATTCTCATAGTAACATGAGGATTGTCGTCATCGTTTGTCGTTCTGCTTATCCCCAGCGTCGGTACATCATCTCTTTAAGGGTATTGCATCCATCCACCATACGTCTTTGCATGAGATCAAGCCCAAGGGTATTCTGGGAAATTCGAAAAAAAAAATTTCACGCCTTCGCACGCCTTCACTTCAGGCGATCGACGATTGTGATCTCATTACACCTTTACCCGGTCACACACCCGATCACCGAGTTTGGCTACGGCATCCTTATTAATGGCACCGCCGGGACATGTAACTGCAAGCGACCTTAAATCCGCGACTTCACCGAGAATACGACGACCCAGGTCCGGGCAAAGGGTATCGAAGTTTGCTTCCTTTCGGTTTGTCTGGACTATAATGCGTGATTTAAGCAATCTGCAGGTGCGCGCCACCAAAGAAGGAGGGGCACATACCCATGCTACGGCTGACTCGCCTCCACCGTGTAGGCGGGAAGACTTTCGCCGGTCTCCGCCGCCTGGGATCCTCCAGCAAGAGGCATTGCTGGCTGCTGAGAAGCAGCTCTCCATTGTGCGAACTGTTCCATCCGTACGTATTGATCAGGTCTCGGAAGGCTTGGTGGGGCAGGAGTCGAGACGGTTAGACGGATGGGTGGATTTGAACCGGAGGGCAACGTAGGTCGGGGATTTTGATCTGGTATGCCGGGGACTGCGGTGGGTGTTGAATAAGCATCGAAAGCTTCTCTTTGTTTTCTCTCCAACTCCGAGGCGTCGGTCGTCGGCATATTTGCTGGGGGATAGGTTAAGACGCCAGAGACAATATAACCAGGGATTTGTTGGATATTTTCATGATCTGTGGCCGGAGTTTGTGCCGGAGGGTCTGATTCAGCCCTCTGACCATTGAGACGGTTTCCGCCATTGGCATTTGCTGCTCTAAGAATCAATCTTCGCTGTCGCCTACGCATCAGCATACAGGCCATAACCAATCCTAGTGGGGGTCCTACGCCTATGCCGATGATGCTGCCTATGGGAAGTCCGGTAGATGGAACGGAAATAGTTGGGATCGGAATGGACAAGGGAGTTGGAACGGGTTCTGCAGAATAAGATGGAAAGTAATAAGTCGGAACAACAATGGAGGGAACGACAATGGAGGGAATGACAAGAGAGGGAATATCTAGCGACGGCCCTGCCAAAATCGCTGCCTTGACGGTGCAATTGTTCACTATCACAGCAGCGTAGCTGCCATTGTCAGCTTCGCCGGAGGGGACGCATACAACGTTATCTCCGTCGGTTGCGCAGCCCAGGACGTGCTCCGACGTGCAGGATTCGGGAACGTCGACATACCCGCAGGACGAGTCCGAGCAGCACAAATTCGAGTCCAATATGCCGTGGGCCATAATAGATGATGGTGACATCCCCACACTGGTGAGATTATCGGAGCCAAAAGGCATAGCGACCCCGCCCAATACGATCGTCTGCGTGCATGCCCCTAGTTGGGACCATCCACATGGAGAGTTGCTGATCGTGGTGTCTCCTCCTATCATGCAAACCGTCCCCACAGGTGTTTTACAGCAACCTGCCCCTGCGGAAAAATCAGACTCACAGGGCCCATAACCTCCCACAACAGCCTCTCTTGTCAGGTAGCATGACGTCTGATTTCCTGAGCAACATGCATTCCAATACCCATACCCATCTGTCACCACGGCTTGCTGAACCAATGATTGCATGAGAGGCGTACATTCTGTTTGTGCAGCCGTTATGGGGAGGAATGATAGTGATGTGATGAGTGCCAGTGCCATGATCAGGACTCGACGCATTGCCATGGAAGAGTAAAAATGGTATTGAAGTGTTTGCTGTTTATCTGGATTTTCCGCGTATGTTGTAGGTGGGAACTTTTGCGGTCCACGAGAGACTCGGCGCACTCACAGAAACTGGAAAATACAACATCACTGATCGTGTGATAATCAAAGGGCTGCCATATACGGGAGTGACCCTAAACCTCTTTCAAGTTCAAGCGCTAACGACCAACTTCTCCAAGGTCTTGAACATTCGTATCGACAGAACTGTCAAGGAGGAAGTAGGTAAGCTCTTGCTGAAGGATGGCTACTCCCGAGGGACTTATTGTGGGAGGTTTTCCCAGACCATCTTCCTCGGAAGCATCTCCGTATCGTTGCACGGGTCCTCCCTTCAACTGGTGAATAATTGCACATGGCTCGTTCCCCTTATAGTGCTGACGATATTTCTTCTTCACCTTGCGTACCCACTCATCACATTTTATTCATGCCCCTATTCGCCCGTATGCCCAGTTTACTCTTTCACGAGTTAGGTGAGGACAGTTGTGCGAGAGGCTCGCATTTCAAATATCTTTTCAACCGAAAAGCCCATGTGCGCCGAATCGGAGTTTTCTCATCTCTTGTTGACCAGCGTACTCGTCATTTAATGCGTGTGGCTCTGGGAAGACCCGTTTACTGCTTGATAGGCTGTGTCGTAACCGGGGGTTCTATTTTGTCGCCATGCCAGGTGATTCGAATATAAGCAGGATGATTCAGGTGCACGGAAACCTATGTGGTCTTGCAGCTTCTCTTGGCCTGGTTTCTTTTAGACCTCT
>Ga0209006_10005754_pt1 | contig 11259 bp, 7 predicted proteins | sample JacPin_JW_Ref_O2_FD_188567 | JGI IMG/M metagenome (GOLD analysis project Ga0209006, IMG submission 188567) | Forest soil microbial communities from Algoma, Ontario, Canada - Jack Pine, Ontario site 1_JW_Ref_O2 (SPAdes) (version 2) | ecosystem: Environmental > Terrestrial > Soil > Boreal... | reverse complement strand
CAGGGGCGGCGAGGCGGTCACTTGGATTACTCCCACTCGATGGTTCCTGGCGGCTTCGACGTAATGTCGAGGACGACGCGGTTGACCTCGCGCAGCTCGTTGATCATGCGCGAGGCGATCGTCTCCAGCAGGTCGTAGGGAAGCCTGGCCCAGTCGGCTGTCATCGCGTCGTCGCTCGTGACCGCGCGCAGGACCACGACGTAGCCGTACGTGCGCTCGTCGCCCTGCACTCCCACCGTGCGTACGTCCGGGAGCACGCAGAAGGACTGCCACAGCTCGCGGTAGAGGCCGGCCTTGCGGATCTCCTCTTGGAGGATGTGATCGGCCTCGCGCAGCACGTCCAGGCGCTCCTTCGTCGCTTCGCCACCGACCACCCGAATCGCCAGTCCGGGACCGGGGAACGGCTGGCGCCAGACGAGGCGCTCGGGTAGCCCCAGCTCGGCGCCCACAGCGCGAACCTCGTCCTTGAACAGCGCCCGCAGCGGCTCCACTAGGTCGAACTGCAGATCGTCCGGCAGTCCGCCCACGTTGTGGTGGGACTTGATCGTCGCCGCGCCCGTGCCGCCGCCCGACTCGATCACGTCGGAGTAGAGCGTTCCCTGCACGAGGAAGCGCGCCGGCTCCTCGTCCTCGGAGCCGTCCGTACCCATACCTGCGAGCTTGCCCGCCTCCTCCTCGAAGACCCTGATGAACTCCGCCCCGATTGCCTTGCGCTTGGCCTCCGGCTCGGTGACGCCCTTGAGCTTCTCCAGGAAGCGTGTCTCGGCGTCCACCGCCACCAGCGGCACCTTGAACGTGTCACGGAAGGTCTGCACGACCTGCTCGCCCTCGTCCTTGCGCATCAGCCCGTGGTCCACGAACACGCACGTCAGCTGATCGCCGATCGCGCGGTGCACCAGCAGCGCCGCCACCGATGAGTCAACGCCGCCCGACAGGCCGCAGATCACCTTGCCATCGCCCACCTGAGCGCGGATGCGCCGGATCTGTTCCTCCACGATCGACGCCGCAGACCACGTGGGCTCACAACCGCAGACCTCCGTCAGGAAGCGCGTGAGGATCTCCTCGCCGTAGGGGGTATGCACCACCTCCGGGTGAAACTGGATGCCGTAGATGTTGCGCTCGGCATCTTCCACCGCCGCCACCGGCGATCCGCTCGAGGACGCCAGTGCCGTGAAGCCCGGCGGCGGCTCATACACCGTGTCGCGGTGGGACATCCAGCAGGTCTGCTCGCGGGGCATCCCCTTCAGCAGCATGCCCGGGTCCGCCACCTGCAGCTCAGAGCGCCCGAACTCCCCCACCTCCGCCTGCTCCACGCGGCCGCCCAGCGTGTGCACGAGCAGCTGCATGCCGTAACAGATGCCCATCACCGGCACGCCCAGCTCCAGCAGGCCCAGATCCAGCGGCGGCGCCCCGTCCGCGTACACGGACGCCGGGCCACCCGAGAGGATGATCCCGCGCGGTTTGCGCCTCGCAACCTCCTCCAGCGCGACGTGATGTGGCAACAGCTCGCTGAACACGCCGCAGTCGCGCACCCTGCGCGCGATCAGCTGCGAGTACTGCCCGCCGTAGTCCAACACCACGATCTCCTGCGTCTCGGTCGATGCAGGCGTGATCCTCTCGCGCTGCTCTACCTCCGGCGCCAGCGCCGTGGCGGCGGGGTTAGTCATTTACGAGCGCGGCTACCTTCCCGCCCGTGGCGCCCATGCCCACCTGCTGGTCGCGCTGAAGCGCCTTGCCCTCTGTCTGCAGCGACGGCGCCACCACAACCTCGGCCCGGTTGAACTCGGCCAGGTCCTTGTGCCCGCAGGTCGCCATCGAGGTACGCAGACCGCCGAACAGGTTGAACGTGCCGTCATTCTCACGCGCCGGACCGACGAGGATCTCCTCCAGCGAGCCGTTCTGCGCTGTCGCCACACGCGCCCCGCGAGGGAGCGTCGGATGGAAGGTCGCCATGCCCCAGTGAAAGCCGCGCCCGGGAGCCTCGTATGCGCGCGCCAGCGGCGATCCGATCATGACCGCATCCGCGCCCAGCGCGATCGCCTTCGACACGTCTCCGCCGTTGCGCATGCCGCCGTCCGCGATCACCTGGCAGTACTCGCCCGTCTCCAGCATGTGCGTCGAGCGAGCGTGTGCCACGTCCGCGATCGCCGTCGCCTGCGGCACGCCGATGCCCAGCACGCCGCGCGTCGTGCACGCCGCGCCCGGACCCACGCCCACGAGCACTCCTGCCGCGCCCGTGCGCATCAGGTGCAGACCCGTGTGGTAGGAGGCGCAGCCGCCGACGACCACCGGCACTTCCAGGCTCGGGATGAACTCCTTCAGATTCAGAGGCTCCGACACCGTTGAGACGTGTTCGCCGGAGACGACCGTACCCTGGATCACCAGCACGTCCAGGCCAGCCTCCATCGCGATCTCGTGGTAGTCGAGAACGCGCTGGGGCGTGAGCGACGCCGCAACCACGACTTTCTGCTCCTTGATCTCGCGGATGCGCTGCGCGATCAGCTCAGGCTTGACCGGCTCCGCGTAGATCTCCTGCATCTCGCGAGTCGCCTCGTCCTTCGGCAGCAGCGCGATGCGCTCGAGCTGTTCCTCCGCGTCCTCGTAGCGGGTGAAGATGCCCTCGAGGTTCAGCACCGCCAGGCCGCCTAGGCGGCCGATGATGCCGGCGGTCTCCGGAGAGACGACGCCGTCCATCGCAGATGCCAGCATCGGCAGCTCGAACTGGTAGGGGCCCAGCTTCCACGAGATGTCGATGTCGTCGGGATCGCGCGTGCGCCTTGAAGGCACAATCGCAATGTCGTCGAATCCATAGGCTCGACGGCCTTTCTTGCCGCGTCCAATCTCTATCTCCATCGCAGCATCCTCGCAGTCGTGGCGGACGAAAAGACCCCGCTCGCGGCGGGGCCAATGAGGGAGCGCGTACGCGCCGTAAGTGCCTTCTCGCTCAGGGCAGCCAACTGGCCTTGAGCATAGCAACGGCCATCCCGGCGCTAATGCCCTTGGATATCCTCGAACGTATGGGCGACACTCCCCGAAACAGGTATGACCCGCACGCGATCGAGGCGCGCCGCCAGGCGGCCTGGCGCGAGCGTGACGCGTTCGCCACGCCGCCCCTCGCGGAGGACCAGCCGCACCTCTACATAAAGCCCTCTGCGCCTTTTACCTCCGGCAACGTCCACATCGGGCACGTCCGCAGCTACTCGATCGGCGACGCCTACGCCCGCTTCCGTCGCGCGCGTGGGGACTCGGTGCTGTTCGCCTTCGGCTTCGACGCCTTCGGCCTGCCCGCCGAGCTGGGTGCGATCTCCAGCGGTGAGCCGCCCAGCGAGTGGGTCGCGCGCTGCGCCGAGCACATGACCGGCCAGCTCGACCGGCTCGGCTTCTCCTTCGACTGGGGACGCTCGTTCATCAGCTCAGACCCGATCATGTACCGCTGGTCGCAGTGGCTCTTCCTGAAGCTGCTCGACGCCGGGCTGATCTACCGCGGCACCGGCAACGTCGACTGGTGCGACAACTGCCAGACGACGCTCGCCTCCATCCAGGTCGAGCCCGGTGGCACCTGCTGGCGCTGCCATGGGCCCGTGCGGCTGATCGAGCTTCCGCAGTGGTACCTGAAGATCAGCGCCTACGTGCCCGAGAACGACCTCCGCGTGGCCGAGCTCGAGGACAGCGGCATCTGGGACGAGGTCGCGCTCGCCTCCCAGCAGATCGTGCTCGGGCGCATCGACGGCGTCGAGCTCGATCTGACCGCTTCCGACGGCGCGCAGCTGAGCGTATTCACTCCCCACCCCGACGGCATCGAGCAGGCCAGCTTCGTGCTGATGTCGCCGCGGCACCCCAACGCTGACGTGTGGGCTGCCGACGAGGGCGTCCGCGAGCAGCTCGAGCAGCTGCGCTCAGGCGGCTGGGAGCGCAGCTCACGCGAGGCCGAGACGATCCCCGTGATCGACACCGGACGCGTTGTGCTCGGCGCCGACGGCGCGGAGCTCCCAGTGCTTGTCTCCCCCCTCGTCGATTCGCGCTTCGGCCCCACGATCGTGCTCGGGGCGCCCGCACTGGACCGCACCGACGAGGTCATCGCACGCCGGCTCGGGCTGCCGGTGCCTGAGATCGAGAGCGATACCGACAACGCCGGCGGAGCCGACGAGTCCGGCGACAATGGCGCAAGCGTCCTCGACGACGCGAGCGCCGGCGCGCGCCAGGCCGTGCGCTACCGCGCCGCGGACTTCGTGATCTCCCGGCAGCGCTCGTGGGGAACGCCGATCCCGATCGTCTACTGCGAGCAGTGCGGAACCGTGCCCGTGCCGGTCGAGGAGCTGCCCGTGATCCTGCCGCTCGATCTGCGCCCCACGGGCGCCGGCAACCCCCTGGCGGAGCTCGAGGAGTTCGTCAACACGACCTGCCCCGGCTGTGGCGGAGCCGCGCGGCGCGAGACCGACACGCTCGACTGTCACTTCGACGCGCTCTGGCTGTGGGTGCCGGCCTGCGTCCCCGCTGAGGCGCGCGAGCGCTCGCTGGAGGAGATCTTCGCCCTGAGCGACCTGCGCTACTGGCTTCCCTCCGAGCGCCTCGTCGCCGGCTCCGACAGCGGCAACTTCGTATTCGACCAGCGCATCGTCACCAAGGCTTTGCGCGACCTCGGACCGCTGGAGTTCCTCTCCGACGGGGAGCCATTCGCGGGCTGCCTGTTTCACGAGATGGTCACTGCCGAGGGACGCAAGATGAGCAAGCATCTCGGCAATGTCGTCGATCCCGACGAGCTCGTCGGGCGCTTCGGCGCTGACACGGTGAGGCTCGCCGTGCTCTACGCCGCGCGCCCGCAGAAGTCGCTGAACTGGGATGACTCAGCGGTGCTGCGCTGCCACCGCTTCCTCACGCAGGTGTGGGATTTCTCGCAGGCGAAGCTCCAGCTGGCTCGCGAGCTGGGCGAGCTCCCCGGCGCCGATGGCGCGGATGATGCCGGTGAGCCCGTCAGAGACACCACCGAGCACCTGCGGTTGAAACTCGCGCAGTGGTCGTCCGCCGCTGTGGAGAAGGTGACCGAGGACATGGTGGGACTGGAGATGCACAGCGCCGTGCGCAACGTCATGCGCCTGTTCGACCGCATCAAGGACTTCGAGAAACGTGTGCTCGCGCGCCAGCCCGAGCTCGGCGAGGCAAACGTGCAGGCGCTGATCGAGGCGCTCAACGTGCTCACGCAAATGCTCGGCCCGCTCGCGCCACACATCGCCGAGGAGCTGTGGATCGAGCTCGGCCAGCACCACGGCTCCACCCTGGCAGGCGACCACGCCGCGCAGACGCCGTGGCCGGGCGTATCGTTGGTCGTATCCGCATGAGCATCCAGCCCGCACCGAGTACCGCGCAGGCCTCCAGACAGCGGACGCGCTCTTGCGCCACCGCGCTCGTCTGCCATCGCTGCGACAACAGCTACCCGCTCGAGGAATCGATCTTCGCGTGCCCCGACTGCAACAAGGGGCTCGACGTTGTTTACGACTACGAGCACGCCGCGCAGTACTTCCGCGACGTGCCCAGCTCCGAGCGCCCGCAGAACATCTGGCACTTCGAGGAGCTCCTGCCGATCGTCGACGCACACGCGCAGGCGCGCGTCGGACAGCACTCCGGGTACACGCCGCTGATCCGGGCCGACCGCCTCGGAGCCGAGCTGGGGATCGCGAACCTCTACCTCAAGGACGACTCCAGCAACCGCCCCAGTCTCTCCTACAAGGACCGCGTCGTCTCGATGTCCGTGGCGCGCCTGCTGGAGCGTGGTGGCACCGAGATCGGGTGCGTCTCCACTGGAAACGTCGGCACGGCGGTCGCCTCGCTCGCCGCCAAGGCTGGAGTCGACGCGTACGTCTTCTATCCCAACCGCCTCGAGGAAACCAAGGCGCGCGCGTGCATGGCGCTCGGCGCCAAGGTCTGCCAGGTGGAGGGCAACTACGACGAAGCCAACAAGCGCTGCCGCGAACTCGCGGAAGCCACCGGCATGGACTTCGCCAACATCACCCTGCGGCCGTTCTACGCCGAGGGTGCCAAGACCGCGTCGTTTGAGATCGTCGAGCAGCTCGACTGGCAGGCGCCCGATCACATCATCACCGCCGCCGCCGGCGGCACGCTCTCCTCGCGCCTGCACAAGGGCCTTGTAGAGCTGCAGCTGCTCGAGCTTGCCGAGACGGACTCCACACGCATCCACATCGCCCAACCCAGCGGCTGCAACCCGATCGCCACCGCGATCGCCTCCGAGGAGGCAGAGATCCGTGCGGTCACGCCCGAGACGGCGGCCCACTCGCTGGCGATCGGCAACCCCGGGGACGGCTACCTGGTGATTGACGCGGTGCTCAAACGCGGGGGCACCGGCGGCTTCGCGAGCGACCCGGAGATCTTCGCCGGCATCGACCTCCTCGCCGCAACCGAGGGGCTACTGACCGAGCCTGCGGGCGGAACCACGATCGCCGTGCTGGAGAAACTCGCCGCCTCCGGGCGCTTCGGGCCCGACGAGACGGTCGTGGCGATCATCACCGGCAACGGGCTGAAGACGCTCGACGACCATCCGCCGAAGCCGTGGCCGGCGAAGGTCGACTGCGAGCTCGACGCGATGGAGGCAGCGCTCGCCGAGCTCAAACAGAGCGGCACGCTCGTCGACAGCGCGCGTCAGCTGCTGCACCCCTAGACGTTCGCGCAGCCGCCCAGCTCAGACGAGCGCGTAGCCGGTGCGCAGCACGACGTTGGCCTCGGTGCTTCGCTCCAACACCTGCACACGGTCGCCCAGCCTGACCCGCAGCCCCGGGCGGTAGACGTGGTTCAGGTTCTGGGCGAAGAAGACCCCCGTGTTCGAGTCGTCATGGGCATTGACTCCCCTGCGAGTCGTGAGCGCCCTCCGCACGGCCTTGCCCGTGATCGCCGTGTCCTGATCGACGTCCGGGATGACACACCTGTCGCAGGCCTTCACGACGAAGGCGTCCACGTCGCCCACGCGTATCCGTGTCCAGAAGTCCTCGTCGTAGGCCGGCAGGCCCTCGCCGTTGATAACGATGTTCGGGCGGAAGCGGTTCATCGGCACCGCGTCATCCATCTCCGCATTCAGCCGCGCGAGCGACGACTCGGCGGCCAGCAGGATGGGATGACCATCGGCAAACCCGACGCGGTTGGATGCATCTGAGCGCCGATAGCGCTCGGAGACATACCGGGGCCGATCATCGCGAACGTGGAGCAAGCGGAAGCGGTTGTTCTGCTTGTACCTCGGCAGGAAGGTCGTGAACCAATCGTTGAGCTCCTCGCTGACGACCTGCCCGGCGACCGGCTTTTCGTGCACCGTGGCGATAACCAACTTCTCGTCGTCCCGCTCGATGTGAAACGGGATGTCGACCCTCTCCATTCCTGGTGCTGCGAGCGTGACAGAACTATCGGCCATCATTGGGACGACGAGCGCAAGCTCGGGCACCTTGCGTTGCGACACGAAATCACCGTCGTCATCGACCACCATGAATTCTCGGTCATGCTCGAAGCCGCTGGGAGTTAGACGTGCTTCCTCCAGGGACAAGCCGGCACACGACTTGAACGGATATGTGTGGAGACCGGTGACCTTGATCGCACTCATGTTGCGCTGCTTCACCCCCGGATGCTCACCAGCAATGCGGCGGCGGACCCGGCCTCCTGGATCCGCCGCCCGACTGTACCGCCCCCTGGAAGCTGCGCGCCTCTCACTCGTTCTGCCGCATCGCCGACGCTGAGACCATGCCGATCCCCGCCGGCGCACCGGCGCCAGGCTCCGGGCTGAAGATCGGTCCCGGTGCGTGGATGTGGTGCTCGCGGTGTTCCTCCTCGCTTATCGCGATCTCATGCGCGGAGGCGTCCAAGGCGCGTTCGAGATCGCTCTGGATCCCCGGAAGCGCCCCAGGCTGGACGCGATGCATCCAGTAGAGACGCGCCCCTCCCAGCAGCATGTAGCCGAGGAAGATGTAGGGGAACAGGTTGACCGGTGACGGTGGCGCCGGGTAGAAGCTGCCCACGGTCGGCACCATCAGGCACACGAACGCGAGCACGGCGATCAGCACATTGCGCTGGCGGAGCTCACCCAGCTTTCGCAGGTAGAAGGGCGCAGCGACAGTGATCATGTAGTAGGCGAACAGAAAGCCGAACGCCGCCATCGTTCCGGCGTCGCCGAACAACGTCAGCGCGCTCGTGCCGGTGGCGTTGAGCACGATTGCGACGGTGAGGATCGCGGCTCCATAGCCGGCGAGCGCGATGTGCGGCGTCATGTTCTTAGCGTGAACTGCGTGCGCGTGCTTCGGCAGGAACCCGTGTCCGGCGAGCGGGAAGATGATCCGCGCGCCGGCATTCAGGCACGAAAGCGACAGCGAGAAGAAGCTCACCATCGCGCCGAGCGCAACGGGCACCTTGAAGAAGCTGACGCCGTAGGCCTGCGAGATCGCCGTCAACGGGGTGCTGAAGGAACTCAGCGACTTGCCCATCTCGTGGGTCGCGAACACCTCGATGTAGCTCATGAAAACCATGAACGCGCCTGTTATCAGCAGGCTCCAGATGACCGCCCGCGGCACGTTGCGCAGCGGCTGCTTCGCCTCGCCGCCCAGCGTCGTCGCGCTCTCGAACCCGACCAGGCTGAATATGCAGATCACGATCGCGAAGTCCATACCTTTCAAGCTCGCGCCCTTCAACTGCAGCTGTTCTGTGTCCACAGAGACCCCGTGACGGAAGAACACGACCCCCGCCAGCGCCAGGATGATCGTCACGGAGATCGCCTCGAGAGCGAGCGTCAGCAGCGAGGAGACCCGGATGTCCTTCCAGGCGATTGTCAGACATGTGAAGCCGCTGATCAGGAAGAAGATGTACGGGCTGACGGTGGTGTGAACACCAATGCCTGACAGAAATTCCTGGGCGAAGATCGCGAAGCCGGCCAACCCCGCCGTCGCGATACCCCAATACGACCACACGAGCGACCACCCGGAGAGCACGCCGGCAGACGGGCCAAGACCCCGGGCGGTGTACGCGTACATCGAACCTGCAGTCGACGAGCGACGGGCGAATTGATTGAGACCGAGCACAACGAACAGCAACATGACCGTGCCGAACAGATAGGCCGCCCAGGTTGCCTGGCCGGAGTCACCAAATGCCAGCGCGATGATGAGCACTGCGGTCATCGTTGGTGAAATAAGCGCCACCGACTGTGCGAGCAGCGGTGGGAATCCGAGTGCGTGCGGCCTGAGGCGAGGAGCCGAGGAGGTCTCCGCACCCCCCGATGGATCGGTCGCGGTCGTGGCGGTACTCATGGCGGGTTTGACCCCCTTATAGGCGATGTGGCAGTACACACCGCAAGATACGCAGCCTCTCTTGCGTCGGTATGGCCCAATGGCCAAGATCGAACAACTGGCCTTTGACCTCCTGCGCCAAAGCACTGGCCGAGCAGCCAAACCCCAACGGCATGACCCGCTCCCCCAAGTGGGGGAGTGGATTAACTCTCGCCCCCTTGATGCATTAATGACAATCTGTCGCTCGTAGTCCCTTCTCCGTACGGTCAATGTGGCGGATGTGACGAGCTCCGTCTCGCTTGGAGGTGAAAGTCCCTCACGCGCCGGTGCGCACACCGCTACGCCCACCTGCCCTCGACGGGTGACAGGAGGCCTCGGGCTCTGCGTCCAGCGCCTCGCCGCAGCGCGACCGGCCGATCTGTAAGCCGCTGCCTGGCGCCCCCCAGCCACCGCGAACGAGCAACTGCCACATCGCCCGCACCGCGTCGGCGGCCGGAAGGCGCATCAGAGACTGTAACTCAAGCTGACCGTCGCCGCCAGGGCGCCGGGCGCGGGCTCCCGTCCCATCGAGGACGACTGGCCTTGCGAGAGGCCATAGAAAAACCCCGCCGGAGCGGGGCTTTTCCTTAGCAGGTCGATAAGCCGGATTCTGTCGTTGAGCAGCCATCCATCTGAGCGGCCTACCTGGACCTCGGCGGGCACCTGCGAACGGTCCTGTTTGGCCTTGCATCGAGTGGGGTTTGCCCAGCCGCCGCGTCACCGCGACGCTGGTGCGCTCTTACCGCACCATTTCACCCTTGCCGGCCCGCCGTTCACGTGGGACGGCGGACGTAGGCGGTTTGTTTCTGTGGCACTTTCCCGCGGGTTTCCCCGGGTCGATATCTCGACCACCTTGCCCTTTGATGTCCGGACTTTCCTCGAAGGCGAATGCCTCCGCGGCTGCCTGACCTGCCAGGCAAAGCTAGCGTGCCGAGGGGCACTTGTGAAGGCCTGCGATTCGCGAGGCGCGGTCTTCGCGTGACTTCCGCCTAAGATCTCGGCCGCTCAGACCCTCCTCAGTAGGCCCACGACGCGACCGAGCACCTTGACCTCTTTGCTGCGGATCGGCTCCATCGTGTCGTTCTCGGGCTGGAGGCGGATGTGGTCGGGTTCGCGGAAGAAGCGCTTGACGGTCGCCTCCTCTCCGAGCAGCGCGACCACCACGTCGCCGTCGGTGGCCGTGTCCTGCGGATGCACCACCACATAGTCACCTTCGAGGATGCCCGCTTCCTTCATCGAGTCGCCGCGGATCCGCAGGACGTACTCGCCGTCCTCCCCGCCCGCAAGCTCCGGCACCGATACGTACTCCTCGATGTTCTCCTCCGCCAGCATCGGCTGGCCCGCGGCAACCGAGCCCAGCAGCGGCAGACCCTCCGCTCGAACGATTCCACGGACGCTGTCGACGGCGCTGCCGACCGCGCGGTCGAGCAGCTCGATCGCGCGCGGCTTGGACGGGTCGCGGCGCAGAAGACCGATCTTCTCCAGGTTCGCCAGGTGCGCGTGAACCGTTGAGGACGACGCCAAGCCGACTGCTTTGCCGATGTCGCGCACGGTCGGCGGGTAGCCGTACTTGGCCGAGTACTTGCGGATGAAGTCGAAGATCTCCTGCTGGCGCTTCGTCAGATCCATGTCTGATTGCCTCCCTGTCCGGGTGGATTGGCGCGTGTGACGAACATGTGTTCGCACTGTAGCGGCGAGCGTGGACGGATGCAACACGGGACGCCGGGGATGCGCCCGGAGAGAGCCGGGACCGCCGGGCTATACTCCGCGCCTCTGCGCTCGTGGCGGAATTGGTAGACGCGCAAGGTTGAGGGCCTTGTGGGCTTTACGGCCCGTGGTGGTTCGAGTCCACTCGAGCGCATAAATCGGAGCACCCGCACCGCCGCCGCCCAGCTCATCGGCGGCAAGACTCGAACGTTAGGCTAAGCGGCGATCTCGACCTGCGGCGGCGGGA
>Ga0209006_10005753_pt1 | contig 11261 bp, 7 predicted proteins | sample JacPin_JW_Ref_O2_FD_188567 | JGI IMG/M metagenome (GOLD analysis project Ga0209006, IMG submission 188567) | Forest soil microbial communities from Algoma, Ontario, Canada - Jack Pine, Ontario site 1_JW_Ref_O2 (SPAdes) (version 2) | ecosystem: Environmental > Terrestrial > Soil > Boreal... | reverse complement strand
AACGCCGGCGGTGTGGCCACCTCTGGCCTGGAGATGTCGCAGAACAGCGCCCGCCTGAGCTGGACGCGCGAGGAAGTGGATGATCGTCTGCACAAGATCATGATCGCCATCCACAAGACCTGCTTCGAGACTGCCGAAGAGTACGGCACCCCAGGCAATCTGGTGAACGGCGCCAACATCGGCGGCTTCCTGAAGGTAGCGAATGCCATGCTGGATCAGGGCTTGGTGTAGCGGTTGTGAGGTCGGGCATCCCCGGCCGCGTCTCTATAGAAACGTTGCTCGCAACGTCTAGCGTGACTATGATGCGGGGTGGAAGAAGTTCCACCCCGTTCTTGTTTTTAAAGATGCCAGAGTCAAAACGAATTTTTCTTTCTGCTGAATGGCGGGACCTGGTGATGTTGAACTATGAGGTTGAACCCAAGCTTTTGAGTCGGTACGTTCCGCCGGGTACAGCGCTGGATTCGTTCAAGGGGCGAACCTATCTCAGCCTTGTCGGGTTTCGGTTCTGCCGCACCAAGCTGCTTGGCTGTCTCCCTATTCCATTTCATGTGAATTTCGATGAGGTAAACCTGCGCTTCTACGTGCGCCGAAAAGAAGGCAACGAAGATCGCAGAGGAGTTGTTTTCATTGCCGAGGTCGTGCCCAGATTCGCAATTGCGACGACAGCTCGTCTGGCATATGGCGAGAACTATACGTGCCTTCCCATGAGGCACCGCGTCGAAACAGATGAACTGAGTAAGACACTCGAGTATGAATGGAAAGTCGGGGGCAAGTGGTGCACGCTGTCCGCTCAGACCGTGGGTCTTCCGGCACAGCCTCAGGAAGGAAGTCTAGAACAGTTCATTACCGAGCACTTCTGGGGTTATTCGAGCCGCCCAGCCGGCGGTTGTATCGAGTACCACGTCTCGCACGTCCCGTGGCGAGTGTGGACATCGCCTGAAGCCGGATTTGAAGGAGAAACCAGCGCTCTTTACGGCAATAAATTCGCAACAGTACTTGAACGCCGCCCTGATTGCGCATTTGTGGCAGATGGCTCGCGCGTGATTGTCTTCAGAGGCAATAAAGTTCAATGACAACGTCATCCCATGAAGCGGAATCCGGACTCCCTCGTGAAGGCTGGATACTCTACGATGGTGCATGCGGGTTCTGCTTTCGTTGGGTTTACTTCTGGAAGAAGACAGTTGAAGGCCGGGGTTTTGCGCTTAAAGACCTTCAATCCGCATATGCCGAGGGTGGCCTGCAAATCCCGCAGGAAAATTTGCTGGATGACATACAAGTGTTGACGCGTACCGGACATCTGGAATCGGGTGCCGACGCCTACCTTTTTGTAACCCGGCGAATCTGGTGGGCATGGCCTTTTTACGGAATCTTCCGGTTGCCAGGTTTCAATTGGGTACTTTGGCGAGGCTATCGTTGGTTCAATCGAAATCGATACCGAATATCTCGCCACTGTCCGATACCTCAACAAGCCAGCGCCGCCCACAGCCTGAAAGACGATACTTGAAACAGCCAGTTCGCATTGGAATGACTGTAAACCCTGCCGACGCGGAAACCTGCGACAGCTTCGTCAGGGCTAGAACCACGGGGTCCTTCGACTGCGCGGTCGTTCGCTTTGCGAACGACCACTTCGTTCAGGATGACACTTTAAAATAGTGCAGTCGAGTTCTCAGCGAATGAGCATAACCCACACCCCCGACCCAATCGTCGACCCCGAGCGCCTCTTCGAGGGCTTCGAGAACCTGATGCCCTTTCGGGTGCAGGATATTCTGCTGGTCTCCAGCCTCTACGACTCTTTCATTCTGCGCGAAGACGGGCGGCTCAACGAGTTGCTGATCGGGGAATCGCTCGAACTCGAGCAGCAGCAGATTCCGGGGATCACCCACGTTTCATCTGGCGCGGAAGCGCTCAAGCTGGCGCGATCTCAGCCGCGATTCAACCTCATCGTCACCAACCTCGAAGTGGAGGACATGGACGCCGCACAGTTGGCCCGCGAAGTCAAGGCGGCGGGGCTTGACGTGCCCGTGGTGGTGCTGGCCTACGACTATCGCGAGATCAAGAACTTCGTGGCACGAAATCCAGTGACCGACTTGCAACAGATATTTTTATGGCAAGGCAATGTCCGCATTCTGATTTCGATCGTCAAATACATTGAAGACAAGCGTAACGTTGAACACGACACCCACGCCATCGGCGTGCCGGTGATTCTGGTCGTCGAAGACAATATTCGTTATTACTCGTCTTTTCTTCCAACCATCTACACCGAATTGATTACGCAGTCGCGGCGCCTGCTCAGCGAAGGATTAAACGTCGCCCACAAATTGGTGCGCATGCGGGCGCGGCCCAAGATTCTGCTGGCGTCGAATTACGAAGATGCGGCGCGGCAGGTGACGCAGTACCGCGATTATCTGCTGGGAGTGGTTTCGGATGTGGAATTCCCGCGAGCCGGCGAGTTGAGCCCCGACTCCGGATTCGCATTGGCTCGCATGGTTCGCCGGGAAGTGTCGGATGTCCCCATCGTCCTGCAGACCAGCCGCACCGAATTCAAAGCGCGGGCGCATGCTGAGGGATATTCGTTTCTGCGGAAACGGTCGCCCACGCTGTTGCGGGATTTGCGGCGTTTTCTGACAGAACAATTCGGGTTTGGCGACTTCGCGTTCCGTCTGCCGGATGGCAGCGAAGTGGCGCGGGCAGGTAACTTAAACGAACTCGAAGCGCGGCTGCACGAAGTGCCGGCTGAAAGCATCGCGTATCACAGCGAGAGAAATCACTTCTCGCGCTGGCTGCGGGCGAGGACTGAGTTCGCTCTGGCACAAAAGCTAAGGCCGCGAAAAGTCTCCGATTTCGCCACGCTGGAACACTTGCGGCACGATTTAATCGATTCCATCGCCGAGTATCGCAATGAGCAGAGCCAGGTTCTGATCGGCGATTTCAACGCGTCCACTTTCAAATCGAGCGAAGGATTTTTTCTGCGCATGGGCGGCGGTTCGCTGGGCGGGAAGGCACGCGGGTTGGCTTTCATTCGTCACCTGCTGCACAAGTATCAGACCGCTCGGCGCTTTGCCGAGGTTAACATTGCTGTCCCGCCGAGCGTGGTGCTGGCGACGGATGTGTTTGACCGTTTTCTAGGCGAGAATAACCTGCTCGATTTCGCCATCAACAGCACCAACGACCAAGAAACCCTGCGCCGGTTTTTGGACGCATCCATCCCGGCGTCGTTGCGCGACGACCTTCTGGCATTTCTCGCCGAGGTTCGTTATCCCTTGGCGGTGCGTTCTTCCAGCTTGCTGGAAGATTCGCAGTACCAGCCGTTCACCGGCGTCTACGAAACTTTTATGCTGGCCAACCAGCATCCCGATTTGTCGGTGCGGCTAGAGCAGCTTATGGAGGCGATCAAGCGCGTTTATGCTTCGACGTTCAGTCAGCACGCCAAGGGATATGTGCGGGCGACGCCTTACCGCTTGGAAGAAGAGAAGATGGCGGTAATCCTGCAGCAGGTCGTGGGCAGGATTCATTCTTCGCGCGACGGGGAGCGGTTTTATCCTGATTTCTCTGGGGTTGTAAGATCGCATAACTTCTACCCGATTCCACCGATGAGTTATGGCGATGGAGTCGCCGCAGTGGCATTGGGGTTAGGGCGTGCTGTCGTGGATGGGGGAAAGTGTTTGACGTTTTGTCCGCGCTATCCTCGAAATATTATGCAGTTTTCTTCGGTAGAGGATATTCTGGCGAACTCGCAGCGGGAGTTTTGGGCTTTGGAACTTGATCACATGGAGGGCGGGGCTGAGTCTGCTTCCGACCCGCTGTTGAAGCTTAAAGAAGTACGCTTCGGGCTGGACGTGGCGGAAAGCGATGGGACCCTGGACAACCTGGGATCGACTTACTCCATGGACAACAATGTCATTTACGATGGGCTGAGCCGGCCCGGGACACGCATTGTGAGCTTCGCCCCCATTCTCAAGCATGGAGTGTTTCCGTTAGCGTCGATTCTTGAGCGGATCACAAAAATCGGGGACGAGGCTTTCGGACGGCCAGTGGAAGTGGAGTTCGCGGTCAGGTTGCCGCAGCGACCGGAAGAAACAGCCGAGTTCGGATTTTTGCAAATACGCCCGCTGGTGCTTTCGCGCGAAGGCGAAGAACTGCGAATGGAGGATGTGAAGCCCGAGCGCCTTGTCTGTCAGAGTTCGCAAGTGCTGGGCAACGGCCGGGTGCGCGATTTACACGACGTTATCGTGGTCGACTTTCACCGCTTCGAGCGAGCGCGCAGTCAGGACGTGGCCCAGGGCGTGGCCAACTTCAATGTGAAGCTGAGTGAGAAGGGAGCGCCGTATTTGTTGATTGGAGTTGGACGCTGGGGATCTAACGATCCATGGCTCGGCATTCCGGTGAAGTGGGATGAAATTTCGGGGGCACGGGTGATCGTAGAAGCGGGGTTCCGCGACTTTCGGGTGACCCCGTCGCAGGGCAGTCATTTCTTCCAGAATCTCACCGCGTTTCAGATGGGATATTTTACGGTCAATCCAGATGCGGGCGAAGGATTTGTAGACTGGGATTGGCTCGGCACAGCCGCGGCGGTGGAAGAGCAGGGCTGTGTACGGCACTTGCATTTCGGCGCGCCACTGGTTGTGGTGATGAATGGACGCACCAGCCGGGGCATGATTTTCAAACCAGAAACAGTGGTACAAGCCTCGTAAACTTCCCCAGATGAGCGGGCGCCCTCGCCCAGGAGCGCGCTACTTGAAGCAAATCAGAGAAATCACGGCGCTAGTAAAACAGGCGGCCCGCGACGCTGGGTTCGAACTCGCGGGGATTGCACCGGTGCGCGATTTCGACGAGCTGAAGTATTTCCCAGAGTGGATTCAGGCAGGCCACGCCGGGGAGATGAAATACATGGAGGCACGCGACCAAGCCGGGCAGCTGAAACGAGCTTCACTTCGTTCGACTGCGCCTTGGGCACGGACCGTAATTGTATGCGCCATTAACTATAACACGGCACATCCCTATTCTACGCAGGTCGACGATTCGGATCGGGGATGGATATCGCGATACGCGTGGAGTCGCGAGGATTATCACGATTCGGTAATGCGAAGGCTGCGCGAGGTGGAAAACTGCCTGCGAGATTTTGCGCGGCGGGGGCAGGACGACCCCGCGACAGCCGATGAGACGCCGGCGCTACAAACTCGCTGCTACGTCGACACTGGACCTTTGGTTGAGCGCGTGTACGCTAAGTACGCTGGCGTTGGCTGGATTGGAAAAAATACCTGTATCTTGAATCAGAAGCTCGGTTCCTGGCTTTTTCTTGGCGTTATTTTAACTTCGCTAGAACTGCAAGCGGATGCGCCCGCGCCGGATCGCTGCGGTAGTTGCACCCGCTGTATCGAAGCCTGTCCTACGGACGCTTTGATCGCGCCTTATAAACTGGATTCCAATAAATGCATTTCATATTTGACCATCGAAAAGCGCGGCGCGATTCCGGAAGACATGCAGGAAGGCATGGGCCGCCACGTGTTTGGTTGCGACATTTGCCAGGATGTTTGCCCGTGGAACCGCAAAGCTCCGGCGACTAGCGCAGCCGAATTTCAGGCGCGGGAAGAATTTGTCAATCCGGCGTTGGAGTGGTTGGCGGAAATGAACCTGGAAGAGTTTGAAGAGCAGTTTCGCGCTTCGCCGATTCGTCGCACTAAGCGCCGCGGGCTGCGAAGGAATGCTGCGATCGCAATGGGCAACAGCGGCAGCCAGAAGTTCATGCCGACCTTAGAAAAGTTGGCGACGGACGATGATCCCGTTGTGGCGGAGAGTGCGCGATGGGCCATCGATAGGCTGCGAGGCACGCTGCCCGTCTGAACAATAATTCCCTGGGATGAAACCGATGCACACCCAGACGACAGATGGCGCTGGGTTGTCCTGCTAAGGAGCCACAAACGCGGGGATAGGCTGCACTTCGTCGATAAGCTCGTTGGTTCCCTTCACGTAGAATGCGACCGCGGTGGCGCGTTGCCAGAAGCGGGTGCCGAGGAGGAGAAGCAAAGTGGCTTCGCCGACGATGAATGCGCCCAACACGCTGCTGGGAGGGACGATGGCATGCCACAGCAAGATTCCAACCACCAGAATTGCCAGCGCGACCAATGCTATGGCTACGTAGCTGACCAACAATCGCCCCAGATTGCGCCGCGCCGCGCGGAATCCGGCCGCAATCGATTTGCGCACCGCGGTTTGGTCGCGCAGCACCACGTCGGTCTGGGCAAGATCGAACCAGATGCGAATCACTGTAAGGACCAGAAACATTGTCAGTCCGCCTGCTAACTGCGTGAAGAATGGCAGTCTTTCGTGCGAGGTTTTGTCGGCAGCGGTTGCCAGAGCGTTGAATGCTCCGAACAAAATTCCGCCGATGATGCCAGCTACAACTGTGAAGAACAGGAACACCCGCACAAATCGCCAAACATTTCGTCCGCAGGCTCGGAAAAATTCTTCTCGTGGAATGCGGTGGTCGGACGCATATCCCAGCAACACGCCGGGCATGAATATCAGGCTGGCCAGGAAAAATAAGACCGCGAACATCATTGCGGGATGCGATGCGGCAGGAAGCGCTCCGAATTCCGGACGCGCCAGCAGTTCAACCAATACCCCCAGGTCGAATCCGTGAAGCAGTTTGTCCGCATAGAGGCTGTGGTCCAGAATGCCATGCGCCTGATCGCTGAAAGCCGCTGCGCCGAAGTGGGCGAATACGAGGTTGAGAATATAGAACCAGATCACGTAACGCTTGTTGCGGCTTGCAATCGCAGAGCCTGCCGAAATCAAATTTGTTTTTTCGCTCATTAAATCCTCTACGGCAAATCCATTTACACCAGCCACCAGGCCAGTAATTGGGCACAAAACTGACTGATGCAGGTCCAGTAATTTGCCAGCTTGCGTGCCGGTGCGCCGTGGGCTTCCGCGGTTTGGCTGTTATTGAAGTCGTTGCGGTCGAAATTAATTTTGTGGTCGGGATCCACTTCGATCGATTCTATTTTGGCTTTCTTCTGATACGTGTATCGCACCCAGCGGTCTTGCCCGTCCCACTGTTCGCGGACCTTGTCGCCATTATCAAACTTGATCTCAACCTCAATGGGCATAACGAAATCACCCTTGCGGTGAATCCACACGTTGTCGACGTACTCGGTTTCGCCCTTTTTCTCTTTCAAGTCTTCTTTATACCAATCGACCGGCACTGAGCTAAGTTTCATCACCTCGTAGTCCAGCACCTGCGAGCCATAGACGGCTTGATTGAAGTACCAGCGCAGATCTTTTCCCGATACTTCCTCAATCGTCTTCAGAAAATCTTCTTTCGTGGGATGCGTAAAGCGGTAGCGCAAGAAATAAGTGTGCATGGCCCGGCGCATGGTGTCTTCGCCGATCACGCTTTCAAGCGTGAGCAAGACCACCGCCGTCTTACCGTAGGTGATTCCGCCATACGAATTGGAATCGGCATATTGCCACCCGTTTTTCGCCATGGGATCGACATCGGCCACTCCCATGTAGAACACTCTGGTTTCCTCGCGTTCTCCGGCAGAAATTCCCCATAGATTCAGAGTCGAGGCTGACGGCCCAAAAATCGAATCCATAACCTTAACCTGGGTGTACTCGTTGATGCCTTCGTCCATCCAGGCGTCTTCGAATTCGTTGGTGGCGACCATGCCATACCAATATTGATGGCCAAATTCATGCTCGATGGTTTCCTGAGAACCAGCGTGCATGCCCTCCGGTTCCCACCAGGTGGTCCCCCCAGTGATGAATGTTGGATATTCCATCCCAAACGCTTGCGAACCGGGGTCTGGATCAACGACGGTGAGGGTTTTGTAAGGGTAAGGCCCATACCACTTATCGAAGCGCTCCATGGTTTGTTTAGTAATCCGCGCCTGCCTCTCCGCCTGGCTCCAATGCGCGGGCTGCAGCATAATCCGCAATTTCACCGGGCCCATGCTGCCTTGGAAGGTATCGTCATAGATGCGGTAGTGCGGGCTCGCCGTCCACGCGAAGTCGTGAATGTCGTCTCCGTGGTAAGCGACCGTCTTGGTTCCATCGGGATTGTTCACATTGCTGACTTCAATTCCACTGGCTCCCATCACTTCAAACTGAGGCACGGTCAGCTTGACGTCGTAAACTCCGAAGTCCGCGAAAAATTCGGTGTACGCATGAAACTGATGGCAATTCCATGCGCCATGCCACCAGACGCCGACTTTAGGAAACCACTGGCCGCCGAGCACGAAGTCTCGATTCCATCCGGTGCGCTCCAAGGTCTCGGGAAATTGATCGTGAAACTTGATCTTGAATTGGACATACCCATCGGGAGGAACCGGCTTAAGCAAGTGCACTTGCATTACCGTGCGATCGTCTTTGTTATCGTCATCGGGATGAATATATTGCAGCTGAGAAGTGAAATCGCCCTGGCCTACGACTTCGAAGCCCTTGATTTCTTCGGCGCCGTAGCTTTTCTTGTCCCACTTTTCAAAATCCTGTCCGCGAGTGCCCTCACGTTTGCCTTCGCGCATCCAGGTGGACGTAGGCTGAAACGCATTTAAGTAAAGATGAAATGGAAATGTATCGAGCGCCTGCCCGGTGAGGTTGTGATATGTCAGGGTTTCGGTGGCATCGAGAGAATGAGCCTTGGCATCGTACTTCGCGTCCATGTTGTAAGCCACGACTCGCTGCGAGAGCGGCGTGGAGGAGTTGATGGCTGACGTGGTAGCGGGAATTGCCAGGCCCGGCGGGTTGTTCTGGGCGAAGACCCCGACGGCGACCAAGCAGACGAGAAGACTCAAACACCTACGCATGCACAACACTCCCCGGTTCGGATCGAACAAACCGATTCAAAGAACCTCAAGAAATAATGATAAAGCGAAGTTGAATCATAGCAGGAAGCGCCTGCTGGAAGCGGTTGCCCGCGCCCTGTATTGATTACGTTATTAAGGAAAGCTTTGTTCCGTTGGCTTGATTCTCGGTAGGGCTGCGAGGTCTCATCCCTCGTCCTGAGGACGCATTTTCCCGCTCCGCAGATAACGGTTGTGCCAGGCCAGGGATTCACTCAGCAGGTGCGGCGTGTGTTTGCCATACGAAAGCCGTTCTGACCGGTTGAGATAGTCGAGTAGTAAAGGCTTGTACTCGGGACTCGAGCATTTATCGATGATCAGCCGCGCTCGCTGGCGCGGCGACAGCCCGCGCAAATCAGCCAGCCCATGCTCGGTAACCAGTACCTGCACGTCGTGTTCGGTGTGATCAACATGCGAGACCATGGGAACAATTGTCGAAATCGCCCCATGGTGCGCCGTCGAAGGAGCCATGAAGATGGAGAGATATCCATTGCGAGCGAAGTCACCGGAGCCGCCAATGCCGTTTTGGATGCGCGACCCCATTACGTGCGTCGAGTTTACATTGCCATAAATGTCGGCCTCGATCATGCCGTTCATGGCGATTACGCCGAGACGCCGAATGATTTCCGGATGGTTGGAAATTTCCTGTGAACGTAAAATGATGCGATCGCGGTAGCTCGCCATATCGCCGTTTACTTCGGTCATCATTTCGGGGCTGAGCGAGAATGCTGTAGCTGAAACCGACGTCACCTTGCCCGACTTCAGCAGGCGTATCATTCCATCCTGAATCACTTCGGTGTAGGAAGTCAGTCCTTCAAAGGGTCCTTCCTCTAACCCGCACAGAACGGCATTGGCAATGTTGCCCACGCCCGATTGCAAGGGGAGCAGATTCGCGGGCATGCGCCCCTTCTGCACTTCCCAACTGAGAAATTTCAAAATGTGATCGGCAATGCACTTGGACGATTCATCCGGCGCCTTGAATCCGCTATTGCGGTCGGCAGCATTCGTCAGCACTACGGCGACGACCTTCTCCGGCGGACACTCCAAATACGGCGTGCCGATGCGTTGGCCCGGATGCAGCAGCGGAATCGCTCCGCGATTCGGCGGCGGTCGGAGGCCGTAATAGATGTCGTGCATGCCCTCGAGCGCTTCCGGTTGCCATGAGTTGACCTCGAGGATCACCCGCTCGGCTTGATCGATCCAGGTTTTGTTGTTGCCCACCGACGAACTCGGCACCAGCCGCCCGTCCTCCAATATGGCGCTGACTTCGATCAGCGCAACGTCCAGTTTGCCCAAGAATCCGTATTCGACAAACTGCGCCACATGGCTGAGATGAATATCCATGTAATCCATTTCGCCCGCGTTGATCCGCTTGCGGGTCTCCGGATCAGACTGATAGGGCAGGCGCAAATGAATCCCCCCAGCCATAGCCAACGCGCCGTCGAGCTCAGGCCCAGTCGAGGCTCCGGTAAAGACGCTGACCTGAAATTTCTGTCCGCGAAAGTTCGCGTCGGCGATGCGCCGAGCCAGTTCAACTGGGACCGCTTTCGGATAGCCCGATCCGGTAAATCCGCTCATGCCGATCTGGTCGCCCGACCGAATCAGGGCCGCAGCCTCATCGGCACTCATAATCCGCCGCGCCAGGCTGGAATTCAAAACCCGCGAAGTAGTGATGGGAAAAGCAAGAGTAGCCATCGCCGAAGCCCCTTCAATAGAAAATGAGCAATTAAATTGTCATTCCGAGCCAAGCGAGGAACCTGGGTTGTTGCCGAGGGCGACAAACCCTCCGCTTCGCGTATCACGACAATTGTTCTACTGTAACGGCGGACCTACCCGCCGTCTGTGAGCTAGATCACGGAACAAGAAATATCTTTCTGCGGACTGTACGATGTCGGCTCCCAACATGACTCTGATTATTTGGTGATGGAATGTCTGGAAGGCAAAACCCGCTACGGCAAAGAAATTCTTTACGTGGACGCCCATTCGCGGGTGTATCGGTGGTCGTCACGGCACACGGCGACAGGGTAGAAATGGGAAGGCAGAACGTCCGGGGCAGAACTCACCCAGCCTGACCTTCGTAGTAAACTGGCTGCAGGGAACCTAAGAAATGGAACAGAGGGAGGCTGCAGTCTTGCGCATTCTCATCGCCGACGATAATGCCATGGTCCGCCGCGGCGTTATCACGCTGCTATCATCCGAGACGAGCTGGGAAATCTGCGGCGAAGCCAGCGACGGCTCGGAAGCCCTTCTCAAGGCGCGCACCCTGCGACCCGATGTGATCTTGCTCGATGTCAGCATGCCTGGCGTCAATGGACTGGAAGTGGCCCGTCGACTGCGTCGGGAATTGTCACACGCCAGGATTGTCGTGATGAGCCAACACGATCCCGTTCATCTGCTGCCGAGCGTAATGGCGGCGGG
>Ga0209006_10005752_pt1 | contig 11261 bp, 12 predicted proteins | sample JacPin_JW_Ref_O2_FD_188567 | JGI IMG/M metagenome (GOLD analysis project Ga0209006, IMG submission 188567) | Forest soil microbial communities from Algoma, Ontario, Canada - Jack Pine, Ontario site 1_JW_Ref_O2 (SPAdes) (version 2) | ecosystem: Environmental > Terrestrial > Soil > Boreal... | reverse complement strand
GGCGGGCGCGCGCCGCTGGTCCAGGAGGTGTCGCTGCCGGGCAGCTCCAGCACCGAGGATTTCTTGAGGTCGGCGGGGTTGCTGTATTCGTAATAGACGTCGTCGGTCTTGGGCGAGCGCATGAACTGGCTGCTGATCCGCATCAGCGTCTCGACCGGATTGGCGCCGGCGGCGGCGGCGGGCACGAACAGCAGCTGGCGGATGACCCCGAGGCCCGGCCCCGAGCCCTCGAATATCTGGGCGGCGCCGTCGCGCGCGGTTTCGGCGTCGATCTGGGCCACCACCGCCCTGGTCGCGTCGATCTTGCCGCCCGCCGGGGCGTTGACGAAGGCGGTGACGACGCGCTCGATCTCCTGCGCCATGCGCGCGTCGATTTCGCGGATGCGGTCGGGGGTCGAAAGGGCGGCGTTGAGACTCCAGGCGGGCGCGAGCGGCTGCGTGAAGGCGCTGTCGCGGCCTTGGGCGATGCCGTCGAGCATCGCCTCGATCTGGGCGGCATTGACCGCGCTCTGCGCCAGCGCCGGAACCGGCAGCCACGACACCGCCAGCACCCACAGCAGCATCCGCCGCGTCAGCATGATGTCTCCGCCATTCGCCGGGACGAAAATCGCCCGGCCTCGCAAGATAATATGGCGAACCGGCCCTGTCCGCCATCGGCGCCGAACGGATTCCGGCCATACCGGCGCCGCCGCGCCCGTCGGCGTTTTCTGCTATATCTGGGCGCGGACACGCGGAGCATCATCATGGCAAGCGGCAAGTCGACGGACGCCAGCGCGGCGATTGAACGCTCCTATCTCGAAACCGGGTTGTCCTATCCATCCGCCTGCGCGGCCTTCGAGGCGGCGCTGGGCCGCTTCGACCGCGCGGCCGCCGAGGCGCTGACCGCCCGCGCCGCGCCCTGGCCCGAGGTCGAAACCGCGATGGCGCGGATGGCCGGCCCAAGCGGGCTGATGATCTTCGACCTGTTCGACCAGGGGGCGATCGCCTCGCTCGCCGGCGCGCCGGTTCGCTGCCGGCTTTATCTGGTCGGCAATCCGGCGATCGCCGCGCACATCGTCAAGATCGACCCGCGTGCCGCCCTCTACGTGCCCTTCCGCGTGGCGATTCACGAGGCGGGCGGGCCGGCCGGGGCGGTGATCTCGTTCGACCGGCCGTCGTCGTTCCTCGGCGCGCTCGGCAATGCCGAGCTGCGGCCGATCGGCCTCATGCTCGACCAGAAGATCGACGCCGTCATGCAGGCGATGCGCCGGCGCGCGTGATTCCGCCGGCGCGGCGCGGCGCACGGCATGCGCGCGGCAACGCCCTTGACGCCGGGGGTGCGCGGTCTAACATCCAAGGGGTCGCAACCAGCAAGGAGGGTGTCGCCGCGCATGACTCCACCGAAGAGAAGCGGGGTTGCCGACCGGCTTGGCATCGGCGACGGAATCCCACTGAGTCCAAGATTTTGCCCGGAATGATTTCCGGGCGCGAAGCCTAGACTTCGCAACCCGACCCCCGCCGCGCCCTGTGCGCGCGGGGGTCATTGCTAACCGGCCGCCCCGGGGCGATTCAGACGCTGAAAATCCCAAGCTCGCCGGAAAAGGCATAATCGGGAAAAACGCCGGCAACCGGTTTCTTGACGCGGTAGCGCAGAACCTCGGTGAGGACCTGCCGGTAATCCGTGACGACGGCCAGGTCGACCCCTTCGTCGAGTTTGTCGGCGGCGAGACCGGGCCAGCCGCCGTGAAAGCGGCCGCCGTTCACCTGCCCGCCCAGCACCATCATGACGTTCGCGCGGCCGTGATCGGTGCCGTTGCTGCGGTTGGAGCGCAGGCGCCGGCCGAATTCGCTCACCGTCACCACGATCATCCGGTCGTGATAGCGCTGCATGTCGTTCCAGAACGCGGCAAGCCCGTTCGACAAGCGCCCGACGGCGGCCTTGAACCGTCCGGCCTGGTATTCGTGCGTGTCCCAGCCGCCGATATCGACGGTGGCGACCTCGAGGCCGAGATCCATCTTGATGAGCTGCGCCAGCGCCTTAAGCGGGCGGCCGAATTCCGCGGCGGATTCGTAAGCCGTGCCCGGCTCCGGCTGATAGGCGATGACCGCGCCTTTGTCGTCGCGCGGCACATGGCCATCGATCGTCGTCATCGCGCCGAGCGCCTCGCGCCCGGCGGCGGCATAGGGGTCGCGCCGCGCGGCGTAAAGCCCGGTCAACACTTCGTGCGCCTGCGGTCCGCCGGCGGGCGCCAACCCGCCGCCGAGATCGGGCACCGCGAGCGCGTCGGCGCGGCCGAGCAACTCGCCGCTGACGCTGCCGGCGGCCGACACCGCGGCGATGCCGGTCGCGCGCTCTTGCGCCAGGTAGCGCGTCAGCCAGCCGTCGCGGATGCGGGTCAAGCCGCGCGCATCCGCCACGCCGCGCTCGATCATGTCGGTGGCGACGAAATGGCTGCGCGTGCTGTCGGTCAATCCCGCGGCGTGGATGAAAGCGAGCTGGCCGCCGCCGTAGAGCTCCGACAGGCCGCCGGCCGCGGCATGCAGACGAAATTCGGTCTGCGGATCGGGACTTCCGGCGAGCGCGTAGCCCGCGTCGGGACCGTCGGCCGCGACGCGCAAATCGGTCGAGCGCGCCGCGATGAAGACCGGATCGGTCGCGGGTGAAACCAGGTTGAGCCCGTCGGCGCCGCCGCGCAAATGAACCACGATCAGGATCGGCTTTTCACCGCCCGGCTCGGCGAAGGCGCGCAAAACCAGGCCGGGAACCGGCACCAGGCCCGAGGCGAGGGCGGCGCTTTGCAGCAGGGTGCGGCGGGACAGCAGCATGCAAGCGCCTCAACAGCTCTGGAAGCCGGGCGATATCGCCGCATAGGCGGCGATCAGCGCCAGGCGTTTCTCGGTGTCGGGCGCGCCGGGCGGCCCGACCGGTTGCTCGGGCGCAAGGCCCATGCCGTCGACGATCGCCGCCGCCTGTTGCGGATCGGCGCCGCCGGTGAACGCCGTGAGCCAGAACGCCGCCGCGCCGCGCGCGTCCGGCGCCGCCTCGTCCATGACCGCGGCGGGGTGAAACGCGCCGGTGCCCCAGCTGTTCTGCGCCAGGCCGAGCGCCAGCTGCCAGCGCGCGCGCATGCTGTTGGTGCCGAGGAAATAGGCCTTGTCGTCGGGCAGGCCGGTCGGATTGGGATAGCCGTAGAGCCGCTGGCCGGCGGCGGAAATCGTGTTGATCAGCGGCTCGGTCGGCATCAGGTCGAGGCCCCCGGCGCGCGCGAAGCCCGCGACCAGCGCAAACGGGCGGCGCACCTTGGCGCCGCGCGAAGCCGCGAATTCCGGCGACAGCGCTATCGCCCCCACCACCTTGGCGATCTGATCGGGCGCGTGGAGATTGTCGCGCCAGATCCGCGTCGCCGCCTCGACCAGGCCGGCCGGCGGATTGTCGGCCACCAGGCGGCGCACGAGCTTGGTGCAGACAAAGAGCGCGGTCGCCGGGTGGCCGGCGACCAGATCGAGCACGCGCCGGCCATCGGCCATCGCCGGCTGGAATTCCGTGATGTCCGCGGCCAGCACGCGCTTCTGATAGCCGTCGTGCCAGTTCTCGACATAGGCGAAACGCCCGGTCTGCGGCAATTTGCGGCCGCCGTCGATGGCGGTGCCGTCCTCGACCGTCCAGCCGGTGAAGGAGCGCGCCGATTCATAGACGTCCTCGTCGATATAGCCCACCGGACGGCCTTCGGGCGCCCCCGGCACGTCGCGCCAGCGGTCGTATTTGTCGTTGAGATAGGCCTGGCGGCCGAGCGTGTGCAGCTCGAAAAGCTCGCGGCCGTAATTCTCGTTCGCCGCCCCGGCGCGCGAGGAATGGTTGGACAGGTAATAGAGCATCGCCGTCGAGGTGGCGACGCTTTCGAGCAGATGCCGGAAGTTGCCCAGGCAGTTGGGACGAATGACGTCGCGATCGTAGGTCGGGAGCGCCACCGCGACCTGCTCGGAATCCCAGGCGTCGACGTTGAAATGATCGTGCCAGAAATTGCACATCGCCTCGCGCAGCGGATAGCGGCTGTGCACCGCGCGAATGAGCGTGGCCGAGATGACCTCGAGCAGCGGGCGGCGCCGCTCGGCGCCGTCATGCTTGTCGCGCTCCGCGACGGCCGGCCAGAGCGCATCGATGGGCTGCGCCAGCGCGCCGAGCGGCCGCAGCTCGTCGACCGCGTCCCAATTCTGGTTTTTCGCCGGGTCGCCCGCGGCGTATTTGATGCGGAGTTGCGCGTCGTCGAGCGCCTGCGCCGTTTCCGGATCGTCGTCCGGCGGCGGCTTCAATTGTTCCTCGAGCCAGGCGTGGAAGCCGCGCCGCGCGAGCGCCGTCGCCTCGCCCGGGCGCGCGCCGAAGCCAAGGCGGTTCAACGCGAAAAAAGCGAAGGCCGGTGGCGGCACGGCGCTGTCGGGCATGCCAATCTCTGTGCTGACCCATTCGAGCGTATCACGGGACGCCCGGCGCAGACATGCGCACGCAATTCCTTGCTGTTTATAGGCAGCGGAATTTCACCTTATCCCTGCGGCGCGCACGGCTGCGCGGCGGATGACCGCCGGCGCATGCTTAATTCGCCGTAAGAAAAGCCGGTTGGTTTGCGGATCGACATGTTTAACGGCGCGTCACCATGTCCTGGCGTCACCCTGTGGAACGAGCCGCGGAATATCGGCGGCAACGCGGGCGCGTGATAACCGAAACTTAACTCGCCGAAAAGTAGCGTTCCACCACCGGCCGTCGCCGATTGCATTGCCGGCGAGGCGTTGGGTTGGGGAGATCGCCATGAACAAAGGGGTTGTTGTTGCCGCCGCTGCCGCCGCCTGGCTGTCGGCGCTCGCGCCGATGGCGCATGCTCAACAGGGGAATTACTGGTTTTACTGCGCGTCCGCGCGCGGTGTTTTTCCCTATGTAAGATATTGTCCCGAAGCGTGGCGCCAGATACCGACGACGCCGCCCGATTTCCAGGCGGCGGCAAGCTTTCCGCCGCAACAGGTCGCTTCTGTTTCTCCGCCGGCAGCGCCCGCTCCGCCGCCGGCGCCCGCTGCCCCGCCCGCGCCGCCGGTAGCGGCCGCGCCGCCAGCCGATCCGGCACCGGTTGCGCCGCCGCCGGCACCCGCCGCCGCGGCTTCCGATCCGGCACCGGTTACCCCGCCGCCGACGCCCGCCGCGCCGCCGGCCGATCAAGCCGCCGCTTCACCCCAAGCGCCGGCCGAAGCCGCCGCCGATCCGGCGGCCGCAACGCCGCCGTCAGCGCCCGCCGCCGCGGCCGATCCGACAGATGCCGCGCCGCCGCAAATGCTGGCCTCGGCCGAGGCCGAACCGGCCAATCCCGGCGCGCCGCAAAATCTCGCCACCGAGGTGCCGCAATCGGCGGCGGCGACGGGCGACGACGTGCCGCTGGCGAGCCCGACCGTGCCGGTGGAACAGGTCGCCGAGGCGAACCCCAAGGATCAGCCGCCCAAATCCGAGGCCGCCTATATCGCGGCCTGGCAAGCCGCGCAGGAGCCGTACAAGAACGCCGACACCCAGTTGAAGGCCGCCGCGGTCTTTAACCGGATGCTCGACGACATGCGCAAGGCGGTGCCCGACAACCACGTCGCCAACTGGGTCGGCACCATCGACGGCGTCGGCGCCAACAGCGACGGCGACGCCTGGATCGTGATCGCGATCGCGCCCGGCCTGACGGTGCAGACCTGGAACAATTCGCTGCTGGACATCCGCCAGCACACGCTGATCCGCCGCGATTCGCCGCTCTACAACGCGCTCAAGGATTTCAAATCCGGGCAGAAAGTGGCCTTCACCGCGACGCTGATCGGGCTCGGCGACGTGAAGGAAAAAGACAAGGTGACCGAGCCCGACATGATCGCCAGCTTCACCGCAGTCGAAGCGGTGCACTAGGCGCAGCATAGGCGAGAGCCAAATCGGGCTCTCGCCGTCATGCGAAGCGAAAGTGGACGTAGCATAGGCGCGGCAGGTTTCGGCCCGCGCCGTCATGCGAAGCAAATAGAGAGGGGCCGCGAGCGATCGCGGCCCTTTTTCCTTGCCAGCCCCAGCCCCGGTTCGGCCGGTTGAGTAGATTCCGATCCTGCCGCGCTCTCTCCTGCCCCGGTATGGTTACTTCAGATACACGGAGCTTCCGATCACGGTAGGAGTTTCCCATGTCCCTCGGTCTCATCCTGGTTATCGTCCTCGTCTTCCTGATGCTGGGCGGCGGCGGCGGCTATTATTACGGCGGCGGCTATCCCCACGCCTTCGGCGGCGGCCTCGGCCTGGTGCTGCTCGTGCTGCTGGTCCTGTGGATCGCCGGCGCATTCCGCGGCATGGCGTAACCCGCCATGGACAAGGACCGGATCGCGGGAGCGGCGAAAGAGCTCAAAGGCTCGGTTAAGGTGGCCGTCGGCAAGGCGGCGGGCGACGCCAAGCTGCAATCCGACGGCAAGGCCGACAAGCTCGAAGGCAAGATCCAGAACGCCATCGGCGGCATCAAGGACGCGCTGAAGCCGTAAGACCCGCGCGCGCCGCATACCCCGCCGGGGAGGCGAATTCGAGCCCGCCGCGCGGTTCCACCCCCTAAGTAGTTTCCGATGCCTGACGCCGGCGGAGGACGGCCCTAAGGTGCGCCATCTTCATTTTCGCCATTCCCAAGCGGCGGGTACCCCCGCCCGCCGCCACAATCCAGAGAGGCCACCAGCCATGACGTCCTTCACCAACCCGTTTGCCGTGTCCGCGCCGATCGCGCGTACAGTCGCCGTCGCGGCGCTGTTCGGCGCCGCCATGTTCGCCTTCCCGCTGACCGCCGCGCGCGCCGATGGCGCCGCCAGCACCGGAATCCAGCTGGCCCAGGCCGCTGTGCCGCCGGCCCAGGCCGATGCGACACCCGCGCCGACGCGGGGCGATACCATCGAGGAGCGGATCTCCAACCTGCACGAACAGCTCCAGATCACGCCCAACGAGGACTCGAAATGGAACGACGTCGCGCAGGCGATGCGCGAGAATGCCGCCAACATGGACAAGATGGTCGCGCAAAGCCGGATGACCCCGCCGCAAAACATGACCGCGGTGGGCGATTTGAAGAACTACGAGAAATTCGCCCAGGCGCACGTCAAGGGATTGAAGAACCTGATCGCGTCCTTCAGCACGCTTTACGCCGCGATGCCCGACGCCCAGAAGAAGAACGCCGACCAGGTGTTCCAAAGCTTCGGTCACGAAGCCGGGCCGGCGCACAGCTAGAAGGTCCGACGATCGCGTTCCGTGAACGCGACGCCACGCATATCACAGGAGGTCGCAATGACCCGCAATATCGACGCCCATTCGAAACGCCGCCTGCCGGCGAAGCTCGCGGCAGGGATCGCAATCTCGGCTTTTCTCGCGCTCGGCACCTTTGCCACGGCGGCCAACGCGGACGATCACCGGGGCGACCGCCACGGCGACTACCGCGACGGACGCGGCGGCTGCTGCTGGTCCGGCGGCTATTACAGCGCGCCGCCCGTGGTCTACGCGCCCTACTATGCGCCGCCGCCGGTGGTTTACGGCCCCGGCGTCTACCTGCCCGGCATCAATATCCGCATTCATTAAACGTCGGCCCGATCCGACCGGCAAAGAGCCGCGGGGTAACCGCGGCTCTTTTCGTTTGGGCGCCCGGGCCGCGCCGCCGCCCCCGGCTACCCACTCGCCGGTTTTTCCTTTAGCATCGATTTCATGGTTAAGAAGCTGTTGATCGGACTGGCGATTTTCGTCGCCTTGAACATCGTCATTCTGATGGTGGCGGTCGCCATACCGTTTTTCATCTCGGGCGACGTCTACCGGGCGGAAATCACCACCCTGGTCGAGCGCGCGACCGGCCGGCAATTCCGCATCGACGGCCCGATCAAATTCGTGCTGCTGCCCGAGCTGACGCTGTCGGCCGAGGACGTGGCCTTCGCCAACGCGCCGGGCGGCGAAGCGCCGCAGATGGCGCAGCTGAAATCGCTCGAGATCAAGATCCGGCCGCGGCCGCTGCTGTCCGGCAAGCTGGAGATCGACGGCTTCACGCTGATCAATCCCGAGATCGCGCTCGAGGTCGACAAGCAGGGCCAGCCCAATTGGCGGCTCGGCGCGCCCGCGCCCAAGGCCGCCGCGGCGGCCGCCCCGCCGGCGCCGCCCAAGCACAAGATCAGCGACCTGATCACCCTGCTCGACCGGTTCCACGTCGCCGGTTTCGAGATCCGCGGCGGCAACGCCAGCTTCTACGACGCGCGCGACGGCGCGCGCTGGACCGCCTCGGACATCGACGTGAAATTCGCCATGGCCGGGCTCGACAGCCCGCTCACTGCCGACGGCAACGCCACCTGGAACGGCGAGACGGTGTATTTCGACTACGCCATCGCGCGGCCCGGCGCCTTCGAGGGCGGCGCGCCCAGTCATATCGAACTGCATGTCTCGTCCCGGCCGGTCCATTTCGACTTTTCCGGCGAGGGCGTGGGCGAGCCCGAGCCCAAGCTCAGCGGCAGCATCGTGCTCGAGGTGCCGAGCCTGCGCGGCTTCGCCAAATGGGCCGGCTTGCCGATCGCCGAACAGGGCACCGGCCTCGGCCGCTTCGCGATCAAGGGCACGCTCGACGTCACGGGCGAGGTTTACGGCTTCGGCAACGCCGAGGTGGATCTCGACGCGATCAAGGGCACCGGCGGCATCGTCTACGACAATACGCGGACGCGGCCCTATGTGCGCGGCAGCCTGGTGCTCGACGCGCTCGACCTCAACCCCTATCTCGGCCCGGCGAACGCGCCGCAGGCGCCGCAGACAGCGGCGGCGAACGATCCGCCGGCGAGCAAGGATTGGAGCGACGCGCCGATCGACCTGTCGCTGTTGAAGCTCGCCGACGTCTATTTCCAGCTCGGCACCGGCTCGATCCGCTACCGCAACATCGCCATCGGCGAAAGTGCACTCAACCTGCAGCTCAAGAACGGGCTGCTGACCGCCGCGCTGACCAAGCTTTCGCTCTATGGCGGCAGCGGCCAGGGCCAGGTGGTGATCGACGGCGCGGCCCGCGTTCCGGCGATCACGGAGAGCTTCACGCTCGACAACGTCGACATGGAATTGCTGCTGCGCGACGTCGACAACATCAAGGTTTTGTCCGGCCCCGCCAGCCTCGACATGACGGTGGTGGGACACGGCAAAAGCCAGCGCGCCATAGCATCCTCGCTCACCGGCAAGGGCACGATCCATCTCGACAAGGGCGCGATCCAGGGCGTGCGCGTGCTCGACATCGTGCACACCGCGACCGCGATCCTGACCCTGGGCCTGGCGGGCGGCGGCGACCGCACCGAGTTCGACCGCTTCGACGCGAATTTCGTCATCATCGACGGCGTGCTTAAGACCACCGACCTGAAGCTGATCTCCTCTGACCTGCCGGTAAACGGCGCCGGCTCGGTGGATTTGCCGCAGAAGCAGGTGGCCTATCGCCTGACGCCCAAGCTTTCGGGCGTGCTGGCGGTGCCGGTGGACATCGTCGGGCCGTGGGACAATCTGGCCTTCAAGCCCGATTACATGGGCTCGCTCAAATCGCTGTTCGGCGGCGGCGGACAGCAAGGCGAGCAGCCGCCAGACGAGCTGCCGCAATAGGAAAAGGGCGGCGGAATGCGCGGCCCTGTGTCTCTACCGAATTACCGAGAGCCATCAAATCGTCCGGACACTCTACGGGTGCAGTTTTTTCCGGCATCAATCTACGGTTGACTGGCGGCGATGTTCATGTTATGTTCTTTTCAATAAAGTGGGGGTTTGGTGGATGCAGTGGCCTTATGAGGTCTGGTTCCGGCTCTCGCCCCTCGGGCGGCGAGGCCGCGCCGCGGCCGTTCGAATTCATTCCGCCGCCGCTCGATATCCCTAACCAGCAGCAGCGTGAATTTCCGAAGCCATACAATCCATATCCCTATAGCCGAAAATGTGCCGCCGAATGGGAAGCCGCATATGAATTTTGTGATGAGCAGGAAAAATAAGGCAATTTCAAACCAGGATACTCGGGCTTTGGTTCCGATTATTACAAATGTCTGCGTGGCTAAGTCTCGGAAGAGTGCGGCGGCAATATCACGGGCGCATGAAGACGACACAAAAGGATTACGGCAATGCCAAGCAATCGAATCTCTCACGATGATCTGACACGGCAATTCGATTTGCTTCGTTCCAATCCTGAGAAATATTTGGGATTGGCCGAACAGCTCGTGAAACAAGATCCGGAAGATGAACACGCCTATTTCAGCCGTCATCAGGCATGGGTGCATCTCGGCCGATACGAATTGGCGCTTGCCGATCTCGATAAATCCCTGAGCCTTGCGCCCCATTACGTTACGCATCGCGCGCGCGGGAAAGTCCTGCGTGACATGGGCCGCTATCGTGAGGCCATCGAAGCATTCAACCGCTCGCAGGCAATGGACCCCGTTGCATGGATGAACGCCCTTGGCCCGCTTTTACGAGCGGATTGCTATGCAAGACTAGGGGAGGAAAAAGCCGCTTTGGACGACTGCGCTTCTCTCCCCGATCAGCATTGGACGCCGGGAATCTTCGGAGCACCGGCGGGGAACAAGAGCGACGTGGCCGCTGAACTACGCCGGATCGCGGCCAAGGCGCGATAAGCGCGCCGCCAAGTGGATCACTGCCGCGTGAATTCAACCGTGCAGGAACGGCCCTCGACGCGCTTGCCGGTGCCCGCCGTGGCGCCGAAATGCGCGTCGATGTGATAGCCGTAATCGGTGCCGCGCGGCGTGTCGGTTCCGGGCACGAATGCCTTCGAGCCGGTGAGACCCTCGCGCATAAAGGGGCATGGACGGGAATGGGGCTAAATACGCTCTACTGAGTAGTTTCCGCAGCAATTATGGGCGGTTTTCGACGGTATTGGGCCCGTTCCCGCCACATTTGGGTTCTAGGCTTTTCCTCCGCTTTCAGTCCACACGACGAGGAACCCATGTCACTCAAATATCTCAAACCGATCATTCTGGCACTTATCTGCGTCGCAGCGCTGTCGGCGTGCGTTCCTTGGACGGTCAATCCGAATGAACCGTCGCAGGCCAATCCGTCCGGCAAAGGGCCGTCGACCAGCTAAAAAGCGACCGGTTCAATCATCTGATTCAAACAAGGGAGATCGTCTATGATTAGGAAAAATCCGCTGACCGTGTTGGCGCTCGGCGTCGCGCTGGCGCTACCTCTGGCCACGTCAGTTTCGGCGCAACAGAGCACCAAACAAACCGCCGAGCAATACACTGATGATTCGGCCATCACTGCCAAGGTCAAG
>Ga0209006_10005751_pt1 | contig 11261 bp, 8 predicted proteins | sample JacPin_JW_Ref_O2_FD_188567 | JGI IMG/M metagenome (GOLD analysis project Ga0209006, IMG submission 188567) | Forest soil microbial communities from Algoma, Ontario, Canada - Jack Pine, Ontario site 1_JW_Ref_O2 (SPAdes) (version 2) | ecosystem: Environmental > Terrestrial > Soil > Boreal... | reverse complement strand
GTCAGTGAGTCCCGCCTCGTGAACTCGCTGACGGGCCCGCGTAACCTGCCGAGAAGACACATTCACGCCGTCGATGTGCCGGGGCCGAAACCGCTGCATCCAATGAATGTCTTGATCACCGAAACCGAAACCGGCGTCGAGCATTCGATCATCCGATCCGAGCGCCGCGCGCTCCCCGACCAACTGGACCAGATGGGTGCTCGCTTCATCAATACCGTGGGCATTTCGCCAGTAACCCAGATTGATGTACTGCGTTCGTTCGCTCCACAGATGTTTTTCACCGAGCAGGTCGTAAACCAAATCGGCTCGATTTCGGCGCAAATTCCCAGCGACCCGCAGAAAACCCAAGTGATTCATTCATACCCACCCGAAATACGGCATCCATGAGAGACGGCGTCGGGATTCCTCCCCTTTACGCACATACCGATATTTCCACCTGCGGCCGGCGTCGGGGTCGTGGAGGAACCTGGGCAGGGCGACCCGCCATGCGCTCGGCAACACCACCCAATATGATGCTATTAGGCGATCGGGAACATCCAGCATGATGTTGAGCCGCTCCGGAATTCGGGTCCAGTGAATCCCCGGGTGAGCATGATGCACCACGTGGTAACCCTGATTATGAATAAACACATTCATCATATTGTTGATCGTGTTGAACGAGCCGCTGACATTGTCCCCGGGCGCCGGTGCATGCGTGATCCACGCGAAAAATCCAATGTTTATGCTCACCAGGATTAGCGGCAACTCCCAAAATGCCAACATGCGCCAGGCATCAATGAAAAACAGGTAACCGAGCATGATAGCGAGCGTAACGAGAGTATCCGCAAGGTATTGAGAGCGCAGCGATTTCCAATAATCTCGAGCGCCTCCACCGAACAGACCCTGGATTGTGTGCCGCTGGCACACATAGGCGTACCGGATCCAGTACCACGCCGCCCGCCATCCGCGCTCGTAACCGCGCGTACACGTAGGGTCATCGAATCCGTTTTGATACTTGTGATGAGCGTACACGTGGGTGTACTTCATCATTGGATAGGACAAGACACAGGGGAAACAGAGGAGAAATTCAAGAACACGGTTGGGCACGCGGGCGGTGAACAACTTACGGTGCGCGTGCATGTGCAGGACGCCGATGCTCAATGAGTAGCCCAGCAAGTAGACGAGTACCCACAGCGGCACAAGCAGGTATAAAGACGTGATTAGCTTGGGGATCATTGCGGGTATGATGAACGCGTAATAGCAAAATACGTGCGCCAAGGGGAATATGTTCGCGCCGCTTTCCAGGCGCAACACCCGCCTGATGTAGTGATCGAGGCCACGCAGCAGCGCGTGGTTTGCTTCTATAGGGCCGTTCATTGGCGCGCGCGGTTTCATCGATTTTGTATAGGCATGGACGCCATTGGGGCGCTCTGCAGAAGCGGCACTACACAATGATCGAGTCCCGGGTGAGAGGAGGACATCCGAGCCTGCGGACGCTTGGTTCGGTCCAGCCGATAATAAAGTCGTCCAAGGGATTGATTGCGACTTTCCGTCGCGGCCGCGCCTTGGCCATACTGCCCATTCTCAGACATTACGATACGGGTCAGAAGCGCCGCCACTTCCCCTCTTTCGTCGGCGAGCGCGCCGGTCCGTTCCGAATTTTCGGCTTCTGCCGCAAAGAAATCCGCGAAACCAGCCAATGCCGCAAGGCCCAACGGCTCCAGCGCGAATACCGCCGCTCCAAATAGGTAGTCGCTCAGCAAGACGGATGCATGGGAGCCGTCAGGCATTTCGTCGGATGTGAGCCGCGCAACGGGGAGATTGGCCCGCAGATGCGTGCCTATCCTTGCCATTTCTACTGCGCGGCTCAGCGCGAGTCCGGCGCTCGGGGAGGACAAAGACAGCGCCAAGCTGGTTTCGAAATCCGCAAGCTGTCTGTTTACCCTCACGCTTGCCTGTTCGACTGCCGGGGAGCCAGATTTGCCGGCAAACAATGACGAGCCGACCGTAGTCGCGCAAACGCCGATAAGGTCTTCCAACTCGATCAGAAGTCTAGTAAAGGCGCGCGCAGAGATCATGCACGCCAGCGCGGTTCGCAGTGGGCTTTGCACGCTCTTGTTCACGGGAGCGCCAATAAGTCGCAGATAAAATCGGGTCGACGTCGCGACGACATAAGCTACTGCCGCGCGCACGCGCGATACCTTGGAAAACTGGAATCCGCTCAACGCGCCAGGAACGTTCGTCGCGGGTTCTACTGCACCCAACAACATCGTCAGAAATATCTGAGGAGGCGACGCCGGACCGGCATGACCATCGACGTGCCGGTCGCGCAAATCGTTGGCGGTCTGCGCGACTCGTGCGATTGAGCCATAGTCGATGGTCCATCTCGACCGGATACCCAGCAATTCGACGCTGTATTTCACCGTTCGGCCGAGAACCCTGTCGGCATACTCGCCCATGTGCTTAGTATCCCTGGCACGACGCGCCTCGGCCAGTTGCACCATTCCATCCCCCAGATCAGCAACGAGTTTTCCGACTCGTTGTCGACCCAACGCGGGTAGTCGGCCGAGTTTTGACCGTACCCAGCAAAGCCTGGACAGAATCAGATGTTCCAATTGGTCCGAATAGTGACCTGGCAACATGCCTTTGGGCGCAGGTTCGCAATCGCAAGCGCCCGACAGATAGGCTGTGCAGTGACGCAAGAGGATCTCCGCTTCTTCCGCGGACCCTGCCAGATCCTCGCAAGCATCGAGCGCGCGACAACACAGGTATGCGACGGTCCCCTCGATGCGGGAGGAAGAAGGCAAGAAGGCTGCGGCGACGGCAAGATTTCCGGCGGAGGCCGTGAAGGCGGCGTCCAGAAATTGATCGGGATCAGGCAGTGCAGCAATCTGCCGGATATCCGCACGACGCCGCAGCTGCCCGAGAGTTCGCCACAGCCTCCGAACACTGTTCATTAGCGGTGATTCCGGTCGGCCATATTAATTAAGCAACAGGCCATTGACGACCTCGTCAAGCACGGCATTCCCGGGCGCACGCGCGATCGATTTCGCCTCGGATACCGCGCGATAAAAATACGAGTTGGCCTCTTGGGCGGCCCGTTCCATTGCGCAGCTCGCTAGGACCTCGCGCTTGAGCCTACTACATTCCTCGTAGTTGCCCCGGCAATGCTGCAAGCGAGCCACCGTGTCCGACCACAGGGGTTGGAGTACCGCCCAGTGCAGCACAGGCCAGCTGCACAGACCGTTTCGCAAGTCAGTCCCTGCAGGCCGCTCCGTCTTGGAGCGATCCATCAGATCCAGAACGTCATCGCGAATCTGAAATCCACGCCCCAGATTTAGGGCGCAGGCCTTTACTGCATCGGGATCGATGATAGAGCCGCTTTGCATTCCTGCAAGTTGTGCCCCGAGTCCAGCGGCCAGCACAAACAAGGCGCCTGTCTTGCCGTCCATGATCTCTGTAGCCCGCGCCCTTTGCGCCTGCAAGCTTATCTCCGGCGGAAGACATTCAAGTAGCTGCGCGTAGGCCAATCGTTTAAGCACAGCGAATTCGATTTGTAGATTCAATTCCCTTGCCAGCGAAGCGAGGGTGCTGACACCCCGTGCCACCAGATAAATTCCGACATGATTTGCGGTGCGAACCCCGAATTCCGCGGCCGTCGATGTTTGGTGTCTTCTGACGAGGGAGCGATCCACTATGTCGTCGTGGACAAGACTTCCTTCGTGAATCATTTCGATTGCCGCGGCAGCTCGGAATGCCGCTTGCTTCAATTCAGCGCGTCCGCACTCAACGGACGCGAACTCGAGCAGAAGAAGCGAGCGCAGTCGCTTACCTGGCGCGGATCTCATTCGAAGTATCGGCACGGCCAGCGCGCCACAATTGCCCAGACTCGCCGAGATTGCCTGTTCAACATGGGCAATCGCCTCTCTGCACACTTCCTGCTGCCCCCCACACGGCACTTAAAAACCTCCGCCGACCCGCGGTCTTCGGCATATTCAAAGCTCGCGAAATTCGTGCTCGATTTATAAGAATTAAACTACTCGTGCCAGCGTCCCGCGTCAATGTGGCAGTACCGTCGTTTACAGACTTGCGTGCTGATACTCTGAGTCAGTCTACGAAAGCCGCGGACGCAGTATGGGATGATTTACGCGACGACTTTGACTTACTTTATGAAGAGGCCGGTCGTCGGCGAAGAATGATGTCTGTGATGCTGACCGAAAAGCATCACGAGTCGCCGTCGTGAAGCGACAGGCTGGCCGATTTACGAGGGTGCTCGGTCCGGCCCTGCTCCTGCAGCAGCTGCCGGTATTGCTCCAGCAACTCATCCGGCGTAACGAATCCGTCCAAGCGCAGCCACGGCATGCCCGGGGCGACCCGCAGCAGCGTCACCGCCGTGTGACTCATCTTGTCGCCGCGGTATACGGCGAAAGCGCGCTGCGCGGCCAGACTCGCTTCGACGGTGCCGGTGTAGTGCTGCCACTCAGAGCCCGCTTCGAACTTTTGGGCGTACTCTCTCAGGCGCGCCGGCGTGTCTTGCTCCGGGTCGATGGAGATCGACATCAGATGCACCTTGTCGCGGTCGGACCCGAGCTTGCGGGCGAACTGCGCGAACACCTCGCTCATCAACGGACACACCGAGCTGCAGCTTGTGAAGATGAAATTCAGAACTACCGGCCTTCCGTCGTTCATCTCCGCCGGCAGCGATACCAGCTTGCCGTCATCACGAATCAGCTGCACCGCAGGGACGATGTATTGCGATGTCGAGCTAAGCGTCCCGCGTGCCAAGTGGTGTTGAGATGCGGAGTCCCCCCAACTCACCGCTGCGGTGACGGTGAGGAGCGCACCCGCCAGCCACAACAACACAGGGTGTTTCATTTCGGCATACATCTAGGGAACCGTGTAGCCGCCATCGGCCACCAGGCGTGCGCCCTGGGATTCGGCGAACCGCGCGATATACCCTCCCTTGGAAGCAAAGCGCTGGCCCTGGGCGAGTCCGAGCCGGCTGTAGTATCCGGTGAACAGCCGGGTATTGAGCATGGTCTCGAATCGCTCGAGCAGTACCTCCCGTTCGAACCGGTCCAGCATCCCAGTCAGCTGTTCCGCTACGATGCCGCAGGCGAGATAGGTATCCGCCTGCACGCGCTCGGCGACAATGGGAACGTTCCGCACCTTGAACCAGGCCAGCGGGATATGCATCCTGACCGCCCGCCCATCAGGAAGGTCCGCGGGATAGGTGATGCGTACCGCGCCGCGCCACGGGGCAGGCAGAGGCGCATTCTCGAGCCCCCCCATGAGTCCGGAGGCGAACACCGCGGCGGCCCTGACGGGCTCGGCCGGCAACGCGGCAAGCTCGTTCGGGCGGAGCCAGAGAACCACGGCATCGTCGGCGGCGACGTCCTGCAAGGCGAGGGATCGCCCGTCCGCACGCGCCTCGGCCTGAATCACATGGCTCGTGCTCTGCAGCCCCGCCGCTGCGGCCGCCGCTGTGACCGTCCGCGCCGCTTCCTCGCCGATGTCCCCCGCACGGAACACCTGCACGACGCGATGCACGCCCCAGCGCTGCGCCTGTTCGGCCAGATCCTTCGCAATCAGCTGCGCTTCCAGGAGGACGCCCTTGGAAAAATACACCGAATAGAAATCCCCCTCCGCGACCACCGGAAGATCGACGTTGGGAAACAGGCACGGCAGCGCCGCCTGCTCGCAAAAATGATGCACCGGCGCCCAGTTTCTGCCGCCAAGGCCGGACAGCACCGCGAACACCGGCTCTTTGGCCAGTCGGGCCCACAGCTGCGGCTCCCAGCTCTCCGGCGGTCCGGTGAGCTGCCACACGTGCAACTGCCAATTGCGCGTCACCCGATAGTTGAAGCCGACGTTGCGCTGCAAAGGCCGTGCACCGCCCTTGCGAAAGTCGTTCTTGTCCTCGATGAAACGCTGCAGCACATCGAGCATTCCCTGGCGCGCGATAGGATCGGCGTCCGGAGTGATGATGGTTGCGAAGTGCAGCGTGTCGTCCGTCACCCCGGGTGACACGGTTGCGGACAGCCCCTTCAGGTACTCGATGAGCGAGGCCATCGTGGCATCGTCGAGGTCGTAGCGCGGCATCACAAGCCCAAGCGTTCGACCGGTCGGAACAAGTCCGTGGCGAATTGCGCGTGCGAGGGTCTCATCCGTATAGGCGATGCGACCGGGTGTATAGCCCGCCCCCGGCTGCGTGTCCAGCGGATGCTTCCCGGAGGGCTGAAACAAGAGAGATCCGAGGATCGGCGGAATGCGCACCGTCCCTTCCGAGCTTCCGTAGCCGCTGCGCCGGTGGCAGGTCACACAGGCGGCCGCCATACCCTCGACACCGACCGCCTGTTCGCGCTCCCCCCGCAGCGGTTTGCCCGACGGCAACACGCCCTGACGGTACAGCATTTCTCCGCGGGACGGTCCTACGCGCTCGGTGGCGTCCGTCTCTGCCGTAAACAGCGCGAGCAACCCGGCCATGCTCGCCGCGAGGAGAAATAGTGCTCTCACAGTTTCCCGAAACGCGCCTCGGTCAGTGAGGGGTTGAACGTCACCTTCTCCACCGTGATCTTCTGCGAATCCCGCACGCGGTCGACCTTGGTCTCCAGCACATAGGGAACCAGCAGGTTGTCGACCGACTTGTATTCGCGAAAGTAGGTCGCCACCGCGTGGGGCTTGCGATCCAACATCCGGGGCGGCCCATCGATCTTCGAGTCGAGAAAGGTCTGTGCATCGATCCACACATAACGCACGGTGCCGCTTTTCAGTGTCACTTTCAGCTTGTAGTCATTACGGCCTTCGACCTGCTCGATGCCGGCCAGCTCGACCTTATTTCCCTTGGCCGCGTAGTCGATGAGCGGACCATCCAATTCCTGCTGCTGTGCAGCCACCTTGAGCTCGTCCTCGGTGTAGGCCTCGACGTCCTTTCGATTCAGATAGGGACGCAGCTTCCAGCCGCGCTCCCCGTCGTACACCTGGATGGCGGTCGTGCCCACGACCTCCATTTCCAGGCGGCTCTTGCGCGGCCGTTCCAGCTCCATCAGAAAGGGCACCTGCACGACCTTGCCGGCCTCACCGCCCTGAGCCGCTGCCGCGCGCAGCTGCTCGCGATACTGCTCCTTGGGCATGCCGCCGACGATGGGCTTGCGCAGCGTGCCGACGTCGATTTTGCCCGTCAAGCGCATCGACTTGACGCGCCTCCACGCCTCCAGGCCGCCGCGAGCGGCCACATTCTTATCGACGATCTGCGCGGCCGTGAGATGCGGGACATTTGCGGTGGTTTGGGCACTCGCGGGCGCCGGCGCAGCCGCGGACGGTGCAGCCGTCTGCCCGCTCCCCGTAGCGATGCTCGCGGTGGACAGCGAGCCGAGAAGAAAACAAACAACGACGCGACGTACCATGATGAGAGTGCTCCTTTAGTGATTACTAGCCGTGCGTTGGAACACTAGCCTTGCGGCACGGTCCAATCGCTCACCGCCTTGAGACTTGTACCGGTGGGCTGCGCAAATTGAACGAGGTAGCCTCCCTTGGAGGCAAAGCGTTGCCCGGCGGCGAGCCCGAGCCGCGGGTAATAGCCGTTGATGAGACGATGATCGGCTTGCGCCACCACCTGTTCGACCAGGTAGTCGGGGTTGAAATTGCCGCTCAGCTTGGTCAGTGCATCCGCGAGGATCACGCAGGCGAGATAGGTGTCGGTCTGGGCACGCTCGTCGACCACCGGGATACCATGTATCCGGAACCACCCCAGGGGATAGTTCATGCGGGTTCTGCGCGCTTGCGGCAGCTCGAAGGGATAGGTGAGCTTGGTTACGGCGCGCCACGCCGCCGGCAGCGGGGCTTGCTCCAGACCGCCCATGAGCCCGGAGGCGAGTATCACGGATGCCGAAGGAGGCAGCGCCGGGAGCGCGGCGAGATCGGACGGCCGCAGCCACAACACGAAGACGTCGCCCTCGCCGGCCGCGGGCAGCGCTTCGGCGAAGCCTCGTGGGGACGAGCGCGCCGCCATGGGATGCTCGACTACGCTCAGAGGCGCGCCCGTCAGCGCCGCCGCGAGCGCCCTCGCGGCAGCCTCGCCTACATCGCCGCTACGAAACACCTGCACTACGCGGCCGGTTCGCGACGGCTGCTTCGTGATTCGCTGCGCAAGCAGCTGCGCCTCGAGCAGCACCCCCTTGCTGAAATAGACTGAATAGAAATCATTCTCGGCGACCACCGGCAGATCGACGAGCGGCAGTAGACAGGGGACTGATTCACGCTCACAGAAGCGATGCACCGGTTGCCAGTTATCGCCACCGACCCCGGAGATCACGGCGAGCACCGGCTGCGCCTGCATGTGCGCGGTCAACTGCCGCTCCCAGCTGTCGGACGTACCGGTCAATTCCCAGACATGAAGCGCCCAGGTACGGCCCGCCGAACGGCCGATGCTGCGGAACGCGTCGCGGCGCGCAGCGACGCCGTGCGCGGGATCGTCCATGGTGAACATCGCGCCTAGAACATCGAGCATACCGCGCCGTCGGACCGGATCGGAATCCGGTGTGACGACGGTCGCGAACTCCAGGGTATCGCTGCCGGTCACCCCAGGGGTTCGCACCCGCGCCATTCCCTTCAGATAGTCGATGAGCAGGTGCATCGTCTCTTCATCCAGATCGAAGCGCGGCATCAGGTAATCGAGCGCGCGATTTTCCGGATCGACGCCATCGCGTATCGCGTGCGCGAGCGTCTCATCCGTATAGGGTGTCCGCGCGCGCCCCGCGGCAGAGCGCGCGGCTACCGAACGGAACAAATGGGTGCCCGTGATCGGGGGAATGGCGATCGGTCCCTCGGTGGATCCCATACCGCTGCGTCCGTGACAGTTGGCGCATGCCGCCTCCGCGCCCTCAACCGCAGCGCCCGCGGCGCGCGAACCGCGCAAAGGGCGGTGAGAAGGCAAGACTCCTTCGCGATACAGGCGCGCTCCGGCCAGAAAGCTCGGATCCGCCGCGTTGAATCGCCGCGAGACCGTCTGCGCCGGCGTATCAGAGAACAGTGCCGGCAGCAGCATCAGGATCGACCAGGACGCAAGGCCTCGCAGTGGCATGCGCCGCATGCGGGTCCCTACTGGACGACCAGACCGGAAGCACGAAAGCTGCCAATCGCGACGTCCACCCGGCTGCCGGTCTGGATTCTCTTGCTTGGATTCTCGAACACCATCCAGTACTCCGTTCCGGCTACCGGTGTAGGCGACTGACGCAGCGTGCCGACATTTTCCACGAACGGCACGCCGACCTTGATCCCCGTCTTGCGATCGGTCAGCAAAGGGGTTGCCTTTTTGTTGGTGAGCGCCTGCGCCTTGTCCGCGTCGAGCACGAGATAACGGAACTCCAGCATGGCGCCGGAGGACACCCGTTTCACCGTGATATTGTCGACGCCGAAGCGCCTGATATAGAACATTTCCGCCCGTTCGCCCATCGTGGCAACCACCGGTGGGGTCGTAGCTTTGACGGCGGCCGCCTTCTGGGGCAACACGGCGGCGCCGGCTGCAACTGAGAGGATCAGGGCCGCGACCAGAGTCGCGTGCCTGGTTGCCCTGCTGCATGGTATGACGTAGTACTTGTTCATTTCACTGATCCCACTCCTGCACTTCATCTAGTTGGCGAAGAAGTTCGGGCCGTTCACCGGGCTGATGGTCCCGGTTCCCATGAGCTGCATACTTCCCGTCGCGGTTCCGATCGCGGCCGGCGCCGCGAGCGGCGTGTACCGCACGGTCACGGTGCACGAGCCTCCCGCCGCAAGGACCGTCGTCGCCGTGCAGGTGCCGCCGGTCACGGTGAACGCCCCCGTGGTCGCTGCGGCGCCGGCCACCTTCTGGACTGCCGGAGCTGCAGTGAAGGTGAACGACGCGGTCGCGGTGGCACCGTTTCTCACCGTCACGGTCCCGTTTTTCACGTTTCGGTTTGCGGGGACACCGAAGAGCGACGGCGTAGGCGCGGTAAAGCTGAGCGCCGCCCCCGTGCCGGTACCCGACAGGGTCACGACCGCCGACGCCGCACCCACAGGCGTGATGGTCACGCTCGCAGGCTTCGAACCCGTTGTGGTGGGCTTGAAGTTCACGGTGATGGTGCAGGCCTGCCCGGCTGTCAGCATCTGGTTGAGACCGCATCCGCCGACGACGCCGGTTACCAGTCCGTACTGAGTCGCATTCGCCCCCGTGAGGTCCACCGCGCCGACAGTGAGCGTGGTTGTGGCGTTCGTGTTGGTGACGGTGATGATTTGGTTCGCACTGGTTGTGCCCACCAACTCATTGCCGAAGGCGAGCGCTCCAGGCGCTACGGACAATGTGCCGCCACCTGGCTGACCAATCTCCACCGCGCCGATATCGTCCGCGTTCAGGTTGGCCGGATCCGGTCTCGCGTGGCCGAAGAAGTCGGTGCCCGGTGCGTCCGCGAATCCGCTCGTACCACGAACGATGGCATTGATGGCCGCCGAGGTGTTCAGAGGCACGTAGTTCCCCAGGGGCTGCAGTATCGTGCCCGGCGCGGAGTACGTCGTCGCGTTGGACTGCGACAGCGGCCCGTAGAACATGTTGATCCAGTTGTTGCCCTCGTCCACCGTGGCCGCAGGCGTCAGGATGAACAGCGGGAAGAAGGGATCGATGTCCGGAATTCCCGGCGGCACGCCGATGCCTCCCTGTTGACCGCCGGACGAGCATCCCTTGGCATTGGCGTTCGAGGCGCAGATCGACGCCACGATCTCCGGCGGCACCCGCGAGCCATTGCAGTACGGCCGCGTCAGTCCCTCCGGCGCCGCCGCGCCGATCACGATGTTGCCGTTGCCGGGATATCCGGGATCATCCGTGAGCGTGTAGATCGGATTGAGCTTGTAGCCACCCGCGTTCGTCCCGGGCGCAGGCGGTCCGGTGAAGATGCCGGTCGTGGCGTCCGTCGGCTGGTTGTCACCCAGGATCCCGATGTCCCAGATGTCCGGACCGTTGACGTCGCCCGCACCGGATACTCCGCCCACGTCGGTGACCGGACACTGCCCGGTCGCCGCTTGGCTCAGCGTGGGCACCAGCGCGACGATGTTCTGCGGGGCTCCATTCGCACCGAGAGTCGCGTTGCCGGGCGGGTTGGTTCCGGGGATCCCGCTCACGGTGATGTGGAACGCGCGGTTCCCCGAGATCAGGTTGTTCGCCAGCAAGGGGTTCGAGAATTGCGTACACCCCGGGTTGCCGAACGGGCAGTTGGCCTGATTGAAGCCGGTGGCGAAGGCCGACACCAGCAGCGGACCGTTGGGCTCGG
>Ga0209006_10005750_pt1 | contig 11262 bp, 9 predicted proteins | sample JacPin_JW_Ref_O2_FD_188567 | JGI IMG/M metagenome (GOLD analysis project Ga0209006, IMG submission 188567) | Forest soil microbial communities from Algoma, Ontario, Canada - Jack Pine, Ontario site 1_JW_Ref_O2 (SPAdes) (version 2) | ecosystem: Environmental > Terrestrial > Soil > Boreal... | reverse complement strand
CCGTCAGTTTCCGGACGCTCCCTTCGCACCGAAGGCGCGCTCGGAACTTGCTCTGAGCCTGAACACTCAGGCGATCGCCGGCGAGGTTGCCTATTTCAAGCGTGCAGATCGCGCGTCCTTCGAGCGCCCCTACGGGCTCGCATGGTTGTTGCGGCTGTCCGCGGAATTGCGCGATTGGAAGGACCCCCAGGCGCAGGCATGGTCGAGCGCACTCAAAGAGTTGGAAGGTGAAGCGGCGTCGCGTCTCAAGTCGTGGGTGCCAAAACTGCACTACCCCATCCGGGTGGGGGAGCACGATCAGACCGCCTTCTCGTTCGGCTTGATGTGGGACTGGGCCGGAATCGCGGGCGACTCGCAAATGCGCACCCTGCTGTCGGATGCCGCCGCAAGGTTCTATCTTCATGACCGCAACTGCCCCTTGAACTACGAACCCTCCGGCGAAGACTTTCTCTCGCCCTGCCTGGCAGAGGCGGATTTCATGCGCCGGGTCTTGAATGCCGACGAATTCCGCCGGTGGCTATCCGGATTTCTACCGGGAATTCCACGAAGCACCGGCAGCGCATGGCTCAAGCCGGCGGTCGTGACCGATCGCTCAGATCCGAAGCTCGCTCACATCGATGGCCTCAATTTGAGCAGACCTTGGATGCTCGAAGGCATCGCGCATGGACTGCCCGCTCCCGACCGGCGCATCCCGGTTCTCCTCGAGCTGGCCAAGCAGCACCGCGACGCCGCACTGCCGGCGGTCACCGGGGAGCATTACGAAGGCGGTCACTGGCTCGGCACGTTTGCGGTGTATCTGACCACCGGAGCCGGCCTGGCGAATTAGCCGTTCGCACCGCGCCGAGGTCAGGCTGAGTGCGGGATCGCCCGCAAGCAGTTAGAATCCGCATGGGGATGAAATAATAGACAACTGTTCTGGGGGAATAAACTTGGGCTTCTCGCAGCGAATTCCTCTCCATTCGCCGACCCTGGCAGTGGTCCTTGCCATATCGTTCGGCGGCAGCGGCGCCGTCATGGCCGTGCCGCAGGCCGGCGCAGGAAACGGAGCCGCCGCGAGTTCCACGGCCGGCGATGCGCAAGCGCCTGCACCCTCCGGTAATTTTTTTTCGTCGCTGAAGCAAGCTTTCAAGCAAGACCTCGATCGAGAGGTGGTGCGTGGACATTTCGACGTCGGTTCGCCGCCGGACGCGCACCGATACTATTGTCTGGTGGATGCCAAGACCGGTAAGAGCGAAGCAAACGGCGTGGCAGGTGAACCCGTCCAGCGACCCGACGGGATGACAGGTATCAAGGCGGGCGCGGTGTCGTTCTACAGTTGCGTCACCGCTGAACAGCAGGGAATCCTGGTCACGACCGGATACACATTGAGCGCGGCCATCCGCGGCAAAGTGGTACCTGCACCGGCTGCAGCGAGCGCAGCGGCCGCGGCGAACGCATCGCCCGCGCCACCGTCCACAGCACCGCCCACACCGCCCGCACCGGCTGCAGCGAACGCGCCGCCCGTGTCGCCAGTCGTACAGACCGTACAGACCGAGATCCTCGCCGTCTATGCACGCTTTATCGCCGGTCAGAATGCCCATGATCGCGCGGCCGTGTCCGACGTCCTGCTGGATTCAAAGGATTTCGTCTGGGCCCAACTGGGAGGCACTTCCTTGTGGGGGCAGAAGGAGGCGATGGACGCCTTTCAAGAGCAATGGAAAGGGACCTGGACGCTCGATCCGCAGCTGAGGGAAGTGCGCATCGCGAGCGTGGCGCCCAATGTCGCGGTGTTGATTACGCCGCTGTTGTTCACGCAGGGCGAGCCGGGCGGGAAACCCTCCACGGTTCCCATCAGGTGGAGCGGCGTATTTGTGAAGACGGCCGGCGGTTGGCGCATATCGTCGATCTTCATCACACCGTTTGCGAACTGGCACGCGATGAGCGGCCCTTGAGATCGAGATCCCAGGTCTGGCCCACCAGGTCCTTGCCGAAGGAATGATGGCGTTCTTCCCTGGTCAATTGAAACCCGGCAGCCTGGTAGATGCGCCGCGCCGAGACCAGCACGTCGTTGGTCCACAGCGTCAGCGTCTTGTATCCCTTGATCCTTGCGAAATCGATGCACTCCTGCACGAGGCGCTTGCCCACACCCGAACCCCGGGCCGCCGGCTCAACGTACAGGAGGCGCAGTTTTGCCAGGTCGGCCGATGCGCGCACCAGAAAGACCGAGCCGATGATCGCACCGGCTCGCTCCGCCACCCAGGCGTTTTCCACGGCGGGATCGAAGTTCTTCACGAAGCCCGCCAGTATCTCGGCGACCAGGGCCTCATAGGTGTCGTCCCAACCATATTCCTCGGAATACAAGATACCCTGTCGATGGGTAATCCAACCGATGTCCCCGACCTTGAGCGGCCGAACCGCCCAGGGTTCGAGCCGAGACTCCTCTGAAGCGGCTTCGAGCAGGCGCTGCACGCTCTGCATCGCAGACACCAGCAGCGAGCGTTGTTCCGGCGTCATGGGAGCGAGCATCTCAGCTATCTGAAGTCTGGCGGCGCGATCGAGCGGATCAAACACCGCCCGGCCCCGCTCGGTGAGCTGCAGCCGGCTCTGGCGTGCATCGACGGACGAACGTGTTCGTTTGAGGTAGCGACGGCGCCCGAATTTTTTGATGAGGCGGCTCATGTAACCGAGGTCGAGCCCAAGCTCACCCGCGATTTGCGTCGCCGTGCAATCCTCGCAGTTCGCCAATTCGTACAGGACTCGAGCTTCGGTGAGCGTAAATTCGCTGCCCAGCAGCCCCCTGTCGAGCAAGCCCAACTGACGCGTGTATCTGCGATTGAAGCCCCGAATGACATCGATGGCCTCACCGGCCGAACGCGCATTCGGGGACGGAATCACCGCTCTCATGGAAGCATGCTGAAGCATATACTTGCCTCAGTCAAGTATTCTGTCTCGTGCGGTTGCGGATCCCCGCCGGCCGCGGTCACGCCGCCTTGAGCGCAACTTTCATGGCTCGTGCTATGTTGGAAATGGGGAATGTCTTCGCATCCAAGGATACTCAGTGCGTCAAGCTGTCTTCGCCGCCGCATCGTTCGCTGCGCTCATGGCCGCCATGCTCGTGCTGCCGGCATTCGCAGGCGCTCCTGCCGATCGCGGCGTGCGGGTCATGCCGGCCGCGATCCCCATGCCGGACGGCGTACTGCTCGCCGCAACGCTCTACATGCCCGCCGACCTGCGCCCGCACGAGCGGGTGCCGGCTCTGCTCGAGTACCTGCCGTACCGCAAAGATGACGATACCGTGTCGGGAGACTACGGCAAACACGCGTACTTCGCGCGCCATGGCTACGTGGGTGTACGCGTCGATATCCGCGGGTTCGGCGCGAGCGGCGGCACGCCGCCGACGCGAGAGTACTCGGCGCAGGAACAGGAAGACGGCGAGCACGTCATCGCGTGGCTTGCGCGCCAGCCTTGGTCGAACGGCAACGTCGGTATGTTCGGCATCTCCTGGGGCGGCTTCAACTCGATCCAAATGGCGATGCGCCGTCCGCCGGCGCTCAAGGCAATCCTCGCGATCGCAGCAACCGAGGCGCTCTTCAAGGAGGACGTGCACTACATGGACGGCGTGATGCACGTCGACGAGTTCGAAGTCAGCATGGATCTCGATCAGGGCCGCAGCGGCGCACCGGGTTTTCCGCTCGACGAGGACGCGCTGGCGCGGCGCATGGACTCGACGCCCTGGTCGCTCGATTATTTCAGGCACCAGCGGGATGGAGCATTCTGGCGGGCACCGATCCGTCGCTTCGAGGACATTCGTATACCGTGCTTCCTGATCGGGGGATTGCAGGACGGCTATCGGGACAGCATTCCGCGCATGCTCGAACGCGTGCCGGCCCCGGTCCGCGCGTGGCTGGGACCGTGGAATCACGATTACTCGAACACCAGCATCTACGGCCCCCGCGTCGAGTGGCGCGACCAGGCGGTACGCTGGTTCGACCACTGGCTCAAGGGAATCGACAACGGCGTCGAGCGCGAGCCGCGTCTCGTCGTCTACCAGCAGCGCTCGCATCCGCCGGGCGCCGCCGCGCAGGACATCCCGGGCGAGTGGCGCGCCGAATCGTGGCCGCCGGCGGACCTCAAACCCCTCACCTGGTTCCTCGCCCCCAATCACCAACTCACGACCGCGCCCGCGGCCGCAGCGAGCGATCATCTGCGGTACGTTCCATCGGCCGGCACCGAGGCGGGCTTTTGGTGGGGCGAATTGCTCGCCGACCAGCGTCCGGTTGACGCCTACAGTCTGACTTACGACAGCGACCCGCTCGAGGCGGAGGTCTCGATGCTCGGCTTTGCCCACGTTCGGTTGCTAGCCACCGCCGACGCGCCGCTCGCCGACTGGTTCGTTCGGCTGGAGGACGTCGCGGACGACGGTCGAGTGACGGCGATCACCGGCGCGGGACTCGCGGGCGCGCAACGCCGCTCGATGGAGCATCCCGAGCCGCTCACCCCGGGGCAAGAATACGTGCTCGACCTCGACCTGCATCTCAGCTCGTGGGTCTGGCCCCGAGGGCATCGCATCCGGGTAGCCGTCTCGAACGCGCAATGGCCGATGCTTTGGCCGACGCCGTACCCGATGACGACGGCGCTGCGCTTGGGCGGCGCCGCGGGTTCGTCCCTCACGCTGCCGATCGTACCGGCTCACAGCCGCGCACCGCCCGCATTCGGACCGCTCGAAGAAGTCGAAATGCCGCCGGGCGTTACGACGCCAAACGACTACGCGTGGCCCGGCAGCTGGAAGCTCGAGCGCGACGAGGCCAACGAGCGCAGCACCGTGACCTGGCACGGTACTTCGGAGGTCCGCTTTCCCTGGGGCTCGTTCGAACACAGCGAGCAGCTCGTCTATCATGTGGCCGACGCCGATCCGGCGGTTTCGGCTGTCGAGGGAGACGCCGAGAGCGTCGAGACGCTGGCCGACCGCGTGCTCACGTACCGTGGACATCTCGCGATCACCAGCGACGCGACCACGTTCCACTATGCGTATACCCGCGAGTTGCTCCGCAATGGAACCGTCCTGCGCACGAAGACTTGGGCCGAGGTGATCCCCCGTGACCTGCAATGACAGATTCCCTGTGACCAGCGCTGACAGATCCCGAGTGACCTGCAGTGACGGTGCGAAGTCGAAGCTTCGCGTTTTATTTCGAGACCGCCGCTGCGCCTCCAGGGCAATTGTGCTGTGCGCACTCTGGATTGGCGGATGCAGGGGCCCGCAGTGCGAGAACGAAGCCTTCTACGGTCTGCCCTCGCCGGACGGCGCCTCGATCGCCTTTGTGTTCCACCGAAAATGCGCCGCGAAACCCACCACCACCGACGTGACCGTCCTCGACTTTCACAGCCCACTTCGAAATGAGCCAGGCAATGTGCTGGCCGTCGGCAATGAGCAGCCGGTGCGGGTGTCGTGGCTCGGTCCTGGAAAGCTCGTCGTTACCGGCTTTGCGGAGCCGATCTATCGGCGCAATCCCGCGGTCGGATCAATCACGATAGAGTTTCGGCCCGAAAATCGGTAGCGGTTTTTACGGCCGGCAATCCGCCAGGAACTCCTCGAGCTTTTCAGGATTGACCGGCTTGGTCATATGCTGATCGAAACCCGCGTTTGTTGAGCGTTGCCGATCGTCATCGCGCCCCCATCCGGTGAGCGCAATCAAGACGATCGCCCCGCCCCATGGCTCCCGGCGAAGCTGCGCAGCGACGTCGTAGCCGCTCAGGTCCGGCATCCCGATGTCGAGAATGGCCACATCGGGGCGGAATGTTTGCGCCATGGACAACGCCGCACGGCCGCCGTGCGCCACGCGAACCTCGTGTCCGGACAATTCCAGCAGCATCGCGAGCGCGTCCGCCGCGTCCTTGTTGTCATCGGCCACGAGCACGCGGCGTCCCGCTACCGCCGACGGCGGCACATCGGAGTCGCACACCGAAAGTGTCGTGGAATTGCCTGGCGCCAGCGGTAGGCGCACGAAAAATTCGCTGCCGAGACCGGGGCCGGCGCTTTGGGCGCTCACGGATCCGCCATGAAGATCGACAATACCCTTCACCAGCGCCAAGCCGATTCCAAGACCGCCCTCGGCGCGCTCGGACGCGCTATCGACTTGCGAGAACATCTCGAAGATTCCGCCCAGAGATTCACGCGCGATGCCGATGCCATCGTCCTTCACCGACAGGCACAGCACGCTGTCTTGCACTGACACCGACAATTCGATATGACCGGCAGGATCCGTGTATTTCGCGGAGTTTGTCAGCAGATTCGACAGCACCTGGGACAGGCGCAACGGGTCGGCGTCCAGCAATAACTCGGCGGCCGGCAGGGACACGCTAAAGTGGTGATGCTTGCCGTCGAGCAGCGGCCGCGCCGCCTCCACGGCCGAATCGACGACTTCCGTGAGCCGGACGGGCTCCTTCTTGATTTCGAGCTTGCCGAGTGTGATCCGCGCAATATCCAACAAGTCATCGAGCAACAACGCCATGTGTCCGACCTGCCGCTGGATCACATTGTGTGCCCACTGCAGCTGCTGCGGCGCCAGCTTCGGCGAACCGAGAATCTGTGCGGCGGTCCTGATCGGGGCAAGCGGGTTGCGCAATTCATGCGCGAGAGTGGCGAGGAACTCGTCCTTGCGGCGATCGGCTTCCCGTAGGGCGTCTTGACTGCGGTGCAGCCCGATTTCCGCCCACTTGCGCACGGTGATGTCCTCCGCGAGGATCAACACCGAGGTGACCGCCCCGCCGGCCTCATGCAAGGGTACCAGACTGATGTTCCACCAACTGTCCCCGCTATCCGGGACCGCACATTCGGGGACGTGGAGCGCCTCATCGGAATCCAAGACCTGTCGGACGAGCGGACCGACGATACGCACGATCGGCGGAGCAAACGCCTCATCAATTTTGCGTCCCGTCACCAAAATATTGCGGGCCAAGGTCCGGTAGACGGGATTGGCGAGTACGTAGCGAAGCTCCTGATCGACGACGGCCACGCCGATCGGCGCTTCTTCGATCAGACCTTGGATGAACTGCTCGCTGGAGGCGATGCGCTCGGCCTGTTTGCGCTCGGTGAGATTTGTCACCACCAGGCAGATCGACTCCGGGCCGCCGTCGACGATATGCGTCAGACTGACATAGACTGGAACGACCCGGCCGTCAGTCGTACACAGGCCGATTTCCCCGTGCATGCTCGCGCCTCGCGACTGCTGCAACATCGATGAGAGGAGAGCTTGGTCGGCGGCTCGCACGCATTGACCGACGTAACCGCCGATCATGTCCTCGAGCGGCCGTCCCAATAGGTCCGCGAACGCTTTATTGCAGTAGCGAATGGATCCCGCGTTGTCCATCGTGACGGCGCCTTCACTCATCTGCTCGATCAGCTCGCGGTACGGCCTCTCCGCGCCGGTCAGTGAAAATATCTTCTGTCCCTCGGGACTGTCGATGATGAGAGCATCCACTTGGCCGTGCTGAATCGCCTCCAGCGTCTCCTCGGCCTCCGCGAGGCGCATGCGCAAATCATCGCGCTCCGCCTGCAGGGCGCTGATTTCCGCTTGCAGATCCTCGGCGTGCGATTCCTTGGACGCCGTGTTCATCGATCGCTTCCTTCGTCCGAGGCCACTCCCAGCATGACCAAGACGCGCGCGCGATCGTTCATATCGCCCACCAACTTTCGCAGCGGCAGCGGCAATTTCTTGATGAGAGTGGGCGCGGCAATCAGTTGCTGTTCTTTGGCCAGCTCGGGCTGCTGGTAGATATCGATGATCTGCAGCTCATAGCGGCCCGCGAGATGCGTCTCGCAGAGATGCTTGATGTTGTCGATTGCCCGCCGGGAACGCGCGCTCAAGCCGCTCACAAAGAGGCGCAGCACGAAACGCTCCGTCGATGCGGCCGCGATCGCATCGTTCAAACGCCGCGCCGCCGGCCCCAAGCGCTCGTGTTTTGTGGGCGTTGCCATATGCTCTAGGAGCGCGCCCGCAAGTCGAGCCCCACCAGGACTCGCTCGGTGTCGGAGAGATCTCCGATGATTTTCCTTATCGGTTCCGGTAACTTGCGCACCAGCGTGGGAATCGCCAGGATTTGGTCGCCTTTGGCGAGCTGCGCGTTCTCGAGCAGGTCGATGACCTCGATTCGATATTGCCCGGCGAGGTGCTCTTCACAGAGTTTTTGCAGATTGCTGAACGCGGCGATGCACTTCGGCGTGCGGCCGGCGATGTAGAGCCTCAGGTCCCATTCGACGAAGTCCGAGTCTTCCGGACCCGGCGATGGATTGGTAGGTTTGGGTTGGCGGGCTTTTGCCATGAGCATCCCCTCAGCGATTCTTCGCGGCAACGCGCAGGCGCGGCGCCGTCGCCGGTACATCGGCACGCCGGCTTTTTGCCATCGCCTCGCGGCCGGCCACGCGCCGCTGGCCTTGCGCCTTTTCCTGGGATTGCAGCGCCTGCATTTCCTTGTCCTGCAATGAAATCTTGGCCTCGAGCGCCGCAACTTGGGCCGCGAGGGCTTTACGTTCAGCCTCGACTTCCAAATACCGGCGCCGGGCACCGTCCTCCCGTTCGGCTTCGTCTGACTGGGCCTTTGCCTCCTGAACCAGCCGCGCCGAACCGGTCAGTACGCCATCCGGACCCAGGTACACGTCCAGTAGTTCGATCCCGTGATCGGTGAGCCGGAACTCGCGAATTTGGTTCGAGTGCGCCATGCCGCGGCTTTTCAGGACATAAAGGCCCCGATTGCGTTCGCCGCCGCTCTCGATATCGCGTACCAGCAACCACGTGTCGATGAGCGAAGAAATATTGATCTCGGATTGCTCCAGATTATTTCCTCCCGAGGTCAGCGTGGTCATGACCGTGGTGATGCCCCGGCCCTTCAGATAATCCACGAGGCGCATGGCCATCGCATGGACGTCGCCGACGGAGCCTCCCGAGACCAGGTTGGTCACCGGATCGATGACGACGATTGCCGGCCGCTGCTCCTCCACCAACAAATGAGTCACCAGCAGGTGCATTTCCAAACCGTAGAACGTTGGCCTGCTGGCGTGAAACTTGAGCAGCCCCTTGTCCACGTGGGGTTGCAGGTTGACTCCGATGGACCGCATGTTTCGAATGATCTGATCCTGCGATTCTTCGAACGCCATATAGAGGCACTTTTCGCCGCGGCGGCAGGCGGCGTCGACGAAGGTCGCCGACAGACTCGTTTTGCCGGTTCCGGCGGTGCCGGTGAGGAGGATTGTCGTGCCGCGGTAGTAGCCTTGACCGCCGAGCATGGTATCGAGACGCGGCACACCCGTGGAAACGCGTTCGTTGAATACCGCGTGATTGAGGCTGAGCGAGGTGATCGGTAAGACACTGATGCCGGTGTGGGTGATGAGAAATGGATATTCATTGGTGCCATGAGTCGATCCGCGATACTTGACGATCCGCAGCCGCCGCGTGGATAGCTGATCGGTGACGCGATGATCGAGCGTGATCACGCAATCGGACACGTATTCTTCGATGCCCTGGCGCGTCAACGTCCCATCGCCGCGCTCGCCGGTGATGAGGGTTGTGACGCCCTGTACCTTCAGCCAGCGAAACAGCCGCCGCAGTTCGGCCCGCAGGATCGCCTGATTGTTGAGCCCGGAGAAAAGCGCTTCAATCGTGTCGAGAGCGACGCGCTTGGCGCCGACCGACGAAATCGCGTGCTGCAACCGAACGAACAGGCCCTCGAGATCATATTCGCCGGTTTCCTCGATCTCGCTGCGTTCGACGGCAACATAGTCCATCGCGAGCAGCTTCCGCTCGATGAGATCATCGAGGTCGAACCCCAGGGATCTGACGTTGCTTTTGAGCTCCTCCTCGTTCTCCTCGAAGCTCATGAAGACGCCGGGTTCGTTGTAGTCGCGCGCCCCGCGGGCGATGAATTCCATGGCCAGTTGGGTCTTGCCGCAGCCGGCGCTGCCGCAGACCAAAGAAGTTCGGCCGCGCGGAAACCCGCCGCCGGTGATCTCATCGAACCCGGCGATGCCGGATGCGCATTTCGCGACCGCCATCGGTGGGGTGCTCACACGTTTTCTTGGGGCCTTGGTAGCGATTGGTCGGTCCTCGATTGTGATCGCGCGCCATCCCCGGCAGCGCGCTAAGCGTTTGTTATGTAATGCGTTTCGAATTTCGTCGTCAAGCCATATAGGCGGATGCCGCATGCACAATGCGTGCCGATTGCCCGTGGGACCGCGCTGCGGAGACGTTGCCCCTTCCGACCGTGGGCTTGCATGGATGGACGGCGTCGAACTGAACGCCATCGACTCCAGCAGATTCTAATCCCTACGGGCGACGGCGGGCGGCGATTCTCCCATTCGCGCCGTGACCTCCGCCCACAGTGCGGCATAAATATGTGCCGCCGCACCGTTCGGCGCGAATGCAGGTATCGGCGCCCGGCGCAGGCTCATTCGTTCGATCTCGCTCGAGTACGGCACTTCGGTCGCGAGGATGTTGGGAAACTGTTCCCGGGTGCTTGCCATGACATCGTGGTGGAGCGACTTGCGGCGATCGACCATCGAGAAGAACGGCAACACCATCAGGTCCGCCCAGCCCTCGCCGGCAATGAAGTCGCGTAATTGCGCCAGCATGCGCACCGATAACGGCGTCGGGAGCAGCGGCACGATGATCGTGTCCGCGGCCCGCAGCACGTTTTCCGACAGCAGCGAGATTCCGGGGGCGCAATCGAGGAATAAAGCGGAATAAACGTCTCGCAACGATCGGCTCATTTTTAGAAGCCGTTCGGTGGGTTGCTTGCGCTCGCTCAGGTGAACGTCAAAATTGCGATAGGAGAAATCCGCGGGCAGGAGGTCGAGTCCCGGGTACCCTGTCGACAGGATCAATTCGGGCAGGTTACGCTTGCCGCTCAGCAGTTTCTTCGCGGACGCTCGTTCGAGCGGTTCGCCTCTCAGGGTGTAGGTCGCGGCACCTTGCGGATCCAGGTCCCACAACAGAGTGGCTCCGGCGCCCGCCGCGCACAGGTATGCGAGATTGACGGCCGTGGTGGTCTTACCGACCCCGCCTTTGATATTTGTGACGGCGATTATTTTCATCGTATCGATTTGTCTGGGGCCGCGCGCAACGGTACATCGGATCCTGCGAGGACGCCCGCGCGCATTGCATCAGTCGTCTCGGAGCCGGCGCAGCATGCGCGGTGTTGCAAGCCACTTGAGAACTGCGTGTCCGGGGGACGGCGAGCCGTCAAACGAGACGCAGGCGACCGCATTCTTCTTCATGTCGATGGTGAGAGCCC